>OLSK01000067.1_pt1 | contig 96589 bp, 102 predicted proteins | sample 1672781 | NCBI WGS metagenome assembly OLSK01 (sample SAMEA3136723, study PRJEB25190) | human gut metagenome | biome: human gut; feature: human-associated habitat; material: faeces | place: Austria | collected 2013 | reverse complement strand
TTCATATTGTTTGCGATGTCCCTGATGAACTTATTGATTTCACGTTTGAATGGAAAGGGCTGAAAAAATTATGCGTGGCAGTCTCCTTTCGCTCAATAATAGCAGAGCAAAAGAAAGAGCCCGAAATGATGGTCAGATATTATATCAGTTCTGCTGATTTAACCGCTGAGAAGTTTGCGACAGCGATTCGAAATCACTGGCACGTGGAGAATAATCTGCACTGGCGTCTGGACGTGGTAATGAATGAAGACGACTGCAAAATAAGAAGAGGAAATGCAGCAGAATTATTTTCAGGGATACGGCACATTGCTATTAATATTTTGACGAATGATAAGGTATTCAAGGCAGGGTTAAGACGTAAGATGCGAAAAGCAGCCATGGACAGAAACTATCTGGCGTCAGTCCTTGCGGGGAGCGGGCTTTCGTAATCTTGCCCTGACTTGTAGTCTAATTTTCATGGCTGACTTTGGTGAAAACCGCTATTTTAAACCTGCAAAAATAGCTATGAATAAGAATAATTTGATTATAAGGACGAGTGATGTAGAAATAGCATTTAAGATAACGAAATAAGTATTTGTTTTAACAGTGTTTATGTTTTTTAAAAAGAGAAAATGGAGTGCGATTATTAGTTTGAAATACAATTAATAGTGAGGTAATTAAGCTTTGAGAACTGTTATTTTCTAAAAATAAAAAATACAAAAAATGAATGCAGCTCGGGAAATAGTAGAATAATTCTCGCTCAGATGAAGTTGATAATATTTTTACCAACAAAATACTTCCCCGCAAAAACTCTGCCCCATAAAATTCATTTACCATCGTCTACACTTACTCCTTTATACCGTTCAGGAGCAGTAATGAATCTACAACGATTTGATGACAGCACCCTAATCCGTATCTTTGCCCTTCATGAGTTACATCGACTGAAAGAACATGGCTTAACGCGCGGGGCGCTTCTCGATTATCACAGCCGCTATAAACTCGTCTTTCTGGCGCATTCTCAGCCGGAGTACCGCAAACTTGGCCCGTTCGTGGCTGATATTCACCAGTGGCAAAATCTGGATGACTATTACAACCAGTACCGCCAACGCGTAGTTGTTTTGCTTTCTCACCCCGCCAACCCGCGCGATCACACCAATGTTTTGATGCACGTTCAGGGTTATTTTCGCCCGCATATTGATTCCACAGAACGCCAGCAGCTGGCTGCGCTTATCGACAGTTATCGCCGTGGCGAGCAACCACTTCTTGCGCCGCTGATGCGTATCAAACACTATATGGCGCTTTATCCTGACGCCTGGCTTTCAGGGCAGCGTTATTTCGAACTTTGGCCGCGTGTGATTAACTTGCGCCATTCAGGAGTTTTATGACTACCCATCTGGTCTGGTTTCGCCAGGATTTACGTCTGCACGATAATCTCGCACTGGCTGCCGCCTGCCGCAATTCGTCTGCACGCGTGCTGGCGTTGTATATCGCTACACCACGCCAGTGGGCGACGCATAACATGTCGCCGCGTCAGGCTGAACTTATCAATGCTCAACTGAATGGGCTACAAATAGCGCTTGCGGAAAAAGGTATTCCTTTATTGTTCCGTGAAGTGGATGACTTTGTCGCCAGTGTCGAAATAGTTAAACAGGTGTGCGCGGAAAACAGCGTTACCCACTTGTTTTATAACTATCAGTATGAAGTGAATGAGCGGGCGCGGGATGTGGAAGTTGAAAGAGCGCTGCGTAACGTGGTGTGTGAAGGATTTGATGACAGCGTGATCCTGCCGCCTGGCGCGGTGATGACCGGTAATCACGAGATGTACAAAGTCTTTACGCCTTTTAAGAATGCCTGGCTGAAACGGCTGCGGGAAGGGATGCCGGAGTGCGTCGCTGCACCAAAAGTTCGTAGTAGCGGATCGATAAAGCCCGCGCCATCCATTACGCTGAATTATCCTCGTCAGTCTTTCGATACTGCGCATTTCCCGGTGGAAGAAAAAGCGGCGATTGCGCAATTACGCCAGTTTTGCCAGAACGGTGCCGGAGAATATGAGCAACAACGAGATTTTCCGGCAGTGGAAGGCACCAGTCGTTTGTCCGCCAGCCTGGCAACGGGCGGGTTATCGCCTCGCCAGTGTTTGCATCGCTTGTTGGCGGAACAGCCGCAGGCGCTGGACGGTGGGGCCGGTAGTGTCTGGCTTAGTGAGCTGATCTGGCGCGAGTTCTACCGTCATCTGATGACGTATTACCCCTCGTTGTGTAAACATTGTCCGTTTATTGCCTGGACGGATCGTGTGCAGTGGCAGAGCAATCCCGCACATTTACAGGCCTGGCAGGAAGGCAAAACGGGATACCCGATTGTCGATGCTGCCATGCGTCAGCTTAACAGCACTGGCTGGATGCATAACCGGCTACGGATGATTACAGCCAGTTTTCTGGTGAAAGATTTATTGATCGACTGGCGCGAAGGCGAGCGATATTTCATGTCGCAGCTGATTGATGGTGATTTGGCAGCTAATAACGGTGGCTGGCAGTGGGCGGCTTCTACGGGTACTGATGCTGCGCCGTATTTTCGTATTTTCAATCCGATAACTCAGGGCGAGAAATTTGACCATGAGGGCGAGTTTATCCGCCAGTGGCTACCGGAACTGCGCGATGTGCCAGGGAAAGTGGTGCATGAGCCGTGGAAGTGGGCGCAGAAAGCAGGTGTGACGCTGGATTATCCGCAACCGATAGTCGAGCACAAAGAAGCGAGAGTACAAACGTTGGCAGCGTATGAGGCGGCGCGGAAGGGGAAATAACAGACGCGTCAGGCAATCGAGCCCAGATGCCGGATGCGGCGTGAACGCCTTATCCAGCCTACAAATTTGTGCAAATTCAATAAATTGCAGGAAATACGTAGGCCTGATAAGACGCGTCAAGCGTCGCATCAGGCATCGGTGCTGGCCTATTATGACTCCAGCGCCAGCGCGCGGTTTCTGAATTTCAGCGCCTGATACAGCCAAATCATCAGTACCAGTCCTACACACGCCAGTGCGCCCCAGGTAATTTGATCAAATACTTCAATATATGCATTGATGGAGTAGTTGATCGCCCCGGAAGCATCAAACGAAGCCTGCGATGTCTGATCGGCAATCACGCCCGCCAGATAGTTCGCGATCGCGCCAGAAAGCAGCATGTAGATGCCGGTTAATACGCCGGTCACACCGGGGATTTCAATGCGCGTAATTTGCGACATGGCAACCGGGTCGATAAACAGTTCCGCAAAGCCCATCACCGCCAGGCCTAATACCATCAGTGGCAGAGAAGAGTGACCATACATTGCGGACCAGCGGGCGCTTAAGGTCAGAATGCAGAATCCGGCGCTCATCAGGCCAAGGCCAAGAGCAAATTTCCCCCAGATGCGCACGGTACGATTACCCGCGACACTCTCTTTTACCACCCACGCCAGGAACACACCGCACAGCATAACTGCGAAGGCATTAATCGACTGGAACATCGCGGTCGGAACGGTATAACCAAACATATCGCGGTTAACGAAGCGGTCGATATAAAGGCTAATCGAGCTACCGCCCTGTTGTGCGAAGGCCCAGAACAACATACTGAAGAAGGTGAGCGTCACAATCAGCCCCAGCTCCTTCCGCTGTTTCTGGTTTTCTGCTTTGCGATAAATTTTTGCCAGTACACCCAGGCCAATAATAGTCGCGACAATTAAGGCGTATACCGACCACTCTTTCCAGAACAGTACGGTAATCAGTGCAGGCGTTGCCACCAGCAGAACCAGCAGCCATCCCCAGTTCGGCAGGAGAAAGTTTGTCGCACGCAGTACTTTTTTGTTAACGCCGCGGGTATGAGTGAAATGACGATTGCCACATAAGAAAATGACCAGACCCGCGATCATGCCAACCGCCGCCAGGCCAAAGCCCATCGCCCAGCTGTACTCTTCCTGGGCGTAACCACAGGCGATAGGTGCGATAATAGACCCCACGTTACCCGCCGCATACATCAGCGAGAAACCGCCATCACGACGCGGATCGGTTGGCTCATACAGCTCGCCGAGCAGACAGCTTACGTTAGATTTAAACAGGCCATAGCCGCAGACGATAATCGCCAGGGACAGATAGAGGAATGACGGATGGATCTCACTGGCACCCAGCACCACATGACCGATCGCCATCAACAACGCCCCCAGCATCACCGCCATGCGATTGCCGAGAACTTTATCCGCCAAAAAGCCACCGAGGATTGGCGTGACATACACCAGCGAACAGTAGGCGCTAAATAACTCGTAGGCGTGAGTATCGTTGTATTTTAGTTGATTGGTGAGATAGAGAATCAGCAGGGCACGCATGCCGTAAAAGCTAAAATATTCCCAGATTTGCAGCGCAACGACATAGTAAATAGCGCGCGGCTGTGATGCGTGTTTATTCATAATAATTCCACAATTGACGGCAACGTCACGTAATAGTTGCGCGGCGTGCTTGTGTTTCCTTAAAGTTAAAACTTTGATACAGATCTGATTATTTATGCAATATGCTGTCTGATTGCATAAATATACATTAGCTGAAGCGTGATGATATAAACAATTTGCGTCTTTTGGCGTCGGGTTTGTTTCTTAATATGTCAAAAGATTGGCTATCGACGAACTGGCGAGGTAACGCTATGTTAACGGTGTAGCTATCAGAATACGGAAGGCGCGAAGATGAAAAACACCGAACTGGAACAACTGATTAACGAAAAACTGAACAGCGCGGCGATTAGTGATTACGCGCCGAATGGTTTGCAGGTGGAAGGCAAAGAGACGGTGCAAAAAATTGTTACCGGTGTCACCGCCAGCCAGGCTTTGCTCGATGAGGCAGTGCGTCTGGGCGCGGATGCGGTCATTGTGCATCATGGCTACTTCTGGAAAGGAGAGTCTCCGGTCATTCGCGGAATGAAGCGTAACCGTTTAAAAACGTTGCTGGCGAATGATATCAACCTGTATGGCTGGCATTTGCCGCTTGACGCACATCCTGAGCTGGGCAATAACGCACAGCTGGCGGCGTTACTGGGGATCACGGTCATGGGCGAAATTGAGCCGTTGGTGCCGTGGGGAGAGCTGACCATGCCTGTGCCGGGACTGGAACTAGCCTCCTGGATTGAAGCGCGTCTGGGACGTAAGCCGTTATGGTGTGGCGATACCGGACCTGAGGTGGTCCAGCGCGTCGCCTGGTGCACGGGCGGCGGGCAAAGTTTTATCGATAGCGCCGCGCGTTTTGGCGTGGATGCTTTTATTACTGGCGAAGTTTCTGAACAGACCATTCATTCAGCCCGCGAGCAGGGATTGCATTTTTATGCTGCAGGTCACCATGCCACTGAACGTGGTGGTATTCGCGCATTGAGCGAGTGGCTGAATGAAAATACCGATCTTGATGTGACCTTTATTGATATTCCTAATCCTGCATAACGAATAATCAGAGGGATCGAAAGTGCAACGAGCGCGTTGTTATCTGATAGGTGAAACGGCGGTAGTGCTGGAACTGGAACCGCCGGTGACGCTGGCTAGCCAGAAACGGATCTGGCGACTGGCGCAGCGTCTGGTGGATATGCCGAATGTGCTTGAAGCCATTCCCGGCATGAACAATATTACGGTGATTTTGCGTAATCCTGAGTCGCTGGCGCTGGATGCCATAGAGCGTTTGCAACGCTGGTGGGAGGAGAGCGAGGCCCTGGAACCTGAGTCTCGCTTTATTGAAATTCCGGTGGTTTACGGTGGTGCAGGCGGACCGGATTTGGCGGTGGTCGCGGCGCATTGCGGGTTGAGCGAAAAACAGGTTGTTGAATTGCACTCCTCCGTGGAATACGTGGTCTGGTTTTTAGGTTTTCAACCGGGCTTCCCGTATCTCGGGAGTTTGCCGGAACAACTACACACGCCACGGCGCGCTGAACCGCGCTTACTCGTTCCGGCAGGTTCTGTCGGGATCGGCGGGCCGCAGACTGGTGTTTATCCGCTGGCAACGCCGGGTGGCTGGCAGTTGATTGGTCATACCTCACTCAGCCTGTTTGATCCGGCGCGTGACGAACCCATCTTATTACGTCCGGGAGACAGCGTGCGCTTTGTACCGCAGAAGGAGGGAGTATGCTGAAGATTATTCGTGCGGGCATGTATACCACTGTGCAGGATGGCGGTCGTCACGGTTTTCGCCAGTCGGGTATCAGCCACTGCGGCGCACTGGATATGCCCGCGTTACGCATTGCTAACCTACTGGTGGGTAATGACGCCAATGCCCCCGCGCTGGAGATCACGCTCGGTCAGTTAACTGTTGAGTTCGAAACTGATGGGTGGTTTGCTCTGACGGGTGCCGGTTGCGAAGCGCGGCTGGATGATAATGCCGTCTGGACCGGCTGGCGATTGCCGATGAAAGCAGGCCAGCGTTTAACGCTTAAACGCCCGCAGCACGGGATGCGCAGTTATCTGGCGGTCGCGGGTGGTATTGATGTTCCGCCGGTAATGGGGTCATGCAGCACCGATCTCAACGTGGGGATTGGCGGGCTGGAAGGCCGTTTACTGAAGGATGGTGACCGACTCCCGATTGGCAAATCGAAGCGTGATTTTATGGAAGCGCAGGGCGTTAAACAGCTGCTGTGGGGCAACCGCATTCGCGCCTTGCCGGGGCCGGAATATCATGAGTTCGATCGCGCCTCGCAGGATGCATTCTGGCGTTCGCCCTGGCAGCTTAGCCCGCAAAGTAACCGCATGGGCTATCGCTTACAGGGGCAAATTTTAAAACGCACCACCGATCGCGAACTGTTATCTCACGGTTTGTTACCGGGTGTGGTGCAGGTGCCGCATAACGGGCAGCCTATTGTGTTGATGAACGACGCACAGACCACCGGTGGTTACCCGCGTATTGCCTGTATCATTGAGGCTGATATGTACCATCTGGCGCAAATTCCGCTCGGTCAGCCGATTCATTTTGTCCAGTGTTCACTGGAAGAGGCACTGAAAGCGCGGCAAGATCAACAACGTTATTTCGAACAATTAGCGTGGCGGCTACACAATGAAAATTGACCTGAACGCCGATCTGGGCGAAGGCTGCGCCAGCGACGCAGAGCTATTAACGCTGGTTTCCTCTGCCAATATTGCTTGTGGATTTCATGCAGGCGATGCCCAAACCATGCAGGCTTGCGTGCGTGAAGCAATAAAAAATGGTGTCGCGATTGGCGCTCACCCGAGTTTTCCCGACAGGGAAAATTTTGGTCGCAGCGCCATGCAGCTGCCGCCAGAAACCGTTTACGCCCAGACGCTGTATCAAATTGGCGCGCTGGCAACGATTGCCCGTGCGCAAGGCGGCGTAATGCGTCATGTCAAACCGCACGGCATGTTGTACAACCAGGCGGCGAAAGAAGCACAACTGGCAGACGCCATCGCCAGAGCGGTATACGCTTGCGATCCAGCATTGGTTCTCGTTGGGCTGGCAGGAAGCGAGCTGATTCGTGCAGGCAAGCAATATGGCCTGACAACGCGCGAGGAAGTGTTTGCCGATCGCGGTTATCAGGCTGACGGCTCGCTGGTGCCGCGAAGTCAGCCAGGCGCGTTGATTGAAAACGAAGAACAGGCGCTGGCGCAAACGCTAGAGATGGTGCAACACGGCAGAGTCAAAAGTATCACCGGCGAATGGGCAACGGTCACGGCGCAAACAGTCTGCCTGCATGGCGACGGCGAGCACGCACTGGCGTTCGCCCGCCGACTACGCTCTACATTTGCCGAAAAGGAGATTGTTGTCGCAGCATAACCCCGATTAATAAAGAATGAAAAAAGGATATCACCATGCCTGAAGGCCCGGAGATCCGCCGTGCAGCGGATAACCTGGAGGCGGCGATCAAAGGCAAACCACTAACTGATGTCTGGTTTGCCTTCCCGCAGTTAAAAACTTATCAATCACAACTTATCGGTCAACACGTTACCCATGTGGAAACGCGTGGTAAGGCGTTGTTAACTCATTTTTCCAACGACTTAACGCTCTACAGCCATAATCAGCTTTACGGCGTCTGGCGCGTGGTTGATACCGGCGAAGAGCCGCAGACCACGCGAGTATTGCGGGTAAAACTGCAAACGGCTGACAAAACCATTCTGCTTTATAGCGCCTCGGATATTGAGATGTTGAGGCCGGAACAACTGACCACGCATCCGTTTTTACAACGCGTTGGTCCCGATGTGCTGGATCCGAATCTGACGCCGGAGGTGGTAAAGGAACGGTTATTGTCACCGCGCTTTCGTAACCGTCAGTTTGCAGGATTACTGCTCGATCAGGCGTTTCTGGCTGGGCTTGGCAATTATTTGCGGGTGGAGATCCTCTGGCAGGTTGGGTTGACTGGAAATCATAAAGCGAAAGATCTCAATGCGGCGCAACTGGATGCACTCGCACACGCGTTACTGGAGATTCCTCGGTTTTCTTACGCTACGCGGGGGCAGGTGGATGAGAATAAGCATCATGGGGCGCTGTTTCGCTTTAAGGTTTTTCATCGTGATGGCGAACTGTGCGAACGCTGTGGCGGCATCATTGAGAAAACCACGTTGTCCTCGCGCCCGTTTTACTGGTGTCCAGGCTGCCAGCACTAGGCCGACCGCTTCGGCGCATAGGTTGAAATAAACCGCGCAATGGCTGGCCCCGTCAGCAAAATACTGAACAGGCGCAGGGTTTGCATCGCCATAATAAGCGCCATATCGGCATTGCTCCCTGCGGCGATGACCGCCACGGTATCAAGCCCGCCGGGACTGGTGGCGAGGTAGGCAGTCATAAAATCAATATGCATAAACCGGGTCAGTCCCCACGCCATACCTGCACAAATAGCCAGCAGAGCAAAAATCGACAGCAGGATTTGCGGTAGTGGGCGTAGTGCCCGCAGTAAGATTTGTTTATCGAAACCAAGACCAATCCGCCAGCCAATTGCCATATACGCCATCGCCAGCAGCCATTCCGGTAGTTCGATGGTGATGAGCTGACCAGACTGGAGCACTGCGCCCGCCAGCATCGGGATGAGCATCGTGCCGGAAGGAAGACGCAGCATGCATCCCGCCGTACCGGCAACGACTGCGAGCAAAATCGTAAGCAGGAGATTAATGCTCACTGGCGGGAACCAGACGATTTGCTGGTTAACCGCTTCAGCGTTATCACCCAGCATCATGCGGGTGACCAGAACAGCGGCCCCCGCGACGAACAGCACTCGCAGATATTGCATAAACGCCACCAGGCGAATATCTGCGCCGTAATCTTGCGCCATAGCGACCATTGCCGCTGCGCCGCCTGGAGAAGAACCCCAGGCACCGGTATTTCCAGGCAGTGAGCTATAGCGCACCAATAACCAACCCACGATGGCGCTGGAAAGCAGCGTCACCAGTAAAATAGCAAGCACGATCGGCCAGTTGGCGGCCAGCGTGGTGAGAATCGAACCAGTGAGGTTTTGCGCAATCATGCAGCCAAGAATGGCCTGCGCGGCGAGAAAAGCGGAGCGGGGAAGTTGCAGAGTAATTCCGCGCATACTGAAGATGATCCCGGCGATCATCGGCCCAAGTAATAGCGCCGCCGGGAGATGTACCGCGAGGAAACCAATAGAAAGGAGAAGTGATAGCACACATAACATTCCCCACTGCAAAACTGGCATCCTTCGCTCCCTCATTATTTTCTCTTTGGTGTATCGATACAGCATAAAGAAAGCCGGGCCAGGAAAAAATAACAGCAATCAAGGAAAAGGGGAAAATCAGCAATTTTCTGAAAGAGATGCCCTTTCCGGCTGCAAAGGGCATCATGGCAAATCAGTTATAGTTAATTTTAAAAAGCACCACTGTATCGAAGGGCCCAGCCTCGATGGGGGTACCTGCAATGGACGAAAGTTCAGCTGTATAGGTTTTTTCGTAGACCAACATGTCGCTGGTGAAATCGGCGTATTCAGCATATTTATTGAAGGTATAAGGCGAGGCGTTTTCATCCAGCAAACGTAGCTTCAGACCATTACCAATCAACAATGCTTTATCTTCTTCAACCAACGTTTCTTCGGTATAAAAGGAGGAACTGACTTTAAATCCGTCGGTGCATTGGTCATTTTGTGATTTTGTCGTCTTAATACTGAATGTTTTCGACATTGTGTGGCGACGAATATCCAGCAAATTAAATTTACCAAAATCAATCACCTGTGTTTCCGGTGAAATGGAAAAATTGACGCTGCAATCCAGCACGCGAATGTTTTCCAGACCAGTAATATGATATTTCAGGTTTTGGGCAGTAGGGTCTTCGTTAACGCTACCGGCACCGTCAAATTGCACGACGATATAGTCGCTAAGCGTACTTTGATAATCATGCGGCGGCATTTCTCGTATTTTGACGTATAACCGCATGCGAGCGAGAAAGGTACGTGACATGTGAATATTAGCGGGATCACCCGAGCAAATTTTGTTCTGCCATCCCATCGCGATAATCTGCTCAGGGGTATAAATGTCAATGTTCTTACTGTCAATACACTGGTTAGTGTCGATGCGGCTTTTTCCCTGGTTGGCGTCATAATCAACGCCATTGTAAGTTACGCCGAGTTGATAATAGCGATCCTGCACCCCCGGGTAGGGGTTTACCCAGGCATAAACATGCTCACTTTCAAAATTGCCGTTGGTATTGTTGTCACAATAGACGGGAATTTTAATATCGTCAGATTCCCAAATCTTATCGCCGAGTTTGGCATTGCCTGGTACAGCAAAAGGTTGAATCGCTTCTGATTTTTCTACCGAGCCACCGGATGAACCAAAGTAGCAGTTCAGGGCAAGCGCAGACTTCAACGGCAGAAATAACAGACAGATGACGAGCAACACTCCCTTGCCAGCACTCATTTCTTCGCCTCCACGGCTTGTAAATGGCATTGTCCGCTGCAGTTGAGCGTCGTCATGCGTAACGCGCCGTAATCATCCATATAACCGAGATAAAACTGGCTGCCGCTATAATTTCCGGTGTTTGTGTTGACCGTACTAAAAGGCGCAACCATCACGGTTTTGAAGCCGGGGAGAACGCCTTTTTCATTTCGTCCCAGGTAGGCAATGGTCAGATAATACGCGGTAGGATTTTTCAGTGTCAGTTGGTTGCCCTGCTGGCTGACCTGTAACTGCAGTTCGACCTTTTCTCCTGCTTTCTTGCGTAATGCAGCCGGTCGCCAGAACACCTTGATACGACTCTGAATGGCGACTTGCAGAACGGCATGGTCGCTGTTTTTTTCCGGGGCGGGAGGAATTTCACGCATATTGTAGAAAAATAGCGTTTCGCGATCGCCCGGTAATTTTGTGGTCGAGGCTTGCTTTACTATCCGTACCTGCGTTGTTGCTTTCGGTTCCAGACGTTGTATCGGCGGCAGGGCGACCAGAAGATCATCGCTTTTCTCCCCTTTTTCATTTTCGAGCCAGGAATAAGCGAGGTAGGGGAGTTTATCGCTACGATTATCCACCCGCAGACTGGTAGCTTTATCATTAGCGTTAAACACAATACGAGTGCGATCGGGTTGTAGTGCAGCGTGGCTGCACAGACTGGCAACCAACAACAAAAGGGGTAGTCCTTTCATAAATGTCATTTTCATTTCCTTAATTAATGACAAGGTAAAATCAGGCGATTTGCGGTGTCTTCCATATGTTCAGGAAGATGGAGCGAGCAATGCTGGCTATCACCCCAGACCACGGTAAACTTTTGATTTTCAGCGACTCCGCTTAACCAGGCATGTCCTTCCTCGCCAACCATCCCCACGCTAATGCCGCTGTCATCCTGGCGGATATCCGCTCCGAGGGGAGGAAACTGACCGCTGGCGTTGCGAATGATGACGTTAACGTCTTTACCGGAACGGGAAGCCAGTGATTTGTAACCTATCGCGCCTTCAATCCACGTTTCTTTGATAACGTTTTCTGCAACTGTTACGCCGTCGGGTAAGTCATTCATGTTCACCGCCACGGTGGAAGGCTGGTAACTGGAAATCAACGGCACCACCGCAATGCCAAAATGGTTGGTGTAGTCGAGATTGCCCTGAACCGGAATATCTGCCACGCCATCGGTGCTGACCATCAGGCGTGGTTCATTGGTGGAGCTGCGGCGATGAAACGCTGCACCATATTGGGTTGCGGTGAAAGAACCGCTCCAGCTGCTGCTGACGGAACTGTAATCATTGGCGGCATAGGTACCAGAATATCCCACTCACCCGCTGAACTCAGATGCTGATAGTTACCGCTCACCTGGGCTCCATTGTCCGGACGGTCGGATTGCAGTCCGGCAGACATGCCCCAGCTATTACGTTCATCCAGTGTATCGTTCCACGACATGCGGTGTGTGGTGCTGTGGCTACTGTTTTGCATGTCATAACCAACCCGACCACCATTACCGAAGGGGAGCGAAATCGACAGGTAAATCTGGTTGTCGCGATCTTTATCTTCGTAATGGGTTGTATTGAATGACGTCGAAATAGAGATATCTCTCCAGTCACCAATATCAACATTAAAACCGGCTGTGATGTTGGCGGTCGTGGAGGCGTCTGCATTCCACCAGGTTTGATGTAGCAGGTTGGCGTAAAGATTGAGGTTTAGTGGGGTAATCGGTTGGCCCACAGATAAGCTGATCGTCTGTTTTTCGTCCTGCGCATCGCTGTCGTTGTATTTGTGATCCAGATAGTTGGCGTAGCTGTGAAAATGACGATCGGAGAAACGATAAGCGGCGAGGGAAATCGTGCTGTTAGTGGCATCCACTTGTTTGCTGTAATTAAAACGGTAGCTTAAGCCCCGCTCGTCCTGCTGAGTATCAAAATGGCTACTGGCCCACGTGACATCAAACGACAGCGCACCAAGCCACAGCATATTTTGCCCAATACCCATTGCGGCAGAATGGTAGTCATCACCAGAAAGCAGCAGGCCGCCGTACAGCGAGGTGTTTGACAGCATCCCCCAGGAAACTTCATTGCTAAAAAAGGTTTCATTTTCAGTTTGATGTGACATGGAGGGCCGTGGCTGACCCGCGGCCAGTTTATAGCGAACCTGTCCCTGACGAGTCAGGAAGGGCGTCGATGCTGCCGAAACCTGGAAATTGTTCACCCGACCATCTTCTTCCGTCACTTTGACATCCAGTGTGCCCTGAACAGACTGATTAAGGTCGTCAATGATAAATGGGCCTGGTGGGACTTTTTTCTGGTAAATGACGCGGCCTGATTGACTGATCGTCACCGTGGCATTGGTCTGTGCAATACCGCTAATTTGTGGGGCGTAGCCGCGTAGCTCCCATGGCAACATTCGATCGTCACTCGCCAGTGCCGCGCCGGTATAAGAAAAACCATCGAAAATATTGGAACTGAAATCGGTTTCGCCGAGGGTTAATTTAGAGCCTAATTGCGGTAATGGACGAAAAAGATAGGTGCGCGATATTCCGCCTGACTGTTCATGGCTATCTTCGCTATCGGTGTTATTAAGCTGGTAATCACTGCGTAAGCGCCATGACCCGGCGTTAATTCCGGTGGTACCGTAGGCGTTCAGGTTAGTGCTGTTGCTGCCGTCCTGTGGGCGGTAGTTGCTGGCAAACAGGTTATAATCCATCAGGACACCGGCAACACCTTCTTTCCATGTAGAGGGGGGAGCCCAGTTTTCTGAGTGCCACACCAGCCAGGCTTGCGGAATACTAATATTCAGTTGCTGATTGGCTTGATCGAAATTGAAGAGCATTTCAGGTCGGGAGCTAAAATCGACGCACTGATTTATCAATGGTAACGACTGACGGACTTCAGGTTTTAAGCCAAATTTATCGACCAGTAAATCATTGATGCACGGAATGGTTTTATCGTCATTTTTGTGCCAGTTAATCTTTTGCCCGTTACTGATTTGGTTATTATTTACCGCAACGCTAACAAAATACTCACCGGGAGCAATGACTCCTTTTTCCTTTAATAATGAAATATCAATGCGGTCGCGCATCGATTTATCGAGAACATTAAGGTTGAATTCGACCGCCAATGCGCAAGGCATCGCCACGACCAGGCAGGATACAAAAGAGAGTCGATAAATATTCACGGTGTCCATACCTGATAAATATTTTATGAAAGGCGGCGATAGCGCCGCCAAAGTAATACTTATTTATAATCCAGCACGTAGGTTGCATTCGCCGTAACTGCGCCTGGCGTTACAGGTGTAGCCTGATCAATTTGTTCCATCCAGGCAAAGAAATTCAGCGTTTGTTCGCTGGAGGTCGGAGCCAGGTCGATATCTGGAGTAGCGGTGCCTAAAACGATATTGCTTTGATCTTTATTCATTAAACGTACGCCGACGCCGGTGGCTTCACCCGTGCTGGTGTTGTTGAGAATCGGATCTGCGCCGGTGGTTTTCGCTGAGCTATCAAAGGTGACTGCAACTTTAGAAATCTTGCCACCGGAACCGTTGCTGGAGTTTTCCAGATCACAGTTGACTAAGCGCAGGTCGACAGCAACGGCATCGCTGTGATGTGACTGATTAATGTGGCTGGTGGTCACCTGACCGAGTTCAACCTCTTTATCAATATCATCCTGATGTATTTCACACGGTGCTTCAATAACTTCACCTTTAAAGTGAATTTCACCGGATCCTTCATCAGCCGCATAAACAGGTGCTGTGAACAGCAGAGATACGGCCAGTGCGGCCAATGTTTTTTGTCCTTTAAACATAACGGAGTCCTTTAAATAATGAGATAGAATGTTGCGTGGCAAGAATATATTAACTGGCAGTTGAATGTATTTGGTTTTATTTAACAATATTAAAAATCTTGTTATATAAAGAATGGAATAATTGAGTGCATAAATTTATTGTTTAATGAGATGAAGGATGGGGTGGGATGGATATGCATAATTTTCATTGGGTTAACAATGCTACCAGCAGGAAAGTATAAAAATAAACTTATCATTCTGCTCAGTATGTGACTTGTCACATTTTCTCACCTTATTAATGGGTATTTGTATCTGGTTTAATTTTTACAATTTATTATGTTCAGCCATATAAAAAGAACCCGCTCTATTAAAGGCGGGTCCGGAAAGTAAACGGCTTAGCAATCAATCATTAACGCTTGATATCGCTTTTAAAGTCGCGTTTTTCATATCCTGTATACAGCTGACGCGGACGGGCAATCTTCATACCGTCACTGTGCATTTCGCTCCAGTGGGCGATCCAGCCAACGGTACGTGCCATTGCGAAAATGACGGTGAACATGGAAGACGGAATACCCATCGCTTTCAGGATGATACCAGAGTAGAAATCGACGTTCGGGTACAGTTTCTTCTCGATAAAGTACGGGTCGTTCAGCGCGATGTTTTCCAGCTCCATAGCCACTTCCAGCAGGTCATCTTTGGTGCCCAGCTCTTTCAGAACTTCATGGCAGGTTTCACGCATTACGGTGGCGCGCGGGTCGTAATTTTTGTACACGCGGTGACCGAAGCCCATCAGGCGGAAAGAATCATTTTTATCTTTCGCACGCCGAACAAATTCCGGAATGTGTTTAACGGAGCTAATTTCTTCCAGCATTTTCAGCGCCGCTTCGTTAGCACCACCGTGCGCAGGTCCCCACAGTGAAGCAATACCTGCTGCGATACAGGCAAACGGGTTCGCACCCGAAGAGCCGGCGGTACGCACGGTGGAGGTGGAGGCGTTCTGTTCATGGTCAGCGTGCAGGATCAGAATACGGTCCATAGCACGTTCCAGAATCGGATTAACTTCATACGGTTCGCACGGCGTGGAGAACATCATATTCAGGAAGTTACCGGCATAGGAGAGATCGTTGCGCGGATAAACAAATGGCTGACCAATGGAATACTTGTAACACATCGCGGCCATGGTCGGCATTTTCGACAGCAGGCGGAACGCGGCAATTTCACGGTGACGAGGATTGTTAACATCCAGCGAGTCGTGATAGAACGCCGCCAGCGCGCCGGTAATACCACACATGACTGCCATTGGATGCGAGTCGCGACGGAAAGCATGGAACAGACGGGTAATCTGCTCGTGGATCATGGTATGACGGGTCACCGTAGTTTTAAATTCGTCATACTGTTCCTGAGTCGGTTTTTCACCATTCAGCAGGATGTAACAAACTTCCAGGTAGTTAGAATCGGTCGCCAGCTGATCGATCGGGAAACCGCGGTGCAGCAAAATACCTTCATCACCATCAATAAAAGTAATTTTAGATTCGCAGGATGCGGTTGAAGTGAAGCCTGGGTCAAAGGTGAACACACCTTTTGAACCGAGAGTACGGATATCAATAACATCTTGACCCAGCGTGCCTTTCAGCACATCCAGTTCAACAGCTGTGTCCCCGTTGAGGGTGAGTTTTGCTTTTGTATCAGCCATTTAAGGTCTCCTTAGCGCCTTATTGCGTAAGACTGCCGGAACTTAAATTTGCCTTCGCACATCAACCTGGCTTTACCCGTTTGTTATTTGGCTCGCCGCTCTGTGAAAGAGGGGAAAACCTGGGTACAGAGCTCTGGGCGCTTGCAGGTAAAGGATCCATTGATGACGAATAAATGGCGAATCAAGTACTTAGCAATCCGAATTATTAAACTTGTCTACCACTAATAACTGTCCCGAATGAATTGGTCAATACTTCCACACTGTTACATAAGTTAATCTTAGGTGAAATACCGACTTCATAACTTTTACGCATTATATGCTTTTCCTGGCAATGTTTGTAACAACTTTGTTGAATGATTGTCAAATTAGATGATTAAAAATTAAATAAATGTTGTTATCGTGACCTAGATCACTGTTCAGGATAAAACCCGACAAACTATATGTAGGTTAATTGTAATGATTTTGTGAACGGCCTATACTGCCGCCAGGTCTCCGGAACACCCTGCAATCCCGAGCCACCCAGCGTTGTAACGTGTCGTTTTCGCATCTGGAAGCAGTGTTTTGCATGACGCGCAGTTATAGAAAGGACGCTGTCTGACCCGCAAGCAGACCGGAGGAAGGAAATCCCGACGTCTCCAGGTAACAGAAAGTTAACCTCTGTGCCCGTAGTCCCCAGGGAATAATAAGAACAGCATGTGGGCGTTATTCATGATAAGAAATGTGAAAAAACAAAGACCTGTTAATCTGGACCTACAGACCATCCGGTTCCCCATCACGGCGATAGCGTCCATTCTCCATCGCGTTTCCGGTGTGATCACCTTTGTTGCAGTGGGCATCCTGCTGTGGCTTCTGGGTACCAGCCTCTCTTCCCCTGAAGGTTTCGAGCAAGCTTCCGCGATTATGGGCAGCTTCTTCGTCAAATTTATCATGTGGGGCATCCTTACCGCTCTGGCGTATCACGTCGTCGTAGGTATTCGCCACATGATGATGGATTTTGGCTATCTGGAAGAAACATTCGAAGCGGGTAAACGCTCCGCCAAAATCTCCTTTGTTATTACTGTCGTGCTTTCACTTCTCGCAGGAGTCCTCGTATGGTAAGCAACGCCTCCGCATTAGGACGCAATGGCGTACATGATTTCATCCTCGTTCGCGCTACCGCTATCGTCCTGACGCTCTACATCATTTATATGGTCGGTTTTTTCGCTACCAGTGGCGAGCTGACATATGAAGTCTGGATCGGTTTCTTCGCCTCTGCGTTCACCAAAGTGTTCACCCTGCTGGCGCTGTTTTCTATCTTGATCCATGCCTGGATCGGCATGTGGCAGGTGTTGACCGACTACGTTAAACCGCTGGCTTTGCGCCTGATGCTGCAACTGGTGATTGTCGTTGCACTGGTGGTTTACGTGATTTATGGATTCGTTGTGGTGTGGGGTGTGTGATGAAATTGCCAGTCAGAGAATTTGATGCAGTTGTGATTGGTGCCGGCGGCGCAGGTATGCGCGCGGCGCTGCAAATTTCCCAGAGCGGCCAGACCTGTGCGCTGCTCTCTAAAGTCTTCCCGACCCGTTCCCATACCGTTTCTGCGCAAGGCGGCATTACCGTTGCGCTGGGTAATACCCATGAAGATAACTGGGAATGGCATATGTACGACACCGTAAAAGGGTCGGACTATATCGGTGACCAGGACGCGATTGAATATATGTGTAAAACCGGGCCGGAAGCGATTCTGGAACTCGAACACATGGGCCTGCCGTTCTCGCGTCTTGATGATGGTCGTATCTATCAACGTCCGTTTGGCGGTCAGTCGAAAAACTTCGGCGGCGAGCAGGCGGCACGCACTGCGGCAGCGGCTGACCGTACCGGTCACGCACTGTTGCACACGCTTTATCAGCAGAACCTGAAAAACCACACCACCATTTTCTCCGAGTGGTATGCGCTGGATCTGGTGAAAAACCAGGATGGCGCGGTGGTGGGTTGTACCGCACTGTGCATCGAAACCGGTGAAGTGGTTTATTTCAAAGCCCGCGCTACCGTGCTGGCGACTGGCGGGGCAGGGCGTATTTATCAGTCCACCACTAACGCCCACATTAACACTGGCGACGGTGTCGGCATGGCTATCCGCGCAGGCGTACCGGTGCAGGATATGGAAATGTGGCAATTCCACCCGACCGGCATTGCCGGTGCGGGCGTACTGGTCACCGAAGGTTGCCGTGGTGAAGGCGGTTATCTGCTGAACAAACATGGCGAACGCTTTATGGAGCGTTATGCGCCGAACGCCAAAGACCTGGCGGGCCGTGATGTGGTGGCGCGTTCCATCATGATTGAAATCCGTGAAGGTCGCGGCTGTGATGGTCCGTGGGGGCCACACGTGAAACTGAAACTCGATCACCTGGGTAAAGAAGTTCTCGAATCCCGTCTGCCGGGTATCCTGGAGCTTTCCCGTACCTTCGCTCACGTTGATCCGGTGAAAGAGCCGATTCCGGTTATCCCAACCTGTCACTACATGATGGGCGGTATTCCGACCAAAGTGACCGGTCAGGCGCTGACTGTGAATGAGAAAGGCGAAGATGTGGTTGTTCCGGGGCTGTTCGCGGTAGGTGAAATTGCCTGCGTATCGGTACACGGTGCTAACCGTCTGGGCGGTAACTCGCTGCTGGACCTGGTGGTCTTTGGTCGCGCAGCGGGTCTGCATCTGCAAGAGTCTATCGCCGAGCAGGGCGCACTGCGCGATGCCAGCGAGTCTGATGTTGAAGCATCTCTGGATCGTCTGAACCGCTGGAACAATAATCGTAACGGTGAAGATCCGGTGGCGATTCGTAAAGCGCTGCAAGAATGTATGCAGCATAACTTCTCGGTCTTCCGTGAAGGTGATGCGATGGCGAAAGGGCTTGAGCAGTTGAAAGTTATCCGCGAGCGTCTGAAAAATGCCCGTCTGGATGACACTTCCAGCGAGTTCAACACCCAGCGCGTTGAGTGTCTGGAACTGGATAACCTGATGGAAACGGCGTATGCAACGGCTGTTTCTGCCAACTTCCGTACCGAAAGCCGTGGCGCGCATAGCCGCTTCGACTTCCCGGATCGTGATGATGAAAACTGGCTGTGCCACTCCCTGTATCTGCCAGAGTCGGAATCCATGACGCGCCGAAGCGTCAACATGGAACCGAAACTGCGCCCGGCATTCCCGCCGAAGATTCGTACTTACTAATGCGGAGACAGGAAAATGAGACTCGAGTTTTCAATTTATCGCTATAACCCGGATGTTGATGATGCTCCGCGTATGCAGGATTACACCCTGGAAGCGGAAGAAGGTCGCGACATGATGCTGCTGGATGCGCTTATCCAGCTGAAAGAGAAAGATCCCAGCCTGTCGTTCCGTCGCTCCTGTCGTGAAGGTGTGTGCGGTTCCGACGGTCTGAACATGAACGGCAAGAATGGTCTGGCCTGTATTACCCCGATTTCGGCACTCAACCAGCCGGGCAAGAAGATTGTGATTCGCCCTCTGCCAGGTTTACCGGTGATCCGCGATTTGGTGGTAGACATGGGACAATTCTATGCGCAATATGAGAAAATTAAGCCTTACCTGTTGAATAATGAACAAAATCCGCCAGCTCGCGAGCATTTACAGATGCCAGAGCAGCGCGAAAAACTCGACGGGCTGTATGAATGTATTCTCTGCGCATGTTGTTCAACCTCTTGTCCGTCTTTCTGGTGGAATCCCGATAAATTTATCGGCCCGGCAGGCTTGTTAGCGGCATATCGTTTCCTGATCGATAGCCGTGATACCGAGACTGACAGCCGCCTCGACGGTTTGAGTGATGCATTCAGCGTATTCCGCTGTCACAGCATCATGAACTGCGTCAGTGTATGTCCGAAGGGGCTGAACCCGACGCGCGCCATCGGCCATATCAAGTCGATGTTGTTGCAACGTAATGCGTAAACCGTAGGCCTGATAAGACGCGCAAGCGTCGCATCAGGCAACCAGTGCCGGATGCGGCGTGAACGCCTTATCCGGCCTACAAGTCATTACCCGTAGGCCTGATAAGCGCAGCGCATCAGGCGTAACAAAGAAATGCAGGAAATCTTTAAAAACTGCCCCTGACACTAAGACAGTTTTTAAAGGTTCCTTCGCGAGCCACTACGTAGACAAGAGCTCGCAAGTGAACCCCGGCACGCACATCACTGTGCGTGGTAGTATCCACGGCGAAGTAAGCATAAAAAAGATGCTTAAGGGATCACGATGCAGAACAGCGCTTTGAAAGCCTGGTTGGACTCTTCTTACCTCTCTGGCGCAAACCAGAGCTGGATAGAACAGCTCTATGAAGACTTCTTAACCGATCCTGACTCGGTTGACGCTAACTGGCGTTCGACGTTCCAGCAGTTACCTGGTACGGGAGTCAAACCGGATCAATTCCACTCTCAAACGCGTGAATATTTCCGCCGCCTGGCGAAAGACGCTTCACGTTACTCTTCAACGATCTCCGACCCTGACACCAATGTGAAGCAGGTAAAAGTCCTGCAGCTCATTAACGCATACCGCTTCCGTGGTCACCAGCATGCGAATCTCGATCCGCTGGGACTGTGGCAGCAAGATAAAGTGGCCGATCTGGATCCGTCTTTCCACGATCTGACCGAAGCAGACTTCCAGGAGACCTTCAACGTCGGTTCATTTGCCAGCGGCAAAGAAACCATGAAACTCGGCGAGCTGCTGGAAGCCCTCAAGCAAACCTACTGCGGCCCGATTGGTGCCGAGTATATGCACATCACCAGCACCGAAGAAAAACGCTGGATCCAACAGCGTATCGAGTCTGGTCGCGCGACTTTCAATAGCGAAGAGAAAAAACGCTTCTTAAGCGAACTGACCGCCGCTGAAGGCCTTGAACGTTACCTCGGTGCAAAATTCCCTGGTGCAAAACGCTTCTCGCTGGAAGGCGGTGACGCGTTAATCCCGATGCTTAAAGAGATGATCCGCCACGCTGGCAACAGCGGCACCCGGGAAGTGGTTCTCGGGATGGCGCACCGTGGTCGTCTGAACGTGCTGGTGAACGTGCTGGGTAAAAAACCGCAAGACTTGTTCGACGAGTTTGCCGGTAAACATAAAGAACACCTCGGCACGGGTGACGTGAAATACCACATGGGCTTCTCGTCTGACTTCCAGACCGATGGCGGCCTGGTGCACCTGGCGCTGGCGTTTAACCCGTCTCACCTTGAGATTGTAAGCCCGGTAGTTATCGGTTCTGTTCGTGCCCGTCTGGACAGACTTGATGAGCCGAGCAGCAACAAAGTGCTGCCAATCACCATCCACGGTGACGCCGCAGTGACCGGGCAGGGCGTGGTTCAGGAAACTCTGAACATGTCGAAAGCGCGTGGTTATGAAGTTGGCGGTACGGTACGTATCGTTATCAACAACCAGGTTGGTTTCACCACCTCTAATCCGCTGGATGCTCGTTCTACACCGTACTGTACTGATATCGGTAAGATGGTTCAGGCACCGATTTTCCACGTTAACGCGGATGATCCGGAAGCCGTTGCCTTTGTGACCCGTCTGGCGCTCGATTTCCGTAACACCTTTAAACGTGATGTCTTCATCGACCTGGTGTGCTACCGCCGTCACGGCCACAACGAAGCCGACGAGCCGAGCGCAACCCAGCCGCTGATGTATCAGAAAATCAAAAAACATCCGACACCGCGCAAAATCTACGCTGACAAGCTGGAGCAGGAAAAAGTGGCGACGCTGGAAGATGCCACCGAGATGGTTAACCTGTACCGCGATGCGCTGGATGCTGGCGATTGCGTAGTGGCAGAGTGGCGTCCGATGAACATGCACTCTTTCACCTGGTCGCCGTACCTCAACCACGAATGGGACGAAGAGTACCCGAACAAAGTTGAGATGAAGCGCCTGCAGGAGCTGGCGAAACGCATCAGCACGGTGCCGGAAGCAGTTGAAATGCAGTCTCGCGTTGCCAAGATTTATGGCGATCGCCAGGCGATGGCTGCCGGTGAGAAACTGTTCGACTGGGGCGGTGCGGAAAACCTCGCTTACGCCACGCTGGTTGACGAAGGCATTCCGGTTCGCCTGTCGGGTGAAGACTCCGGTCGCGGTACCTTCTTCCACCGCCACGCGGTGATCCACAACCAGTCTAACGGTTCCACTTACACGCCGTTGCAACACATCCATAACGGGCAGGGCGCGTTCCGCGTCTGGGACTCCGTACTGTCTGAAGAAGCAGTGCTGGCGTTTGAATACGGTTATGCCACCGCAGAACCACGCACTCTGACTATCTGGGAAGCGCAGTTCGGTGACTTCGCCAACGGTGCGCAGGTGGTTATCGACCAGTTCATCTCTTCTGGCGAACAGAAATGGGGTCGGATGTGTGGCCTGGTGATGTTGCTGCCGCACGGTTACGAAGGGCAGGGGCCGGAGCACTCCTCCGCGCGTCTGGAACGTTATCTGCAACTTTGTGCTGAGCAAAACATGCAGGTTTGCGTACCGTCTACCCCGGCACAGGTTTACCACATGCTGCGTCGTCAGGCGCTGCGCGGGATGCGTCGTCCGCTGGTCGTGATGTCGCCGAAATCCCTGCTGCGTCATCCGCTGGCGGTTTCCAGCCTCGAAGAACTGGCGAACGGCACCTTCCTGCCAGCCATCGGTGAAATCGACGAGCTTGATCCGAAGGGCGTGAAGCGCGTAGTAATGTGTTCTGGTAAGGTTTATTACGACCTGCTGGAACAGCGTCGTAAGAACAATCAACACGATGTCGCCATTGTGCGTATCGAGCAACTCTACCCGTTCCCGCATAAAGCGATGCAGGAAGTGTTGCAGCAGTTTGCTCACGTCAAGGATTTTGTCTGGTGCCAGGAAGAGCCGCTCAACCAGGGCGCATGGTACTGCAGCCAGCATCATTTCCGTGAAGTGATTCCGTTTGGGGCTTCTCTGCGTTATGCAGGCCGCCCGGCCTCCGCCTCTCCGGCGGTAGGGTATATGTCCGTTCACCAGAAACAGCAACAAGATCTGGTTAATGACGCGCTGAACGTCGAATAAATAAAGGATACACAATGAGTAGCGTAGATATTCTGGTCCCTGACCTGCCTGAATCCGTAGCCGATGCCACCGTCGCAACCTGGCATAAAAAACCCGGCGACGCAGTCGTACGTGATGAAGTGCTGGTAGAAATCGAAACTGACAAAGTGGTACTGGAAGTACCGGCATCAGCAGACGGCATTCTGGATGCGGTTCTGGAAGATGAAGGTACAACCGTAACGTCTCGTCAGATCCTTGGTCGCCTGCGTGAAGGCAACAGCGCCGGTAAAGAAACCAGCGCCAAATCTGAAGAGAAAGCGTCCACTCCGGCGCAACGCCAGCAGGCGTCTCTGGAAGAGCAAAACAACGATGCGTTAAGCCCGGCGATCCGTCGCCTGCTGGCTGAACACAATCTCGACGCCAGCGCCATTAAAGGCACCGGTGTGGGTGGTCGTCTGACTCGTGAAGATGTGGAAAAACATCTGGCGAAAGCCCCGGCGAAAGAGTCTGCTCCGGCAGCGGCTGCTCCGGCGGCGCAACCGGCTCTGGCTGCACGTAGTGAAAAACGTGTCCCGATGACTCGCCTGCGTAAGCGTGTGGCAGAGCGTCTGCTGGAAGCGAAAAACTCCACCGCCATGCTGACCACGTTCAACGAAGTCAACATGAAGCCGATTATGGATCTGCGTAAGCAGTACGGTGAAGCGTTTGAAAAACGCCACGGCATCCGTCTGGGCTTTATGTCCTTCTACGTGAAAGCGGTGGTTGAAGCCCTGAAACGTTACCCGGAAGTGAACGCGTCTATCGACGGCGATGACGTGGTTTACCACAACTATTTCGACGTCAGCATGGCGGTTTCTACGCCGCGCGGCCTGGTGACACCGGTACTGCGTGATGTCGATACCCTCGGCATGGCAGACATCGAGAAGAAAATCAAAGAGCTGGCAGTCAAAGGCCGTGACGGCAAGCTGACCGTTGAAGATCTGACCGGTGGTAACTTCACCATCACCAACGGTGGTGTGTTCGGTTCCCTGATGTCTACGCCGATCATCAACCCGCCGCAGAGCGCAATTCTGGGTATGCACGCTATCAAAGATCGTCCGATGGCGGTGAATGGTCAGGTTGAGATCCTGCCGATGATGTACCTGGCGCTGTCCTACGATCACCGTCTGATCGATGGTCGCGAATCCGTGGGCTTCCTGGTAACGATCAAAGAGTTGCTGGAAGATCCGACGCGTCTGCTGCTGGACGTGTAGTAGTTTAAGTTTCACCTGCACTGTAGACCGACGTGGATAGGGTGTCGGTCTACGGTTTAAAAGATAACGATTACTGAAGGATGGACAGAACACATGAACTTACATGAATATCAGGCAAAACAACTTTTTGCCCGCTATGGCTTACCAGCACCGGTGGGTTATGCCTGTACTACTCCGCGCGAAGCAGAAGAAGCCGCTTCAAAAATCGGTGCCGGCCCGTGGGTAGTGAAATGTCAGGTTCACGCTGGTGGCCGCGGTAAAGCGGGCGGTGTGAAAGTTGTAAACAGCAAAGAAGACATCCGTGCTTTTGCAGAAAACTGGCTCGGCAAGCGTCTGGTAACGTATCAAACAGATGCCAATGGCCAACCGGTTAACCAGATTCTGGTTGAAGCAGCGACCGATATCGCTAAAGAGCTGTATCTCGGTGCCGTTGTAGACCGTAGTTCCCGTCGTGTGGTCTTTATGGCCTCCACCGAAGGCGGCGTGGAAATCGAAAAAGTGGCGGAAGAAACTCCGCACCTGATCCACAAAATTGCGCTTGATCCGCTGACTGGCCCGATGCCGTATCAGGGACGCGAGCTGGCGTTCAAACTGGGTCTGGAAGGTAAACTGGTTCAGCAGTTCACCAAAATCTTCATGGGCCTGGCGACCATTTTCCTGGAGCGCGACCTGGCGTTGATCGAAATCAACCCGCTGGTCATCACCAAACAGGGCGATCTGATTTGCCTCGACGGCAAACTGGGCGCTGACGGCAACGCACTGTTCCGCCAGCCTGATCTGCGCGAAATGCGTGACCAGTCGCAGGAAGATCCGCGTGAAGCACAGGCTGCACAGTGGGAACTGAACTACGTTGCGCTGGACGGTAACATCGGTTGTATGGTTAACGGCGCAGGTCTGGCGATGGGTACGATGGACATCGTTAAACTGCACGGCGGCGAACCGGCTAACTTCCTTGACGTTGGCGGCGGCGCAACCAAAGAACGTGTAACCGAAGCGTTCAAAATCATCCTCTCTGACGACAAAGTGAAAGCCGTTCTGGTTAACATCTTCGGCGGTATCGTTCGTTGCGACCTGATCGCTGACGGTATCATCGGCGCGGTAGCAGAAGTGGGTGTTAACGTACCGGTCGTGGTACGTCTGGAAGGTAACAACGCCGAACTCGGCGCGAAGAAACTGGCTGACAGCGGCCTGAATATTATTGCAGCAAAAGGTCTGACGGATGCAGCTCAGCAGGTTGTTGCCGCAGTGGAGGGGAAATAATGTCCATTTTAATCGATAAAAACACCAAGGTTATCTGCCAGGGCTTTACCGGTAGCCAGGGGACTTTCCACTCAGAACAGGCCATTGCATACGGCACTAAAATGGTTGGCGGCGTAACCCCAGGTAAAGGCGGCACCACCCACCTCGGCCTGCCGGTGTTCAACACCGTGCGTGAAGCCGTTGCTGCCACTGGCGCTACCGCTTCTGTTATCTACGTACCAGCACCGTTCTGCAAAGACTCCATTCTGGAAGCCATCGACGCAGGCATCAAACTGATTATCACCATCACTGAAGGCATCCCGACGCTGGATATGCTGACTGTGAAAGTGAAACTGGACGAAGCCGGCGTTCGTATGATCGGCCCGAACTGCCCAGGCGTTATCACTCCGGGTGAATGCAAAATCGGTATCCAGCCGGGTCACATTCACAAACCGGGTAAAGTGGGTATCGTTTCCCGTTCCGGTACACTGACCTATGAAGCGGTTAAACAGACCACGGATTACGGTTTCGGTCAGTCGACCTGTGTTGGTATCGGCGGTGACCCGATCCCGGGCTCTAACTTTATCGACATTCTCGAAATGTTCGAAAAAGATCCGCAGACCGAAGCGATCGTGATGATCGGTGAGATCGGCGGTAGCGCTGAAGAAGAAGCAGCTGCGTACATCAAAGAGCACGTTACCAAGCCAGTTGTGGGTTACATCGCTGGTGTGACTGCGCCGAAAGGCAAACGTATGGGCCACGCGGGTGCCATCATTGCCGGTGGGAAAGGGACTGCGGATGAGAAATTCGCTGCTCTGGAAGCCGCAGGCGTGAAAACCGTTCGCAGCCTGGCGGATATCGGTGAAGCACTGAAAACTGTTCTGAAATAAATATCTGTAATAAGAAATAGCCCTCGCCGCTTCCCTCTACAGGAATGGCGAAGGGCTGTCGGTTTCGACATGGTTGGCCATCGTATGATGGCCTTTTTTGTGCTTATCGCGATGATTTTCGCTGCGCTATCAGGGTAAATTTATAGTCATCGGTATTAAAAGCGTTGCGGCTATATTCAAACACCCGACCATCAACTAAATATCCACGCGATACTTTTTCAAGAATCGGCTTTGTCTGGCTGATATTAAGCAGACGGCTCATCTCTTCGGTTGGCATCAGAGGAATGATTTCCTGTTCGCTACGATCGATAACCATTTTCTTCACTTCTTCGATAAAGTGATATTTCGAATTTTCCATGACCTGCCAGGTGAGATCCGGGAACAACGCAAGCGGCATCCAGGTTTCTTCCAGCGCCATTGGCTTTTGCTTGCGATAGCGCACGCGCTTCACATGCCACACACGATCCTGCGGGGTGATTTGTAGCTGTTGCTGAAGAAAATCGTCAGCCGGAATCACTTCGAATATCAGAACTTCACTGTGTGTATCGACGTGACGGTCCGACAGTTTTTCATCAAAACTGGTTAACTGAAAAATATCGTAATTGACCCGCTCTTCTTTGACGTAAGTCCCGCTGCCCTGAATGCTTTCGAGGATCTGCTGCTCGACTAGCTGGCGCAAAGCCTGACGCACCGTAACCCGGCTGACGCCAAACTCTGTTTGTAGCGCTGATTCAGTGGGTAACGCATCGCCAGGTTTAAGCTCGCCACGCGCAATTTGTTCACGAATGCGATCGGCAATCTGCCGGTATAAGGGCTTGTGTCCCATTTTTAGTATCTCATTAATACGAATTTAACCATTATGCCCGATAAATTCATCCTGTAAATAATACAAATACAAATACAATACAAATAATTTCAATCAAGTGAAATTGATCACATAATGGTATTGTTTTATCGGGCACACTGGCGCGACTATAAAAACGATCAAGTGAGGATCATGATGAATCTGACGACTCTGACCCACCGCGATGCGTTGTGTCTGAATGCGCGCTTTACCAGCCGTGAAGAGGCCATCCACGCGTTGACTCAACGTCTTGCTGCTCTGGGGAAAATTTCCAGTACTGAGCAATTTCTGGAAGAAGTGTATCGCCGTGAAAGCCTTGGCCCGACCGCCTTAGGTGAAGGGTTGGCTGTGCCGCATGGCAAAACTGCTGCGGTAAAAGAAGCGGCGTTTGCGGTCGCCACACTCAGCGAGCCGCTTCAGTGGGAAGGCGTTGATGGCCCGGAAGCAGTTGATTTAGTGGTGCTGCTGGCGATTCCCCCCAATGAAGCGGGTACTACGCATATGCAACTGCTGACAGCGCTGACCACGCGCCTTGCGGATGATGAGATTCGGGCGCGTATACAGTCGGCGACGACGCCTGATGAGTTGCTCTCGGCGCTGGATGACAAGGGAGGCACGCAACCTTCTGCCTCTTTTTCCAACGCGCCAACTATCGTCTGCGTAACGGCCTGTCCGGCGGGTATTGCTCACACCTATATGGCTGCGGAATATCTGGAAAAAGCCGGACGCAAACTCGGCGTAAATGTTTACGTTGAAAAACAAGGCGCTAACGGCATTGAAGGGCGTTTAACGGCGGATCAACTCAATAGTGCAACCGCCTGTATTTTTGCGGCTGAAGTCGCCATCAAGGAGAGTGAGCGTTTTAATGGCATTCCCGCGCTTTCAGTGCCTGTTGCCGAGCCGATTCGCCATGCAGAAGCGTTGATCCAACAAGCGCTTACCCTCAAGCGTAGCGATGAGACGCGTACCGTACAGCAAGATACGCAACCGGTGAAAAGTGTCAAAACGGAGCTGAAACAGGCACTGTTGAGCGGAATCTCTTTTGCCGTACCGTTGATTGTCGCGGGGGGCACGGTGCTGGCGGTCGCGGTATTACTGTCGCAAATCTTCGGGCTACAAGATCTGTTTAATGAAGAAAACTCCTGGCTGTGGATGTACCGCAAGCTGGGCGGCGGGCTGCTCGGAATTTTGATGGTACCGGTGCTCGCGGCCTATACCGCCTATTCTCTGGCAGATAAACCGGCGTTAGCGCCAGGCTTTGCGGCTGGACTTGCCGCCAACATGATCGGCTCCGGGTTTCTCGGCGCGGTCGTTGGCGGATTGATAGCCGGTTACTTGATGCGCTGGGTGAAAAATCACTTGCGTCTTAGCAGTAAATTCAATGGATTCCTGACTTTTTATCTCTACCCGGTGCTCGGTACGTTGGGAGCGGGCAGTCTGATGCTGTTTGTGGTGGGAGAACCTGTCGCATGGATCAATAACTCGCTTACCGCCTGGCTGAACGGTCTGTCAGGAAGTAACGCGCTGTTGCTGGGTGCCATTCTCGGTTTTATGTGTTCCTTTGACCTTGGAGGGCCAGTGAACAAAGCCGCTTATGCATTCTGCCTGGGCGCAATGGCGAACGGCGTTTACGGCCCGTATGCCATTTTCGCCTCCGTCAAAATGGTTTCGACATTTACCGTAACCGCTTCCACGATGCTCGCACCGCGCCTGTTTAAAGAGTTTGAAATTGAGACCGGGAAATCCACCTGGCTGTTAGGGCTGGCAGGTATTACCGAAGGGGCGATCCCGATGGCGATTGAAGATCCGCTGCGGGTTATTGGTTCGTTTGTGCTGGGCTCTATGGTAACGGGCGCTATTGTCGGTGCGATGAATATCGGCCTTTCGACACCCGGTGCCGGCATTTTCTCGCTCTTTTTACTTCATGATAATGGCGCGGGCGGTGTTATGGCGGCAATTGGCTGGTTTGGTGCGGCATTGGTGGGGGCTGCAATCTCGACTGCAATTCTCCTGATCTGGCGGCGTCACGCGGTTAAGCATGGCAACTATCTGACTGATGGCGTAATGCCATAAACAAAAAGGAAACGACGATGAAAGCGGTATCTCGCGTTCACATCACCCCGCATATGCATTGGGATCGGGAGTGGTATTTCACCACCGAAGAGTCACGCATTCTGCTGGTCAATAATATGGAAGAGATCCTGTGCCGACTGGAACAGGACAACGAATACAAATATTACGTAGTCGACGGGCAAACGGCGATCCTCGAAGATTATTTCGCGGTGAAACCGGAAAACAAAGACCGCGTGAAGAAACTGGTAGAAGCCGGCAAGTTGATTATCGGCCCCTGGTATACCCAGACCGATACCACGATTGTTTCTGCGGAATCCATCGTCCGTAATCTGATGTACGGAATGCGTGACTGCCTCGCGTTTGGCGAGCCGATGAAAATAGGTTATTTACCAGATTCCTTTGGCATGTCCGGGCAACTGCCGCATATCTACAATGGATTTGGCATTACCCGCACCATGTTCTGGCGTGGATGTTCTGAGCGCCACGGTACTGATAAAACCGAGTTTTTGTGGCAAAGCAGTGACGGCAGTGAAGTGACGGCGCAGGTGCTGCCGTTGGGTTATGCCATCGGTAAGTACTTACCTGCCGACGAAGACGGATTACGCAAACGCCTCGACAGTTATTTTGACGTGCTGGAAAAAGCGTCTGTAACCAAAGAGATTTTGCTGCCGAATGGGCATGACCAAATGCCATTGCAGCAAAATATCTTCGAAGTGATGGATAAGCTACGTGAGATCTACCCTCAACGTAAGTTTGTGATGAGCCGCTTTGAAGAGGTATTTGAGAAGATCGAAGCGCAGCGTGAAAGTCTGGCGACCCTGAAAGGGGAATTTATTGATGGCAAATATATGCGCGTGCATCGCACCATCGGTTCCACGCGCATGGATATCAAAGTTGCCCACGCACGTATTGAAAATAAGATTGTTAATCTGCTGGAACCGCTGGCAACGCTGGCCTGGACGTTGGGTTTTGAATACCACCACGGCTTGCTGGAGAAAATGTGGAAAGAGATCTTAAAAAATCATGCCCACGACAGCATCGGCTGCTGCTGTAGTGACAAAGTTCATCGCGAAATCGTCGCCCGCTTCGAACTGGCTGAAGACATGGCGGATAATCTACTGCGTTTCTACATGCGCAAAATTGCCGATAACATGCCACAGAGTGATGCCGACAAACTCGTGCTGTTTAACCTGATGCCCTGGCCGCGGGAAGAAGTGATCAACACCACTGTGCGGCTGCGCGCCAGCCAGTTTAATTTGCGGGACGATCGCGGTCAGCCTGTACCGTATTTTATTCGCCATGCCCGTGAGATCGATCCAGGCCTAATCGATCGGCAAATTGTTCATTACGGTAATTACGATCCCTTTATGGAGTTTGATATACAGATCAACCAGATTGTCCCTTCTATGGGCTATCGCACGCTTTATATCGAAGCGAATCAGCCTGGCAACGTGATTGCGGCAAAAAGTGACGCTGAAGGGATACTGGAAAATGCTTTCTGGCAAATTGCACTCAATGAGGATGGAACGCTACGACTGGTAGATAAAGACAGCGGTGTGCGCTATGACCGGGTGTTGCAAATTGAAGAAAGCTCTGATGATGGTGATGAATATGACTATTCACCTGCAAAAGAAGAGTGGGTAATTACTTCGGCGAATGCGAAACCGCAATGCGAGATTACTCATGAGGCCTGGCAGAGTAGGGCTGTTATTCGCTATGACATGGCGGTGCCGCGTAATCTGCAAGAACGCAGCGTCCGGCAATCCACGGGGAGAGTAGGGGTGGAGTTGGCTGTCACTCTGAGTGATAACAGCAGGCGCATTGATGTGGATATCAACCTTGATAACCAGGCTGACGATCATCGCCTTCGCGTCCTGGTCCCTACACCTTTTAACACCGACAGTGTTCTGGCCGATACCCAGTTTGGTTCGCTAACGCGCCCCGTGAACGACAGTGCAATGAACGACTGGCAGCAAGAAGGCTGGAAAGAAGCGCCGGTTCCGGTATGGAATATGCTCAACTATGTTGCCTTACAGGAAGGGCGTAACGGCATGGCTGTCTTTAGCGAAGGGTTACGTGAATTTGAAGTCATCGGTGAAGAGAAGAAAACCTTTGCCATTACGTTGCTGCGTGGCGTGGGCTTACTGGGCAAAGAAGATCTGCTTTTAAGGCCTGGGCGGCCTTCGGGAATTAAAATGCCAGTCCCGGACTCACAACTACGTGGTCTGCTTTCTTGTCGCCTAAGTTTATTGAGTTATACCGGTACGCCAACCGCCGCTGGTGTAGCTCAGCAGGCGCGAGCATGGCTGACTCCAGTACAGTGTTACAACAAAATCCCATGGGATGCGATGAAGCTCAACAAAGCCGGATTCAACGTGCCGGAAAGTTATAGTTTGTTGAAAATGCCCCCAGTGGGATGCCTGATAAGCGCACTTAAGAAAGCTGAAGACCGACAAGAAGTGATTTTACGGCTGTTTAATCCGGCTGAATCAGCAACCTGTGATGCGACTGTTGCTTTCAGTCGCGAGGTGATTTCTTGCTCAGAAACGATGATGGATGAACACATTACCACCGAGGAAAATCAAGGTTCAAATCTATCGGGGCCTTTTTTACCCGGCCAGTCACGGACGTTCAGTTACCGGCTTGCCTGAATAGCAATCAAACCGAAGCCACATATGCGCGGCCAGATTGTTGACAAAGGGCGCTTTGTTCATGCCGGATACGGCATGAACGCTTTATTCGGTCTACAAAAGCAGGCAAATTCAATATATTGCAGAGATGATGTAGACACCGGCAAGCGTAGCGCATCAGGTAATTTTGCGTTTATCTTCACTCTCAAGCCACGTATATGTGGCTTTATTTTTAACAAAATAATAACCCTGGGTGAGTTAATTATAATATAATTATAAGTTAATTAAATGTTAATATCGGCGGGGTGGATTTATGCCTTTATTAGTAATCCTGAAACTCTGCGTCGTATTAGCCAGTGACCAAAAAAAGAATTAAGGTCAACCGTGCTGTTTTTGCTTCGTCTCTTTTTATCTTTAATTGCCAACCGAAACTAATTTCAGCCTTATAACTCACACATTTTAAACATAAATGTCACTAAAGTTACCTTATTGAAACATGATTAACATAATTTGTAGAAATTGATATTTATCAATGTATAAGTCTTGGAAATGGGCATCAAAAAGAGATAAATTGTTCTCGATCAAATTGGCTGAAAGGCGGTAATTTAGCTATAAATTGATCACCGTCGAAAAATGCAAATTTGCTTCAACAAAAACCTGTTTATTGTAAGGATTTTGCGGCGTAATATATACGTGGGATCAATTTGAGTTTTTATTAACATGTTTGCAACCTTTCTTTACGCCGTTTTTGTGTGCATTCACATGGTATGATGAAAGTGTTCAAACAAATTTCTATTGGGGCATGCGTGTGACCCTTTCTAACGGGGTTCACTCTCGGAGTCTTCATGCGATGAGCAAGGAGTCATGATGTTAGATATAGTCGAACTGTCGCGCTTACAGTTTGCCTTGACCGCGATGTACCACTTCCTTTTTGTGCCACTGACGCTCGGTATGGCGTTCCTGCTGGCCATTATGGAAACGGTCTACGTCCTCTCCGGCAAACAGATTTATAAAGATATGACCAAGTTCTGGGGCAAGTTGTTTGGTATCAACTTCGCTCTGGGTGTGGCTACCGGTCTGACCATGGAGTTCCAGTTCGGGACTAACTGGTCTTACTATTCCCACTATGTAGGGGATATCTTCGGTGCGCCGCTGGCAATCGAAGGTCTGATGGCCTTCTTCCTCGAATCCACCTTTGTAGGTCTGTTCTTCTTCGGTTGGGATCGTCTGGGTAAAGTTCAGCATATGTGTGTCACCTGGCTGGTGGCGCTCGGTTCAAACCTGTCCGCACTGTGGATTCTGGTTGCGAACGGCTGGATGCAAAACCCAATCGCGTCCGATTTCAACTTTGAAACTATGCGTATGGAGATGGTGAGCTTCTCCGAGCTGGTGCTTAACCCGGTTGCTCAGGTGAAATTCGTTCACACTGTAGCGTCTGGTTATGTGACTGGCGCGATGTTCATCCTCGGTATCAGCGCATGGTATATGCTGAAAGGTCGTGACTTCGCCTTCGCTAAACGCTCCTTTGCTATCGCTGCCAGCTTCGGTATGGCTGCTGTTCTGTCTGTTATTGTTCTGGGTGATGAATCCGGCTACGAAATGGGCGACGTGCAGAAAACCAAACTGGCTGCTATTGAAGCCGAGTGGGAAACGCAACCTGCGCCTGCTGCCTTTACTCTGTTCGGCATTCCTGATCAGGAAGAGGAGACGAACAAATTTGCGATTCAGATCCCTTACGCACTGGGCATCATTGCAACGCGTTCCGTGGATACCCCGGTTATCGGCCTGAAAGAGCTGATGGTGCAGCATGAAGAACGCATTCGTAACGGGATGAAGGCGTACTCTCTGCTCGAACAACTGCGTTCTGGTTCTACCGACCAGGCGGTTCGTGACCAGTTCAATAGCATGAAGAAAGACCTCGGTTACGGTCTGCTGCTGAAACGCTATACGCCAAACGTGGCTGATGCGACTGAAGCGCAGATTCAACAGGCAACCAAAGACTCCATTCCGCGTGTAGCGCCGCTGTACTTCGCGTTCCGTATTATGGTGGCGTGTGGCTTCCTGCTGCTGGCAATCATCGCGCTCTCTTTCTGGAGTGTCATCCGCAACCGCATTGGCGAGAAAAAATGGCTGCTGCGCGCCGCGCTGTACGGTATTCCGCTGCCGTGGATTGCTGTAGAAGCGGGCTGGTTCGTGGCTGAATATGGCCGCCAACCGTGGGCTATCGGTGAAGTGCTGCCGACAGCTGTGGCGAACTCGTCACTGACCGCAGGCGATCTCATCTTCTCAATGGTGCTGATTTGCGGCCTGTATACCCTGTTCCTGGTGGCAGAATTGTTCTTAATGTTCAAGTTTGCACGCCTCGGCCCAAGCAGCCTGAAAACCGGTCGCTATCACTTTGAGCAGTCTTCCACGACTACTCAGCCGGCACGCTAAGACAGGAGTCGTCAAATGATCGATTATGAAGTATTGCGTTTTATCTGGTGGCTGCTGGTTGGCGTTCTGCTGATTGGTTTTGCAGTCACTGACGGTTTCGACATGGGGGTGGGCATGCTCACCCGTTTCCTCGGTCGTAACGACACCGAGCGTCGAATTATGATTAACTCCATTGCACCACACTGGGACGGTAACCAGGTTTGGCTGATCACCGCGGGCGGCGCACTCTTTGCTGCCTGGCCGATGGTCTATGCCGCTGCGTTCTCCGGCTTCTATGTGGCGATGATCCTCGTGCTGGCGTCTTTGTTCTTCCGTCCGGTCGGTTTTGACTACCGCTCCAAGATTGAAGAAACCCGCTGGCGTAACATGTGGGACTGGGGCATCTTCATTGGTAGCTTCGTTCCGCCGCTGGTAATTGGTGTAGCGTTCGGTAACCTGTTGCAGGGCGTACCGTTCAACGTTGATGAATATCTGCGTCTGTACTACACCGGTAACTTCTTCCAGTTGCTTAACCCGTTCGGCCTGCTGGCAGGCGTGGTGAGCGTAGGGATGATCATTACTCAGGGCGCAACCTATCTGCAAATGCGTACCGTGGGCGAACTGCACCTGCGTACCCGTGCAACGGCTCAGGTGGCTGCGCTGGTGACACTGGTCTGTTTCGCACTGGCTGGCGTATGGGTGATGTACGGTATCGATGGTTATGTCGTGAAATCGACAATGGACCATTACGCAGCCTCTAACCCACTGAATAAAGAAGTGGTTCGTGAAGCTGGCGCATGGCTGGTTAACTTCAACAACACGCCAATTCTGTGGGCTATTCCGGCACTGGGTGTGGTTCTGCCGCTGCTGACCATCCTGACTGCACGTATGGATAAAGCCGCGTGGGCGTTTGTGTTCTCCTCCCTGACGCTGGCCTGCATCATCCTGACAGCCGGTATCGCAATGTTCCCGTTTGTGATGCCGTCCAGCACCATGATGAACGCAAGTCTGACAATGTGGGATGCAACTTCCAGCCAGCTGACGCTTAACGTCATGACCTGGGTTGCGGTGGTTCTGGTACCGATCATTCTGCTCTACACCGCCTGGTGTTACTGGAAAATGTTCGGTCGTATCACCAAAGAAGATATTGAACGTAACACCCACTCTCTGTACTAAGTAAGGAGCTAAAAATGTGGTATTTCGCATGGATTCTGGGAACGCTTCTTGCCTGTTCGTTTGGGGTAATCACCGCGCTGGCGCTTGAACACGTCGAATCAGGCAAAGCCGGTCAAGAAGACATCTGATGAGTAAGATTATCGTAACCTTGTATGCGGTAATGGATAAGCGCCCCCTGCGGGCGCTTTCCTTCGTGATGGCGCTTCTGTTAGCAGGCTGTATGTTTTGGGACCCGTCACGTTTTGCCGCGAAGACCAGTGAACTGGAAATCTGGCATGGTTTATTGCTGATGTGGGCCGTCTGTGCTGGTGTGATTCATGGCGTAGGCTTTCGTCCGCAGAAGGTTCTTTGGCAAGGGATTTTTTGCCCATTGCTTGCCGATATTGTTCTCATTGTCGGGCTGATTTTCTTCTTCTTTTAAATCAGAATTCTCTTTAAAAAATTATGGGCCGCTCCAGGCCCATAAATTTTTACGCTTCCTTAACTTGCCCTCATTCCCAAACCTCAATCGCGCGCGTATAGTAGCAGCGTTTAAAAGCTCTAACTTTTGTTGCATTACCGGGATGTAAAGTGAATACAACGCTGTTTCGATGGCCGGTTCGCGTCTACTATGAAGATACCGATGCCGGTGGTGTGGTGTACCACGCCAGTTACGTCGCTTTTTATGAAAGAGCACGCACAGAGATGCTGCGTCATCATCACTTCAGTCAGCAGGCGCTGATGGCTGAACGCGTTGCCTTTGTGGTACGTAAAATGACGGTGGAATATTACGCACCTGCGCGGCTCGACGATATGCTCGAAATACAGACTGAAATAACATCAATGCGTGGCACCTCTTTGGTTTTCACGCAACGTATTGTCAACGCCGAGAATACTTTGCTGAATGAAGCAGAGGTTCTGGTTGTTTGCGTTGACCCACTCAAAATGAAGCCTCGTGCGCTTCCCAAGTCTATTGTCGCGGAGTTTAAGCAGTGACTGACATGAATATCCTTGATTTGTTCCTGAAGGCTAGCCTTCTGGTTAAACTTATCATGTTGATTTTGATTGGTTTTTCAATCGCATCCTGGGCCATTATTATCCAGCGAACCCGTATTCTTAACGCAGCGGCGCGTGAAGCCGAAGCGTTTGAAGATAAATTCTGGTCTGGAATCGAACTCTCTCGCCTCTATCAAGAGAGCCAGGGGAAACGGGATAATCTGACCGGTTCGGAACAAATCTTTTACAGCGGGTTCAAAGAATTTGTGCGCCTGCATCGTGCCAATAGCCATGCGCCGGAAGCCGTAGTAGAAGGGGCGTCGCGTGCGATGCGTATTTCCATGAACCGTGAACTTGAAAATCTGGAAACGCACATTCCGTTCCTCGGTACGGTTGGCTCCATCAGCCCATATATTGGTCTGTTTGGTACGGTCTGGGGGATCATGCACGCCTTTATCGCCCTCGGGGCGGTAAAACAAGCAACACTGCAAATGGTTGCGCCAGGCATCGCAGAAGCGTTGATTGCTACAGCAATCGGTCTGTTCGCCGCTATTCCGGCGGTAATGGCTTATAACCGTCTCAACCAACGCGTAAACAAACTGGAACTGAATTACGACAACTTTATGGAAGAGTTTACCGCGATTCTGCACCGCCAGGCGTTTACCGTTAGCGAGAGCAACAAGGGGTAAGCCATGGCCAGAGCGCGTGGACGAGGTCGTCGCGATCTCAAGTCCGAAATCAACATTGTACCGTTGCTGGACGTACTGCTGGTGCTGTTGCTGATCTTTATGGCGACAGCGCCCATCATCACCCAGAGCGTGGAGGTCGATCTGCCAGACGCTACTGAATCACAGGCGGTGAGCAGTAACGATAATCCGCCAGTGATTGTTGAAGTGTCTGGTATTGGTCAGTACTCCGTGGTGGTTGAGAAAGATCGCCTGGAGCGTTTACCACCAGAGCAGGTGGTGGCGGAAGTGTCCAGCCGTTTCAAGGCCAACCCGAAAACGGTCTTTCTGATCGGTGGCGCAAAAGATGTGCCTTACGATGAAATAATTAAAGCACTGAACTTGTTACATAGTGCGGGTGTGAAATCGGTTGGTTTAATGACGCAGCCTATCTAAACATCTGCGTTTCCCTTGCTTGAAAGAGAGCGGGTAACAGGCGAACAGTTTTTGGAAACCGAGAGTGTCAAAGGCAACCGAACAAAACGACAAGCTCAAGCGGGCGATAATTATTTCAGCAGTGCTGCATGTCATCTTATTTGCGGCGCTGATCTGGAGTTCGTTCGATGAGAATATAGAAGCTTCAGCAGGAGGCGGCGGTGGTTCGTCCATCGACGCTGTCATGGTTGATTCAGGTGCGGTAGTTGAGCAGTACAAACGCATGCAAAGCCAGGAATCAAGCGCGAAGCGTTCTGATGAGCAGCGCAAGATGAAGGAACAGCAGGCTGCTGAAGAACTGCGTGAGAAACAAGCGGCTGAACAGGAACGCCTGAAGCAACTTGAGAAAGAGCGGTTAGCTGCTCAGGAACAGAAAAAGCAGGCTGAAGAAGCCGCAAAACAGGCCGAGTTAAAGCAGAAGCAAGCGGAAGAGGCGGCAGCGAAAGCGGCGGCAGATGCTAAAGCGAAGGCCGAAGCGGATGCTAAAGCTGCGGAAGAAGCAGCGAAGAAAGCGGCTGCAGACGCGAAGAAAAAAGCAGAAGCAGAAGCCGCCAAAGCCGCAGCCGAAGCGCAGAAAAAAGCCGAGGCAGCCGCTGCGGCGCTGAAGAAGAAAGCGGAAGCGGCAGAAGCAGCTGCAGCTGAAGCAAGAAAGAAAGCGGCAACTGAAGCTGCTGAAAAAGCCAAGGCAGAAGCTGAGAAGAAAGCGGCTGCTGAAAAGGCTGCAGCTGATAAGAAAGCGGCAGCAGAGAAAGCTGCAGCCGACAAAAAAGCAGCAGAAAAAGCGGCTGCTGAAAAGGCAGCAGCTGATAAGAAAGCAGCGGCAGAAAAAGCCGCCGCAGACAAAAAAGCGGCAGCTGCAAAAGCAGCAGCTGAAAAAGCCGCTGCAGCAAAAGCTGCCGCAGAGGCAGATGATATTTTCGGTGAGCTAAGCTCTGGTAAGAATGCACCGAAAACGGGGGGAGGGGCGAAAGGGAACAATGCTTCGCCTGCCGGGAGTGGTAATACTAAAAACAATGGCGCATCAGGGGCCGATATCAATAACTATGCCGGGCAGATTAAATCTGCTATCGAAAGTAAGTTCTATGACGCATCGTCCTATGCAGGCAAAACCTGTACGCTGCGCATAAAACTGGCACCCGATGGTATGTTACTGGATATCAAACCTGAAGGTGGCGATCCCGCACTTTGTCAAGCTGCGTTGGCAGCAGCTAAACTTGCGAAGATCCCGAAACCACCAAGCCAGGCAGTATATGAAGTGTTCAAAAACGCGCCATTGGACTTCAAACCGTAATCGCGATGTTGACTGTTCCGACGGTCAACATCAGGCACCGGTTGCCACGGGGTTCTGGTAGTTTTGTGTATTTTAGTTTGTTAACATTCTGCTAAATTATCGTGGGCCATTGGTCCAGATAAGGGAGATATGATGAAGCAGGCATTACGAGTAGCATTTGGTTTTCTCATACTGTGGGCATCAGTTCTGCATGCTGAAGTCCGCATTGTGATCGACAGCGGTGTAGATTCCGGTCGTCCTATTGGTGTTGTTCCTTTCCAGTGGGCGGGTCCTGGTGCGGCACCTGAAGATATTGGCGGCATCGTTGCTGCTGACTTGCGTAACAGCGGTAAATTTAATCCGTTAGATCGCGCTCGTCTGCCACAGCAGCCGGGTAGTGCGCAGGAAGTACAACCAGCTGCATGGTCCGCGCTGGGCATTGACGCTGTGGTTGTCGGCCAGGTCACTCCGAATCCGGATGGTTCTTACAATGTTGCTTATCAACTTGTTGACACTGGCGGCGCACCGGGTACTGTACTTGCTCAGAACTCGTACAAAGTGAACAAGCAGTGGCTGCGTTATGCTGGTCATACCGCCAGTGATGAAGTGTTTGAAAAACTGACCGGCATTAAAGGTGCGTTCCGTACCCGTATTGCCTACGTTGTTCAGACCAACGGCGGTCAGTTCCCGTATGAACTGCGCGTATCTGACTATGACGGTTACAACCAGTTTGTCGTTCACCGTTCACCGCAGCCGCTGATGTCTCCGGCATGGTCACCAGACGGTTCTAAACTGGCTTATGTGACCTTCGAAAGCGGTCGTTCCGCGCTGGTTATCCAAACGCTGGCAAACGGCGCTGTACGTCAGGTGGCTTCATTCCCGCGTCACAACGGTGCGCCTGCATTCTCGCCAGACGGCAGCAAACTGGCATTCGCCTTGTCGAAAACCGGTAGCCTGAACCTGTACGTAATGGATTTGGCTTCTGGTCAGATCCGCCAGGTGACTGATGGTCGCAGTAACAATACCGAACCGACCTGGTTCCCGGACAGCCAGAACCTGGCATTTACTTCTGACCAGGCCGGTCGTCCACAGGTTTATAAAGTGAATATCAACGGCGGTGCGCCACAACGTATTACCTGGGAAGGTTCGCAGAACCAGGATGCGGATGTCAGCAGCGACGGTAAATTTATGGTAATGGTCAGCTCCAACGGTGGGCAGCAGCACATTGCCAAACAAGATCTGGCAACGGGAGGCGTACAAGTTCTGTCGTCCACGTTCCTGGATGAAACGCCAAGTCTGGCACCTAACGGCACTATGGTAATCTACAGCTCTTCTCAGGGGATGGGATCCGTGCTGAATTTGGTTTCTACAGATGGGCGTTTCAAAGCGCGTCTTCCGGCAACTGATGGACAGGTCAAATTCCCTGCCTGGTCGCCGTATCTGTGATAATAATTAATTGAATAGTAAAGGAATCATTGAAATGCAACTGAACAAAGTGCTGAAAGGGCTGATGATTGCTCTGCCTGTTATGGCAATTGCGGCATGTTCTTCCAACAAGAACGCCAGCAATGACGGCAGCGAAGGCATGCTGGGTGCCGGCACTGGTATGGATGCGAACGGCGGCAACGGCAACATGTCTTCCGAAGAGCAGGCTCGTCTGCAAATGCAACAGCTGCAGCAGAACAACATCGTTTACTTCGATCTGGACAAGTACGATATCCGTTCTGACTTCGCTCAAATGCTGGATGCACATGCAAACTTCCTGCGTAGCAACCCGTCTTACAAAGTCACCGTAGAAGGTCACGCGGACGAACGTGGTACTCCGGAATACAACATCTCCCTGGGTGAACGTCGTGCGAACGCCGTTAAGATGTACCTGCAGGGTAAAGGCGTTTCTGCAGACCAGATCTCCATCGTTTCTTACGGTAAAGAAAAACCTGCAGTACTGGGTCATGACGAAGCGGCATACTCCAAAAACCGTCGTGCGGTACTGGTTTACTAAGAGAATTGCATGAGCAGTAACTTCAGACATCAACTATTGAGTCTGTCGTTACTGGTTGGTATAGCGGCCCCCTGGGCCGCTTTTGCTCAGGCACCAATCAGTAGTGTCGGCTCAGGCTCGGTCGAAGACCGCGTCACTCAACTTGAGCGTATTTCTAATGCTCACAGCCAGCTTTTAACCCAACTCCAGCAACAACTCTCTGATAATCAATCCGATATTGATTCCCTGCGTGGTCAGATTCAGGAAAATCAGTATCAACTGAATCAGGTCGTGGAGCGGCAAAAGCAGATCCTGTTGCAGATCGACAGCCTCAGCAGCGGTGGTGCAGCGGCGCAATCAACCAGCAGCGATCAAAGCGGTGCGGCGGCATCAACGACGCCGACAGCTGATGCTGGTACTGCGAATGCTGGCGCGCCGGTGAAAAGCGGCGATGCAAACACGGATTACAATGCAGCTATTGCGCTGGTGCAGGATAAATCCCGCCAGGATGACGCAATGGTGGCATTTCAGAATTTCATCAAAAATTACCCTGATTCAACTTACCTGCCAAACGCCAATTATTGGCTGGGTCAGTTAAACTACAACAAGGGTAAAAAAGATGATGCGGCGTACTATTTTGCTTCGGTAGTGAAAAACTATCCGAAGTCACCAAAGGCTGCAGATGCGATGTTTAAAGTCGGCGTCATCATGCAGGACAAAGGTGACACCGCAAAAGCGAAAGCCGTATACCAGCAGGTTATCAGTAAATACCCTGGTACTGATGGCGCTAAACAGGCACAAAAACGTCTGAACGCGATGTAATGCATAACACACGACCAGAAGTCGCATTATTTCTGGTCGTGTCGTGCGAATCATAAGCAGTTGAGTGATCTACATCGAAATTTTTGTTGCGCTCAAGTCTGAAATCAGTAATATATGCCGCCGTTGCCCCGGGATATCAAACAAACCGAAAGCAACGAAAAAGTGGGTCGTTAGCTCAGTTGGTAGAGCAGTTGACTTTTAATCAATTGGTCGCAGGTTCGAATCCTGCACGACCCACCAATCGCTAAGGTGGAAGCGGTAGTAAAACGTGAAGGATAACGTTGCATCAGCAACGGCGCCGAAGGGCGAGAAGAAGTCGAGTCATCCTGCACGACCCACCACTAACATAGTTAGTTGTAGTATCCAGCGTAGTATCGGGTGATTAGCTCAGCTGGGAGAGCACCTCCCTTACAAGGAGGGGGTCGGCGGTTCGATCCCGTCATCACCCACCACTTCGGGTCGTTAGCTCAGTTGGTAGAGCAGTTGACTTTTAATCAATTGGTCGCAGGTTCGAATCCTGCACGACCCACCACTAATTGCGGTGGGTTCGGTGGAAGTAGTTTGTAGTATCCAGCACAGTATCGGGTGATTAGCTCAGCTGGGAGAGCACCTCCCTTACAAGGAGGGGGTCGGCGGTTCGATCCCGTCATCACCCACCACTTCGGGTCGTTAGCTCAGTTGGTAGAGCAGTTGACTTTTAATCAATTGGTCGCAGGTTCGAATCCTGCACGACCCACCAGTTTTAACATCAAACTCAGATGTTAAGCGTGAAGGATAACGTTGCGCCAGCAACGGCCCGTAGGGCGAGCGAAGCGAGTCATCCTGCACGACCCACCAATTTTAAAGATTGGTTCCGAGTAGAAATCTTTCAGGTAACACCCATATGGGTCGTTAGCTCAGTTGGTAGAGCAGTTGACTTTTAATCAATTGGTCGCAGGTTCGAATCCTGCACGACCCACCAATTTAAAGGTGGTTACTGGTAGAGAACGTGAAGGATAACGTTGCGTTAGCAACGGCCCGAAGGGCGAGACGAAGTCGAGTCATCCTGCACGACCCACCATCCTGAATGATTAAAGCAGCATAATCCCGCAAGGGGTCGTTAGCTCAGTTGGTAGAGCAGTTGACTTTTAATCAATTGGTCGCAGGTTCGAATCCTGCACGACCCACCAATGTAAAAAAGCGCCCTAAAGGCGCTTTTTTGCTATTCAGGCATCTCTCAATTTCAATTCTTGACCCTGATGACATATACCGCGCTTGCTGCGTAAACAACTCTACGTCGGAGGAATAAGATGCAAAGTGTGGCATTCGGCATCTCATACGTAATTCGAGTGACTTTTCCCCACCATTCGACTATCTTGTTTAGCATATAAAACAAATTACACCGATAACAGCGAATATTACGCTAATGTCGGTTTTAACGTTAAGCCTGTAAAACGAGATGGTAAGATGAGCGTGATGTTTGATCCAGACACGGCGATTTATCCTTTCCCCCCGAAGCCGACGCCGTTAAGCATTGATGAAAAAGCGTATTACCGCGAGAAGATAAAACGTCTGCTAAAAGAACGTAATGCGGTGATGGTTGCCCACTACTATACCGACCCCGAAATTCAACAACTGGCAGAAGAAACCGGTGGCTGTATTTCTGATTCTCTGGAAATGGCGCGCTTCGGTGCAAAGCATCCCGCTTCTACGTTGTTAGTCGCTGGGGTGAGATTTATGGGAGAAACCGCCAAAATTCTCAGTCCGGAAAAAACAATTCTGATGCCGACACTTCAGGCTGAGTGTTCACTGGATCTCGGCTGCCCTGTTGAAGAATTTAACGCATTTTGCGATGCCCATCCAGATCGTACTGTCGTCGTCTACGCCAACACTTCTGCTGCGGTAAAAGCGCGCGCAGATTGGGTGGTAACTTCAAGCATTGCCGTCGAACTTATTGATCATCTTGATAGTTTGGGTGAAAAAATCATCTGGGCACCCGACAAACATCTGGGGCGTTACGTGCAAAAACAGACGGGCGCAGACATTTTATGCTGGCAGGGTGCCTGCATTGTGCATGATGAATTTAAGACTCAGGCGTTAACCCGCTTGCAAGAAGAATACCCGGATGCTGCCATACTGGTGCATCCAGAATCACCACAAGCTATTGTCGATATGGCGGATGCGGTCGGTTCCACCAGTCAACTGATCGCTGCTGCAAAAACATTGCCACATCAGCGGCTTATCGTGGCAACCGATCGGGGCATTTTCTACAAAATGCAGCAGGCGGTGCCAGATAAAGAGTTACTGGAAGCACCAACCGCGGGTGAGGGCGCAACCTGCCGCAGCTGCGCGCATTGTCCGTGGATGGCCATGAATGGCCTTCAGGCTATCGCAGAGGCATTAGAACAGGAAGGAAGCAATCACGAGGTTCATGTTGATGAAAGGCTGCGAGAGAGGGCGCTGGTGCCGCTCAATCGTATGCTGGATTTTGCGGCTACACTACGTGGATAACGAATAATAAGGCGTAACGTTACGCTTTGGGGGAAAGATGGATTTTTTTAGTGTGCAGAATATCCTGGTACATATACCAATAGGGGCAGGCGGTTATGATCTCTCATGGATCGAAGCGGTAGGCACGATCGCCGGGTTGCTGTGTATTGGCCTTGCCAGTCTGGAGAAGATCAGCAACTACTTCTTTGGCCTGATCAACGTCACCTTGTTTGGCATTATTTTCTTTCAGATTCAGCTGTATGCCAGCCTGCTATTACAGGTGTTTTTCTTTGCCGCGAATATTTACGGTTGGTATGCGTGGTCGCGACAAACCAGTCAGAACGAGGCGGAGTTGAAAATTCGCTGGTTACCATTGCCGAAGGCGCTCAGCTGGTTGGCGGTTTGCGTTGTTTCGATTGGTCTGATGACGGTATTTATCAATCCGGTGTTTGCATTTTTGACCCGCGTGGCAGTCATGATCATGCAAGCATTAGGATTACAGGTTGTGATGCCTGAACTGCAACCGGACGCTTTCCCGTTCTGGGATTCCTGCATGATGGTGTTATCTATCGTGGCAATGATTCTGATGACGCGTAAGTATGTGGAAAACTGGCTGTTGTGGGTGATTATTAACGTGATTAGCGTCGTTATTTTTGCACTTCAGGGCGTTTACGCCATGTCTCTGGAGTACATCATCCTGACCTTTATTGCGCTCAACGGCAGCCGGATGTGGATCAACAGCGCACGTGAAAGAGGCTCACGCGCGCTGTCCCATTAATGGTGATGATGTGAATGGCCAGACACCCCTTCATTCAGGTGGCAGTCTGGCCCATGACAAGGTTGATATTCCATCTGAATGGTGGCGTGCTCAATCTGATAGTGATCCATCAGGTAGTGTTGGATCTGATCCAACAAGGCATCGTGATCGTGTGGCGGGATCACCTGCACATGCAACGTCATCACCGGCTTCTCGCCTACCATCCATACATGCACATGGTGCACATTGCGGACTTCCGGGATTTCCCGGCACATACGACGCTTCAGTTCAGCGATATCCAGCGATACCGGTGCACCCTCAAGTAATTCATTCACGCTATCTTTCAACAGTCGCCACGCGCTACGCAGAACCAGAAGCGATACCAGTATTGAGAGAATGGGGTCAGCAGGTGTCCAGCCGGTCCAGATAATAATCAACGCGGCAATAATAGCCCCAACCGAACCCAGCAGGTCCCCGAGCACATGCAGTGCCGCTGCTCGTACGTTGAGGTTTTTCTCTTCGCTGCCGTGATGAAGTAACCAGAAAGAAAGTATATTTGCCAGCAACCCAGCCACGGCAATTGCCATCATCATGCCGCCCTCGACCGGACGCGGCGTGTGGAAGCGTTCTATCGCCTCCCAGACAATCAAAATGGTAATTACCACGAGGGCTATGGCATTCACAAACGCCGCGAGCGTGGTCAGTCTTAGCCAACCGAAAGTGTGGCGAATGGTGGGAGGACGACGTGAAAATTGCACGGCGAGTAGGGCGAAAAGCAGGGCGGCAGTATCGGTCAACATATGACCCGCATCGGCCAGCAATGCCAGAGAACCAGAAAGAAAACCACCAACGACTTCTACCAGCATAAACCCGGCAGTCACGCCGAAAGCATACAACAAGCGACGAGCATTATTATCTTCTGGCAGGTGTGAGGACGTGTGTGAGTGTGAGTGCGCCATGACGAGTCATCCCTTAATTATTCTCACTTAACTTTATGACATCATACTGCTTTTAGAAGTGAAAAATTAAAAGGGAGAGACTCCGCTCTCCCATTATTGGCTATTTTGCAGGGTTACTGCGTGGTACCGTCGGTTTTGGTATCGACATCATTATTGATGCCATCACCGGTTTGTACCTTTTTATTGATATCCGGACAGCGACCATCTTTGCACATGGTGTTCTTGTGCTCTTCATCTTTGGTCATTTCGTCATTGTTCATTGAAGAACCATCCGAATGCAGCATTGTGCCACCAGAACCGGTATTTACCCCGTTATTGTCGACGTTATTTGGCGCGACATTTTCACGGGCGTCAGGGGCTACCTGGCCCGCATCAGCTGCGGCGTTTGCCTGGCCGTTATTAGTTTGCGCTCCGCTATCGGCAGCCAGTGCGGCACCGCTGGCAAGGCTTAGAGTGGCAGTCAGAAATAATGTGGCCAGTTTTGTCATTTTCATAGGATGCTCCTGTTATGGTCGTTATGTCGGATAACCTCTTCCAACAGTGCATTTGCAGGTGAATATAAGGCATTGGTTTAAGATTTCAGCCAGGTTATGAAACGCAGCAGAGAATCTTGAAATAATTAACAAACAAAGGAGTTACAGTTAGAAATTGTAGGAGAGATCTCGTTTTTCGCGACAATCTGGCGTTTTTCTTGCTAATTCCAGGATTAATCCGTTCATAGTGTAAAACCCCGTTTACACATTCTGACGGAAGATATAGATTGGAAGTATTGCATTCACTAAGATAAGTATGGCAACACTGGAACAGACATGAATTATCAGAACGACGATTTACGCATCAAAGAAATCAAAGAGTTACTTCCTCCTGTCGCATTGCTGGAAAAATTCCCCGCTACTGAAAATGCCGCGAATACGGTTGCCCATGCCCGAAAAGCGATCCATAAGATCCTGAAAGGTAATGATGATCGCCTGTTGGTGGTGATTGGCCCATGCTCAATTCATGATCCTGTCGCAGCAAAAGAGTATGCCACTCGCTTGCTGGCGCTGCGTGAAGAGCTGAAAGATGAGCTGGAAATCGTAATGCGCGTCTATTTTGAAAAGCCGCGTACCACGGTGGGCTGGAAAGGGCTGATTAACGATCCGCATATGGATAACAGCTTCCAGATCAACGACGGTCTGCGTATAGCCCGTAAATTGCTGCTTGATATTAACGACAGCGGTCTGCCAGCGGCGGGTGAGTTTCTCGATATGATCACCCCACAATATCTCGCTGACCTGATGAGCTGGGGCGCAATTGGCGCACGTACCACCGAATCGCAGGTGCACCGCGAACTGGCATCAGGGCTTTCTTGTCCGGTCGGCTTCAAAAATGGCACCGACGGTACGATTAAAGTGGCTATCGATGCTATTAATGCCGCCGGTGCGCCGCACTGCTTCCTGTCCGTAACGAAATGGGGGCATTCGGCGATTGTGAATACCAGCGGTAACGGTGATTGCCATATCATTCTGCGCGGCGGTAAAGAGCCTAACTACAGCGCGAAGCACGTTGCTGAAGTGAAAGAAGGGCTGAACAAAGCAGGCCTGCCAGCACAGGTGATGATCGATTTCAGCCATGCTAACTCGTCCAAACAATTCAAAAAGCAGATGGATGTTTGTGCTGACGTTTGCCAGCAGATTGCCGGTGGCGAAAAGGCCATTATTGGCGTGATGGTGGAAAGCCATCTGGTGGAAGGCAATCAGAGCCTCGAGAGCGGGGAGCCGCTGGCCTACGGTAAGAGCATCACCGATGCCTGCATCGGCTGGGAAGATACCCATGCTCTGTTACGTCAACTGGCGAATGCAGTAAAAGCGCGTCGCGGGTAAGGTTTAATTGTCGGATGCGCCGTCAGAGTGGCGTATCCGATGAATCACCACAGGCCTGATAAGTCGCGCAGCGTCGCATCAGGCAATGTGCTCCATTGTTAGCAACAAAAAAGCCGACTCACTTGCAGTCGGCTTTCTCATTTTAAACGAATGACGTTTACTTCGCTTTACCCTGGTTTGCAACCGCCGCTGCTTTCGCTGCGATCTCGTCAGCATTACCCAGATAATAGCGTTTCAGCGGTTTGAAATTCTCGTCGAACTCATACACCAGCGGCACGCCAGTCGGGATATTCAGCTCAAGAATCTCTTCTTCGCTCATGTTATCAAGATATTTCACCAGCGCACGCAGGGAGTTACCGTGTGCGGCGATGATTACGCGCTCACCGCTCTTCATACGCGGTAGAATAGTTTCATTCCAGTAAGGGATCACGCGGTCAATGGTCAGCGCCAGGCTTTCCGTCAGCGGCAGTTCTTTCTCGCTCAGTTTCGCGTAACGCGGATCGTGACCCGGATAACGCTCATCATCTTTAGTCAGTTCCGGCGGAGTCACTGCAAAACCACGACGCCACTGTTTCACCTGCTCGTCGCCATACTTTTCAGCAGTTTCCGCTTTGTTCAGACCCTGCAACGCACCGTAGTGACGTTCGTTCAGTTTCCAGGATTTCTCAACGGGCAGCCATGCCTGATCCAGTTCGTCCAGCACATTCCACAGGGTATGGATAGCGCGTTTCAGCACAGAGGTGTAAGCAAAGTCAAAGCTGTAACCTTCCTCTTTCAGCAGCTTACCTGCTGCTTTTGCTTCGCTTACGCCTTTCTCAGACAGATCCACGTCGTACCAACCGGTGAAACGGTTTTCTTTGTTCCACTGACTTTCGCCATGACGAACCAGAACCAGCTTAGTTACAGCCATATACTTACTCCTCAAATCATTTTTTAATGATAATAATTCTCATTATATTGCCGTGACGAAGCAACAGCAATGCTTACGCATAACCATAGCGAAAATAGTGTCGCAGTGTAAGGTTGTTGTGAATATTGAGTTGCAAATATGTCGGTGTTTGCTGGTGATTTGAGCAATATAAGGATAAAGCCCTCATTACGAGGGCTTCAGGTGCTACTCAGCAATAAACTGATATTCCGTCAGGCTGGAATACTCTTCGCCAGGACGCAGGAAGCAGTCCGGTTGCGGCCATTCAGGGTGGTTTGGGCTGTCCGGCAGAAACTCGCTTTCCAGTGCCAGGCCTTGCCAGTCGGCGTAAGGTTCAGTTCCTCTTGATGGCGTGCCGCCGAGGAAGTTGCCGGAGTAGAATTGCAGAGCCGGAGCGGTGGTGTAGACCTTCAGCTGCAATTTTTCATCTGCTGACCAGACATGCGCCGCCACTTTCTTGCCATCGCCTTTGGCCTGTAACAAGAATGCGTGATCGTAACCTTTCACTTTGCGCTGATCGTCGTCGGCAAGAAACTCACTGGCGATGATTTTGGCGCTACGGAAATCAAAAGACGTTCCGGCGACAGATTTCAGGCCGTCGTGCGGAATGCCGCCTTCATCAACCGGCAGATATTCGTCCGCCAGAATCTGCAACTTGTGATTGCGCACGTCAGACTGCTCGCCGTCAAGATTGAAATAGACGTGATTAGTCATATTCACCGGGCAAGGTTTATCAACTGTGGCGCGATAAGTAATAGAGATACGGTTATCGTCGGTCAGACGATATTGCACCGTCGCGCCGAGATTACCCGGGAAGCCCTGATCGCCATCATCTGAACTCAGGGCAAACAGCACCTGACGATCGTTCTGGTTCACAATCTGCCAGCGACGTTTGTCGAACCCTTCCGGGCCGCCGTGCAGCTGGTTAACGCCCTGACTTGGCGAAAGCGTCACGGTTTCACCGTCAAAGGTATAACGGCTATTGGCGATGCGGTTGGCATAACGACCAATAGAGGCCCCCAGAAACGCAGCCTGATCCTGATAGCATTCCGGGCTGGCACAGCCGAGCAGCGCCTCGCGGACGCTGCCATCGGAAAGCGGAATACGAGCTGAAAGTAAAGTCGCACCCCAGTCCATCAGCGTGACTACCATCCCTGCGTTGTTACGCAAAGTTAACAGTCGGTACGGCTGACCATCGGGTGCCAGTGCGGGAGTTTCGTTCAGCACTGTCCTGCTCCTTGTGATGGTTTACAAACGTAAAAAGTCTCTTTAATACCTGTTTTTGCTTCATATTGTTCAGCGACAGCTTGCTGTACGGCAGGCACCAGCTCTTCCGGGATCAGCGCGACGATACAGCCGCCAAATCCGCCGCCGGTCATGCGTACGCCACCTTTGTCGCCAATCACAGCTTTGACGATTTCTACCAGAGTGTCAATTTGCGGCACGGTGATTTCGAAATCATCGCGCATAGAGGCATGAGACTCCGCCATCAACTCGCCCATACGTTTCAGATCGCCTTGCTCCAGCGCGCTGGCAGCTTCAACGGTGCGGGCGTTTTCAGTCAGGATATGACGCACGCGTTTCGCCACGATCGGGTCCAGTTCATGCGCAACAGCATTGAACTCTTCAATGGTGACATCGCGCAGCGCCGGCTGCTGGAAGAAACGCGCACCGGTTTCGCACTGTTCACGACGGGTGTTGTATTCGCTGCCAACCAGGGTACGTTTGAAGTTACTGTTAATGATGACGACAGCCACACCTTTCGGCATGGAAACTGCTTTAGTCCCCAGTGAGCGGCAGTCAATCAGCAAGGCATGATCTTTCTTGCCGAGTGCGGAAATTAGCTGATCCATGATCCCGCAGTTACAGCCAACAAACTGGTTTTCTGCTTCCTGACCGTTAAGCGCGATTTGTGCGCCGTCCAGCGGCAGATGATAAAGCTGCTGCAATACGGTTCCGACCGCGACTTCCAGTGAAGCGGAAGAACTTAACCCGGCACCCTGCGGCACATTGCCGCTGATCACCATGTCCACGCCGCCGAAGCTGTTGTTACGCAGTTGCAGATGTTTCACCACGCCACGAACGTAGTTCGCCCATTGATAGTTTTCATGCGCGACAATGGGCGCATTGAGGGAAAACTCGTCGAGCTGATTTTCATAATCGGCTGCCATCACGCGAACTTTACGGTCATCGCGTGGTGCACAGCTGATCACGGTTTGATAATCAATCGCGCAGGGCAGAACGAAACCGTCGTTGTAGTCGGTGTGTTCGCCAATCAGATTCACGCGGCCAGGCGCCTGAATGGTGTGAGTGGCAGGGTAGCCAAATGCGTTGGCAAACAGAGATTGTGTTTTTTCTTTCAGACTCATTTCTTACACTCCGGATTCGCGAAAATGGATATCGCTGACTGCGCGCAAACGCTCTGCTGCCTGTTCTGCGGTCAGGTCTCGCTGGGTCTCTGCCAGCATTTCATAACCAACCATAAATTTACGTACGGTGGCGGAGCGCAGCAGAGGCGGATAAAAGTGCGCGTGCAGCTGCCAGTGTTGATTCTCTTCGCCATTAAATGGCGCGCCGTGCCAGCCCATAGAGTAGGGGAAGGAGCACTGGAAGAGGTTGTCATAACGACTGGTCAGCTTTTTCAACGCCAGCGCCAGATCGCTGCGCTGGGCGTCGGTCAAATCGGTGATCCGTAAAACGTGGGCTTTGGGCAGCAGTAGCGTTTCGAACGGCCAGGCAGCCCAGTAAGGCACTACGGCTAACCAGTGTTCGGTTTCGACAACGGTACGGCTACCGTCTGCCAGCTCGCGCTGAACATAATCCACCAGCATTGGTGATTTCTGCTCGGCAAAATATTCTTTTTGCAGGCGGTCTTCGCGCTCAGTTTCGTTAGGCAGGAAGCTATTTGCCCAAATCTGTCCGTGCGGATGCGGGTTAGAGCAGCCCATCGCCGCGCCTTTGTTTTCAAAGACCTGCACCCATGGGTATGTTTTCCCCAGTTCTGCGGTTTGTTCCTGCCAGGTTTTGACGATTTCCGTCAATGCCGCAACACTGAGCTCTGGCAGCGTTTTACTGTGATCCGGTGAAAAGCAGATCACCCGGCTGGTACCGCGCGCGCTCTGGCAACGCATCAGCGGATCGTTGCTTTCTGGCGCATCTGGCGTGTCAGACATCAAGGCCGCAAAGTCATTAGTGAAAACGTAAGTCCCGGTGTAATCGGGGTTTTTATCGCCTGTCACCCGCACATTACCTGCGCAGAGGAAGCAATCTGGATCGTGCGCAGGTAACACCTGTTTGGCTGGCGTTTCCTGCGCCCCCTGCCAGGGGCGCTTAGCGCGGTGCGGTGAAACCAGAATCCATTGCCCGGTGAGCGGGTTGTAGCGGCGATGTGGATGATCAACGGGATTAAATTGCGTCATGGTCGTTCCTTAATCGGGATATCCCTGTGGATGGCGTGACTGCCAGTGCCAGGTGTCCTGCGCCATTTCATCGAGTGTGCGCGTTACGCGCCAGTTCAGTTCACGGTCGGCTTTGCTGGCGTCCGCCCAGTAGGCCGGAAGGTCGCCCTCGCGACGCGGTGCAAAATGATAATTAACCGGTTTGCCGCAGGCTTTGCTGAAGGCATTAACCACGTCCAGCACGCTGTTGCCTACGCCAGCGCCGAGGTTGTAGATGTGTACGCCTGGCTGGTTCGCCAGTTTTTCCATCGCCACGACGTGACCGTCCGCCAGATCCATTACGTGGATGTAATCGCGTACGCCAGTACCATCTTCGGTCGGATAATCGTTACCAAAAATCGCCAGCGAGTCGCGACGGCCTACAGCAACCTGGGCGATGTATGGCATCAGGTTATTCGGAATGCCTTGCGGATCTTCGCCCATATCGCCCGACGGATGCGCGCCAACCGGGTTGAAGTAGCGCAGCAGGGCAATGCTCCAGTCCGGCTGGGCTTTTTGCAGATCGGTGAGGATCTGTTCCACCATCAGCTTGCTTTTGCCGTAAGGGCTTTGCGGTGTGCCGGTCGGGAAGCTTTCAACGTATGGAATTTTGGGCTGATCGCCATAAACGGTGGCGGAGGAGCTAAAAATAAAGTTTTTGACGTTAGCGGCGCGCATGGCGCTAATCAGGCGCAGAGTGCCGTTGACATTGTTGTCGTAATATTCCAGCGGTTTTTGTACCGATTCGCCCACGGCTTTCAGCCCGGCGAAGTGGATCACGGTGTCGATAGCGTGATCGTGCAGGATCTCGGTCATCAACGCTTCGTTACGAATATCGCCTTCAACAAACGTTGGATGTTTGCCGCCTAAACGCTCGATAACAGGCAGTACGCTGCGCTTACTGTTACAGAGGTTATCAAGAATGATGACATCATGACCGTTTTGCAGTAATTGCACACAGGTATGACTTCCAATGTAACCGCTACCACCGGTAACCAGAACTCTCATAATTCGCTCCATTAGGCTTATGGTATGAAATAACCATAGCATAACAAAGATGCGAAAAGTGTGACATGGAATAAATTAGTGGAATCGTTTACACAAGAATTTAGCCGTTTTTTATGCGCGATTAAGTGATTATAAAACAGAGGGTTTATGAATGATTGCGCTTTTTATCTGAAAAAAAGACGCGGTTTAATGCCTGCATGCGTCGAACCGTTGGCCGGAGAGGGCGCTTAGGCCGCCTCCGGCAAGGTCAGCACTACCGACTCAATATATTTTTGTCAGAACATAGCGATAGAGTCCACCGTCCGGCACGAACTCAAGACGATGGGTAATACAGGCAGGCGCATCTTCAGCGTGGTGCGAAACAAACAACAATTGCGTTTCACCTTCGCTAATCAGCACATCAACAAAACGGCGGATAAGCTGGCGATTGAGCGGATCAAGCCCCTGTAGTGGTTCATCGAGAATAAGCAACGTCGGATGTTTCACCAGTGCGCGGACAATCAGCGCCAGACGCTGCTGTCCCCAGGAAAGACTATGGAACGGAGCGTCAGCCGTGTGTTTATCAATGCCGAGAATATCCAGCCACTGCTGCACCAGTTTTTGCTGGCGATCCGAAACGGCCTGATAAATGCCAATCGAATCAAAATAGCCAGAAAGAATCACATTACGCACGGTAGTGCTGACCCGGTAATCCAGATGCAAACTACTGCTGACGTAACCGATATGCTTTTTGATGTCCCAGATGGTTTCGCCGCTGCCGCGACGTCGGCCGAAAAGCGTCAAATCGTTGCTGTAACCTTGCGGATGATCGCCAGTAATCAGGCTTAATAACGTCGATTTTCCCGCGCCATTTGGCCCGACAATTTGCCAGTGTTCGCCTGGATTCACCTGCCAGCTAAGGTTATTAAGAATGGGGCGATCATTATAAGAAACCACGCCATTGTTCAGCACAATGCGCGATTCGTTGGCGGGTAAGGCGTGACGTGCTGAAGGTTCATCCGGCTCCGGCAGTTGCACACCTTCAAGCTGTTCACTATGCGCAAGTTGCGCGACGAGTGCTTGCTGGAGCAGTTCCTCTTTAGCGCCAGTTTCCGCTAACGTACAATCCGCCAGCACGCCAGCAAACTGGACAAATTCCGGGATCTCATCGAAGCGATTGAGCACCAGTACCAAAGTAATACCGGACTGATGTAACGAGGCGAGTCGCTCAGCCAGCTGCTGACGTGAGGCAACATCCAGGCCATCGAACGGCTCATCAAGAATCAACAAGTCAGGCTCCGACATCAGCGCCTGACACAGCAGGGTTTTTCGCGTCTCGCCAGTGGAAAGGTATTTAAAGCGTCGGTCGAGGAGGGCGGTAATACCGAACTGCTGCGCCAGTTGCATGCAACGCGGTGCATCCTTTACTTCATCCTGAATAATCTCAGCCGTAGTGCGTCCGGTGTCATCTTCGCCAGGGCCGAGCATATCGGTGTTATTCCGTTGCCATTCGTCGCTGACGAGCTTTTGCAATTGCTCGAAGGAGAGACGAGTGATGTGGGAAAACTGGCTTTGCCGTTCACCTTTCAAAAGCGGAAGTTCCCCCGCCAGCGCGCGGGCCAGCGCCGACTTTCCACTTCCATTCGAACCGACAAACGCCCAACTATCACCCGCGTTTAACGTTAGCTGAGGCAATTGCAGCGTTTTTGTGTCGCTAAGACGAAACGTGCCTTGCAAAATTTGCAACGATGACATTTTATATCCCATTTTGTGCAGCGATTACTGACAGGGATACGTGTTTCATAACAAATTGTCAACACGCTTAGCACAGCGTGGCGATAATCACGCTGTCGGCATTAAAGTAGGCCGTGACATTCTGCCCTTGCTGAAGAGAAGTCGCTTCATTTACCGGCACTGTGGCGCACAGTGTTTGCCCGTCGGGTAGCGCCATTAATACTTCGCACTGCTCTGCGCCGCGCTCAATATGACTAATAATACCCGGTAATTGGTTGTCGGCGTTTTGTGCGACCGCTTCGTCCTGAGTAATGCCTACCCACGGCGCTTTTAGCAATATCAACACTTCTTTGCCTTCATCCAGCCCCAGACGTGCGCCGCTTTGTGCGGTAATTGCGACTTTCAGGCGTGTTTTTCCGTCAGCCAGTAAGACATCAACATGCTGTTGAACGTCATCATGATCGCGGGCGGTGATGGTACCGAACCACTGGTTACGGGCGCTGGTTTGCAGTGAAAAACGTGAGATCGCGGCCAGCAGGCTGTTCAGCGGCAGGGCGTCATCGTCACTTAACACATCAAAGGCTTTTTGCTGGATTTGCGCCAGTAAGTCATAGAGCTGAATCAGTCGCTGACCATAGCGGGTCAGTACTGCGCCTCCGCCACCTTTACCGCCTGTTGCGCGCTCGACCAGAATATGCTCACTTAACTGATTCATCTCGTTAATGGCATCCCAGGCGCTTTTATAGCTAATACCGGCATCTTTCGCTCCCTGGCTAATGGAACCGGAAAGCGCAATGTGTTTTAGTAGCGAAATGCGGCGCGGGTCGGCGAATAATTTTTGTTGGAGCTTAAGGGTGAGAAGGATTTCGGCCTGCATAACAATGTCCTGGCAAAAGTCTTATTGTGACGGAAAACGAACGCCACGCAAAGCTGACCGCACAAAAGGGGAGTGCTTTTCTGTGCTTAGCGGTTAGAATAGTCTCATGACTATATCTGGAGTTGACCATGTTAGAGTTATTAAAAAGTCTGGTATTCGCCGTAATCATGGTACCTGTCGTGATGGCCATCATCCTGGGTCTGATTTACGGTCTTGGTGAAGTATTCAACATCTTTTCTGGTGTTGGTAAAAAAGACCAGCCCGGACAAAATCATTGATTCCCTGAATGCCCGCTTAGTCGGGCATTTTCTTTTTCTCAACTTCCTGCTTTTCCTGCCGATATTTTTTCTTATCTACCTCACAAAGGTTAGCAATAACTGCTGGGAAAATTCCGAGTTAGTCGTTATATTGTCGCCTACATAACGTTACATTAAGGGGTTACCAATGGCTCGTAAATGGTTGAACTTGTTTGCCGGGGCGGCACTCTCTTTCGCTGTTGCTGGCAATGCACTGGCAGATGAAGGGAAAATCACGGTGTTCGCCGCCGCATCACTGACTAACGCAATGCAGGACATTGCTACGCAGTTTAAAAAAGAGAAAGGCGTGGATGTGGTTTCTTCTTTCGCTTCGTCATCTACTCTCGCCCGTCAGATTGAAGCGGGTGCGCCTGCGGATCTGTTTATTTCTGCCGATCAGAAATGGATGGATTATGCGGTTGATAAAAAAGCGATCGATACAGCTACGCGTCAGACACTGCTCGGCAATAGCCTGGTCGTTGTAGCACCGAAAGCCAGCGTGCAGAAAGATTTCACCATCGACAGCAAAACCAACTGGACTTCACTGCTGAATGGCGGTCGCCTGGCGGTTGGCGATCCGGAACATGTTCCCGCTGGCATTTATGCAAAAGAAGCACTGCAAAAACTGGGCGCATGGGATACGCTCTCTCCGAAACTGGCCCCAGCGGAAGATGTTCGTGGGGCGCTGGCGCTGGTCGAACGTAACGAAGCGCCTCTGGGCATTGTCTACGGTTCTGACGCAGTTGCCAGCAAAGGGGTAAAAGTGGTTGCCACCTTCCCGGAAGATTCACATAAAAAAGTGGAATATCCGGTTGCTGTTGTGGAAGGGCATAACAATGCGACAGTGAAAGCATTTTATGATTATCTGAAGGGACCGCAGGCAGCGGAAATCTTTAAACGTTACGGATTTACAATCAAGTAATGATACTGACCGATCCAGAATGGCAGGCAGTTTTATTAAGCCTGAAAGTTTCTTCCCTGGCTGTGCTGTTTAGCCTGCCGTTTGGGATCTTTTTTGCCTGGTTACTGGTGCGTTGCACGTTTCCGGGCAAAGCTCTGCTCGACAGCGTACTGCATCTACCGCTGGTGTTACCGCCCGTGGTCGTCGGTTACTTATTATTAGTTTCGATGGGACGGCGCGGATTTATCGGTGAACGTCTGTATGACTGGTTTGGTATTACCTTCGCCTTTAGCTGGCGCGGCGCGGTTCTCGCTGCCGCCGTCATGTCGTTTCCGCTGATGGTGCGGGCAATTCGTCTGGCGCTGGAAGGGGTTGATGTCAAACTGGAACAGGCCGCAAGAACACTAGGTGCCGGGCGCTGGCGCGTTTTCTTTACTATCACGTTACCGCTGACCTTACCGGGCATTATTGTTGGTACGGTACTGGCTTTTGCTCGTTCTCTCGGTGAGTTTGGTGCAACCATCACCTTTGTGTCGAACATTCCTGGTGAAACGCGAACCATTCCTTCTGCCATGTATACCCTGATCCAGACCCCCGGCGGGGAAAGTGGCGCGGCGAGACTGTGCATTATTTCTATTGCACTGGCGATGATCTCCCTGTTGATTTCAGAATGGCTGGCCAGAATCAGCCGTGAACGGGCGGGGCGCTAATCATGCTGGAGCTGAATTTTTCCCAGACGTTGGGCAACCATTGCCTGACCATTAATGAAACGCTGCCCGCCAATGGCATCACTGCTATCTTTGGCGTCTCCGGTGCCGGAAAAACTTCGCTGATTAACGCCATCAGTGGACTGACGCGCCCGCAAAAAGGGCGGATTGTCCTCAATGGGCGGGTACTAAATGATGCCGAAAAAGATATCTGCCTGACGCCGGAAAAGCGTCGCGTTGGCTATGTTTTTCAGGATGCGCGGCTGTTCCCGCATTACAAAGTGCGTGGCAATCTGCGCTACGGCATGTCGAAAAGTATGGTCGATCAGTTCGATAAGCTGGTGGCGCTTTTAGGCATTGAACCGTTGCTTGACCGTTTACCAGGCAGCCTGTCCGGAGGCGAAAAACAGCGCGTGGCGATTGGTCGGGCTTTGCTGACGGCACCAGAATTGCTGTTGCTGGATGAACCGCTGGCGTCACTGGATATTCCGCGTAAACGCGAACTGTTGCCTTATCTGCAACGTCTGACGCGGGAAATCAACATCCCGATGTTGTATGTCAGCCATTCGCTGGATGAGATCCTCCATCTGGCAGACAGAGTGATGGTACTGGAAAACGGTCAGGTGAAAGCCTTTGGCGCGCTGGAAGAAGTCTGGGGGAGTAGCGTGATGAATCCGTGGCTGCCGAAAGAGCAACAAAGTAGCATTCTGAAAGTGACGGTACTTGAGCATCATCCGCATTACGCGATGACTGCGCTGGCGCTGGGCGATCAGCATTTGTGGGTCAATAAGCTGGACGAACCGCTGCAAGCTGCGCTACGTATCCGCATTCAGGCTTCCGATGTTTCTCTGGTTTTACAACCGCCGCAGCAAACCAGCATTCGTAACGTATTGCGGGCAAAAGTTGTTAATAGTTATGACGACAACGGCCAGGTGGAAGTGGAGCTGGAAGTCGGCGGTAAAACGCTGTGGGCGCGTATCAGCCCGTGGGCCAGGGATGAACTGGCGATCAAACCTGGCCTGTGGCTGTACGCGCAAATTAAAAGTGTATCGATAACCGCCTGATTAAATCAGGTGGCTATAAATGAACTGGGCAATGCTGTCGGTGGTGTTATCACCAATCACAATGTTGGCGCGCGCTTTTACCGCGTCATCGGCGTTGCCCATCGCCACGCCTGTACCAGCGGCTTCCAGCATACTGATATCATTAAAGTTATCGCCGAATGCCACGACGTTTTCCATCGACCAACCTTGCGCCTCAACCCATTTCGTCAAACGTTTACCTTTGCTGTTGCCGCCGCGTGCAATATCAACCTGATCGTGCCAGGACCATTCACACTCCAGTCCCAGTTCATGTTCGACATGCTTACCAAAATGCTGCAATTGCGGCAGGTCATCGTGCGTCAGGGCGAACTTCCATACGGCGTTAACTTGTTGCGCCGTTTCAGCCAGAGAAGCGACTTGTGTGAAAGTCGGACGCTGTTCCGGCGGCAGGGTTTGCGCCCAGTTAGACGTGCGAATGACATGCCCGGTCGGGTGCTCATAGACCATTGCATCATCCACATACATCAGACCGTGAATGTGGTGCTCATTCAGCATCTCAATGAGTTGCAGGGCTTTATTAACGGGCATTGGGTCCGCTTCCAGCACGGTTTTTGCATGATAATCATACAAATAGGTGCCATTACAGCAAATAGCAGGTGTATCCAGCGCCAGCGCCTGATAAAAAGGATGAATAGCGACGTGATGGCGACCTGTAACGATGATTAATTGATAGCCTGCTTCGCGAGCGCGGGCCAGGGCTTCTATCGATGAAGGAAGCAGGGTCTTTTTCGGGGTCAATAAGGTGCCGTCTAAGTCAAGAGCAATCACGCGTGTGGTCATGGCGTATTCCAGATTAAGGTTAAGAATTTTCGTCTGCGCGAATGGTACACCGATACCACTATCGGACAAAATTCTGCGTTTTAATTCAGCATTCACCGCCAAAAGCGACTAATTTTAGCTGTTACAGTCAGTTGCTAAATGCAAAGGAGCATTCATGAAGCAAACAGTTTATATCGCCAGCCCTGAGAGCCAGCAAATTCACGTCTGGAACCTGAATCATGAAGGCGCACTGACGCTGACACAGGTTGTCGATGTGCCGGGGCAGGTGCAGCCGATGGTGGTCAGCCCGGACAAACGTTATCTCTATGTTGGTGTTCGCCCTGAGTTTCGCGTCCTGGCGTATCGTATCGCCCCGGACGATGGCGCACTGACCTTTGCCGCAGAGTCTGCGCTGCCGGGTAGTCCGACGCATATTTCCACCGATCACCAGGGGCAGTTTGTCTTTGTAGGTTCTTACAATGCGGGTAACGTGAGCGTAACGCGTCTGGAAGATGGCCTGCCAATGGGCGTCGTCGATGTGGTCGAGGGGTTGGACGGTTGCCATTCCGCCAATATCTCACCGGACAACCGTACGCTGTGGGTTCCGGCATTAAAGCAGGATCGCATTTGCCTGTTTACGGTCAGCGATGATGGTCATCTGGTGGCGCAGGACCCTGCGGAAGTGACTACCGTTGAAGGGGCCGGCCCGCGTCATATGGTATTCCATCCAAACGAACAATATGCGTATTGCGTCAATGAGTTAAACAGCTCAGTGGATGTCTGGGAACTGAAAGATCCGCACGGCAATATCGAATGTGTCCAGACGCTGGATATGATGCCGGAAAACTTCTCCGATACCCGTTGGGCGGCTGATATTCATATCACCCCGGATGGGCGTCACTTATATGCCTGTGACCGTACTGCCAGCCTGATTACTGTCTTCAGCGTTTCGGAAGATGGCAGCGTGTTGAGTAAAGAAGGCTTCCAGCCAACGGAAACCCAGCCGCGCGGCTTCAATGTTGATCACAGCGGCAAGTATCTGATTGCCGCTGGGCAAAAATCTCACCACATCTCGGTATACGAAATTGTTGGCGAGCAGGGGCTACTGCATGAAAAAGGCCGCTATGCGGTCGGGCAGGGACCAATGTGGGTGGTGGTTAACGCACACTAACCGCTGATTTACCCGGCGCAGTCTCTCCTGCGCCGGTGTATTAACCTATCTCCTGTAACGCGTGTCTCTGGCGTTCGACGATATTGGTCCACAAATTGTCTTTATCGTCAGTCCATAAATTAATCAGCAAGGCAAAAAAGCGTTCTGCTGCTGGAGAAAGTACGGCATCTTTACGGCGAATTATTCCCAATGTTCGACGTATAACGGGTTCCACCAATGGGATACCAATAATCGAAGAATAGGGCGCATGAGGCATTGCCAGGCCAGGAAGCGCCGAAATCCCCAGTCCCGCCTCCACCAGTCCTAATGACGTCGAAAGATGACGCACTTCGTAAAACCAGTCCAGCTTCCAGGGCTTGTCGGCCAGCTGTTGTTCTATCAACAGTCGGTTGCTGCTGGAGGAGCGTACGCCAATCATTTTGTAACCCACTAACTCCTGCCATTCTACAAGCTGCTTTTTGGCCAATGGATGGTCACGCCGACAGGCCAGCACGAACGGCTCGTTGACCAGTGGGGTAAAATCAATGGATGAATTTGTGACGTTGTTCATGTTTATGCCAAAGTCTGATTCGTTACACAGCACCGATTCCATGCAATTATTCGTGCCTTGTTCCAGAATCCGCACTTTAATATTGGGATACAGCTCATTAAATTTACCGATTGCCAGCGGTAAAAAATAAAATACTGCGGTCGGAATACACGCTAACGTCACCATACCACGATGATAAGCATTCATATCACGAATATTAAAAAGCGTTTCATCGAATTTCTTTATTAATTCCCGCGCCTCCGGGAGCAACCTTTTTCCTGCTTTTGTTAACGTAACCTTGCGAGTTGTACGCTCAAATAGTTGAATATGTAAATCTTCCTCCATCTTTTTTATTCTTCGCGTTAATGCAGGTTGCGTAATATTGAGTAATTTAGCAGCATTGTTAAATGAACTGGACTCTGCCAGTATGACAAATGCCTTCATACTTGATAATTCATGCTTCATTATTACTCCGGAAAATGGAAGCGACGATTTTGGGTGGCTGGTCGTTAAAAATTTTAACTGCATTTAGCCAACTTAAATTAATGAAAAAATGTTATTAATCGTTGAGCTAAAGTCATTAGAGATGCTTTGTCCTTAATGTAACCATATCGCAATAAGTTATGTTTTTAAATTGAGGGCATTATTATGAAAAAAATACCCTGCGTGATGATGCGAGGTGGAACCTCGAGGGGCGCGTTCCTGTTAGCGGAACATTTACCCGAAGATCAAACGCAGCGCGATAAAATATTGATGGCAATTATGGGTTCCGGTAACGATCTGGAAATTGACGGTATTGGCGGCGGTAATCCACTGACCAGTAAAGTCGCCATTATTAGCCGTTCCAGCGATCCGCGTGCTGATGTTGATTATCTGTTTGCTCAAGTTATCGTCCATGAGCAACGTGTCGATACCACGCCTAACTGCGGCAATATGCTTTCTGGCGTTGGGGCATTCGCCATTGAAAATGGTTTGATTGCAGCGACATCACCGGTCACCCGTGTGCGTATCCGCAACGTCAATACGGGTACGTTCATCGAAGCTGATGTGCAAACGCCAAATGGTGTTGTCGAGTACGAGGGTAGTGCCAGAATTGACGGCGTACCGGGTACTGCCGCACCGGTTGCGCTCACTTTCCTGAATGCCGCTGGAACCAAAACCGGAAAAGTTTTCCCGACTGATAATCAGATTGATTATTTTGACGATGTCCCGGTGACCTGTATCGATATGGCGATGCCAGTCGTCATTATTCCGGCTGAATATCTGGGAAAAACAGGTTATGAATTACCGGCGGAACTGGATGCCGACAAAGCATTATTAGCCCGCATTGAATCTATCCGTCTACAAGCGGGTAAAGCAATGGGCTTAGGTGATGTCAGTAATATGGTTATCCCTAAACCTGTGCTTATTTCTCCAGCGCAGAAAGGCGGGGAAATTAATGTGCGTTATTTTATGCCGCATTCTTGCCATCGCGCGCTGGCGATAACCGGTGCTATTGCTATTTCCAGTAGTTGTGCATTGGAAGGCACCGTCACCCGACAAATCGTCCCTTCTGTAGGATACGGCAATATCAATATTGAACACCCCAGTGGTGCGCTCGACGTTCATTTAAGTAATGAAGGTCAGGATGCCACGACGTTACGCGCATCTGTTATTCGGACGACCAGAAAAATATTTTCCGGTGAAGTTTATCTTCCCTGAAAAAATTCGTTGTCAGGATAAGGACAATCAATAAAGGACTTCTGTATGAGTCATACAGAAAGAACAGGATTTTAAATGAATAAGAAATCGTTATGGAAGCTAATTCTGATATTAGCGATCCCATGTATTATTGGCTTTATGCCAGCTCCGGCAGGATTAAGCGAACTGGCGTGGGTGCTTTTTGGTATTTACCTGGCGGCCATTGTGGGTCTGGTTATCAAGCCTTTCCCGGAACCTGTCGTACTGTTAATTGCCGTTGCTGCCTCAATGGTGGTGGTCGGTAACTTATCCGACGGTGCGTTTAAGACCACCGCCGTATTAAGCGGTTACTCTTCAGGTACTACCTGGCTGGTGTTCTCGGCGTTTACCTTAAGCGCCGCATTTGTGACCACCGGTTTAGGTAAACGTATTGCCTATCTGCTGATTGGTAAAATCGGTAACACCACGCTGGGTCTGGGTTACGTTACGGTATTCCTCGATCTGGTACTGGCTCCGGCAACACCGTCTAACACCGCGCGTGCGGGCGGTATTGTGTTACCGATCATCAACAGCGTGGCGGTGGCTTTGGGGTCCGAACCGGAAAAAAGTCCGCGTCGTGTCGGACATTACCTGATGATGTCCATTTACATGGTCACCAAAACCACCAGCTATATGTTCTTTACCGCAATGGCGGGGAACATTCTGGCGCTGAAAATGATCAACGACATTCTGCACCTGCAAATTAGCTGGGGTGGATGGGCGCTGGCCGCCGGATTGCCGGGCATCATTATGCTGCTGGTCACCCCGCTGGTAATTTACACCATGTATCCACCAGAAATTAAAAAGGTGGATAACAAAACCATCGCTAAAGCGGGCCTTGCCGAACTGGGACCGATGAAAATCCGCGAAAAAATGCTGCTCGGTGTCTTTGTGCTGGCGCTACTGGGCTGGATTTTCAGTAAGTCTCTGGGGGTTGATGAATCCACTGTGGCAATCGTTGTTATGGCGACCATGCTGCTGCTGGGTATCGTTACCTGGGAAGACGTGGTTAAAAATAAAGGCGGCTGGAATACCTTAATCTGGTACGGCGGTATTATCGGATTAAGCTCCTTATTATCGAAAGTTAAATTCTTCGAATGGTTAGCTGAAGTCTTTAAAAATAACCTGGCATTTGATGGTCACGGTAACGTTGCTTTCTTCGTTATTATTTTCCTCAGCATTATCGTGCGTTATTTCTTCGCTTCCGGTAGTGCCTATATCGTTGCTATGTTACCGGTATTTGCCATGCTGGCGAACGTCTCCGGCGCACCGTTAATGTTAACCGCGCTGGCACTGTTGTTCTCCAACTCCTATGGCGGCATGGTTACTCACTATGGCGGCGCGGCAGGTCCGGTCATCTTTGGCGTGGGTTATAACGATATTAAATCCTGGTGGTTGGTCGGTGCGGTACTGACGATATTAACCTTCCTGGTGCATATCACCCTCGGCGTGTGGTGGTGGAATATGCTGATCGGCTGGAACATGCTGTAAATATTCTCGTCATACTTCAAGTTGCATGTGCTGCGTCTGCGTTCGCTCACCCCAGTCACTTACTTATGTAAGCTCCTGGGGATTCACTCGCTTGTCGCCTTCCTGCAACTCGAATTATTTAGAGTATATCCATTTATTATCTTTCTGCGCACTTCACGGTGCGCAGATATCTGGAGCATTTGATGATCAAGTTATCTGAAAAAGGCGTGTTTCTCGCCAGTAATAACGAAATAATTGCCGAAGAACATTTCACCGGCGAAATTAAAAAAGAAGAAGCCCAAAAAGGCACTATTGCCTGGTCTATTCTCTCTTCTCATAATACGTCCGGAAATATGGATAAACTTAAAATTAAGTTTGATTCATTAGCCTCTCACGATATTACCTTTGTTGGTATTGTACAGACCGCTAAAGCGTCCGGTATGGAACGTTTCCCGCTGCCGTATGTGCTGACCAACTGCCATAACTCACTTTGCGCCGTCGGTGGCACCATTAACGGTGATGACCATGTTTTTGGTTTATCGGCGGCTCAGCGTTATGGCGGTATTTTTGTGCCTCCGCACATTGCGGTCATCCATCAATATATGCGTGAGATGATGGCAGGCGGCGGCAAAATGATCCTCGGGTCAGACAGCCACACCCGTTACGGTGCATTAGGGACAATGGCAGTCGGTGAGGGCGGCGGTGAGTTGGTAAAACAGCTGCTGAATGACACCTGGGATATCGACTATCCGGGCGTGGTTGCGGTGCATCTGACCGGAAAACCAGCGCCGTATGTGGGGCCGCAGGATGTGGCGCTGGCTATCATCGGTGCCGTGTTCAAAAACGGCTACGTCAAAAACAAAGTGATGGAATTCGTAGGACCCGGTGTTGCTGCGCTCTCTACCGATTTCCGTAACAGCGTTGACGTTATGACCACTGAAACGACCTGTTTAAGTTCTGTCTGGCAAACCGATGAAGAAGTGCATAACTGGCTGGCGCTGCACGGTCGCGGCCAGGATTACTGCCAGCTTAACCCTCAACCGATGGCGTACTACGATGGCTGCATCAGCGTTGATTTAAGCGCCATCAAACCAATGATTGCGCTGCCGTTCCACCCGAGCAACGTGTATGAAATCGACACACTGAACCAGAACCTGACCGACATTCTGCGTGAGATTGAAATTGAGTCCGAACGCGTGGCGCACGGTAAAGCCAAACTCTCGCTGCTGGATAAAGTGGAAAATGGTCGCCTGAAAGTGCAGCAGGGGATTATCGCGGGCTGTTCTGGCGGTAACTACGAAAACGTCATCGCGGCGGCGAATGCACTGCGCGGTCAATCCTGTGGCAATGACACCTTCTCGCTGGCGGTTTACCCGTCATCACAGCCGGTGTTTATGGATTTAGCCAAAAAAGGTGTGGTAGCAGATTTGATTGGCGCAGGCGCAATCATCAGAACCGCGTTCTGCGGCCCATGCTTTGGCGCGGGCGATACGCCAATCAACAACGGTTTGAGTATTCGCCACACCACGCGTAACTTCCCGAACCGCGAAGGCTCTAAGCCAGCTAATGGGCAGATGTCAGCGGTGGCGTTGATGGACGCTCGTTCTATCGCTGCGACTGCGGCAAACGGTGGCTATTTAACCTCTGCCAGCGAACTCGATTGCTGGGACAACATACCGGAGTACGCCTTCGATGTAACGCCGTATAAAAACCGTGTTTATCAGGGCTTTGTGAAAGGGGCGACTCAGCAACCGCTGATTTACGGACCGAACATTAAAGACTGGCCGGAATTGGGTGCGCTGACTGACAATATCGTCCTCAAAGTGTGCTCGAAGATCCTCGACGAAGTGACCACCACCGACGAACTGATTCCTTCCGGTGAAACCTCTTCTTATCGTTCAAATCCGATTGGTCTGGCGGAGTTTACCCTGTCACGCCGCGATCCAGGTTATGTTAGCAGAAGTAAAGCGACTGCTGAGCTGGAAAATCAGCGTCTGGCGGGGAATGTCAGCGAGCTGACAGAGGTGTTTGCGCGCATTAAGCAGATTGCTGGTCAGGAGCATATTGATCCGCTGCAAACTGAAATTGGCAGCATGGTCTATGCGGTGAAACCAGGCGATGGTTCTGCGCGTGAACAGGCGGCGAGCTGCCAGCGTGTGATTGGCGGTCTGGCGAATATTGCCGAGGAGTACGCGACGAAACGCTACCGTTCTAACGTCATCAACTGGGGGATGTTACCGCTGCAGATGGCGGAAGTGCCAACCTTTGAAGTGGGGGATTACATTTACATCCCTGGCATTAAAGCGGCGCTGGATAATCCGGGTACGACGTTTAAAGGTTATGTGATCCATGAAGATGCGCCGGTAACGGAAATTACGCTTTACATGGAAAGCCTGACGGCCGAAGAGCGCGAGATTATCAAGGCGGGTAGTTTGATTAACTTCAATAAAAACCGTCAGATGTAAAAAGCGCCATATGAATGTAGGTCGCATCCGGTACTTATTGTCGGATGCGATGCTTGCGCATCTTATCCGACCTACGAATCGCATCGAATCTGTAGGCCAGATAAGGCATTTACGCAGCATCCGGCACTTATTGTCGGATGCGATGCTTGCGCATCTTATCCGACCTACAAATCGCATCGAACCGTAGGCCGGATAAGGCGTTTACGCCGCATCCGGCAAATAGTTAATAGCTCTTACTTCTTCGCCTCTGCAACCACTTTGCTACCCACGCCGCGGTTATTGTATTCCCACATGCGGTTGTAGTTAGTGTCATTCAGATTGCGCTGTATTTCGTCGTTATCATCTACGCTGCCGGTATTACCCGCAAACGGACGATTAGAGATCACCGCATCAGCCCACGGTTTAGCCGTGTTAAAACCTTCGTTGATGGCGCTATCACGGATCACCACCTGACCGTTGGTATTGGCATCAACATCCAGCGAGCGGCCCAGTTGCGCCACACCATCACCGAAAGCATTGAAACGGCTGTTTACGGCGAGGAAACCGTAGTAAATGTTGGACAGCGTAGCCGGTGCAAACACATACGCTTCTTGCTGAGTACGTGAGTTCACCACGCGGAATTCGGTGTTATCGAACACCACTGCGCCGCGACCAGAAACGATATCCACATCCCCTTCAATGTAGCTGTTGGTCACCAGCGTACGCGGCTGACGATTCGTTTCCAGACGGTTCTGCACACCGCTGTTGGTGACAAAGAAGGTGTTCTGACGACCGAGAATGTTAACGTTGTTAATCTGTACCTGGTCACCATCAGTACGCAGTGCCACCGCCGGATGGTTACCTGCATCTACGCTATCGCCCAGCGTGTTTTCGATGGTCAGATTTTGCAGTTGCAGGCCATTGTTTTGTGACCAGAAGACCGCAGAGCAGAGAACACCGATACTGTCGCTGCGTTTGCTCTGGCAGCTATCGTACATATACCACGCTGGTTTACCTGGCATATATTTGCCGCGCGGGTTGACGTCGTGACGCCAGTCGGTAGGGCTCATGCCACCATCAAGGGAAAGCCCAATCTTCACATCAATCGGTTTTTCACCTGTACCGTACAGAGTAATTCCACCCGGAGCGGCAGGGACATATACCGTTCCCTGATACTCACCAGGCATCACGGCAATATACTGGCGCTTGTTGGTACGCTTGATAATTGCCGCATCTACCGCCGCCTGAATCGTGGTATGCGTTACACCTTGAGTGCCCGCCGGGCCGACAACAAATTCAGGTTGCGCAGGCAGGGTAATCGGGGAAGGATTCCACGCTGCAGCACCTGGTGTCAGGGATGCAAAATAGTGTTGAGCATCGAAATTCTGCGCTTCTTTTGCCGACAGAATCGGGCGAGAAGAGGTACCAGGCGCGGTTTGATCAGAAGGACGTTGATCGGGCGGGGTTGAGCTACAGGCGGTCAGCGTCACGCCAAAAGCCAATGCCAGCGCCAGACGGGAAACTGAAAATGTGTTCACAGGTTGCTCCGGGCTATGAAATAGAAAAATGAATCCGTTGAAGCCTGCTTTTTTATACTAAGTTGGCATTATAAAAAAGCATTGCTTATCAATTTGTTGCAACGAACAGGTCACTATCAGTCAAAATAAAATCATTATTTGATTTCAATTTTGTCCCACTCCCTGCCTCTGTCATCACGATACTGTGATGCCATGGTGTCCGACTTATGCCCGAGAAGATGTTGAGCAAACTTATCGCTTATCTGCTTCTCATAGAGTCTTGCAGACAAACTGCGCAACTCGTGAAAGGTAGGCGGATCCCCTTCGAAGGAAAGACCTGATGCTTTTCGTGCGCGCATAAAATACCTTGATACTGTGCCGGATGAAAGCGGTTCACGACGAGTAGATGCAATTATGGTTTCTCCGCCAAGAATCTCTTTGCATTTATCAAGTGTTTCCTTCATTGATATCCCGAGAGCATCAACATGCAATGTTGTAGGTATGGCAATTTTTACGCCCGTTTTGCTTTGCTCGACATAAAGATATCCATCTACGATATCAGACCACTTCATTTCGCATAAATCACCAACTCGCTGCCCGGTAACAACAGCCAGTTCCATTGCAAGTCTGAGCCAACATGGTGATGATTCTGCTGCTTGATAAATTTTCAGGTATTCGTCAGCCGTAAGCCTTGATCTCCTTACCTCTGATTTTGCTGCGCGAGTGGCAGCGACCGGGTTTGTTGTTATATGGCCTTCAGCTATTGCCTCTCGGAATGCATCGCTCAGTGTTGATCTGATTAACTTGGCTGATGCCGCCTTGCCCTCGTCTATGTATCCATTGAGCATTGCCGCAATTTCTTTTGTGGTGATGTCTTCAAGTGGAGCATCAGGCAGACCCCTCCTTATTGCTTTAATTTTGCTCATGTAATTTATGAGTGTCTTCTGCTTGATTCCTCTGCTGGCGAGGATTTTTTCGTAGCGATCAAGCCATGAATGTAACGTAACAGAATTATCACTGTTGATTCTCGCTGTCAGAGGCTTGTGTTTGTGTCCTGAAAATAACTCAATGTTTGCCTGTATTGCTTCAGTAATTGCTATCCTCCTGTCTCTGCCTAATCCAAACTCTTTACCCGTCCTTGGGTCCCTGTAGCAGTAATATCCATTGTTTCTTATATAAAGGTTAGGGGGTAAATCCCGGCGCTCATGACTTCGCCTTCTTCCCATTTCTGATCCTCTTCAAAAGGCTACCTGTTACTGGTCGATTTAAGTCAACCTTTACCGCTGATTCGTGGAACAGATACTCTCTTCCATCCTTAACCGGAGGAGGGAATATCCTGCACTCGCGTACCCATCGACGAACTGTTTCAAGGCTTCTTGGGCGTCGCTGGCGTGCGTTCCACTCCTGAAGTGTCAAGTACATCGCAAAGTCTCCGCAATTACACGCAAGAAAAAACCGCCATCAGGCGGCTTGGTGTTCTTTCAGTTCTTCAAATCGAATATTGGTTACGTCTTATTCGATACGCACTCCTGGTATTTCGCCTTTTGATATTGCTAAGTCATAAATTTGCGCAGCACTATACCCATCTCGCATCCATGAATCTAAGGCGCGAATAGCCTCGCTACGCTTTTTATCTTCTCTTTCATTTTTGATATCAACGAGGACATCAACGCAATTAAGGCATATGTGGATTTTGTCCTTACATTCGATCATGGCGGCTTTTCCATGATTTCCGCCACACAGTGAGCATAAATCTTCAGGGTCTGGCTGGTATTTCTGTAACGTTAGAGGGTTGAATGTTGAACAGACCATAATCATCTCCATAAAACAAAACCCGCCGTAGCGAGTTCAGATAAAAGAAATCCCCGCGAGTTCGAGGATTGTTATTCATTGCCGATATTCACCTTTATCGCGAACACCTTTACCGGTTTATCGCCGAAGTGCGGATGTGTGATTGTCTTGATTTCATATCCGTCATACGGAACATCAATTCTGCGGCTGGAATCGTCGCGCTTCGGATATCCCTTTGTGATAATCAGGCGGTCATACTCCCTGAACATAATTCGCTTATTCCAGTAGTCATTACACAGGCGATACTCTTCCGTTTTCTCTCCGCGAATGATGGCATCGAAGTATTCACCTTTAACGGCTAGTTGCAGGTTAGCCACGGTTAACCTCCTGCGGTGGTTCCGGTAGTGGCATCCAGTGGGTAATACCACCTGGATATAAACTCTTTGTCGGCCCCCAGTAGCCATCTGTATTAACACGCATAACCTCACAGCCATCAAAACCATCAGTTACAAGAACGTATTCATAAGGCTCCGGCATCCTTTTGCTTACCGGAATCCAACCATCCGGAGTTACCGGAGAGTTGCCAGCCTGAACAGTAGGCATATCCGGACCTTTGCGAATCGCCCTGGCAAGATCGATTGGGTCGTCGTATAACCAGTCACCTGTTTGCGGATGATTGGCCTCTGCCAGTTGCGCCGCCCATTCAAGGCCGTCTTTGTGACCTTGCAGATAGTCCAACGGCAACTCATCACGATTACTTACGGGTTCGATTTGTTCGGAATTACCGGACAACTGCATGGTACCTTCATTGGTGAGGGTACCATCGGACTGAAGCATGGCGGCGCGGCAGGCGTTCACATCACCGTAAATCGGACCGATTAGATTAAATCCTTTCATGGGCCAGCCAGCAGGAGAATAAGCAACTGAGCCATCATCGGACACGAATAAAAAGCCAACTGGTTTCAAATCAGGCACAGATACCGGCGCTGGCGGGGAGGCGTAAAGCGGCGTTACTTCTCGCAGCGGGTCGGCATAAGCATTGCCACTATCGAAGCTGACGTTGTTTTTTTCCCCGCCTCCTGACAGCAACCACGCCACCGGCTCCGCTTCGAGCGATGCCAGCGCAATCCGTGCCAGTTCCATTTGTTCACCACGGGTAAGCCCGTTTTCAAGCGGATTTTTAATGAACAATTCAATACGTTCTTTGGTAATAGTGCTCATGGGTTAGTCCTCACCTTTCTGTTGCACTACCGGAACCGATAAATCGACGCACCAGGAGATAACGCCGAATTGATCATCGTTCTGCGCTTCACCCCAAACGTAATATTTTGATCCTGGCCGACCCATTGCCGGGTCAAATACTTCTATGCCGCGTTCTGCCGTTAACGACATCAGAATCTGATGCAGGCCGCCTTTGATGTTCAGTGACGGAACGGTCAGGAAGTAAATAAACCCGTAAAGCAATTCGGCCTTGCGCTGGCTTCCGTAAAAATACGGGATTTTGTAATAATCCAGCGCGTCGTCGAGCCAGTCTGTTTTGTCGTGGAATTTCTGATGCCAGCGTTCCACTACCTCATCGACAGGTTGACCGGCAACCATTGCAACGCAGGTAGCCATGCAGGTGTTAAATGTTGGCTGCATTTGATGTTGAAGCATCACTCCCCCTTACCGATGCCAGCGGCGCGGTCTATGCGTTCGATTTCAGCCAGAATAAGAGCGCCAGCTTTTACTAAGTCGCGGCGTGCTCCTGATTGCTTCCACCAGTCAGGAGACCACGGCCAATGTGCTGGAGTGGAGAAACCTTGGTTGTGCGCATGAATTGCGTAACAAGCCGCTGCATCTGCTAATTCGCTATTTTGATATGCGTTGTCATGTTCAGGAGTCCATCCTTCAACCGACTGTTGCCGCTGGCGTTCTGCTACCACATCAAGAATTGCGGGATTGAATGCGCCCCCCTCCAGTTCTGCTATGCGCTTCTCTGCGGCTTCCAACTCATCCAGCATCGCCAGCACGGTAGTGGGGTTTGCTGCGGAGTTCAGCGCGTTCAAGGCAGTGATATCTGCATCAAGCTGAGTTCCTTCTGCCAGTGAGATATCGAAAATGTCATCAGGCGGCATAACACTAAGGCGCTCATGTGCGCCAACTGCTGCCGCTGCGATTTCACGCAGCGCCTGTTTGTCGATGTTGCTCATTGGGCGGTTCCTTCGTAACCGATGGCTTCTGCAATTTCAGCAAGTGTCTCTGCACTTTCACCCACTGGCTCATTCATCCAGTCGAAGGAAACAAGCTTACCGCCTTCGATAACGCCGATGTTGAAATCATCACTACCTTGTGTTTTCAGACCATGCTTGATTGCCTTATCGCGCTTATCGAAGTCAACGCCGTCTGTCGTGTATTCAACTCCATGGCCTTTCTCGTTGCACCACCAGTACTGCTGAATAACGATGTATGATTTTCTCATGACTGCACTCCTTTGCGAATTTGGTAGGCATGGACGCGCATTATGTCGATTGCCTTCGATGTGACAGGATGCTGATGGTTCATCATCGCAATGACTGTGTTAATCGCTGAATCCACACCCTGCGCCCGCACTTCAGCCAGAAAAGCATCGGTGGCTGGGGTTTTGTTATCTGACTCCAGCCACTGGTTGTAGTAATAATCGAACATGCCAGTAGGATAACCACATCCGCTGTGCACGTGGTCTTTCATAGCAGAACCACACATGCAGTAGTCATTGTCAGTATTACTAATGATGTCGATAAGTTGCTGTGTCCGTTGCTTCAACATCGCATTCTCCGCCGCCAGCGCCGAAAACTTCTCGTGTGCCAACTTAACAGCTGCATCAGCCTGCTTAATTGACTCAGTCGCTTTCTGGTGGTCTTCGGCCAGCCCTGCTAAATCAGCCTCCAGTTCGGCTAGGCGTTCATTTAATGCATCTCGTTCATCCAGTAGAGCCAGCACAACCTGAGGTGTTACTTTCATACGAAATGCCAGCAATTTTTGAGGCGTTGCTACTGTTTCAATTGCTACTGCTGCCTCACGCAGTACCTGATAGTCAATCTTGCTCACTGGTTGCCTCCTTTGCGCCACATCGCATTCAGATATTTGTTGTCATTAACAGAACCGAAACTATTTCTCTTAAGCAATTCCTCTCTCGATGGCATTGGCTTTACGCGTTGGCGAATAATCATTTCTGCCGGAAGAATGCCGGGATTGTATGCAAGTCCTCTCATGGTAAATTCCTCAGTCATTACTGATAGCGCCATAGCGTGAGCGGTAATTACGCAGGCGCGGGTCGATATATTCAGGGAAGTGGGTATATGTGGCTTTACGGAATGGTCGGATTGATGTCTGGTAAATTCGCTCTCGTTCTTCTTTCTCTGCAAGCCATATACAATGGCGAAATTCCTTTTCCTCTTTCGTTTCCTGCGGTAGCGACATTATCAGGTCGTAGTTTTTTCTGAATTTATCCAGCACCTCCGATACGGAATTGCCGGAACAGCGGCGCGGGTCATCCGCACCATACTGAGGCGCTGGCATGATTAAATCCTTATTTTTCTGAATCAGAATGGGATGGAATCGTCGTATACAGGAGTGTTCTGCTGGTTACTACTTTGCTGCTGCGGGCCATTTCCTGAAGCTGCAAATCCAATCTTTGCATTCAGTAATTCAAGAGTGATTGATTGACCATTTTGCCCCTGATAAACATCAACCCTGATGTTTTCTCCGGTAATTTCCACAATGCCTCCTTCATCCAGAACGCTACGGTAGTAATCCGCTTGCGCTCCCGGCTTGGCAAATACAACGGCGCTGTAGTTTGTCCATTCTTTCTTTTTTGTCTGGCGATCGTAATACTGAACGCCAGCACGGATGTTGAATCCGATATTTTCCCCGGCCTGAAACTCTCTTGCGGGCTTGTTTAGTCTTACAGTAATCGAATGTGCCATTAAGCAGCCGCTCCTTCTAATTCGTCTCGTCTGATGTTGTAAACGTCCTGCGCTTTGTGCTGCTCCGGTGTGCCTTCGAGCATCTTCCACGCTTTGGCGAACGCCTGTTTAAGCTCTTCCACGGTGTTTTTCTGCATTGCTGCGTCAGTGAATGCTTTTAGAACCTGTTCAGGTGTAGGTGATGGTTTTGATTGCTTTGCTACTGCGTTCTGCTGATGTTTATGCTCGTCTGTATCTGCATCTTTCGCATCATCAATGCCGAACAAACCATTGAGGCAATACTTGCGTGCATAAGAGCTTGTAGCTCCCGTAACTTGTGCAGAATCCATTCCTTTCTTGCTTTCTTCCTCTCGTGCAAGAGCGGTTGCCGTATGACTGTTTTCGCCATCAGTAATAGTTGCCGTGGCTTTCACGTAATACCGATCACCAATCAACACAACTTCATCGCTGATTGATAAAAACAGACCATTCAGTAACGGCTTAACGCCTTCAAGAATGTCTTCGCAGCTTCTGTATTTATATTTACCGAATGAGTTGTACTGATTCTTTGGCGCGTTCAGATTCTCCTGAATAGCTGCCAGTCTTGCGTAAAATTCTTTACTCATATGTTTGTTCTAAGAATGGACATGGCCCAAGGAAATAACGCTGATTTAATACTTCAGTCTTTGCCGCATTTAAAAATACGCGAACACCTTCACGATCTCCCTTCTGGCGATACATTAACGCCTGCTGCGTGTACATGCGCCTCTGTAACTTGCTCTCCTTCACTGTGGTTGCAAGTGACATGAATATCTCCTTCGTTACCGATTAATTCTTTCATCTGACGAATGAATTCTTCGTCTGACCAGTTATCTGTAAAACTCATGGACGGCCTTGTTGTTTCAAAATATCCCAAAGCTTTTCGAGCAAACTTTTCATTCTTGGTTGTTTAAAGTCTGCTCCGGTTAAAATATTTTTTCGTGAATGCTGTACCGATAAAATCGGGTTGAAAGGGCGAACCGATGCCGCCCCTGCAATAGCGAACTGTTGCATAGGATGCTCCTTCTGTTTGATTGCATAACGAAAACGCCTCAAGTGAAGCGTTATTGATATGCATATAAAAAGGCCCTCACATCGGAGGGCAAAGAAGATTTCCAATAATCAGAACAAGTCGGCTCCTGTTTAGTTACGAGCGACATTGCTCCGTGTATTCACTCGTTGGAATGAATACACAGTGCTGTGTTTATTCTGTTGTTTATGCCAAAAATAAAGGCCGACTATTCGGCCTTAAAATCCTGAATATTCGCGAAGAGATTCGATAATTTCCTCGCAGTCGATAAGTAGTTCGTCAGGTTCATCTTCTCGATTTTTAAGTGCCTCAATGTTCCCAGCTAACTGGCGAAGCATCATTGCTTGCCATTCAGGGTCGAAGCTGTCTGGTATTTCAATTTCCATATTTCACCTCAAATAATTCAGTGCAGTGTTTATTCTGTTGTTTATGCCAAAAGAAGGCCGACTATGCGGCATAATTATTTTTAACTATCATCAATACATGGCACTTTATTCCAGTCGATATCGTTTTTATTGTCGTCCCACATGTCTTTGTTTTTGTATTTCTCGCTACATCCTAGGCAAATGTTGTATGGCCTACCGATAAGGTTTAACGAAATACGTTGCATTTCATTTGATTCAAACATGTATCCACAGAACTGACATTTATGCATATCTCACCCCTCATACAGTAGCTTACTGCCTAATTTCATTTTCTGGCGACCAACACAAGTCACCCCCATTTCACTGCGTGGCTTGCTGTACCATGTGCGATGATTCTTGCGCTCAACAGCTTCAGCGCGTTTTTCCATCTCTTCCCGATACTCAGCCAGCACCGTTAAATCAATCGGGTTCAGAGCGCTTTCTACGCGTGATTTAGGCTTTCGAGTCAGCGAGAGAATTTTGCGGGTGTCTGGCTTGGCGCTTACCCCAACTAACAGGGGATTTGCTGCTTTCCATTGAGCCTGTTTCTCTGCGCGACGTTCGCGGCGGCGTGTTTGTGCATCCATCTGGATTCTCCTGTCAGTTAGCTTTGGTGGTGTGGTGGCTGGTAGTCTAGCTCCAGCTTGTTGAGTCTCATTCGGAGGGGTATAACCGGCACCCCAGTGATTTTTCCATGCGACAACGTGCGCGTTATGGCGGCCTTATCGCCCGCGGCTCCCCATCTCGTCCACGCTATTGCTAGCGTTGGGAGCGCTTCACCGCTCAACAGTAGGTAAGCACTTGCCAGTGACTAGCTGGCTTCACCACACCCCAAAGCCTTCTGCTTTGAATGCTGCCCTTCTTCAGGGCTAAATTTTTAAGAGCCTCACCTTCATGGTGGTTAGTGCGTCCTGCTGATGGCTTAAAATATACCTACAGGTAAAACTGTTGTCTATACCTGCAGGTAAATAAAATTGGTGTGAGAGTTTACCTGTTTGAATTTTCAGGTAATTAATTTTTTGGATTGATATAAAAAAGCCCGCTTTGCGGGCTGAAAGGAGATGTCAGAAGCTATTTGGATTGCTTGGCCATTGCGGCAATTTTGATTCTACCGGGGTGTGTTTGGGTTTGAGTCCGTTTAAGTAGTCAAGACGCTCAATGGCGCATTTATACATAGCAATCTGATCTGATGACATGTCGTCATATGACATGCCTTTGAACTTCTTAATTATCGTTTCTGCCTCATGTATAAGATGCTTCTTCTTCATGAGTTCAGCTGTATGCTTAGAGCTTACAGGAGATAACTTTGCCCATATGAAGCAGATGATTACAACAGCGACCACTATACCTGGTATAAACATTTGCTGCTTTATCCTCAAAATTTTGGCAGATCGTCCTGGTCTACGTACCTAGTGTGTTTCACAATAGCTGAAACAAAATGCATTTTATCAACTTCTTCAACAGGAAGAGTGATTGGACGGTGATCGCTGTTTATACTACTAAACTGATAGTCTCCGTCTCTTGTTTTGTTCATGATCTTTATCATGTTATGACCATCTTTGGTCCTTACAAAGACTTCATCACCTGGATGTACTGGCGTATTTGGTTCAATAACAACATATTCTCCTGACTGAATCCTTGGCCACATGCTGTCACCCTTAACCTTCAGACCGTAAGCATCTTTATCGCCACTGTAGATGCTTAACCAACCGGATCTGAATTCAATCATATCCACTGAGCCATCAACTCCCAAAACGGCTTCACCAATTACCGGAACAAAACCCGCACGAACGTTACCCGCAAACTCAAGATGGTCTGCAGATCCAACTTTGCTATCTGCAAGCATGTCCATCCATCCGCGTGGGAGATTAAAAGATTTTTCAATTAGTTCCATCATATCGTCAGCAATGCGTTTTTTTCCGCTTTTTCCTTCCGGATACAGCATTCTGGAAACGTATGATGGTTCCCTTTCTATTCGACGAGCCAACTCTGAGGCCTTTCCATTACAGAATCGGTCTCTTATCTCTATCAGCCTTAGTCGTCTTTGTTCGTATTTATCCATGATTTAATTCTATCTTTGATTACCTATCGGTAAATAACCTGTGGGTATTGATTTGTTTTTTACCTGCAGGTAAACTCACCTTATTCAACAACGGGAAGGAGATAGCAAATGGAAGAACTCCGCTTGTATCTGAACTCCCTTTCACTGGAAGAGCAGAGAGAATTTGCCACCAAGTGCGGAACTTCTATCGGCTATTTGAGGAAAGCACTTAGCCGTAATCATGAATTGGGCGCAGCACTTTGTGTTCTGATTGAGAAGTTCAGCAATGGTGAAGTGACTCGCAAAGACCTTCATCCGGTTGATTGGGAAAGCATCTGGCCTGAATTAATGGCTGCTTAAGTTATCAACGCTCTTACACATTCCAGCCCTGAAAAAGGGCATCAAATTAAACCACACCTATGGTGTATGCATTTATTTGCATACATTCAATCAATTGTTATCTAAGGAAATACTTACATATGCAACTTACAAGTACTCGCAAGAAAGCGAATGCAATTACAAGCAACATCCTGAATCGAATTGCTGTACGTGGTCAGCGAAAGGTTGCCGACGCGTTAGGGATTAATGAATCGCAAATTTCGCGATGGAAAGACAGCTTTATCCCAAAGATGGCCATGCTTCTGGCTGTTCTTGAATGGGGAGTTGTTGATGATGAGATGGCGAGACTTGCTCAGCAGGTGGCATCGATTCTCACAAAAGAAAAACGCCCAGCTGTTGGTAGCAGTCTGGACGCTTAAGCACACTGTGTTACGCCAAGTAACAGGAGTAATTATGCCAGGACAAACCAAGCAAGTAAACACCGGCATAAAGGCCGGTGACAAGTTCGAAACCGTATATCCATTTATCTTCGTATGCACAGATTATCAGTCTTATGACGGCAACGTGCATACCGATGAGCGCTGGATTGGCGGTTGTCACAAAAATTATGAGCCAGCCGATTGTGGTTATGGTGATCAGTGTTTTTACACCGCTGATGCTGAAGGAAAGAGAATTCTTGAGGTTCTGGCAGTGGTGGAAATGCCAGGCAACTGGCAGCGCAGAATCATTTATTCGTGCCACCTCATAGAGCCTGAAGGCAAGGAGAGGAAAGGAAGGAAGGCTTACACAGTCACCGAATCAAGGTTTTTAAAAATGTCTACTGGTTACTTCGCTGATTACGAAGTAGAGGAGGCTTAATGACAAAACCACTCAGTCCTTACCAGGACAAAATTCACAAACACATACTACGTGATCGCTTCCTGTCCAGCTTCAAGCAGCCTGGTCGATTCCGGGCTGAGTTGGAAAAAGTGAAGCTGATGCAGAAGGAGAAAGGTCATGAGTAATCTTGCAACCGTAACACATTTAAGGCCTTCACAACGGCCTGTGGAGCGTCGTGTGGCAGAAGTTGAAGATGGTTATACCCGTCTTGCAAATGCCCTGTATGAAGAGCTTATCGGCGCAGATTTAACGAAAAATCAGAGCAAGGTTGCCCACGCCATATGCCGTAAAACATACGGCTACGGTAAAAAGATGGATCGCATCTCTGATAGTCAGTTAGCTCAAATTACCAGGCTGCCAAGACAGAAGGTAAACAAGGCCAAGAATGAGCTTATCGCGATGAAGGTTATCCTTCGCGAAGGCCAGCAAATCGGTCCTAACAAGAACATCGAAGAATGGCAAATCGAAGGGTGTCACTACTCTGGTGATAATGTCACTGCATTGGTGACAAAAAGTGTCACCAAAACGGTGACAGCGCTGTCACCAAAACAGGGACACACAAAAGAAACTATTACAAAAGAAAAAAGAAATAATAAAAACACTATGTCCGAAAGTGTTCGGACGGAGTGTGAAAAATCACATGACCGTCACGAAGAAACCGACAAGGCATTCGAGGAAATATTCTGGTGTGCAGGCATGCGGAAAGCCGGGAAGAAAAACGCAGCTTCGGCATTCAGAACACAGTTCAGGGAATGGCGTAAAACTACCAGGGGTACGGCAAGCGAGTTTGCCACGATGCTGGCAGAAGACATCGCATGCAGGAATGGTAAGCAGTTCGGATTCGACAGGTTGTTACCATCGAGCTACCTGAACGGTCAACGCTGGAACGACGAGAAGCCAGAAACTATTCAACCACAATCCAAACCATCATCCGCAATCACCGTATCGAAAACTGGCTACGTGTTTTTCGACAGGTGAACCATGAAATCAAAAATCAAATCGCTACTGGTCGCTGGTTATAACCACGGCTGGTTAAGTATTTCGTTTGTCGATTTCTGGTTTAAAAATCTCAATCTGAGGGAATCATGAGGCCAAGTGAACTCAGCGACCTGCTTTGGGCGCAGGTTGACAGGGTGGCTCCGCACCTGTTGCCAAACGGCAAGAAAGAGGGGCATGAGTGGGTTGCCGGTAACGTCAACGGTGACAAGGGAAACAGCCTTAAGGTCAATCTTAGCGGCAAGAAAAAATGGGCTGATTTCGCTGAGGGAGACGGCGGTGACATGCTTGATTTGTGGATGGAATGTCGTGGAATTAACCTGCATCAGGCTATGCAGGAAGCGAAAGCATTTCTCGGTATCAAGGATGACGATCACCATTTCGATGCCAAACGTGAGAAGAAATTCTCCAGACCTGATCGCAAGAAAATAGCCCGCTACGTTACCAGAACAGAATCCCATCTTGAGTACCTGCAATCGCGTGGCATATCGCCAGAAGTCGTAAAGCGCTACGAGGTTGTCAGCGGCAAGGTGTGGAATGGAGAACGAGAACTTGATGCACTGGTGCTTCCGTACAAACGCGATGGTGAGTTGTTGCAGGTCAAGCGAATCAGCACTGAGCGCCCGGACGGGAAGAAAGTCATTATGGCAGAAGGTGATTGTGAACCTTGTCTGTTCGGATGGCAGGCTCTGGACGCTGGCGTGAGGGCGGTTGTGCTTTGCGAAGGCGAAATTGATTGTATGAGCTATGCGCAATACGGCATCTCGGCGTTATCCGTGCCGTTTGGTGGAGGAAAAGGCGCTAAGCAACAGTGGATTGAGTTTGAGTATCACAACCTCGACAGGTTTGAGGAAATATTCATCTCGATGGACGTTGATGATGTTGGTCGTGAAGCCGCAAGGGAAATCGCAAGCCGACTCGGTGAACATCGTTGCCGTCTTGTTACTCTGCCGTACAAAGACATCAACGAATGCCTGATGAACGGTGTTACCGAGGATGAAATCTGGCAGTACATCGGCACGGCATCCTACTTCGACCCTGAAGAACTCTACAGCGCGCGAGAGTTTTACCAGGACACTATCAACGCTTTCTACGGCAAGCAGCAGTATCTGTTTAATCCACCGTGGGAATCTCTGGCAGATAAATTCCAGTTCCGTGAGGCAGAGTTGACGCTGGTCAATGGTGTGAACGGTCACGGAAAAACGGAGGTTGTCGGGCATATGGCACTTGAGGCAATGCGTCAGGGTGTGAAGACGTGCATCGCGTCACTTGAGCTGAAGCCTGGTATTCTCCTTAAGCGACTTACCCGTCAGGCAACGTGCTGCAAGATGCCGCCAGTGCTGGAAATTGACTCTGCATTTAAATTTTATGACGAAAGACTCTGGGTGTTTGGCCTGACCGGAACGGCGAAAGCCGACAGGCTGATCGAAATATTCGACTACGCTCGCCGCCGATACGGCATCCAGTTATTCATCATCGACAGCCTGATGAAATGCGGCATAGGTGACGATGACTATAACGGGCAGAAAGCATTTGTTGACTCGATTTGTGACTTCAAAAACAAAACAAACTCCCACGTCATTCTCGTTACTCACTCCAGAAAAGGAGACAGCGAAGAAAAACCAACCGGTAAAATGGACGTAAAAGGCTCTGGAGCGATAACAGACCTGACAGACAACCTTTTTATCATCTGGCGTAACAAGGCTCGCGAGAGAGCGTTACAGAGAGTTCAGAGTGGTGAAAGGATGTCAGAGAAGGACGAACAGCTACTGGCATCTCCGGCATCTGTTTTGATGCTTGAAAAGCAACGTAACGGCGAAGGTTGGGAAGGTGGTGTCCCGTTGTTCCTTGACGAGCAATCGCACCAGTTCCTGCAACTTGAATCAGGATCGCCATATAGCTACATCGCCAATATGCCGAAATCGGAATATGACGAGGCGTGGCGACAGGAAAACGTGACGGAGTATTAAATGACCATCTACATCACTGAGCTAATAACAGGCCTGCTGGTAATCGCAGGCCTTTTTATTTGGGGGAGAGGGAAGTCATGAATCTTGACGAGCAAGATGCACAAACTATTAGCTCATACATAAGGGCATCAAGACCAGATTACAAAGGTCCGGTATTCGTAGATTTATCTCGCCTTGAGGAGATTTACATGTGGGAAGCAAAGCTACGTACGCATCTTTTTATTCGTAAGATGACTAGCAACATTACAAAACCAATGTAACTGGAGAGGTGAATATGAGCACACTCGCAGACCTTATTCATGCCGATATGGCGGAAGATGGAGCAAGGCGTAATAGGTACTGGAAATCATCAAGCCTTCCAGTTTGTGAAAGATTCAACCACAGGCCAAAACCAAAACGTAGCCGACGAGACAAAGTATTGAAAAAACTCATGCAAATTAACATGGCTGGTTTTGTCAGATTCGTGAGTGAAACGACTAACGGGGATTGATATGGACGAATCAAGAAAGCAGTTTTTGGAGTTCGCGAAAAAGCAAAATTTAAGCCTTGCATATGGTGATTGCGGGTATGTTTATTCATCAACGGAAATGGCATGGAGGGCATGGCAGGCATCTCGCGCAGCTATTGAAATAACCGCGCCAAAGTTTATCGACAGCAGAGAAGCATTAGCCAAAGGGTTTACTGTTGATTATTCCAATGGCTTCGGTGATGCAATGGATGCTTATGAGGAAAACATCCGCGCTGCTGGAGTCAAAGTGAAGGAGTGAGTATATGCCATTTATAAAATTAACCATGCAATGCAGCATCTATCAGCCACCAAGCACAGGCGTGATAGAAAGCACCAGAAGTGCATATGAGCCCTTGTACGTTAACTCTGACAACATCGAAACCCTATTTGAGGCCGGGATTACGATTGTAAGAATGGCAAGTGGTGAGCGGTTCGATGTTATTGAGAAACCAGAAGCTATTTTGGCGTTAATTAATCCATGCGTGCAGAAGGTGAGCAATGAGGAAACTAACGTTTGAACTAAGAAGCCCCATTCATCAGCAAAACGTTATTCACGCGATACAGCAAATTCTTCCAGACCCAACCAAACCAATCAATCAAATAACTCAGCAGAGACTTAAAGAAGTCCTTCTCTACGATGAGTTAACAGGGAAATTCACATGGAAAGTAAAGAAATGCCAGAGAATGAATGCTGGGGATATCGCAGGGCATAAGAGTAGCGAAGGCTACTGGGTAATAAAAGTCGATGGAAAACTTTATAAGGCACACAGGCTGGCGTGGCTCTATATGAATGGCAGTCTACCAAAAAGTGATATCGACCACATAAATCTCGTTAGGGATGACAATCGTATAGCAAATCTTAGATTGGCAACTCGATCTCAAAACATCCAAAACGTAAACAAAAAGGCAAATAACAAATCAGGATATAAAGGCGTTTCATGGGATAAGAAATCAAGAAAATGGAGGGCGCAAATCGTAATCAACAAGAGGAAAGTTAATCTTGGGTTTTACGATGACCCAAAGGAAGCTCATAAAGTATATGCAAATAAAGCGGATGAATGTTTCGGCGAATTTGCGAGGTATTAAAATGAAATGTGTCAAATACACCTTACTAATGAATCTATAAGATATAACGCCATTCAGTATCTTAGGACATGCGATTTAGACATCATTGTCGAGTTTAAGCAGCGCAACCGCAGCTTAGACCAGAATCGAAAGCTTTGGGCTTGCCTTGGTGACGTCTCTCGTCAGGTTGAATGGCATGGTCGCTGGCTGGATGCAGAAAGCTGGAAGTGTGTGTTTACCGCAGCATTAAAGCAGCAGGACGTTGTTCCTAACCTTGCCGGGAATGGCTTGTGGTAATAGGCCAGTCAACCAGCAGGATGCGTGTAAGCGAATTTGCGGAGTTATTAGAGCTTATACAGGCATTCGGTACAGAGCGTGGCGTTAAGTGGTCAGACGAAGCGCGACTGGCTCTGGAGTGGAAAGCGAGATGGGGAGATCGGGCTGCATGATGCGATGTGATCGGTGCGGTGAATGCAAAGAAGATAACCGCTTCAGACCAAATTAACCTTACTGGAATCGATGGTGTCTCCGGTGTGAAAGAACACCAACAGGAGTTTTACCACTACCGCAGGAAAAGGAGGACGTATGGCGAGACAGCGACGAAGTTTCACCGACATCATCTGTGAAAACTGCAAATACCTTCCAACGAAACGCTCCAGAAATAAACGCAAGCCAATCCCAAAAGAATCTGACGTAAAAACCTTCAACTACACGGCTCACCTGTGGGATATCCGGTGGCTTAGAGAACGTGCGAGGAAAACAAGGTGATTGACCCAAATCGAAGTTACGAACAAGAAAGCGTCGAGCGAGCTTTAACGTGCGCTAACTGCGGTCAGAAGCTGCATGTGCTGGAAGTTCACGTGTGTGAGCACTGCTGCGCAGAACTGATGAGCGATCCGAATAGCTCAATGTACGAGGAAGAAGACGATGAGTGATTACCTGAAATGGTATCTCTGTTACCGCTGGTTAATTAAGTTTGCTGTAAAAGACTGGATGACAGCGGATGCCAACAAACTTAAGCAAAGAAAGGACTATTACTACGCCAGAATGAAGGAAAACTACTGCTCAATTCGCACTCGCATATTTATTAAAAAAGACCTTCAGTCAATTCTTCAATTGCGAGGGAAGGTAAATGGCTAATCTACGCAAAGAAGCACGTGGCAGAGAATGCCAGGTACGTATTTACGGCGTATGCAATGGCAATCCTGAAACTACAGTTCTGGCGCATTACCGGATGGCTGGAATTTGCGGAACGGGAATGAAGCCTGACGACCTGATCGGTGCATGGGCTTGTAGTGACTGCCACGCGGAGATCGACCGACGCACCCATAATCTCGACAACAAAGACGCCAGACTTTATCACCTCGAAGGCGTGATCAGGACGCAGGCGATCCTGCTGAAGGAGGGGAAGATTAAGCCATGAACGAATATCAGTTTGTGCTTCCTTACCCGCCGTCGGTGAACACCTACTGGCGAAGACGGGGAAGCCAATACTACATCAGCGATAAAGGCCAGAAATACCGAAAAGACGTTCAGCAAATCATCCGCCAACTCAAGTTAGACATTTTCACCAAATCAAGACTCCGCATCAAAGTCATCGCAGACGTTCCAGACTCCCGCCGCCGCGACCTCGATAACATCCTGAAAGGTTTACTCGACTCCCTTATCCACGCCGGATTTGCGGAAGACGACGAGCAATTCGATGACATTCGCGTAATTCGTGGTGTGAAAGTACCAGGCGGACGGCTTGGAATAAAAATCACCGAACTGGAGAACGTATGAACGCCACAATTCAAACGATACCAGAGCTTCTTATCCAGACACGAGGCAATCAGACCGAAGTGGCAAGGATGCTTTCCTGCGCAAGAGGAACAGTGCTCAAGTACAACCGAGACAGTAAAGGCGAGCGTCACGTAATAGTTAACGGCGTCCTGATGGTCAAACAGGGAAAAAGGGGAAGGCCATGAGACTCGAAAGCGTAGCTAAATTTCATTCGCCAAAAAGCCCGATGATGAGCGACTCACCACGGGCCACGGCTTCTGACTCTCTTTCCGGTACTGATGTGATGGCTGCTATGGGGATGGCGCAATCACAAGCCGGATTCGGTATGGCTGCATTCTGCGGTAAGCACGAACTCAGCCAGAACGACAAACAAAAGGCTATCAACTATCTGATGCAATTTGCACACAAGGTATCGGGGAAATACCGTGGTGTGGCAAAGCTTGAAGGAAATACTAAGGCAAAGGTACTGCAAGTGCTCGCAACATTCGCTTATGCGGATTATTGCCGTAGTGCCGCGACGCCGGGGGCAAGATGCAGAGATTGCCACGGTACAGGCCGTGCGGTTGATATTGCCAAAACAGAGCTGTGGGGGAGAGTTGTCGAGAAAGAGTGCGGAAGATGCAAAGGCGTCGGCTATTCAAGGATGCCAGCAAGCGCAGCATATCGCGCTGTGACGATGCTAATCCCAAACCTTACCCAACCCACCTGGTCACGCACTGTTAAGCCGCTGTATGACGCTCTGGTGGTGCAATGCCACAAAGAAGAGTCAATCGCAGACAACATTTTGAATGCGGTCACACGTTAGCAGCATGATTGCCACGGATGGCAACATATTAACGGCATGATATTGACTTATTGAATAAAATTGGGTAAATTTGACCCAAGAATGGCAGATTTATATCCGTTCACATTCTTTAAGCTTTTACCCACCTCATCTTTAAGTTCTAAGCGCACTGACATGCGCATCATAAACTCGAGAGCACATAGGAATAGAGCCTGAGAAATATCGCTTTTGGCGACTTCTCTCGTGGTGATATTTCTATGTCAGCAGGCTCTAATATCTATGTGGTTCGCCTATGTTAAAACGTGAAGATGCATTGAGACTTTTTAATTACAATCCAGATACTGGAATTCTTACATGGAAGAATCCACCTCGGTCCTCTAGATTTATCTATGGCGCTGTTGTTGGCTATAAAACCAATGGATATCTGCAGGTAAAACTTTATGGAATGCGGCTATATGTCCATAGAATTGCATGGCTGATGGTTTACAATGATTGGCCAACCGATGTGATTGACCATATTAATGGTGATAGGTCTGATAACCGGATAGCCAATCTTCGTGTTGTTACTAACACTCAAAACTCATGGAACAGCAAGATGAGGAAAAACAATTCATCTGGTGTGAAGGGGGTGACTTTTAATTCTGCTGCAAACAAGTGGGTTGGAAGAATTAGAGTCAATGGTAAAAGGATTCATGTAGGGTGTTTTGACGATATCGAGGAGGCTAGAAAGGCAATGGAAAATGCCAGGATAAAATATCATGGTGAATTCTCCAGTATGGGATAGATGGGTTAATTCGCTCGTTGTGGTAGTGAGATGAAAAGAGGCGGCGCTTACTACCGATTCCGCCTAGTTGGTCACTTCGACGTATCGTCTGGAACTCCAACCATCGCAGGCAGAGAGGTCTGCAAAATGCAATCCCGAAACAGTTCGCAGGTAATAGTTAGAGCCTGCATAACGGTTTCGGGATTTTTTATATCTGCACAACAGGTAAGAGCATTGAGTCGATAATCGTGAAGAGTCGGCGAGCCTGGTTAGCCAGTGCTCTTTCCGTTGTGCTGAATTAAGCGAATACCGGAAGCAGAACCGGATCACCAAATGCGTACAGGCGTCATCGCCGCCCAGCAACAGCACGACCCAAACTGAGCCGTAGCCACTGGCTATCCTGAATTCATCAGTGATAGTTACGCTGCGGCCTTCTACACATGACCTTCGTGAACGCGGGTGGCAGGAGGTTGCGCTAACAACCTCCTGCCGTTTTGCCCGTGCATATCGGTCACGAACAAATCTGATTACTAAACACAGTAGCCTGGATTTGTTCTATCAGTAATCGACCTTATTCCTAATTAAATAGAGCAAATCCCCTTATTGGGGGTAAGACATGAAGATGCCAGAAAAACATGACCTGTTAGCCGCCATTCTTGCGGCAAAGGAACAAGGCATCGGGGCAATCCTTGCGTTTGCAATGGCGTACCTTCGCGGCAGATATAATGGCGGTGCGTTTACAAAAACAGTAATCGACGCAACGATGTGCGCCATTATCGCCTGGTTCATTCGTGACCTTCTCGACTTCGCAGGACTAAGTAGCAATCTCGCTTATATAACGAGCGTGTTCATCGGCTACATCGGTACTGACTCGATAGGTTCGCTTATCAAACGCTTCGCTGCTAAAAAAGCCGGAGTAGAAGATGGTGGAAATCAATAATCAACGTAAGGCGTTCCTCGATATGCTGGCGTGGTCAGAGGGAACTGATAACGGACGTCAGAAAACCAGAAATCATGGTTATGACGTCATTGTTGGCGGAGAGCTATTCACTGATTACTCCGATCACCCTCGCAAACTTGTCACGCTAAACCCCAAACTCAAATCAACAGCCGCCGGACGTTACCAGCTTCTTTCCCGTTGGTGGGATGCCTACCGCAAGCAGCTTGGCCTGAAAGACTTCTCTCCGAAAAGCCAGGACGCTGTGGCATTGCAGCAGATTAAAGAGCGTGGCGCTTTACCGATGATTGATCGCGGTGATATCCGTCAGGCAATCGACCGTTGCAGCAATATCTGGGCTTCACTGCCGGGTGCTGGTTATGGCCAGTTCGAGCATAAGGCTGACAGCCTGATTGCAAAATTCAAAGAGGCTGGCGGAGCGGTCAGAGAGATTGAGGTATGAGCAGAGTAACCGCGATTATCTCTGCTCTGGTTATCTGCATCATCGTCTGCCTGTCATGGGCGGTTAATCATTACCGTGATAACGCCATTACCTATAAAGAACAGCGCGATAAGGCCGCATTCATTATCGCTGACATGCAGAAACGTCAACGCAATGTAGCAGAACTCGACGCCAGATATACAAAGGAGCTTGCTGATGCTAACGCGACTATCGAAAGTCTCCGTGCTGATGTTTCTGCTGGTCGTAAGCGCATGCAAGTCGCCGCCACCTGTGCAAAGTCAACGACCGGAGCCAGCAGCATGGGCGATGGAGAAAGCCCAAGACTTACAGCAGATGCTGAACTCAATTATTACCGTCTACGAAGTGGAATCGACAGGATAACCGCGCAGGTTAACTACCTGCAGGAGTACATCAGGACGCAATGCCTGAAATAATTTTTTTGCAAATCACAAAGTCCATTTAATGAGCCTCGCGATGCGGGGCTTTTTCCAATAAATGCGTACCGCAACGCATGTTTTTTACACCGAACCTGCCCCTTTGGAATGGGCCTTTGAGGATACCAGTTAGTGCTGGCGAGCCTCGGTGGGCTGGTTTCCTGTGCGGCAAAGGTTCATTTCAAAGAGTAGGTACACGCTATGAAATCATTAACCCTCTTCAATCAACCAATTCGTATCGGTGAAGATGGCATGATCTGCCTCACTGATATGTGGAAAGCCAGTGGTAAAAGTGAATCTGAATCGCCTTACCACTACCTGCGAAACAAGCAGACCAAAGAGTTCTTAGCCGAGCTGGAGAAAAACCACGAATCTGTGGTTTTTACTGAGCGCGGTGTACACGGTGGAACATATGGCGGGAAGTTTGTTGCTTACGATTATGCGGCTTGGTTAAACCCCGGGTTCAAGTACGCGGCCTATAAAGTCCTCGATGACTACTTCACCGGAGAACTTCAGCATCGCAACAGCTTAAGTGCGCAGCTCAACATGAAATGTCATGAGTTTGACCAGAAGAAAGACATGGCGAGCTTCTGCGGACAAGGGCTGGCAGCATGGCGCTATACGAAGCCAGTGTTGGTCGCTGAGATTAACTCCCTGGCTAACCAGCTGCAGATTACGATCCCCGGGCTTCCGGGATGAGTGATCGTGTCATTGAATGCGCCTCCAGAGCGGGGCGCGACTTCTCAGAGTTCATGAAAGGCGAGAAGGGCATGATGGAAGCATTGGCCTCGGTGGATGAGTTTGGCGAGCAGCTGCGCCTCAACGGCTGTGTCAATCATCACTTTGTTAGCTACATGATGCGGAACTCGATCATGCAGGCATTCATGGACATGGCAAAAGCCGAGAGGAAAGAAGAGCGCCGGCGTAAGCGAGCGGAAGCAAAAGCGAAGTAGCCATTACAAAGCCCATCTACGGGTGGGCTTGATAATGAAACCGGAGTTAATTTCTGGTCACTAATTAACGGCAGTACAGCGAAACAACCCAAGCCAGAAAGTGGGGAAATAACACTGGCAGCCACTGAAAGATGAACCTCCTGCCTGATGGCAAAAAAGATTCTTTGTGGTGGCGGACTGATGGAAAGACATCGGTTATTGCAGAGACCATTCAATGAGTGGTCTCGACAATGGCTTATACCCTACACGGGATAACTTAACTGATATCCCTTTTAACGGATAAACGGAGCCAACAATGGCAGAGATTATTCCCATGACTGAAGAACAGAAATTCCAGTTAGAGATTTACAAGCTGGTCATGAACCAGAACGCAGCCGCAGAAGAAGCATTTCAGTTCATTGGCACTGACGAGCTGAAGCTTGAGCTATTCAAAATTCACTTCCAGTCAGGCGGCGCTAATTCAGATATCACGACCCGCACTATCGAAGCGGTGCGTAAATCGAAGGAAGCGTTAGACCTGTTCACTACCGGAGCATAAACATGGCAACTCAAGGTTTCGACAACCCATCCAAATTCCGCGATGAATGGGATAAGCAAGCAGAAGGGAAATAATCAATATGGCAGCACCAAAGGGCAACCGATTTTGGGAGGCCCGCAGTAGTCATGGGCGAAATCCTAAATTCGAATCGCCTGAGGCGCTGTGGGCTGCTTGTTGTGAATACTTCGAGTGGGCTGATGATAACCCGCTATGGGAGGGTAAGGTATTTTCATATCAGGGAGAAATAATTAAGGCTAATGTCCCTAAGATGCGAGCCATGACTATTTCAGGATTGTGTACCTTCCTTGATATCACCAGGCAAACATGGGGAACCTTCCGGTCAATGGAAGGTTTTTCTGACGTCACATCACGAGCGGAAGACATCATCTACGACCAGAAATTCTCTGGCGCAGCCGCTGACCTTCTCAACGCTAACATCATCGCCCGTGATTTGGGCCTCAAAGAGCAGTCGCAAGTTGAAGACGTGACACCTGATAAGGGAGATCGCGATAAGCGGCGCTCTCGTATCAAGGAGCTATTCAACCGTGGAACTGGACGCGATTCTTGATAACCTGAGCGACGAAGAGCAAATCGAGTTGCTCGAGCTACTCGAAGAAGAAGAGAACTACCGGAACACACACCTGCTATATGAATTTACGCCATACAGCAAACAGCGTGAGTTCATCGACGCCGGACATGACTATCCAGAGCGCTGTTTTATGGCTGGTAACCAGCTTGGTAAGTCATTTACTGGTGCTGCTGAAGTCGCGTTTCACCTTACCGGGCGTTATCCGGGCACAAAAGGCTATCCTGCTGATGGTAAATATGGCGGTGAGTGGAAAGGTAAGCGTTTCTATGAGCCTGTTGTCTTCTGGATTGGCGGCGAGACAAACGAGACGGTAACCAAAACGACTCAACGCATCCTGTGCGGTCGTATTGAAGAGAATGATGAGCCGGGCTACGGTTCAATACCGAAAGAGGACATCATTAGCTGGAAGAAGTCTCCTTTCTTTCCGAACCTTGTTGATCATCTTCTGGTTAAGCATCACACGACTGATGGCGTTGAAGATGGCATTTCAATCTGCTACTTCAAACCATACTCGCAAGGCCGCGCTCGCTGGCAGGGTGACACAATCCACGGCGTGTGGTTTGACGAAGAGCCACCATACAGCATTTATGGCGAAGGTCTTACCCGTACCAACAAATACGGGCAATTCTCAATTCTGACGTTTACCCCGCTGATGGGGATGTCTGACGTTGTTACCAAGTTCCTGAAGAATCCCAGCAAGTCGCAGAAAGTGGTCAACATGACCATCTATGACGCTGAGCACTATACCGACGAGCAGAAAGAGCAAATCATCGCATCCTATCCTGAGCATGAGAGAGAGGCGCGTGCTCGCGGTATTCCTACGATGGGTAGTGGTCGAATCTTCCAGATACCGGAAGAGACTATTAAGTGTCAGCCGTTCGAGTGTCCTGATCACTTCTACGTCATCAATGCAATGGACTTCGGATGGGATCACCCACAGGCACACATCCAGCTTTGGTGGGATAAAGACGAGGACGTGATTTATCTTTCTCGCGTCTGGAAGGCCAAACAGAAGAAGGCGACAGAGGCATGGAGTGCTGTTAAAGCATGGAGCAAAAACACCCCTACGGCTTGGCCTCATGACGGGCATCAGCACGAAAAGGGAGGCGGCGCTCAGCTCAAGGAACAATACGCCGACGCTGGGTTCGATATGTTGCCAGATCATGCAACATGGCCTGATGGAGGTAATGCGGTCGAACCCGGGATAGCAGAGATACGCGACATGATGCTCGACGGTCGTTTCAAGGTATTTAACACCTGCGAGCCATTCTTTGAAGAGTTTCGCCTGTATCACCGCGATGAGAACGGGAAGATCGTCAAGCTAAATGACGACATCCTTTCTGCTGTTCGCTATGGCTACATGATGAGGCGTTTTGCAATACAGATGCGAGACATCAAAGATCCTAAAGAGATTGATTACTCAAGCTACAACATACCTTGCGGAGTTGGATGATGGCTGATGATAGAAAGATGACTGACTGGCATCGCAAGGTGCTGTGCAACTTTGATAATGCCTGGTCAGCAACGCAGGATATGCGTGAGCAGATTATTGAGGCTCAACGTTTCGTCCGGGTGTCCGGCGCACAGTGGGAAGGCAGCACAAACGCTGGTTACTCATTTGATGAAGGCAGGTTCGAGCATTATCCGCGTTTTGAATTGAATAAGATTGCCCGTGAATGTGATCGCATCATTGGCGAGTATCGACAGAATCGCATCAGCGTTAAATTCAGGCCGAAGGACGATAAGGCATCGGAAGCGTTAGCCGAAAAGATGAACGGCAAATTCCGCGCTGACTATCAGGAAACATCCGGTGGCGAAGCGTGTGATAACGCATTTGATGATGCTGTAACGGGCGGATTCGGTTGTTTCCGCATGTGTGCCGATTACGAAGATGAAATGGATCCGAGTAACGAGCAGCGACGCATCAGCCTTCTTCCTGTTTACGACCCAGCGACATGCGTCTTCTTCGATCAGGACAGCAAGCAATATGACCGTTCTGATGCTATGTGGGCTATGGAAATGTTCTCCATGACGCCTAAAGCGTTCGAGGCTGAATACCCTGATTCCATCGCGGCAAGCCTTTCTCGTGATGACACTGGCACTCAATATGACTGGTCAACGCCAGATGCCATCTATGTTGGACGCTACTACGAAGTCCGCATAGAGAAGGTGAAGCTCACAGCATGGCGTAACCCTGTCAGCGGAGAAACGGCAATCTATGATGAAGAGCAAATCAAAGATATTGTCGACGAGCTGACCGATGGTGCATTCGAACTGATTGGCGAGCGAACGGTGAAGAAACGCCGAGTTTATTGCGGTCTTCTGTCTGGCGCTGAATGGCTGGAAGAACCGAAGCGTATTCCGGGCGAACATATTCCTCTCATCCCGGTATATGGGCGTCGTTCATTTGTTGATAATCAGGAGCGAATCGAAGGCCACGCAGCAAAAGCGATGGATGCACAGCGTCTTGAGAACCTGATGGTTTCCATGATTGCAGATAATGCTACTCAGGCTGGCGGTGATGGCATTCCTATCGTGGATGTTGATTTCATTCCCGGTCCATTAATGAATCACTGGGCAGAGAGGAATAAGAAAAGACCTGCAGTTCTTCCCATGACCAGCAAGAAGGACAAAAACGGAACGGTCATTTCAGAGGCTCAGGTTGCTGGCTGGACACCTCCGACACAAATGCCTCCTGCTCTTGCCGGGCTATTGCAGTACACCGGAACGGCTATTCAGCAAATTACAGGTGCGTCGCAGCTTGAGAACATGCCGAGCAACGTCGCTACCGATACCGTTGATAGCATCTTTAACCGGATGGACACGCAGTCCTATATCTACATGGACAACATGGCTAAATCCATGCGCCGTGCTGGCGTCGTGTGGCTTTCTATGGCTCGTGAAGTCTATGGCAGCGATACGCCAATGCGCATCGTTAATGAGGATGGCAGCGATGACGTGGCGCTGATGACTGGTGAAGTGGTTGACCGTCAGACAGGGAAGGTTATCGCGCTTAACGACCTTTCGCAGGGTAACTATGAAGTGACTGTCGATGTCGGTCAGTCGTTCGCTACTCGCCGTGATGCAACGGTTAAGTCGTTGCTTTCCATGCTGGCACTTATCCCGCCAGGAACGCCGAAGCATGACCTTGTATCGTCGATGATTCTCGACAATATGGACGGCGAAGGGATGGACGACCTTAAAGAATACAACCGCAATCAGTTGCTTCTGTCTGGCGTTATTAAGCCGAGAACACCAGAAGAACAGCAGATGGTTGAGCAGGCGAAACAACAACAGGCCAGTCAGCCGGATCCGGCTATGGTTGCTGCGCAAGGTCAGCTTCTTGCTGGTCAGGCTGAATTGCAGAAAGCGCAGAACGAACAGGCAGCCATTCAGGTTAAAGCATTCCAGGCACAGACTGATGCTCAGGTTGCAGCGGCAAATGTTGTGAAAATCCTCGCATCTGCCGATAGCCAGCAGAAATCTGATATCCGCGAGGCTCTGAAACTGCTCGGACAGTTCCAGCAACAGCAAGGAGACAATGCCCGTGCTGATGCGGAGCTTGTCCTGAAAAGTCAGGCACAGGGCCATGCGCAGCGCATGGACATCAGCAGCATCCTGCAAAAATCAACTCAGCAACAACCACAGCAGTAATTAACCCATAACGTGCAATGGCTGTCTTTATGAGGCCTGGCACCCTATTGCCTTCCGATGGGCTGAACATCGAGTAAACAGGGGTAACAAATGGACCAGATGGCAGAAAACACACCAGAAGTTGAAATCGAAACCGACGCGTCAGAGCAGATTCCTGATGATGTCGAACTGGCTGAAGAAGTCGAAACAGAAGATGGCAGTGAGTCCTCCGGCAATGATGCAGAGGAAGCTACTGAAACTGATGACGACGAATCAGAACAGGAATTCTACTTTGGTGACGAAAAGCTGGATTCGCCAACCAGCGAAGATGGCGCAGAGCATGGACTGGTAAAACACCTGCGCAAGACGATTAAAGAGAAAGACCGTGAGCTGAAAGAGCTGATGCGTCAGTCTCAGAAACCCGTCGAGCAGCAGCCGGTAATCACTCAACCACCGCGAATGCCAAAACTGGATGATGAGGACATCGGTTTCGATGAAGAAATCTACCAGCAACGCATGGCTAAGTGGGCAGAGGATAACGGCAAGTACCAGCAACAGGAGATGGCTCGCAAGCAGAAGGAGCAGGAGCTTCAGGCTGCCTATCAAGAGCGATTATCCAAATATCAGCAACGTGTTAAGGCTCTCAAAGTTCCTGGCTATCAGGAAGCTGAGCAGGCCGTACTCGAGGAAATCCCCATCGAGACACAAAACGCGATCCTGTTTGAGTCAGAGAAGCCGGAAATCGTTGTTCTGGCACTCGGTCGCAACGATGAACTGCGCAAGCAACTGGCAGAAGCTACCAACCCCGTAGCAATTGGTCGTCTGCTGGAACGTATCGAATCGAAGGCCAGAATCATGCCAAAAGCAAAAACCACGGCAGCCACAACCCCGACAGTTAAGGGGAGCAACGGCGCAGTAATCAACAACCTCGTCAAATTGAAAGCCAAGGCGCTGGAAACTGGTGACTGGACGCCGTATTTCGCCGCTAAAAAGGCAAAAAAATAACCTATCGGAGCATTAAGCATGGCTAACCAATTAGCAAAAGACCTTGAAATCATGTTCGAAAACTACGTTGAAGGCTTTGAGGCCGCCTGCGTAGTTTCCCGTAACGCTAAAAAATTCCGTCCCGGTGATACAGCAATGCAGCGAGCAGGTGATGTTCTGTATCGTCCGCAGCATTACCACATGAACATTGAGGAAGGCCTAGACCTCAGCGGCAAAACGCCAACAGCACTGGTTCAGCGCCTTGTTCCTTCTGTGTTCAAGGAGCCGAAAAACATTCTGTACACTCTGGATGCGCGTGAAATGCGTGACCCGGAACATAAAACTGAAGCTGGTCGCGCCGCAGGTATGCGCCTTGCTGCACAGATTGACTCTGACCTGATTTCCATGGTTACGCAGCGTGCTACTAACGTGATCACGATGGCTGACTCAACCACAGGTTCACAGGGCCGTGATTTGTGGAACTGTGCGGCAGGTATTGATGCCACCATGACGGCGATTGGTGTACCTCAGGGTATCAACCGTCGCTCTTTCTGGAACCCCTTCAACTACAAAGACCTTGCTGGCGAGCTTGGTCACCGTGCCTATGCTCAGGGCGCAACCCTGACAGCATACGAAAAAGCGCAAATCCCTCCGGTTGCGTCCTTCGATAGCTACAAGACCGATATTTCTGGTCGTGTTCCGAAGGGTACAGCAACTTCCATTACGCTGGCAGCAGCACCTGCGCACAAGGTTGAAGCCAAAGATGCTAACGATATGCCAGTGGATAACCGACAGGGGACCATTACGGTATCTGCTGGAGGTTTGCAGGTTGGCGATGCGTTTACCATCGCAGGGGTGAATTCTGTACACCAGATCACCAAAGATACCACCGGGCAGCCGCAGGTATTCCGCGTTCTGGCAGTAAGCGGAACGACAGTAACTATCTCCCCGAAAATTCTGCCGCCTGACAACGCGGATGTCGCCAGCCGACCATATGCAAACGTTGATGCTAATGCGGCAAGTAGCGCAGCAATCACCATTCT
>OLSK01000057.1_pt1 | contig 101379 bp, 92 predicted proteins | sample 1672781 | NCBI WGS metagenome assembly OLSK01 (sample SAMEA3136723, study PRJEB25190) | human gut metagenome | biome: human gut; feature: human-associated habitat; material: faeces | place: Austria | collected 2013 | reverse complement strand
AGCCCAACTCCCGCGCCCAGCCCAACTCCCGCGCCCAGCCCAACTCCCGCGCCCAGCCCAACTCCCGCGCCCAGCCCAACTCCCGCGCCCACGCCGGAACCGACCCCTTCCCCAACACCCACGCCGGAACCGACCCCTTATAAAAGCGCAGACTATCCCCTCCCCCCCAAAAGCCTGCGCACGCGGGAGGGCGGGCGTTACCCGGAGGAAGCGCGGCTCAATGAAGATCCCGACCGGTTTTACACCGTAGTGGATCTCACAAACCAGGCGGTATTCGTATACGAAAAGGACAGCGCCGGCGAATACACCGTGCTCGTGCGGGAGATGATCTGCTCCTCCGGCATCGAGGACGGCCACCGCAGCCCACGCGGCACATTTAAGATGGGCGAGGATTACAAGCGCTTCGCTTTCTTCGTGCACTTTGATTGTTATGCGCAATATTGGTCCCAGATCCGCGGGCGGATCTACTTCCATTCCGTGCCTTATTCCGAACGGGATGACCGCTACTTGATGGAAGACGAATTCTGGCTTCTCGGCCAACCGGCCTCGCACGGCTGCATCCGCCTTCTGCCGGACGACGCGCAATGGGTCTATCTTTACCTTTGCCCCGGCTCCACCGTGACCATCACGGACGAGCTTCCAGCGGATGCGGCACTCGTGGCGCGCCTGCTGCCCAAGGAAACGCCCACGCCGGATTGTTACGAAATCGCATCCGATTAAAATAAACTGTAAAGGAGCTTTGTTATGCGCCGCTATTCGTTCCCCAAAATAGATTTGCATCTGCATCTGGACGGCTCCATGCTGCCGGAAACCGCGTGGGAGCTGGCCCTTGAGCGCGGTATTCCCATGCCAGCCGATACGCTGGAGGAATTCCGCTCGTTCATCATCGTCACTGCCGACTGCCGCAGCGTCAACGAATACTTGAAACGGTTTGAAATGCCGCTTTCCATTCTGCAGGATCAACCTGCGCTTACACGGGTGGCGCGGGAACTGGTGGAGCTTCTTGCCGCACAGGGGCTTGCCTATGCGGAAATCCGCTTTGCGCCCCAGCTGCATACACGTAAGGGGCTGACGCAGCGACAAGCGATTGAGGCTGTGCTTCAGGGCGTGCGGGAAGGCGCCGCCAACTGCCCCACAATCGGCATAGGCGTTCTGCTTTGCGCCATGAGCGTCGGTCCGGAAACGGTCAACGAAGCGGAAAACCTGCTGACGGTAGAGCTAGCCAGGGACTTCCTTGGCCAAGGCGTTGCGGGCATCGATCTTGCGGGCGCGGAGGGCATCGTCCCTCTCGAAAACTTCGCACCCGTTTTTGCGCGTGCGCGCGAGCTCGGCGTGCCCTTTACCTGCCATGCCGGGGACAGCCAGGGTCCGGACACCGTGAAAGCTGCGCTTGATTTCGGCACAAAGCGGATTGGGCACGGGCACCACATTGCATTGGACCGGGCGCTGTGTGCAAGAGCCATCCGGGATCATGTTACGCTTGAGATCTGCCCCACAAGCAACATTCAGTGCGAAACGCAGCCTTCTTACGAGGCGCATCCGCTCAGAATGCTGATCGATCTAGGGGTCGCCTGCACGATCAATACGGACAACATGATTCTTTCAGACATCGATCTGGATCAGGAATATGACCATTGTCTCCACGAAATGGGCCTCAGTTATGCCGACCTGATCCGCTGCAATATCAACAGCGTCCGCGCGTCTTTTATGGATGAAGCAAGTAAGGCGGCTCTGATCGACGAGCTGCTTGGATGCCTGCAGGCGCTGCCCGGCAAAATTTAAAAGGTTTCCCCCAAAAAACACTTGACGGATTTCCCCGCGCATGATATTATAACCCTTGCCGCAATGCGGCATACGTCGCGGGGTAGAGCAGTTGGTAGCTCGTCGGGCTCATAACCCGGAGGTCGTTGGTTCAAGTCCTTCCCCCGCAACCAAACGGTGCGCACGTCGTAAGATGTGCGCATCCCATATGGCGGCGTAGCTCAGTTGGCTAGAGCATTCGGTTCATACCCGGAGTGTCATGTGTTCGAGTCACATCGCCGCTACCAACAAGAAAAAGCTAGATAAACTCTAGCTTTTTTCATTCTCCGAATTTTGCATTTCTCCATGTTTTTAGCGGAAAAAAGTGCCGTTTACTGCATTTTTACTGCATCAGCATTTAATGGACGCAATTCCAGCCCCTATATGCGCGTTTAAAGCCGCTATGGATTGCTGCTCTTTTTGCGCCGAAAGGTGCGTGTAAACACGCATGGTGGTTTGCACATCCGCATGCCCCAGCAGGCGCTGCGCGGTAAGCACATCCACGCCAGCATCATACAGCATCGTTGCATAGGTGTGCCCTTACGGTATAATTACGACAAACCGGAAAAGCCCCGTATTTCAAGGGTTTTCGGTTATCAGGCAAGGTTTTTCATCCTTTTCCAACCCGAAAAATCAAGCCGCGAAGTAATTGTATCGTAGGAGGTGTTATATTAACGACAAAAGCAGTGCCGGAATGGGAGCCAGAACGCGGAGCATTCCTTACTGTGGCAACGTTCCACATGCGCCGCCGCGTCAGAGAACTTCTCGGCATCAGAACCACAAAAACCCGCATTGAGAACATGGGCACAGCCTCCCTTGATGTGGCCTTGGATGATGAAAATGATACTCCCCTTGTGGAGCAGATCATAGACCCCGCCGCGCTTGACCCGGAAGAAGCCGCATTACAGGCGGATATGCAGCGTATTGTGCGGGAATCCGTTACACGCCTGCCGGAAGAACAAAGATCGGCCATAGAAGCGGCATATTTCAGCGAAGGAGGGCGCGGCGGCGAAGCGGCCAGAAAAGCGCTGCATACATTGCGAAGGGATAAGAGGTTGTTTCTGTTATGGAGGGAGTATGAAGGCGCAGCATTCCGCGTTCGTTCTTCTCCGTGGAAGTATACGCACACAAGCTCGGTTGAGGCGGCTGCAATGCAGCGGGAACGGATACGGGAACAAATAGCGGCGCTCATGCGGCATATAGGTTAAGGCGCTTTTTAATGTTGCACTTTCGTGAACTTTCGCGAACTAAAAAAGGCCATTGCATGGCTATACTAAACGTTCTACCCCTATCAGCGGCAAAATCTGAGAGATCAATTATATCCCTGAGGGCGATGAAAAGGCTAAGTTGAATTGCAAGATCTATGCGATGAATATGTTGAGTTGGTGCATCGCTTCGCAATGAATTTGAGAGAGGGAAGCATTAAATGAAGAGGATAACCCGCCATACTCACAAGCCCATAGAGCGCCCTTCTGTGGTTTTTCCTCCCCCCTACCTGATTACAGCGCGGCGGCGGATAAATTAACCGACGGCCATAGCCTTTTCCAACTGCGCGCACATCCACGCAAATGGGGCTCCGTCGCGCCTCAAAATTTACTGCATTTTTACTGCATCCTTACTGCATTGAAGCAGTAAATCATGGATTTTGGAGCAAATCATAGGCATAACGAAAACGTGAAAAGTATAGGCATTTAGCCAGTTTACGGCATGTTTCCTAGGTTTCCTGATAGCATGACAATTCTCGTTCATACCCGGAGTGTCATGTGTTCGAGTCACATCGCCGCTACCAAGATGTTTTAATGAAATAGATATTTCACCGAAAAACCCAGACGTTGTCTGGGTTTTTCGGCACTCAGACATAAGGATTCTGAAATCCCGCTCCGCCGTAGATATTTTGGATATTCACAGCTAAATACTACTTTTGCCGCTCTGGTCAGCCGATTTCGACTTTCCAGAGTGGCTTTTTTGCGTCCCTTTCACTCAACAATTCGCCGTTTTCAAATCGTTTTCAATTCAATAAGGAGGGCATCAGCATGGGATCGAACACACGAAGATATGATAAGTTTAAAGGATATACTGCCTCAGACTGCGATTGCAAATGGTGCCTCCATAATGGTGGAAAGAGTCGAGGCTGCCTTGCCTCCGTTTGCTGCTGCCTGGAGGAAAGGATCAGTGCCGGATGCGATATGGCAACGGGTGCAGATAAATGCAGGCATACGAGCGTTGAACAAGCAGTATCAGTAAACGCATAACCCATCTTTCCATTCCTAATGTTTCATGGGACAAGTCTGCCCTTTTTCAAGCACCTCTTCACTTTATCGGCACTGCGAATCGGGTCAGTCCGTTTTCCCCCTCTCTGCACTCACCCCCATAAGAAATAACTATTTGGCTGGAGAAGCAATAATACGCTCTAAACCAGCTAAGCACCTAAGAAAATCAGCAAAGGAGTTGAATCATCAAATGTCTCAGGTAATCGCAATCGTCAACCAGAAGGGCGGCGTGGCAAAGACCACCACCACGGTGAACCTTGCCGCCGCCCTTTCTGAGCATGGTGAGAAAGTCCTGTGTATAGACCTCGACCCACAGGCAAACCTCACCATGTCACTCGGCTGCCAAACACCGGATGAACTGCCGTACACAATGGCGGACGTCATCGACCAGGCAATCGCCGAGAACCCCATCGACCCCATGCAAGGCGTCATCCACCATCCGGAAGGAATCGACCTAATGCCTTCCAGCATCCAGCTCTCCGGATACGAAACCGTGCTCATCAACGAATACGGCAGAGAGAATATGCTTCGCCAGTATGTGGACGCAGCAAGGCCCTTTTACGACCACATCCTCATCGATTGCCAGCCCAGTTTAAACATCTTAACCATCAACGCGCTTGTCGCAGCCGACAGCGTGCTGATCCCTACACAACCCCAGTTCTTCTCGGCAAAAGGCTTGGAGCTTCTTCTTTGCCGATGCTTCTGGCAATCCCATCTCCTCCATTCGTCAGGGGAAGCAGTTCTATGTCCGCGCCAGCGGTACGCCTACCGAACCCATCACCATAATGGTAAAAGCGAATACTGCAAACGCTGTAACGCTGGACGCGAACCGAGGCAGGATGTTCGTCTGTACTGACGATACCGCCGATGTGCAGCCTGTCGGTATCGGCGGTATTCCGCATATCCAATCCGCCAGCGCCACGTTGACCTTGCCCACGCTGAACCCGCCTGCGTCGCCTGCCCATACAGGCGAGCCTGTGACCTTCAAAAAGACGGATGCCGAGAGCGGCGCGGTATTGCAAGGCGCGGTCATCCGCATTGACAACGCTGCCGGAGAAAAGGTATGGCAGGGTACGACCGATGCAAACGGCCTCGTTACCACGGACGCCGATATTCTCTATGATACCGACTATACCTACTACGAGGTGTCTGCCCCCACAGGCTACGACTTGGACGGCACTCGCCGCACATTGCGTATCAGCAGCGCCGGAAACAATCCTGCATATTGGGGTGTGACGAATCGTCTCACTGTTGTGGAAATCCCGCCTGTGCTGACGGATGTGACGCTGAAAAAGGCTGACGCGGATACCGGCGCAGGGCTTGCGGGCGCAAAGTTCAAGGTAATGGACGCTTCCGGCGCTGCCATCGGCGTGTTCGTGACTGGAAATGACGGTACGGTCACCGTCAAAAATTTGAAACCCGGTAGCTATCAATGGTCTGAACAGGAAGCCCCCGTAGGCTATACCCTCAACAAAACCGTTCAAAGCTTCACCATTTCAGATACCGGCGTTGTCAGCGGCAGCACCACCATCAGCAACGAGAAGATCAAGCCCAGCGTCACGCTTAAGAAGGTCGATGAGTAGGGCAAGCCCCTTGCTGGCGCGACCATAAAGGTACAGGACGCTGTTGGAAAAGAAGTGTATAGCGGGAAAACTGACACAGACGGCAAGGTGACCGTAAGTGGGCTGTCCCTCAATACGACCTATACCTATTTTGAATACTCGGCTCCGGCAGGTTATGAACTGAACAGCACCAGCTTCTTGATAAGGACGGCAAGGCCGTAAAACTCGTACAACAAAAGGACGGGACGTATCAGCCCGCAAAAGCTAATGAAACCGGCGTTGATACCTTCCCCGTAAACGACAAGGGGCAGGTGGTCATCTGCTATTTGCCTTCCGGGATGTACACGGTCAAGGAAGTAACCGGCCCAACAGGGTATGCACTTTCTGCACCCATATCCACCGAGGTAGGCACGGAAGCGGTGCTTGTCACAAGCCAGGGCGCGAAGAAACCCGCAACCGATACGAACAAGGATGAAAAGAAGGATGACGAACAGAGTAAAGCAACCGAAAACGCTGAGGCGACCGGCAAAACCGACAAAAAGAATCCCGCCATTCCTACGGACCTGCTCCATGACAGCAAGGGCAACTATCTTGCAGAAACCAGTCTTGCGGTGGTCGATCTCCCGCTGGCGCTGAAGATCTCCAAGGTACATGCCAAAACGCAGAAGCCCCTCATGGGCGCGGCGTTCCAACTCAAGGCAGCGGACAAGCTCACCACGCCTCTGACCTTTACAGTGAAGGACGGCGTGTATTGGTACGATGCGAAGGGAAGCATGACCACTATCCAGATGGACAAGAATGCCGAAGCGCTGATGTATGGGCTGCCCATCGGGAAATATGTGTTGGAGGAAACGGTAGTCCCCACCAATTTCTTCCCCGCCGTGCCTCAGAAGATAGAGATCGCCATGACGGACACCAGCGAAGCGCCCAAGGAAGTAGTGGTGGTCAACACGCCGACCGTTAAGCTGGGCATAGACTCAGACAAGTTTAATGTGGTGATCGCCATTGCGCTCACCGTGATTATTGGCGGCGGGCTGAGCGTGTACGCCATTATCCGCCGGAAACGGAAGTAAGAGATTCCCATAATACTTCATTGATAAAATGGCGTTATTATGATAAAATAAAGCCATGATAGGAATTGACTGAAAAGGGGGTCGTTAACATGATCAATATCCGCCCCGTTTCCGATTTGAGAAACAAGTTTACTGAGATTGAGGATACGGTCAAGCAGGGTAAGCCTGTGTATCTGACAAAAAACGGCTACGGCTCTATGGTGGTTCTCAGCTTGGAACAGTACACCGCATTAACGGACGAGATAGAATTGAAGCTGGACGAAGCGGACAAAGCCGCCGCCATTGACGCAACTCGCTACACGGAAGCCGAGGTATTTGGCAGAGCAAAGGAGCGTATCCATGCCAAAGAAACGGTATAAGTTGCGCTTTCTCCCACTGTTTGAAGATGACCTCAACGAGATCGTGGACTATATCGCAATACGGCTGCATAACCCGACTGCTGCAGACGACCTCGTAGATGAAGTCCGGCGAGCGATTATTGAGCGAACATCCTGTGCGGAAGCGTTTGAACAGTATCCATCCGTCAGGGAGCGGCAATACCCGTATTATAGGATATACGTCAAAAACTATGTCGTTTTCTATGTGGTCATTGACGACATAATGGAAGTACGACGCATCCTGTATAACCGGCGCAATATCCCGAAAACGATCTAAATCAACCGCGAATGCAGCCTCGTACAGCAGGCTGCTTTTTCATGCCGAGCCGCTCCAGCCGGGGCGACTCATTCTATTATTTGAAAGGAACACAATATGGACAGAAAAACGAAACTGCTTGCCCTCGGGGTTGGAGGTCTGGTTCTGGTCGTGCTGATTGCCATCTTCGTTGTGTCCTGCAATGCAAGAAAGCAAAAGCAGGCGGCGGAAGAAGCAGCGGCAACGCCCACCCCGATTGTGACAGTAACGCCCACTTCACTGCCAACGGCGACGCCTGTGCTAACGCCCACAAGCTCGCCCATGACAGAACCTGACCTTCCGACAGGACCGAGCGCAACGGTAACGTCTACAGCAACATCTGCGCCTATTGAGCAGAATCTCCCCACCATACCTACCGTAACGCCGACGTCTAAGCCGGCGTCAACAACGAATCCTTCCACTATGGTTAAGCCAAGCTCTACCACGCCATCCGGCACGAAAACCGCTACCGGCCCCGCGTTCGACTTCGGTCTTCCCGCCGTTGCAAGCACCAACGCGCAGATCGCCGTGCAGACCAGCCAGAAGAATATAGTGTCTGTAGACTGGTCAGTTACCAAGAACGGTATCCTCGGCCTTACCACCAACAGCAGCGACATGACCGGGACGCTTTCCGCAAACGGCGGCACGGTCGCTTTCACTAAGGCTGGCAAATATACGGTTACCGCGCTGGCGAAAAACAGTGTGGGTAAAGCAGTGACGGTATCCTCTACCATTGAAGTGTTTGCCCCCGGCAAGTTTGCCTTCGGCCTTCCTCAAGCAGCATATACCGACACCGTTGTAGATGTAGATGTGTTGGAGGGCGCTGACGGCAGCATCACATGGTCGCTCACAAAGGACGGCACGGCCGTGACCTTAGCCGAAGCCTGTTCGGGTACGCTCACTGACACTGGCGGCATGCTGACCTTTCGCGCAGCGGGCAGGTATGTGATGACGGGCAAAACCGCATTCGGCAAGACTCATACCGACAGCATTCTGGTGTATCCGCTGCTGCGGTTCCCGTTCACTATGCCTGCGACAACCCATCGCAATACCGAGTTTACGGTCACGATGGACGAAATGTATCTCAACGGACAGACACTTTTGTGGAGCATGGAAAAGACCGGCAAGGCTGTGGATATTCCTGCGGGCGCGCTGACCAACGACGGCGGGAAGCTGTCCTTGCCGGAGCTTGGCACATACAGCCTGACTGCCTCTGCGACCGACCCTCGCACGGGCAGGCTGTTCACGCAGACTCGTAAGATCACTGTGCTTAACCAGAACCCTTTGATTACGAAGGTATCGGCGACCGTGACGGCCACTCGCTCCGGCAACAGGGCGCTGGTGCAGTTTGCAGCAGCTGCCAGCGACCCCGACAAGGACGAAACCACGCTGGAGTGGGACGGCAGGACCGCCGACGATATGTACACGGTAGGCAGGCACAGCCTGTGTGTTCGAGCGAAGGACAGCCAAGGCGCATACTCACCTTGGCATACCGTGCCCTTTGAAGTGCCCAACATGCCGCCAGTGATATCTGCCTCCTCCGCTGTGGAGGTGCGTAGCAAGATCAAGGACGCAAAGGTGTATGTGGAACTGACCGCCGAGGCGACCGACCCGGACGGCGACCCCGTCACCGTCGAGTGGGACGGAAGAACAGCAGATGATTATTACAGCCTTGGCGAGCATACCGTGTATGTTCGCGCGCGGGACAGCTTCGGCGCATACAGCGAATGGACTGCTGTACCTTTAACCATTGTCAACAGCGCGCCCGCGAGACCCGTGATCACCCGCACGCCTGCGGAACCCTTTATCCTGCCCGGTAATGCTGTGACCATCACCGCAAGCGCCGTAGACCCGGACGGCGACCCGCTGACGTATATATGGGACAACCGGCCTTCCGAAACATATGCGTACCCGGACGGCAGGCAAATCGTGAAGGTCAAGGCTGTCGACCCCTTTGGCGCTGAGAGCCCCACGAAGCGCATCATGTTCCTCATGGGCGACCCGAACCGTGCGGGCAACCTCATGCTCACCGGCCCCGACAGTTCCATTTCTGAACCCGGTATCGAGGACGCAACGTTGATTTACTATAAGTTTGTCGTTCCGCCCGTGGCAGGGCACTCCGGCCAGGACTACGGCCGTGTTCGCGGATACAATCGTTTGACGGGTCAATGGGATCAGCTGGATTACGGAACGACCTCAAACGGCATATCGTTTGAACGCAATCTTGCAGCCGGAACCTATACAAAATTGGATCTGTATTACTACACAAATCACGATTGCATGTACAACAAATCGAATATCACCTATGTCGCTCTGTTCGAGTTCGACGAGTTGGAGGAAGATATCTAATGGAAGAATCACATCATGAGGATAACATCCGGGTGCTGATCGCGGAACCCGGCAAGAAGGTGTATGCCAAGGAGATCAGAAACGACTGGCGTGAAATGCAGATGATTGTCGGCGGGCTCATTCAGGCTGTGTACCCTTCCAGGAAGGACGCGATTGCCGTCGTCTGCAACGACGAAGGAAAGCTCATGGGGCTTGCGCCCAACTGCCTGCTCAGTGATGACAGCGGGAAACCGTATGATATGCTGGTAGGCACGTTCTTTGTATGCGGCGTAAAAGAGGACAATTTCATCTCCCTTTCGCCGGAGTTGGAAAAGAAATATGCGGACATCATTCGCCGCGACAGGCTGCTCCCTGTTGTAGCGGTAAAGCATAAAACGCACAGGCATCACGAGCAGGAACGCTGAACCTCAGGGCGCTCTCCATATCGGGGAGCGTCCTTCCTTATATTCCAACAACAATGGAGGAAACAATATGAAACGAACCGTATATACCGCTGAATCCGTATGCGAAGGGCATCCAGACAAACTCTGCGATCTGATCGCGGACGCCATCCTCGACGAATGCCTCATGGAAGATGAAAACGCCCGCGTCGCCTGCGAGGTGTTGGCGACTGCGGGCAAGATCGTGGTAGCGGGTGAGATCACCGCCGTGGAACTGCCCAATATTGAGCGCATCGTTCTCCAGACCGTTGAGGCGGTGGGCTACGATCCCGAAGATTACGAGGTGGAAGTTCTTGTTCACAACCAGAGTCATGACATTGCGGACGGCGTGGAACTGCCTGCGGAAGGTGACCCCGACGAGCAGGGCGCGGGCGATCAGGGCGTCATGTATGGATATGCCACCGACGAAACGCCCGAAATGCTGCCCGTGCCCTGTGTGCTTGCCCACAGTATTACCCGGCTTCTGACTGTAGCCCGCATAGAAGGGCTCATCAAGGGGCTAAAGCCCGATGGTAAGGCACAGGTGTCCATCGCCTACGAGGACGGCGTACCCAAGGAAGCGACCGCCATCGTCGTATCCGTGCAGCATGATGAAGATAAGGATATGGACGAACTGGAGAATGAAGTCAAGGCGCTCATCGTGTTCGCGGCCCTCAAGGATTTTCCTATGGCGGAAGACGCGCAGCTCCTTGTGAACCCATCCGGCAGATTTGTTATGGGTGGCCCCGAAGCGGACACCGGCGTTACCGGCCGCAAGCTCATGGTGGACAGCTATGGAGGCTTTATCCCACACGGCGGCGGAGCCTTCTCAGGCAAGGACGCCAGCAAGGTCGATAGGAGCGGCGCGTACATGGCCCGCTATATTGCAAAGAACATCGTTGCGGCAATGCTCGCAAAGCGCTGCCTTGTGTCTCTGGCGTATGCCATCGGCGTTGCGGAGCCTGTCGCCATATCCGTCGATACCTACGGCACGGGCGCTGTTCCGGATGACGAACTACTGGAAGCTGTAAAGGCTGTCTTCGACTGCCGCCCTGCCATAGTGTGCGAGGATTTGGGACTATACCAGCCCATTTTTACCGATAGCACTAACTTCGGGCATTTCGGCAAGGATTATCTTCCCTGGGAGGAAACCGACCGTGCGGGAGAGCTGCTTGACGCGCTGGGGAGGTAAGATATGCCAGGCGTATCAAGAGAACAGATCGAGCAGGCACGGAAAATGTCCGCGTTTGAATACCTGCAGAAATATGAGGACTACGATCTGAGGCGCTGCGGGTATCAGGAATACGAGCTTCGCAGCCATGACAGCTTCAAAATTAACGCCGAAACCAGCAAGTGGCATTGGAAGTCGAGAGACATCGGGGGCGTATCAGCCCTGGATTTCCTGATCCATGTTCGCGGTCAGCCGTTCCTCGATACTGTGCGGCAGCTCTTAAATGATCCCCCATCCTTTCAGCCTGCGCTGATACCGTCTAAGCCGAAAAAAGTGTTCGTACTTCCCGAAGCTGCGCCGGATGTGGAGCGCGCTGTTTCTTATCTCAGAAGCCGCGGAATATCCCGAAATGTGCTGCTTTTCTGTAAAGGGCAGCGGTTGTTCTACGAGGATATTCCGTACCATAATGTCGTTTTCGTGGCGCGGGATAAGGACGGCGTCGTCCGGTTTGCCACCAAGCGCGGAACCTGGGGACAGGACTACAAGCGGGATGTGGAGGGCAGTGAAAAACGCTTCGGCTGCTGCATGCTGCCCTATGGCGAAAGCGATATCGTCGCCATATACGAAAGCGTCATAGACGCCATGAGCCATGCCACCCTTGAAGAACAGGACGGGTATGATTGGCAGAACAAATACAGGCTGGCTGTCAGCGGCATATACGCTCCAAAGCCCGATAAGCTTCCGAGCATCCAGCGGCCGATAAAACCTCCCGTCGCTTTGGAGCAATTCCTCATGGACCATCCCAATATAAAACGCATGGAGATATGTACGGATAACGATTTTGCGGGGCGATATGCGGCGAAGCACATTGCAGAGCATTACTCGGACAAGCTTGAAGTTATTTTGAAGCTGCCGGAGCCGGAGGGTTTAGACTACAACGACATGGCTGTTGAACGCATGGAAAGAAGCCGCCAGCGAGCGACGGAAAGGTAAAACGCTGTATGGAAAAACCCAAGATGAACCTCGTAGGTGAGGACGGAAACGTGTTTGCCATATTGGGGCGCGCGAGCCGCGCTCTCAAACAAGCCGGTATGCCCGAACAGGCAAAGGAAATGTTCGACCGCGTAACAAGCAGCGGCGATTATTATGAAGCGCTGAACATCATATCCGAATATGTTGAAACCGAACTGACTCCCAAAGCGCACGGCTCGAAACCGCGAAATATGGAAAGGTAAGCCTTGGCATTTGCAGCGGCATGTCGACGCTGGTGTATATGGTGGCGTGAAGTTTCAGTCACTGCTGATTTGGCAACGCTCCCGTCTCTATCACGATGTGAAGCGCGTCCCCGAATCCGCATTTATAGCAGGCTATCATTTCCTCCATGTTGTGTCCGATAAGCAGAGTTTTTATGAACTCACGCAAGGCGCGCTGCATTTCATATGGAACAGCCATTTCTTCATCTGTGTCCATAAAGGGCTTTACTATTTCCGAAAGCAATATGCGGCGTTGTACGAATTCCTTATATTCCGCGTCCTGTCTCTCCATGAGGCACAGTGTGGCGTCGCAGCACTGTGCAATATGCTCATCCCATTCTTCCCGTTTATGCATTGTCGATACCGCCTTTCTTATCTGGTGTTCGGTATATTAACTCTATTTTTCGCATGATACAACTCATTTTTGGAGGTTCCCGATATGGAAGATTACCCTATTTTAGATCTTTCCGATGTGCGCAGTTACGAGCAGCTGTATCAGACGCTTGTCCGTGACGACATGATAAAGCCCGGAAAGTTTACCCTTCTCTACAATTGGTATCAGGCTAACGCCATCTCCTGCGACAAGGAAAACTATATGAGCCGAAAGACGTTCTGCGACAGGCTTGCCAACACCGATAAAAAGCCCTATGCCACTCTGGTGCAGGTATGCAAGGTGTTAGATCTGCTTCAATGGAATATCGACGTATCCGTCGGCCAATCCGACTGGTGCGCATTCTCCTACGAGCAGCTTCAGGGAATATGGAACCAGCACGGCTACATGTTCCGCGACGCCTATGGTCTGCCGCCTCATTCCAAATACACTGCTTACAAGCTGTGCGAAAATACGCTTTATCCCAAGAACGAACCACTATCCGATCTTGAACCGCGCCTCGCAGTAAAAATGAATAGCAACCAACCGCGCATGGTGTACATTTGCGCTCCGCTCCGTGGTGAGGACATGGCGGCAAACATTGAGCGCGCCAGGATGTATGCCCGTGATGTTCTCCTGCAGGGTGATATTCCCTTCTGTCCGCACATCTATTTTCCGCAGCTCGCCGATGCACGCGATCCCGTGGAGGACGGCTTGGCGATGGACGCCTGTATGCGGTTCCTCGATAACTGCCAGCAGATCAACGTGTACGCTGACCCGCCTATGCCCGGCATGCAGAAGGAGATTGAACACGCCGCGGTGTATGGTATTCCTCGTGTGGATTGCCCCGACCCTACACTTCACCGTATGTTCCGACCGGCACATAAAAGCGACCCGTGCAGATAGCGTATCCTGTTGAAAGACGCAAAAACCAAGGAAATATGCCGCATCTGACATGCTTCATTGAATCAGGAAAGGAGTCATGCTATAATGAATCAACAGGAAGAAGGAGGTGGGACCGTGGCGGAAGGCTATCGCGAATACACCCTCATGCATAAGGATATACCCGTTTTGACGCTGACGCTGGATCAGGCTACGGGCTCCATCTCAGCCATTGGCGACATGATAAACGCCGAGCATTTACCGCTCGGTATCGCTGTACACAAGGGCGTTGTCGACCGCGCCGCGCTGAACGATTGGTGGATCGGTCGCTCGATCCCCGCAAGCCGAGCCGGATTACAAAGTGCGCTCGATGCGTTCAATATCTCCGCTCCCCAAAAGCTGCTTGAAAAATGCCTAGGGCTCAGCTTGTCCGACCCTTATTGGATAAGCCCCGCAGGGGAATCCCTTCTGTGGCGGGACGTGAACTTTTTCGATAACCTGTTCTCTGAGGACGTAGGCGAGATACTCTTTGGCGGCAACGCCGCAGGGCGTGAGATAAGCCTCATGTCCCCCGACAACACCTCGGACGGCTGGCTCCGCAAGAAGTGGGTAGTCCGAAACGGCAAACGGTATCTAGTCAAGGGCGGCAGCGGCGCAATCAGACAGGAGCCGTATAACGAGGTCATAGCAAGCCGTATCATGGAACTGCTGGGTATCCCTCATATCAGCTATACTTTAGAAATGCATAACGGCATTCCTTGCAGCGTGTGCGAGGATTTCATATCGCCGGATACGGAATACGTTTCCGCATGGTATGTGATGCATACGATGCAAAAGCCGAACCATGTGTCGCTGTACAACCATTATGTCCAATGCGCAGAATCACTTGGCATTAAAAACATGGAAACCTATTTGGCACAGCAGATAACGCTTGACTACCTCATTACCAACGAGGATCGCCATCAGGGGAACTTCGGCGTGATTCGCAACGCAAATACGTTGGAACTCCTTGGCGCAGCCCCGATTTTTGATAGCGGTTCGTCCTTGTGGTTCACGCTGCCCACGCCGCAGATACGCGCCAACGCTCGCGTGGCCTGCAAGCCTTTCAAGGGTGAGCATTCAGAGCAGCTCCGGCTTGTTCATGACTTCGACTGGCTCGATACCAGCGCCTTATCCTACATCGGCGATATCGCTATGGAGGTGTTCGCGGGCTCAGACTTTGTGGACGGCGCACGCGCCGGGGCGATAGCCCGCGCGTTAGATGAACGTGCTGTGCTTCTAAAAGAACATATCCGCGCCCATGTGCCTGCGGTCGATGACGCTGCAAAGGACATTCAACACAACGTCGCATATAGCGGCAACGAGCGGTGTGGCGCAAGAGATCAGGAGAGATAACGGCAACGCTAAACTGAATAACAAACCTCAACATCGGCAGCTCGTGCATGCAGCACGGGCTGCTTTTTTATTCTGAACGAAAGTGAGAACCATACATGAACGGTATGAACTGGAGCATACTGCACGGCGATTCCCTGCAGGTGCTCAAAACCTTTGAATGCAATTCCTTTGACGCCATTATATGTGATCCACCCTACGCAAGCGGCGGACGCACCCAAGCGGAAAAGGTGAAATCCACCATCCGCAAGTATTCAAGCATGGGAGATAACGCCCCTCCCGCATTTGACGGCGACAGCAAGGACCAGCGAAGCTGGACAGATTGGGCGGCAGAATGGCTCGGCGAGTGCCGCCGCATTTCCAAACCCGGCGCGCCGTTGTGCGTGTTCATCGACTGGAGACAGCTTCCCAGCCTGACCGACGCCCTGCAATGGGCGGGCTGGATCTGGCGCGGCGTCGCCGTATGGGATAAGCAGAACTGCCGCCCTCAAAAGGGCAGGTTCAAACAGCAGAGCGAATACATCGTGTGGGGCAGCAACGGCGACATGCCCATCAACCGTCCCGTGCCTTGCCTTCCGGGCGTGTTCCGTTATTCCAATCCCCAGAACCGTATCCATCTCACAGAAAAGCCATTGCAGCTCATGCGGGATATCGTGAAGATCACCGAACCCGGTGGGCATATCCTCGACCCCTTCTGCGGCAGCGGCACGACCATACTCGCCGCGGTGCAGGAAGGATATACCGCGACCGGCATTGAGATGAGCGCCGAGTATGTGAAGCTGGGACAGGAGCGCCTTAATAAAGCGGGGTTTTGAGGTCAAGTAGACTCATTAACCACTCGTGCAAAACGGCGAGTAGACTCATTAACCACCCGTGCGGAATACGGGGGAAACTATCGATAATGCCCCTGTCATACCCGGCAGCGGCATTATACGGTTTCCCTCTTCGTATAGGTATCGGCAGGGCTGCGGCCCCGCCGACGTGGGGTGCGCACACGGCTGGGAATCAGGTCTCAAGCATAGCGCCAAGCTAGCTTGGCACAGCTTCAGGGGGGAGCGCTGCCCCCCTGACCCCCCGGAAAGACGCTAATCAAAAGGAGAGCGACATGAAAAATCGACCGCATATTATAACCGTGCGGCTTAATCAAGCGGAATATGATCACTTAAACGAACAAGCCGAGAAAAGCACGGTCAGCAAAGAAGCCCTCATGAGAAGTCTGATCATGGGGCTGAATATCCATTCTCGCCCCTGCAAGCATCACGGGAAGTTGCTATCCACCCTCTCTGATATTTCTAACGGCGTGAACGAAATACTCCGGCGCTCGCGGACGGGCGAAGCCTTGAAAGAGCAGGACATTGCATTGCTTCGCAAGCTCTTGACGGATACATGGCAGATCATGTCGGAGCGGTATTGATATGGCGTGGACTGGAATCAAGGTCATCCATGACGATATGCGCCGCTCGACGGATTATGTGCAGGACCCGAAAAAGACCATGCTGGAGAACAGCGTAGACTATGCTTTCAACCGGGATAAGACTGAAACAACGCTGTTCGAGAGCGCCATAGGCTGCATAAACGAAACCGCATATCAGGAGATGCTGACGGTAAAGAGGCGGTTTCGCAAAGAAGGCGGTGTGCAAGGCTATCACCTTGTCCAATCCTTCCAGACAGATGAAGTCACGCCGGAGCAATGCCACGCCTTGGGCTTGGAGCTTGCCCGCCGCCTGTTGCCCGAAGGATATCAGGTGATCGTCTGCTCCCATCTCAACACGGATCAGTACCATAACCATCTGGTGTGGAACTCGGTCAACGGCATCACGGGCAAAAAGTATCACATAGGCGAAAAGGACCTGTATCTGTCCATACGCCGCATATCCGATGAGCTTTGCCGGGAACATGGTTTGTCTGTAATAGAACCGAAACCCGGCAGCAGAGGCAAGCATTATGCGGAAATCATGGCGGAGCGAACCGGCAAACCCACACAACGGCAACTGCTAAAGGAAGCAATTGACAAAGGAATCGCAGGCAAAGCCGTGTTCTCCCCGCAGGCTATGCTGGACTATCTTTCAGACTGCGGATACGAGGTCAACGCCAATCCAAGGCATAAGTATGTGACGGTACGTGCGCCGGGAGCTGAACACGCCATACGTCTTGGCGAGAAGCTCGGCGAAGGATATAGCTGGGAGGATATTTGCTGGCGTATTGCGGAAAAACGGATACCAAGCAGAGCCAATTATGCCCGCGACCGCCTTGAAGAAGCAGTGCCGGAGGGTTATACTCCTTCGCCCAGACGGGCGCAAGGTTATAAGTACCGGCGCGGCATATTGCACAAGACCTCGCTTCGAGCCGCCTTCTCTTTGCGTGGCTTGCGCGCACTGTATTTCGATTACCTCTACCGCATGGGCTACCGTCCCGGTAACCGCCGTTGGGAGCCAGAGGAAAGCGCGGCGCTCAAAACCGATGTAGAAAAGCTGAACAAGCGCATCCGCATGATGGGGTACTTAGCAAGAACCGGCTACGAGTCCGTGAAACAGCTCCATGCTCGAATATTCGAGTTAGAGGAACAAACTAAACCCTTGATAGCTGAGCGAAAGAAGCTCTACCGCAAGCCAGATGGTCAAGTGCGGATAGACGAGATCAACGAGCAGCTCCGCCCCGTTTGGGCGGAGATATTCCTGTGCAGGGATATTGAAAAGCATTCGGTCGATATCCATAAGACACGGGACGATATCCGAGCCGCCCAGAGAAGCAGGCAGTCTGCCATAATTGACATATCAGACAAGCAAAAACAAGCTCATATCAAGTAATACAGACTTTCAATCAATTTCACATGAAGCGCCGCACGGTGCCTTTCTATACTACAATTCAGGAGGAAACAACATGTCAAACGGTTCCGACGCCGCCGACCAGGTCGTGCGGTACACGTTGGAAGGTACGGAGGTAGCACTCAAGCTCTCCGGCCTTGCGGCAAAAAATGTCGTTGCATATCTCATTGCTGTTCTAAACGACAGCAAAAAGACACGCGGGAAAACCCGCATCACCCGCATGCTTCGGGAGGGGAAGCCCATGAAGATATTCCAGCTCCCTACCGATCAGCTCAAGGTATTTGCCAAGGAAGCCAAGAAATATGGCGTCCTGTTTGTGGCAATGGTGGATAAACATAACCCTGCTCCGGATACGGATATCATGGTATTCAGCCGTGACGCTGCAAAGATCAACCGTATCCTCGACAGGCTGTCCTTTGCAGTGGTGGACATCGGCGCTATCGAGAGCGAGATCCAGAACGAGCGGGTAGATAACGACCCTTTCGTCCACAGGAGCGACGTTCCGTTCGCGACTTCCTCACCTATCAGCAGCGACTCGCAGTCACTCCCCGAAACCGAAGAAGGAGGTAGGCGCTCGGTCAAAAAGCTGCTGGAGGCATTCAAGGAGCAGGATAAAAAGCCCATCGTCAAAGGCGGACAGAATCTCCAGCAGGCGCAGCCGCACATCCGCCCCAAGCGCAAGAAAAAGAGCAAGCCCAAGGAGAAAGCACGGTGATGGATATGAAACGATATCATGTGCGCTTCACGCCATACGAGCGGGGATTGCTCATAAACGCCCTGAATCGCTTTCGCACGGACTTGCTCAAGGGAAAGCGGGACGCGACTCCCGTCAATGAAGTGCTGATAAAGGTCATGCAGGCAAAGAGCAGACCCCACCGAGAGCGCGACCGGGAAGTCAGGTGAGCTGCAATGCGATTACCCAATACAGACGGCAGCGGGAATAAAATCCTGCTGCCGCTTTTCGGTTGTCTGCCGGTAATATGGCTTGCTGTGCTGTTCGCCCAAGCAATACAGCCCGGTATGGGGCTTACCGAGATGATGGGCTCCCTGACGGCTGCGCTCTCCAACCCATTCGCCCTGACATGGACGGAGCGCACGCCCAAGTGCATTCTGCTCTTTCTGTTGGCTTACGGCATGGGCATCGGTATTTACTGGTCGAATCGCCGCAACTACCGCAGAGGTGAGGAACACGGCAGCGCCGTGTGGGGTGATACCGGACAGATCGTGAAGCGGTATCAAGCGCCGAAGTACGAGGATAACCTCCTCTTGACCCGACGCTTCCGCATGGGGCTGGACGGACACAAGCACAAGCGAAATCTCAACGTGCTGGTGGTCGGCGGCAGCGGCGCAGGTAAGACTCGCTACTACGCCCGCCCCAACATCATGCAGGGCAACTGCTCGTTCATTATCACCGACCCAAAGGCCGAGCTTCTTCGCTCCACAGGAAATCTTCTCAAATCTAAAGGGTACGAGGTGCGGGTGTTCGACCTCATCAACCCCGAAGCGTCCATGTGCTACAATCCATTTCGATACATCGACGACGACAAAGATGTTCTAAGGCTCATATCAAATCTAATCAAAAACACAACGCCCAAAGGCTCCCATGAATCCGACCCGTTTTGGACGAAAGCGGAAACGGCGCTGTTGCAGGCGCTCATGCTGTACCTCATCCGCGAAGCCCCGGAGGACGAGCAGACCTTCGCCATGATACTCGAAATGATATCGAGCGCCGAGGTGCGGGAAGACGATGAAACCTTCCAAAGTCCCCTCGACCTTCTGTTCGAGAATCTGGAGAACCGCGATCCGCTCAACATTGCCGTCAAGCAATATAAGGTATTCAAACAGGCAGCGGGCAAGACCGCCAAGAGTATTTTGGTGTCCGCAGGCGTAAGGCTTGCAGCATTTAACCTCTCTCAGATCGCGGGCTTGACCTGCATAGACGAGATGGACCTCGCAGACCTCGGCGAAAAAAAGGTTGCGCTGTTCTGCTGCATCCCAGACTCCGACCCGTCCCTCAACTACCTTGTCGGTTTGCTCTATACTCAGGCATTCCAAACGCTTTACCAGCTTGCCGACCGCAAATATGGTGGGCGTTTACCCGTTCATGTCCACGCAGTCATGGACGAATGGGCGAACATCAGCCTGCCCGACGATTTTGAGAAACTGCTGTCTACCATGCGCTCAAGGGAAATAAGCGTGAGCATTATCGTGCAGAACATCGCCCAAATCAAGGCGCTGTACAAGGACGCTTGGGAGAGCATAATCGGCAACTGTGACAGCCTTTTGTATCTTGGCGGCAACGAGGCCAGTACCCATGAGTATCTGTCCAAGGCGTTGGGCAAGGAAACGCTGGCCACCAATACCTACGGCCAGAGCAAAGGACGCAGCGGCAGCTATTCTACCAACTGGCAGCAAGCCGGCCGAGAGTTGCTCCAGCCTGACGAAATACGTAAGCTGGACAACCGTTACGCCATCCTCCTGCTTCGAGGCGAAGCGCCAATGCTGGACGAGAAGTACGACCTCATGTCGCACCCCGGCATCCGGCTTACTCCTGACTGCGGCGCACCTGTCTATGACCATACCCTTGCACCCCGCGCCAAGGATGACGTGATACTCGACCCCAACAGGGTTGACGATTACGCCATCCTCGACGCCGACGATATCCTCTATTCCAACTATAAAAACGAAGGAGAATAACTATATGAATAAAAAGACAAAACGCCTGTTTGCGATCTACTGCGCACTGGTGCTGGTGTTCGCGTTTGCCGTGCCGGCCCTTGCGGACGGCGATCCCCTGCAGGTCATCAATAACCTGAGTACCTTTATCTTCTCCCTGATTCGAGCCATCGGCCTAATCCTCTTGGGCTTCGGTATTGTGCAGATCGGTTTGTCCCTCAAAAGCCACGACCCAAGTCAAAGGGCAAACGGATTTCTCACACTGGCAGGCGGCGTGATTATCATGTTTTCCAAGGAAATCCTCGACCTGATCACGGGTTAAATCCAGTATTGCTTTGCGGATGGCGGGCATAGACCTACCGTCCGTTGGAGGTGATTCGTGTGAGTGATAACTGGATTGTTGAAATACTGCAGAATGCGCTGACCACATGGAACAATAAACTGGCCGAGATATGGACACTGCTCTCCACCAGCCCGGAAGCATTCAAGGGCGGCGCTGTGTGGGGCGTTATTCAAAGCATTCACAGCGGGCTAAAGCCCATTGGATATGGCTTGCTCGTTTTATTCTTCGTCATTGGCGTGGTCAAGACCTGTGGCAGCTTTACGGAGATCAAGCGACCGGAGGTGGCGGTGAAAATGTTTGTCCGCTTTGCGCTGGCGGAAGCCGCCATTACCTACGGCATGGAGCTGCTCATGGCGGTATTGTCCATATGTCAGGGCGTGATATCCAAGATCATGACGTCCTCGGGGATCAGCGGGCAAAGCGCGTTGAGCCTGCCCGGAACCATGATAACCGTCATCGAAAGCGTGGGCTTCCTCGATTCCATCCCCCTGTGGATCGTGGCCCTGTTATCAAGTCTGCTCATCACGGTGCTGTCCTTCGTAGTGGTACTGACCGTGTACAGCAGATTTTTCAAGCTCTATTTTCACGCTGCCATTGCGCCCGTAGCCCTTGCGAGCTTCGCGGGACAGCCCAGCCAAAGCATCGGCATATCGTTTCTCAAGAGTTATACCGGTGTGTGTCTTGAGGGAGCAATCATCGTATTGGCGTGCGTGATCTTCTCAGTATTCGCAACCAGCGCGCCTGCCGTGTCCGGCACGACCGCCGTCAATATGGTTTGGTCGTACATTGGTGAGTTGGTGTTCAACCTGCTGGTGCTGGTGGGCGCGGTACGCCTTGCGGACACCACGGTAAAACAGATGCTGGGACTGTAAGGAGGTAATTTATTTGGAAGTCAAGATAAACAAAGAAATCAGGGACTATCAGGAAAGCATGTTTTTCGGATTGTCTTTGAGGCAATGCATATTTTCCCTGCTGGCGGTAGGAACCGCTGTGGGAATCTATTTCGGCTTACAGGATGTGGTCGGCGGCATGGACGTGGGCTGGATCTGCATCCTCGGCGCCGCACCCTTCGCCGCATGCGGTTTCGTACGCTATCACGGGCTGACGGCGGAGCAGTTCGTAGTGGTGTGGTTCAGAAGCGAGTTCCTCATGCCGGAGCAGCTCGTTTGCATACCTGAAAACACCTATGCCAACGCCATCCTGCCCGCCCTCGCAGCGGAGCAGTCCGACAACATCAAAGTGTGTCGGAAGCAATGGAAGCGCAATAAAAACTACTACACGGAGGAAAACGTCATATGATAAAGACCCTGGATAAAACGCTGAAGCAGGATAAAGAACCCTTCGTCATTCCCAAGTCCGTACAGAACACCATTCCCGTCCGCCGCATCTGGCCGGACGGGCTTTTTCTTTGTGGAAACAAATTTAGCAAGTGCTGGCGCTTTGAGGACGTCAACTACGCCATAGCCAGCAAAGACGACAAGACCGAGATGTTTCTCGATTACAGCGAGTTGTTGAACGCGCTGGATTCCGGCGCCACCGCCAAAATCACCATCAACAACCGCCGTATTAACCGGGACGATTTTGAAAAGAGTATCCTGCTCCGTACCATGGGCGATGGGCTGGACGATCTGCGTCGGGAATACAACGACATGCTGCTCGACAAGATCACCGGCTCCAACAACAGCATCGTGCAGGAGCGGTATATTACCGTCAGCGTATACAAAAAGACCGTCGAAGAAGCCCGCGCCTACTTCGCCCGTGTGGGGACCGACCTCACGACTCACTTCGGCAAGCTCTCTTCCATCTGCACGGAACTGAACGCAGAGGAACGGCTCCGCATTTTCCACGACTTCTTTCGCGCCGGGGAGGAAGGCAACTTCTGCTTCGATATGAAGTCCTCCGCTAAGAAGGGTCACGGATTCAAGGAGAGCATCTGCCCAGACAGTCTGGACTTCCGCACCAACCACTTCGCAATGGGCGGCAAGTTCGGCAGGGTACTGTATCTTCGTGAGTACGCCAGCTATATCAAGGACTCCATGATATCAGAACTGTGCGAACTGAACCGCAACCTCATGCTCTCCATCGACATTATCCCCATCCCCACGGATGAGGCTGTGCGGGAGATGCAGAATAAGCTCCTGGGTATCGAAACCAACGTGTCCAACTGGCAGCGTAAGCAGAACGCCGCGAACAATTTCAGCGCCGTGATACCGTATGATATGGAACTGCAGCGCAAGGAAACCAAGGAGTTCTTGGACGACCTCACCACCCGCGACCAGCGCATGATGTTCGTGGTGGTGACGCTTGCGCATACGGCGGATACGCTGGAGCAGCTCAACACCGACACGGAAGCACTGCTTTCTGTTGGGCGCAAGCATCTTTGCCAGATGTCCACGCTTTCCTTTCAGCAGATGGACGCTCTCAATACAGCACTTCCCTATGGTGTGCGCAAGATCAACGCCTTACGGACGCTGACCACGGAGTCCACCGCCGTTCTCATGCCCTTCAAGGCACAGGAGATACGGCACGATCACGGCGTGTATTTCGGGCTCAACGCCATATCCAAGAATCTGCTATTCATAGACCGCAAGCAGCTTCTGAACGGCAACGGCTTCGTGCTTGGCGTGTCCGGCTCCGGTAAGTCCTTCACGGCTAAGCGGGAAATGCTCAACCTCGCAATGGCGACCGGCGACGATATCATCGTCATAGACCCTGAAGCGGAATATAAGCTGCTGATTGAAGCTATTGGCGGCGAGGTCATCCGCATTGCGGCCACCAGCGCCAACCACATCAACGCGATGGACATGACGGAGGGGTATGGCGACGGCGAGAACCCTGTCATACTGAAGTCCGAGTTTATCCTGTCCCTCTGCGAACAGCTTGTAGGCAGCGGGAAACTTACGGCCAAGGAAAAGAGTCTGATCGACCGCTGTACCGCCAATGTGTACCGCAAGTACCTCTCCAGCAACTACGCGGAAACGCCTCCTACATTGCAGGATTTCCATGCAGAGCTGCTCCGACAGGATGAGCCGGAGGCGCACGACGTGGCGTTGGCAATAGAACTTTTTACCAACGGCAGTTTGAACACATTTGCTCAGCACACCAACATGGACCCCAACAGCCGTATCGTGTGTTACGATATCCGCGACCTCGGCAAGCAGCTTTTGCCCATTGGCATGCTGGTGGTACTGGACAGCATATTTAACCGTGTAGTGGCAAACCGTATGAAGGGCAGAAATACCTGGATAATCATCGACGAGATATACCTGCTTTTCCAGCATGAGTATTCTGCGAACTTCCTGTTTACGCTTTGGAAGCGTGTCCGCAAGTACGGCGCCTGCGCGACCGGCTTGACGCAGAACGTGGACGATCTGCTCCAAAGTCATACGGCGCGTACCATGCTTGCAAACAGCGAGTTCCTCGTCATGCTCAATCAGGCGGCGACTGACAGGCTGGAGCTTGCTAAGCTCCTGAACATCTCCGAGAACCAGCTCTCCTATATCACCAACGTGCCGAGCGGTCACGGGCTTTTGAAGTGTGGCGGGAGCATCGTGCCTTTCGAGGACAGGTTTCCGAGCAATACGAAGATATATAAACTTCTCACAACGCGCCCGTCCGAAATGGAAGGGTAAAACGTATAAAGCAAAGGCCGGACGCAGTACAACGTCCGGCCTTAAACTCTACTTGCATACGATCAATTGTAGCTTTCACAGCACTCATCGTCATTTACATATTTTTGTTTGACCACGCAAAATAGCCTATCGTATTCGCCATCCCTCTCTGCAGGTTCGCTCATGGATGCGGTGCAGCTCAGGCAATCTTTATATTCTCCCATTTATAGCCCTCCTATTGTAAGGTTAAACTGTTTCCCGCAATTTGGGGATATTCAGTCTCGTCATACGTCAAGTGCCTACCCATCAGCACAATTGGCTTATTAACGTCCGAATAGCTGGAATCGAACATCTGCACATCGAGGTGATACCACTTACCGTCCAATTTTACCAAGTTCCATTGATGGTTTGGGTTGATGGGGTCGTCCTTTGCGGCATGAACGTACCGTGATTCAATGCCCACAGCGTTGACCAGCGCCACCATACCACGGGCATACCCACTGCATTGCGCTTCGCCATATACCAGCAGCCCCCATGCGGTGTTTACACGGTTCTTCGACCAATCGGGTGCATACGAGCAATGGTCATAAACATAGTTCACCAGCGCAATGATCTTTTCTCTGTCCGTCATGCCATCCGAAATGCAGGCGGATACGATTTCGCCCACTTTCGCTTTACCTCTTTCAACTCCCGTGTGGATAGGTAAGGGCCGTACACCGAACCTTTCTTATAATCGCCCTTGATATCCTGTGGCGGATCAGTAGACTTCGTTGTCGGTTGTGGCGTTATCGTAGGAACGGGAGTTATGATTGGCACGGCGGGCGCGTCAGGCGTTTCGACGGGCACAGGCGAATGAGCAGGGATGGTCACTACCACAGTAGCCGGAGCGTCATACGTCACAACCATCGGCGACGGCAGGTTCTCGCCGTCCTCAACCTCGACCTCCGCAAACGCCGTAGCGCTCAAACCGAGCAGTACCACACCGAGCAGTAGGGATAGATAGCGTTTTGCTTTCATTTTCATTACCTCCATTCGTTTTCTCACAGTCAGCGGCCGCCAAGCGCCAGCCGCACAAGGAACAGGAATACGCCGATAAACAGCATTACAGAGAACTTCAAGACCGTGAATACGATCATATCAATAGTACGCATACAGCACACCTCCTTTGAGTTTGTGTGATGTTACCATACGTTTCAGGCTTTGTGTCGGCGTGTTCGTAAAAAGCCGGTTCTTTTGATCTCTCTTTGAAAGGAGTCCAATTCCATGAAAACCATAAAAGAAAAACCAGCGGTGGGTAAACCCTGGACGCTGGATAAGAATGTGCGCATGCCGCCCGCCGCCATGCGCAAAGCCATAGAGCGCGCCCGCGACAGAGCACAGGAGCAGACGGAGCAGCAGAATCAGTCCTCCTCAAATTATGCCATAGACCGTGCTGAGGAAATGACGACCGATGCCGTTCGCATGGTGGGCGATGGCGCAAAGGATATCCTCCGCCCCAAGGATCGTAGCTTCGATACCGAGCGTTATACGCAGGAGTCTGTCGGCAAACAGACCCAGCAGCAGAGCGCTAGCCGCCAGTGTGCAAGCAGGCGTAGGACGTCGCAGTATTCGGAACGTGCCTCTGCGGAACGGTCGGCAACGGAAGCGTCTCAACGCGCCACTCGTCAGTCAGCAGCAAAGCATGCGCAGCAGACGGCGAACAAAACGCAGAGAGCTGCGATCAAAACAGCAGACCGAGCCGTGAAAGCATCTAAGCAGGCAACAAAGGCAGCCGCTAAAGCGGCGGAAAAGACCGCCAATGCAATCAAGACGGCGGAAAAAGCGTCTGTCAAAACCGCGCAGGCCGCAGGGAAAGCGACGGCAAAAGGCACACAGGCTGCGGCACAGCGCGCACAAGCGGCAGCTCGCGCAGCGGCACAAGCCGCCCGTGTCGCCGCAAAGCTAATGGTCACCGTAGCAAAAGCCGTGGCAAAGGCGGCGGCAGCTATGGCGAAAGCGGCAGCAGCGGCTGCAAAGGCGCTTGTTGCATGGATCGCGGCGGGCGGTTGGGTGGTCGTTCTCATCATTATCGCCGTGGGCGCTGTCGCCGCCATCCTTTGCACCGCATTCGGCGTGTTCTTCTCGGACGAGGCCGACCCCGGCAAGCTCAAAGCGGCCATCGTGGACATCAATACGGATTTCAGCAACGACCTGCAAGCCCGGATCGACAGCCTGTCGGTCGGTGGATATGACGCTGTGAATGTGATATACGAGGGCGACTTTGACGGCGACAGCTTCATGGTCAACAACTGGACGGACGTGCTGGGCGTGTATGCGGTCAAGACTACGACAGATGAAGCAGCAGGCGATGAGGTGCTGACGGTCACGCCGGAGAAACAGCAAGTCCTTGCAAGCACCTTTCTCGATATGAATACCGTGAACATACGCACCGAGGTGGAAACCAACACAACTACCATCATCGTAGATGGCGAAGAAGTAGAAGAAACCACTACAACCCTGAATATCTTCATCGACATTCAGAGCATGACTTACCTCGAAGGAGCGGGGTTGTACGTTTTCGATGAGGGTCAGATGGAAATGCTGGAGGAACTGATGTCTCCGCAATACTATTCTTTCTTTGCGGAGCTCATTGACGTGGATATCTATGGCGGCTTGACCGCAGCCGACTTCGCTACGTTGGTCAACGATCTGCCTACAGGCACCAAGGGCGGCGCAATTGCACAGGCGGCGATTTCAAAGGTAGGCACGCCGTATTCCGTGATGGATTGCAGCGACCTATCCCAATACGCCTATGCGCAGGCGGGGGTATCCATCCCCGGCACTTCTGTCATGCAGGCGCAGTATTGTTATAACAACGGCTACACCATAGCCGCATCCTCTCTCCAGCCCGGTGATTTGATTTTCTGGAGCAAGACTGTGTGCCGCTGCGGACGCTGGAACGAGGTGCATCATGTGGGTGTGTACATAGGTAATGGAAGAATTGTTGATGCCAGCTCATCCAAAGGTCGCGTTGTGCTTCGGGACCTATGGAGCAGTACCAACTGGCAAATCGTTATGTATGCAAGGCCACATGTGTAAGGAGCGAAAAACATGAAGAAACAAATCATTATAAGGGCGACGCTTATTGCCGCCCCTGCTGTTGCTGTCATGATACTGGCTTTACTATGCTTTGATGAGAATGGACAAACGCCAATCGTGAAAATTGAAGCGCCGGTACGGATTGTAGAAACAGCAATGCCCCCCGTGTCTGCATTGGGCGCAACGGCAGAACCCGCTGAAGATGCTCCCGCCGCAACAGCACAGCCTGAAGGAACCAACACTCCTCCTGTGACGAATCGTCTCGGTACACTAACGATCCGCGGACAAGACATATCTATCGCTGATAACGTGGACGAGGCCACGTTAGACAAATCCCCCGGCTGGATGCCGGACAGCGCCCTCCCCGGTGAAAGCGGTATGTGCGTGATATTGGGTCACCGCAATCGGAAACATCTGCGGCCGCTGGAAAAGATGAAGCAGGGCGACATTATCTCTTTTGCCTACCCGGACGGGCGCACGGCGACCTATACCGTCACCGAAACTATTATCTACGAGAATACCGCCGACTGGCGCTTGCCCGCTGCAGAGGGGGATACACTGGTGCTTGTGACTTGCTGGCCGTTTAGGTATAGCGGGAACGCGCCGGGGAAGTATCAAATTATATGTATAAAGAATTAAGTTGATGGGGCAAAGCATATGTAGTTTTGCCCCATCATTTTCAGAGTATTAGCCTAGTTTTCTCCAAGTATTCATGCCAACAATACCATCGCTAGTAAGTCCTGCTGAAGTCTGAAACTGTTTGACCTTACTTTCAAGCGTAGAATCAAAAGTTGTTGAGGTACCAAGCCCGGAATACCCTTTGGCCGTAAGCCTAGCGCGCAAGAACCGTACAGCATCATTGACATTGCCCTTTTTAACCTGCGGAAGAAGCGCATTCCAAGTTGTAGAACCGATAATGCCATCAGCCGTATAGCCCTTGGCTGTCTGGAACTGTTTGATTTTGGCATCGGTAACATTTCCTTGCTTGCCATCCGGTGTACCGCAGTTGTAGCCGAGATCATTCAAGCGGAACTGTGCTATCTTCATGAATGCGAATTTGGTGTCAGCATCGTTACCATAATCAATCGCAAGGATAAACGTTTCGCTGTTGTTATGAAAGTAATTCCCTTTTCCACTAGAGTTCAGATAACTTTTAACGTTTACCTTTACTTTTGTGCTATCCGCATTATAGCTGGGCCAGGCATCAGCAGATTTCCAAAAGTATCGCGCTCCAACTGTTGAAGATATAGACTGGTTCTGCACAAGCTTTGTGGCAAGGGAAAGTGCATTTGCCCAAAAGGAATCGTTGGTATTCGGCCTTTGCGCATTTTCATTAGGACCTTGAGCTACACTGCAGGCCTTATATACTACCATAGCCCAAGTGTTAACGCCTCCGTGCCCAAAGTTATATGCATCAGGATTATCGTACCTGTTTCTAAGCACCTGAGCAACAGCAGCCTGGCCCGACGTTGTTTTAGTATCTTCTGCGTAAATGACACGAGCGAGGAGGTCTTTCGTTTCAAGCTGAGAAAATGGATACACCCACTGACTATCTGAGAGTCCACTACCAATAGGAACTGACATTTTAATATTCTCCTTTACATCATTGTTTGTCCGGACAAGTAAAGGATAATATACTTATAGCTACTTCGATAGTGACGAACAGGTGTCAGTTCAGTGTCGTTTCCTGACCGAAAATATTCCACCCTCCGTTCCACATCACATAGCTATATGCGGTAAAGCAAGTGCGGTCGTAACCGTCCGGATAAATTCCGTGCAGTATGCGCAAATACTGCGCGTCCTCCGTTTCCATTATATCGACACCTGCACAAAATTCATTAACGCCTGACGTCGTTACCGCGTTGACCGGATAATCAAAATCATCCGGTATGTGCAAATAACTTTTTGCGCTCCTGTCTATGAATGCCGACGAGGGGCCTCCAGCGAGGGTGAGCGTTTCCACAGCCTTGCCTGTAGTCGCATCTATGCTGAACACATGCACATCGCAATGCGCCGCATTGTCCATGATCGGGCATAAGATCAGCAGCAGCTCCTCCACGCCGTCATTGGTCAGATCACAAGTTATGGCAGTCACCTCCGTGCCCCACTCACAGCGGCATGCGACGCTGCCGTTTACGGAAACGACCGTGGCGCCCTGAATCGCTGCCCCCGTTACCGGGTCATGGCCCTGTGCCGTGCCGTCATAGCTCAGGCTTAGCGCGTATGGGCCTACGGGATCGCTTTGCACCACAGCGTCCAAACTATCGAATACGGCGCTCCATTCTTGACAAGATGCAAGCGTTCCCGCCTTGATGTCAGAGGCTTGGAGCGGATCGGGCGTAGCTTCCGGCTTTACGGCAATATCCGCGCTGTCCGGCTCGTTGGCTGGGGGTTGTGCAACGGGCCGGACGGGGAACATGCCGCACGCCGCCAGGCATATCGGCATAACGATACAGCACATTAAGAGTATAGCTTTTTTCATTTCACGCACCTCCGTCATTTTTAAGTTTCTACATGGAATCATCGGGAGTAAATGTCCCGGAACCCCACAAATTCCGTATGGAATTCCTTGCCGTCTACCGTCACGCAATAAACCGGCTCCTCATTCCCCGTGCCGCCCGTTTCGCACAAAATGTATATCTCGCCGGGAGTTTTGGTTTGTAGCTTATCGCAAAATCGCGGCAGCAGGAAATAGATATACAGCGGCAATTCCGCTTCAGCATACAGCGCGTCGCCCTTGTATATGCTAAGCCTTGCTTTGGTGCCATAATCGGAGGCCTCCACCGTGCCCTTGTCAGAGTTGCCCAATACCGTGCCCTGCTCCACATAGGCTCCGTAGCACCTTCCGGAAAGGGTCAGCCGTTCAAGTACTCCATCGCCGTCCACATCAAGCTCTGTTTCATCCCAAACCCGGTCCAGTGCAACCGTCATAGTGATGCTTTCGATTGCGTCACCATCGGATTGATACCTTTCGCCAAAGCTGATTCTTGCGTCTCTAACATAGATCGTTTGCTTTCGTTTGTCAAGCGGATCGCCTACCTGCCGGCCGTCCGGCGTGGCATAGCCGGGCCTGACGATTTCGACTTTTCCAATCAGCTCTTGCCCATCCTGAGCGTACGCAACGATAAGAAGTCCTGCGCCGTCCGTGTAAAACAGTGTCTTTCCCGGGATCAGCCCTTCAAGGCCAAACAACGCCTGCTCATCCTCCCGCAAGGGGTGCAGCGAATAGAGTTTTTTTGCGTCCCCCACCGTGTCGCCCGGCATAATCTGCGCAAGAGATACCTCCTCACGGTATGACGCATCAAGCAGCGCAAGTTGCGGAATATGCGCAATCAGCTTATCCAGGCCATAACCTGTGTATAAGCCGTAAACGATTCTTTGCGCATAATCGATGAAACCCCGACGCGCCGCAATTTGCCGCCTTGTCCAAATATCGTTGTCGCCGGAGCGCAAAAGATCTTCGATCTCCGATTGCGTTTTCGGGATATATACCGTCTCATAATACACGCTGTGCTCATTGGATACATCCACCCATTTTGAAGGAACGTTATCCGCATCGTAGCGAAGAAACAATGGGAAAAACGCGCCGTCGGCGTCATCCATACCCACATACGTCGTCAAATCCTCACCGCGCATATCCCTTTCACCGTAAAAAAAGGTGCGGCTGTACTCAATTCCGTCGAACACGCCGAGGGTGATTTCCACGCCGTCTCCCCGGTCCAGCACCTCGCCGAGCATACGCTTGCCGCGAGAGCTCACGCCCAGGCAAAACATCCCCTTGAAATCGCTTTCCATGTCCTCATAGCCGCCGTACCAGCATGGATAAACACCACTCTCATCGCTGCGCCTTTCGCCTGCGGGCAGGAGCGCAAGAATAAAATGGTGGTTCCATTCGTCGAACTCGCCGGGGCTTGCCGCGCCGATCAGGATGTGTTCTTCCGGTACGTGTGCGCGCTCGACGGAACTTTCGATATGCGCAGAATAGGATAACGCAATGGTCTGTCCCACTTCAAACTGCGCCTGCTCATAATAGATGCTGTCCGGAATATGCTCCGCTTCATGGGATGCCGTTGTGCAGCAAAGTGTAATGGAGTCCATGGTATGCTCCGTTACGGCCCAAACAGAGCTTCCGATCTTTGCTTCATACCCCTGTCCGGTGGCATAGATGCGCAAAAGGCAGGCTTGTTCTGCATAAAAGTTCAGCGCTGCCACTCCGAAATCCGTCCACCCGTGGTCGGGTTCGCCGGAACCGGTAACAAGCCCCGCCCAATCCCCCACGAACCAGTCCTCGCTGCGCTCCTCTGCAGGTAGTTCGGCTTTCGGGATTTTTTCCACACGCACCGTGTTCAGCTGTGCGTTTTGTCTATTCCTTTGAAGGGAACGCATAAGCAGCAGGATGGCAAGCATTGCTGCCGCCGCGGCGAAAATGGTTAAGGCATATAAGAATATTCTATTGCGCTTCATTGGTTTGCTCTCCGTTCGTCTTTTAAGGCATCATATCTTACAATTGCATCCGACCTGTATCAGCTGCGGTGAAAATAATCCTCCACTGCTTCGTTAAAAAAGTATTCGTGAAAGAATCGACCGTCCGCAACCAGGTCGCCCCATACGTCGCTTTGCGCCTCCGTCATCATGGGCAGCAAATAAGCCTCCCCTTCGAAATCCAACACCACTGCGCCTCGCTCGTCCGTGCCGAACACTCTCACCCTGTCATCCTTTGAAAGTAGCCTTCTCTTGCCGCGCCCCTTGCCGCCAATGCTATCCCATGCAAAAGCAGGTGCGTCCGCCGGCAAGATACCTTTGAGCTGCTCAGAGGTAAGACCCACTGCGTAAACGCTCACCGTATCACGAACCGTAAACTCGGTCTCATCGATGGGGTAATACACATGATGCAATGGGGGAACCTCCGTAAGCGCATTGTCCACAACTGTATAAATGCGTTCGATGCGCGCCCATCCAAGGTGGGCGGAGGGTTGGTTGACATAAATATACCCCATGCCGTCCAGTGTGATGTGCGGAGTACCGATCTCGGCTGTGATGTAATCCTCGATGGAGCCAAGGTCTATGTATTTCCCGTTAATTAAGCGGAAAAAGGTGGATTCGCCGTAATCATCGGTGATCCTGCTCTCCAACACAAAATCACGATAGCCGTCGCTTTTGTCGATGTCGATTTCCACATAGCCCCTTTCCCTTGCGTCGCTCAGATCAACGTCAATGCTTGGCACAGGCATAGGGGGTGGGGTTGAGATATCCCAGGCAAGGGGAGTTGGCGTATATACCGGCGCTTGCTCGGGTTTTGCGCATGCAGCAAATGTAAAGCACAGCAGCAGACAGATTAAAAGCAGCTTTTTCATTGGTTTTCTCCCGTTCCCGGACGTAGCGTGACGTTGCAGAGGAGCATATTCTCATTGCCTGCATTTGTGTCGAGCACGATACTGATGTGTCGGTTCTCTCCGTTCCCATATAGCAGGTATTCCCGGTCAATTGAGGTAAATCTCTGCCATTTGATCGTTTGCCCATTTTCCATGCCCCACAGGTTTGCAAAGCGCATTGCAATGCTTTGCGCATCCGAGTCTGGAACCGTAAATTCGCAGCTTATGATCGTTCCCGTGTTGGCATCCAGAATGAGTTTGACCGGATCGTTTGCGGCGTCTTTGTATTCAATACTGTAGAAGCCCTGATAATCCGCGGTTACCCCGTGCACAAGCCGGTAATAGCACATTTCGGACGCTTCCGGTATGGAATCCATGTCGGTGGCTATTAGGCGCTTCATTTGCTCACTGAGCTTTTCTATAACAGCCGCCCTGTCAAGCTCTTCAGCTGACGGTTCCACGTCCTCCTGCAGATTTACAAACTGCGCCGATTGGTTTTGCCTTGCGTACCATTCGATTGCGCGGTCAACGAGCTTCTCTTCGGGCAGTGGCGTTGGCGTCGCTTCAACGGGCATGGCTTCCAGCGGTTCAACCTGGGTTGTTCCTAAAAGCGCAGACTGGTGGTTCCGTGATAAACACCTCGGCAGCAATACGCACAGGGCGATAATTGTGGCGCACGACAACGCTGCTATAATATAAGCCAACGGACTGCGCTTATACATTGTCCGCCTCCATATAATAGGGAATAAACAGCGAAACCACTGTGCCTTTTCCCGGCTCGCTTTGAAATTCCAGCCTGGTATGGTGAATTTTTGCGATGGCGTCGCACAACGCCAATCCAAGTCCCACCCCATTTTGAGCGCGGGCGCGGGATTTATCCACCATGTAGAACGCTTCCGTGATGCGCTCAAGCTCTTCTTTTGGGATGCCTCGGCCTTCGTCCGACACGCTGATGCGGTATCCGGCGGGGCAGCAGCGCCCGCAAACGTAAACGCGCTGTCCGTTCTCTTCTGCTTTTCCCGCATTATCTATAAGATTAAGCAAAAGCGTAAGGAAAAGATCGGGTTCCGTTAGAACCGTAGCCTCAGGCATTGACAGTTCTAGCGTTACGCCGTATTTTTCCATAACGGCGGAAGCGACGGCTTGAGAAAGTCTTGCCGCAATGTCCGCGATTTCTGTGGGAACCAAATCGAACTGCTGCCGGTTGAGGACCATCAACTCCAGCAGCTTCAACGAAAGCCGTTCCAGCCTTCGCCCCTCTGTAAAGATATAGTTAGCCGAGCAGAAGCGCGTTTCTTCATCAAGCTGTTGAGAGCGTAGCATGTCCGCATAACCGATGATGGAGGTAAGGGGCGTTTTCAATTCATGGGCAAAGCTCGTAACGAAGTTCTCGCGCTTGCGCGCTTCCCCCTCAAGCTGCTCCATATGCGCCTCCAGCGCGTCCGCCATTTTATTGAAGTCGGCGGTAAGCTCACCGATCTCGTCGCCTGTTGTAACGGCACAACGTTCACGATAATTTCCATCTGCCATCTTCCGCGTCGCTGCGGAAAGCTTCCGGACGGGCCGGGTCAGCCAAACACTAAGGAGCAGCAGCAACACGCCTGCAGCACATATTGCAAGCACTGTGATCAGTGTTGCCGTGCGGGTCATGGAAGCATACAGCGCAAAGGGAGCAGACACGTCCTGCTCAAAATAGAGATATCCCACTCGCGCGCCGAGCTGTATCGGGGTGCAGCAGCGCATGGTATACCCGGTTTGGGTCTTAGTGATCTCATGAACAACGCCCTGTGAAGCATTCATAATAAAATCGGTTTCTTCGGCATCGATGGGGTATATGGCTCTTCCGTCCTTATCATAGAGCCGTGCAGCGGCAAGATCGCCGGTCGCTACCGATTCCATCACGCCCACCAGTGCGGCGGTGTCCGTATAATAGCCAAAGTCAGCGGTATAAGACGCCACCACCTTGCTAAGCATCGTAAGCTTGTCAAGCGCCCGCTGCTTTTCCTGCGAAAGAGCTGTATCAAAGGCGTTTGTGGTGAGGATGTAGCCGAATACGGAAAATGCGATCACAAGCACCGTCAGGCAGGGAAAAAACACCTTCCATGCAAACCTCATTCCTTCACCTCCAGCCGGTAACCTACCTTATATACGGTTTTGAGCGTATCCTCAAGGCCCAGCTTTTTACGGAGCCTTTGCACATGCAGGTCAACCGTTCGTGTATCGCCGGTATACTCGCCCTCCCAGACCCGCTCAAATATCACATCCCTAAAGAGTGCAATGTTTTTGTTCTGCAGGAACAGCAAAAGCAGCTCATATTCCTTTGGCGTAAGCTCGACCGCAACGCCACGGCGCATTACCAGATGCGATTGCGTAAGCACTTCGACAGCCCCGAATTCTATAACGGAATCCGCCTTGGAATAGCGGCGTATCACTGTATCGACCCGCGCCAAAAGCTCCGCGATGGCGAAGGGCTTCACGATATAATCCTCTGCACCCAGGCGAAGCCCCTTTACCCGGTCGTCAACATTCCCTTTTGCAGTGAGGAATATGACTGGAATATCCATGGGGCGGATATAGTCCATCAGCTCAAAGCCGTCCACGTTAGGCAGCATCACATCCAGCAATACAAGGTCAAAACGTGTGTTTTCAAGCAAATCGGCAGCGGCCTTTCCATCGTATACGCAGGTGCAGTCGTGCCCCGCATTGGTAAGGTTAATCCGGATGAGCTCGGAAATCGGTTTTTCATCTTCTACGATCAGTATTTTGCACATATACACGCCGCCCTCTATTATTTAGAATGATTATAGCATCAGTTTGCATCTGAATTGTATCTTGATAAACATAATTTAACCAATGTTTACCTTTGCTTTGCGGTTGGAGAATAGTCATCCTGGCACCATACTGTCACTCCATTTCTTTATATCTGCCATTTACAATTATAAACAGAGACGGCCGTCTACTTTAAGTATTTGGAGAAAACAATAATGGCAAACGAAGGAGTAACAATCGAAATGGTGCGCGCGGGTACAGCGGTACTAAAACGCGATACTACAAACACCTACAATGCTGCCGTGTACTATGTGCAGGGATTGCTTAATGAGGCAGGCTATAACTGTGGAACTCCTGACGGCAAATTTGGCAGCGGCACACGTACCCAGGTCAAAGCATTTCAGACCGCAAACGGTTTGACGTCTGATGGTGTGGTGGGAAGGGCCACACTTGCAAAGCTGGAAGGTGTCCCTATCATCGGCCCCAATTACGGTGTAACTCTCAATGACGTCCGTGCGGGAACTAAAACCCTTTCTTACGATACCACAAATACACCCAGCGACGCTGTGGAGTTCGTGCAGGGAAAGCTGAACGATGCCGGTTTCACTAATGGTACCCCCGATGGCAAGTTCGGCACTGGAACAAAAAATGCCGTAATCGCATTCCAGACAAAAAACGGCATAACATCCGATGGCGTAGTGAATCAAGTAACGCTGGCACTTTTGGAGGGAAACGAAGGTGTTGGCTATAATGGTGCCATTACACTGGAACAGGTACGAGCGGGCAACGCTTATCTTCGGTACGATATGAAAACCGTAAGCGATGCCGTATCCAGCATTCAAATTATGCTCAATGAGCAAGGGTATAGCTGCGGACGTCCCGACGGCAAGTTTGGTAATGGAACCGTTTCTGCCGTGCGCGCATTTCAGACCGCATTCAGCCTTACCTCCGATGGTATTATTGGTGCGAGTACGCTTATTAAGATCGAGCAGAACACAGTCAATCCCGTTGGTCCAAACAACGATGTCACCATTGAACAAGTTCGGGCAGGAACTGCTATTCTGAAATATGACCTTATCACCCGCAGCGATGCTGTAGCCCATGTCCAACGGCTGCTCAATCAGGGCTTTTTTCATTGTGGCAGTGAAGATGGCATCTATGGCGGTGGCACACGTGATTCCGTAAAGGCTTTTCAGGCTGCGTGTCAGATCAAAGAAGATGGTATTGTTGGCAAAAATACGCTTGCTCTTCTGGAAGACGAATCCATCGAATTGAGTGGTCCCAATGATGGCGTAACGCTTGAACAGGTCCGTGCTGGGACAAAATATCTCAAATACGACCCTATCACGCAGAGCGAAGCTGTAACCTATGTGCAGGAGGCACTTTCCGCCCGTGGGTATGATGTGGGCAAAATCGATGGTGTTTATGGCAGTGCTACACGGTATGCAGTAAAAACTTTGCAGCGGGACTTTTCTTTGCAGGATGATGGGATTATCGGCGTACAGGTCATGGCAGTGCTGGATGACCCGTCCTATGGTATAGGCACAAACGCCACCACCTATGTGCGCAACGACAGTGCTGCACCCTCCGAGCCTATAGAGCAAATCCAGCGCAGGCTGTGGGCGTATGATAACACGCTTACGATTGATGGCGTATTCGGCCTTGCTACCGAAAATGCGGTAAAAGCTTTTCAGACTCGAAACAGCCTTACTTCGACCGGAGCGGTTGACCCCACGACATGGCGAAAAATGTTTCCGCTGCTTCGTTCCGGAAGTACGATGGAGGAAGCTGTACGGGCGCTCCAGGTGCTGCTTACCTATCAGAACTTTGTTACTGCTGTTGATGGAAAATTTGGTTCTGCTACTAAAAATGCGGTACGTAGCTATCAGACCATGCGTGGTCTGGATGCGGATGGCATTGTTGGACCGAAAACCTGGTCCTCCATGGCGCTTGATACGCCTATTGAAGGTGCTGGTGGAGCTGGCACAGGCGAGACTGCCCCGTTGACAGGTTTCCCCAAGTATAAAGCCTCTGACTTTATCGAATTCCTCAAGTCTCGCGTTGGCTGTGGCTATACGCTCGGTACTTATGGGCAGAAATGCACGCAGGAGCTACTTGAGCGGCGTGCGCGCCATGATACAGATAGCCCTACTAATTACTATTTGGTGGATTGCGCCCGATGGCTGGGATACTATGTGGCGGACTGCTCGGGTTTGGTGGAATGGTTTCTTTTGAAGCAGGGCATTCAGCAAAACTGTGATACTAATGCCTCCGGAATGTATAACAGGTGGAGCATCGAAAAATCCAACGATATGGACAGCATGCCCATGATTCCGGGCGTCGCAGTTTTTAAGCGCGGTGCAAGCGGTATTCATCATATCGGTATCTATGTTGGTAATGATCGTGTAATCGAGGCTAAGGGTGCAGCCTACGGTATATTAGTCACGCAGTTTTCTGCTGACCCAAAATGGAACTGCTGGGGCATCTTCGACTGGCTGGTGCTGGATGTAGATGAGAACCCTAACGCCACGCCTTTGCCCGTCATGACCATAGCAGCGCAGCTTTCCGGCTATCCCAGCCTGAATAGCAGTACAACAGAAGGTGTTACCCATAACCGCACCCCTGTAGGTTCAATCTACAAGGAGGGCTCTAAGGGTGACGATGTCGTTCAGATTCAGCGTCGCTTGTGGGCATATGACAATACTATTACCGTTGACGGCAACTTCGGCCCCGCAACAAAAGCAGCAGTGCAGGCGTTCCAGACCCGCCATAGCCTTACGGTTGATGGCATCGTCGGTACAAATACATGGAACAAACTGTTCCCGCTGACCACTACGACCAGCGCCAATCACGCTGAAACCATTGCGGCTATTAAGGCATTGTTGGTATTTAGAGGTTATACCGTCAGCAGCAATATTTCCACCTTCAACACAGAGCTATCCAATATCGTCAAGAGCTTCCAGACCGCAGTTGGCATCACTTCCGATGGTAAGGTGGGAGAACTGACCTGGGTAGCATTGACGAGTGACGAAGCTGTTAGAAAACCCAATAATATGGGAGTTACTTTCGCTGATATGTTGGATGGGACTAAGCATTTGGAGTATGATCCAGACACCATTTCAGATGGAGCCGCTGAGGTGCAACTTATTCTGCGTCGCCTGGGATACACGGTGGCAAAAACGAAGAAATATGATGCAGCCACGCTTCAAGCATATAGATCATATGCTGAAAGCCGAAATCCGCAAGCAGTGATGCTATTGACAACTTCAAACACGGGCTTAGTATTAGGACAAGATGAAGCAATAGACCTTGCCAATACTGGCGGACACCCTTCGGCTGAATATGGCTATCCCTATCCAACAGTTGAGAACATAAGAACACTTTACATCAGTATAGGACGTGATTATAAAGGGGGATGTGAAGCCGTTGCATGCATTCAACTACTAGCCGCAATGGCACTAAAAAACTTATATAATATCAACGAGTACTCCAAGATATCCACAGAGTATAATGATGGAGCCGAAGCAGTCATTGAAATGTTGCTATTGAAGCTTGTACAGAACCCCACAGTTCTTTACAATTTTCAAACTAGGAGCTACTATTCAGCTTCAGATATATTGGCACATAAAAACGCTTTCAATACCCAGAGACGAATTACTCGTGGTTTGTTCAACTTGTTTGAAAGTGCTATGCGTCAGACACTCGTCGCTAGCTCTACTGATTATGACTACCTGATACCTGATATTTTTCCTGATCTGTATAAACTGGGGTATGGACGCTGGGAAAACTTTGGGGAGATCAGATACATGGCTAGAACAGCACTTATGGTTTTTGCTTTCCAGCGGCAATTTGATTTAGATTCGGTCGATGGCTATGCCGGACCGAATACGCAGGATACATTACATGATTATGCTAACAATGCACTCCTGTTGAGCAATACTATTCGTGATGGAATAGCATGTTATGCACATACACTTAAACTGAATAAAGAAGTCAGTGACCGTTCGATTGCAGCTCGCTTGATTTACTCTGAATTCGCCCGACAAAATGAAGAACAGGGGCGTAAGGCTATAGCAAAGCTTCTCTATAACCGTTACATATCCAGGCACCTAGGGGATACTACGATTAGGCAAATTATGACACATAATTCTCAATTTGGAGGTGTTGACAAAGCTGATATAAATGCATCGTTGCCGGTTTTGTCAAGCGAAGGTAACATCGATCAAGTATGGAGCCAATGCATAGAATTAGCGGATAATCTGCTTGATGCCACCAAACCTGATGGCGGCAACTTCAGTATTGATAGCAGTCCGGCTATCGGAAAGAGAGTCTATGTCAGTACGAAACCTCGAGCCATAGAAGACTACAACTATGTTAATGGCAGTTCCACCATAACGGCTTGGGGAAAAACATATAACGATGTGATGGAGGTTGACGGAACACTGTTCTGGGGTAAATACGAATAACAAAGGCATCAATGGAGTAGGTTAAACGAACCGAACCCCAAGTAACGAACATTGAGAAAAAGCCTCCTGCTGTAGAATAATACGGCAGGAGGCTTTGCTTAGAACAAACATTCCTGAGAAGAATTACTGCCCGAGGTATTAAAGTTAGAGAACCGCAGGTATCTCTCCCATAAGGTAGCAGAAGAGCTTGACTATTTGCTACACTACTATGTTTTCGCTTCGTGATGTTGCCTTACGGAATATCCCAATGCCTGAGAGCATCGTTAAGCGCTTCAGGTACAATGGGTTTCGTAAAATCATAAAATACGGGTGTCAAGCGCTCTGTTGTTTTCACATTGTAAATATTGTCGAAATACATATAAAATGTAGCGCAGTTGCTGTCGCTTGTTTTGAGCAGTAAATCCACATTGTCGTCCTCCGAATATTTCCCGCACTTTAGGCCATTATAAGCATAATCCTGCGCAAGAGCGCCATCGATGTTATAGCTATCCCACAACAAATGATCTCTTTCATTAAAGCCGCGTCCTATTAGCATCCTACCAACGGGTGAAACAATCGATTCAGCGTTTTTGTTTTCATTATAGTAGTTAGCTCTTTTCCATTGCATGGTGTAAAAGGGCTCCTTACTTAACACGTAAACAAATATATCTGAGGTTGGAGATGTACCCTTTACAATTCTATGGTCACGGCTTATCGTAAATTTGATTGAACTCAAACCATTTTTATCAAAAAAGCAATACAAGTAATTTTCTTGAAGTAAACTGGAAGTACGTCCAGACGACCATGCAGTCTGCACCCCAACTTTTTCATTCAACATAAGAAATGTCGCAGGATAGCATACTTGATATAACAAATAGTCATTGCCTTCTATCAGTGGTTGACCGAGAACAGCCTTGACACGATCTTTTCCCATTGCGGATTTCAGCTTATAATCTTCTTTTAAGTGGTAATAGAACCACTTCTCGATTGCATTTGCGCTAAGAGTCATATCTTGAAGCACCCATTTGTAGTCAGGTAAATCGCTTTTGTAGGCAGAGTATTCCACTTCGCCGATTTCAATGCTGGTTACACCATCTTTATTATGAATCACTGGAGCGTTTTCACGGTAGTAATCACTGGTAATTTGTTGCCATCTTTTTGATGTATCTGGAATGACCGACAGAATATCTTCATCTTCAATAAACTGCCCGGGTTGCAAAAAAAGCTGGCTGAAATCAATATAGATATAAGGAGACAGGTATTCTGTTCTCGAAACCTCCCAACTATCCAATACCCATTTTGAATTTGTCAATTCTATTGTGATATTCCCTTTTGCGCAAGTCCTATCTCTCAATTCTGTCCTATCATAGCAATAAAAATCATAGGTTGCGTAACGCACTAAATTATCTTTGTATTCTGTTCTTGTTGGTCCTGAAAAACATATATCCATATCCATACGCATACTATTAGGTGCCTGAACGTTATGCAAGCTGGTAAAGATATCATCCAGAAATCTTGTCAGCTTATCATTTTCAAGGCTGTATGTGCCTGATAAAAACAACTCATCATATACATCTGTGGGCAACATATCTTCTGGTGCATCCATTTCTATAGGAACCGGCGCAGAGCTGTTCTGTATTTGTGTGTTAGGGCTGCATCCACAAATAAGTAAGGTTGCCATAGCAAACATAATAATTTGTTTTTTCATAAGTACCTCCTTGATTATTTCTTCCAGTATATTATAAGGATTATCATAATTCATGATTAATATAGCAAACGTATAAAATCATCATTAACGCCCTTCTATAAGAACCTTCAAACTAACCTTACATTGCTTATGCATCTAAGTTGTATCAAAATACTTTTCTAATTACAGTGATGTTCGTACAAAAGAGCAGGTGATTTTTCCAGACTCTATGTAACCAAAATGGCTGCGCCAAACTTGACGCAGCACAAAATATGTAAATCTTCCGGCCCCACCCCTACCGTTTATATGAAGATAGTTACCCATCGGGCTTTACATAAGTAGTACCCGATACCAAACACCATTTATTTTTTCTTTTTGCTCTTTAGTTTGCTTTCGTGAATCCCTAACTGCGCTTGTTTATAGAGTTGATTCCCCAACACCGCGATTCCGCAGGCAAGAACGCCTTGTATCGTTGAGCTTACACTCCAGCCAAGTAAAATATTGGCGGCAAGCAGGGAAATAAGCAACAATATCCACGGTATGCACCAATCGACAATCTTAGGCGTTGCCTTAAGAAATATACCGATTACATAGAGCGCTACGGCAAGAGGAATCAATGCCTCGTCAATTTGAGCGGTGATTTCAAAATCCATCACTTCACCTCTTTCGTTTCGGATTGGGATAACGATTCAATTTGGTTCAGGCACGCAACGATACGATCAACAGCCTTGGATTGAATGCGTTTCAAGGTGCGCTCAGAGCGTCCATTCATTACACCCCACATTTTCTCATGTTCCACGATTGTCTTTGCCCAGTCTAACCCTTGAATCAGGTGCGTCGCCACAAGAAATCGCTCCTCTGTAGGCAGGATTTGCAACCAACTCTCCACGGCTCTTTTTTGGTCGTTCAATGCCTGCCGCTGCATTTCCAGTGTATGAATATTATATTGGCAGCGGGCTGACTCCGCTTGTTTCAGAGTGTTTTCAATAATCGCGATTTTTGCGCACGTTTGACGGTGATTTCTCAGTTCGTTCATCACATCTGCGGTTGACCACATATTATTTCCTCCTTTTTTCAATCATAGCAATAGGCAACAAGCAAGAACAGTGACAGTTCGGTTCCATCGCCATTGCTGATTAAAAAAGGCATATTCTGTTTGGAATCAATACCGGCACTGCTCCACGACAGAGTGCGGTATATCCTTTGATTATCATTATCAGGTCATAGCTGTTGGCTCCTTAGATTCATATAGTTCGTCGTGTGCGGAATATTGCGTTTAACACACGAACTGTACATCGTTTGATAAATCACTTGGTTCTGCCAAACTATAACGCAGGAGGTGAATGATAATGCGTGAAGAATGTGTAGAATCCAGCAAACAGCTTCGGAACCTACGCGAAACACATAAAATAACTCAATCCGATATGGCAGCTGCGGCTGAATGTAGCTTGCGCAACTATCAGAATTACGAATATGGCAAATCACAGCCGGGATATGTTATCTTGAGCCATATTATCCGCAACCTTCCAGCCGACCCGCGCGAGTTGTTTGAGAGTGGCATTTACGATGTGAACGACACGACTCGGGAGCATATTAACCGCCTGTTGGACAAATGCAACGGCGACCAACTCCGGCTAACGCTTAAGCTCGTACAAGGCGTTCTCGATGAGTGGCCAAAATAAAATGAGAATAAGATGATGGTTGTGAAGTTATGGCTAAAATTTCAACTAGTGAAGAAATAGCGGAGATCTACCTAAAGAGCCAACACACATTGTTCCAATTGGCGTTGACTTATGTCGATACGCTCTATTTGGCCGAAGAGTTAGTTGGGGACGCTATTGTGGCTATTCTAGATAAATCACCCACTTTTGAGAGCGAAGCATCTTGCGTATGCTATCTCAAGCAAATTGTGCGCAACAAGGCTATAAGCCTTTTGCGGAAGAAATATAAGATCGAACCGCAGGAAGATGAAGATATCGAAAAGCTGTTTATAGAATTTAACAACTACCAATTGCCATTTAACGAGGTTGAAGTTCAGTTACTGTTACACGAGCTATTGGCGGAATACCCCAAGGAAATCCGAGAAGCCTTTGTTGCCCATATAATCGACCAGGAAACCATACCTGTACTGGCTGCTTACTATGGCATCAAGACCGATACACTAAGAAAACAGATAGGTCGCATGAAATCGCGTATTTCGAAATCTATACCCAAGAAGGATATGAGGAATTTTTTGTTTATGCTTATGTTGCTTTCATAGTCAAAGAAAGGAAGGTGCTTTATGGGCTGGCGCAAAGCCAAGAGGTTACTCCAATGTAAACCCTATTTGCTGGATCCCTATCGATGCAGAAGTACAAACGCCGCAAAAAGAATGCTTGCTACTGAAGGAATTCCATCAGCAGAGAAGGTGTTATCTGGCGCGCGAATCAGAGCCGGCAAGAACACATCGGAATGGGAAGCCTTTACGGGCATGCCAAGCAAGAAAATGGAAAGCAAATGCAAGCAGGCTACGCCAGTTCGCTTTGGCAAACTGTTTATGCTGTCCCGTCGTGCGGTAATCGCTATATCTATTTTGATAGTTCTTACGACATTCATAGCTTGTACACCTACAGGGCGTGCTTGGGCTGTTGCTGCGTATAACGCTATCGTTGAGGTGATAGATGGTATTCTATATGTGCGCGCGGAGAAAAGGGATGGATTGATATCAAATGAACCTGCTGTACCGTCTGTTGAGGAATCAGTTATCGGCTATGGCTCCATTAATGAAGCATTAGAACAGATTGATGCCCCCATACTTTATATGCCTGCGGATATCGCATCACCCGATAGCCTTCAACTGATATCGAATCCTTTAGAGGGCGCATATTTTGAAAGCACCTATTCTCTTGATGACAATGTGAAAATAACGATCAAACAGGATTGGGGCAATCGCTTGGAAGATAGCATTATATTGGATGATTCAAAGCAATATACTCAAATTCTATTGAGTAACGGAATGACCGTGGATGGGGTTTATTCAAGTGATGATTTCATTTTTATAGGCACAGCCATAAGCGAGGGTACTGTAATTCATATTTTTGCTGCCAATGTCCAAAACATTGTTTTAATTCAAAAAATCCTGTCCACACTTATACTGGGATAAACCTACAAAATGGGGCCGCTTCACTTGGAAGCGGCCCCATAAAAGACTCAATAATTAAACCTTTACATCGTAGAGATATGGAACAGTTCCATCTGCATTATGTGTTGTGCCTCGCACCTCAACTTTATATATTCCGCTTTCAGTAATGGTAATATATTTACCAGTAGAGACGGTAGATGTATTTCCAGTTTTACTAACGGAATCAATATAATCCCAATCGTTTCCGTTTTGTTTATACAACGTGACAGTAACAGTTTTGTTTTCAGCAACGCCAGATGCTTTTCCATGTATATAATGCGACCCTACGGACGTGACATATGCTAGACCACCGCTAAGCGACAGTGATCCGTAAGGTTGCATTGCGTTATCCGATGATTGCGCTGCCGCCGGAACTGTGAACAATAAAATCGTACACATTGTCAAAATTAGGGAAATGGTTTTCTTCATAGGTAAATACCTCCTAAATTGTACGCACCTAAGTACGGTTAATCTCTTATACGCATAACCCATACCCTAAAGGGACATCAAAAGACAAAAATCTAAAAAAATTATTATTAGCTCCAGAAAAATATCTGGGGCTTTTCTTTTTGGCGCATTTAATTTTGCATTCAAGCGCTAAAAGGAGAATCTATGCATTTCTTTCTTGCCACTATTCATGTTGCCCCGCTCAATTTAATGACCAAGCTGACAATATCGTTTCAATATATTTTCATCAAAATCTCAACACAAATGCTCTTTGGCTCAAAAAGCCAAAGAGCATTTGTATTTGGGGCAAAGATACCATATTCCCCTATAGCTGACGCTAATGTAATGCGTTGGAAAACGTATATATCGCGCTACCCCTGACCCCCGGATTTCTGATTCCAATAAAAAATCAGCAATTCGGAGGTTAGAAAAATGGCGAAAATTACAACTGTATACATGATGATCAAGGGCGAAATGCAGCCCTTTTCCATGAAAGAATACCTTGCCATGCGGGAGGATGACGCCCGTATTCGCGGTTTGAAGTTCATCCCCATCGACAGTCGGATGTATGAGGCCACGCCTGAGCAGTTCAAGGAGTGGCAAAAAGAGCGTGACGAGCGCAGGAATGAGAAAAAACGCCAGAAGAAAGCCAATACGCCTAAATATAAACTCACATATCAGAGTGTTCCCGATACGGACGAGGATATATTTGAAACTCTCGTTATTGACGACGCTTGTGATGTTGAGGAAACGGCATTGGATAATCTCATGGGCGAATTATTGCGCTTGTCCATAGCCCAACTCGCACCTTCTGAGCAAGAACTCGTTACGGCGCTGTTCTACGATGGGATGACTGAGCGAGAATATGCCATAAAGTCAGGCATTCCGCAGAAAACCATCAATGACAGAAAACGGCGCATCCTGCTCAAGCTAAAAAAAATCATAGAAACTAAAAAATAAATCCGCTCAAATTCACGAATTTTACCCCGGACAAGGAGTAGAGGGAAAAACAAAGGCCCTCCTGCTCCTTGAAAACCGAATAAACAGCACCACAGGGACCCACTCTCCGGCGAGCGCCGGGCGGCAGCGCCGAGACTTCCCATTCGGGGGACGAGCGATACCGTGCCGACCCGGAGTGCGACCGACCTCGCGCCGCCATGACCCGGAAAGTTGGATAATGATAATCCTGTTGGCCCCCATGTAAGCGGGGCGCGCCCCGTCCGGGTTGCAAGCCATAAAGACCCGGATGAGTACGCGAGAGCGGCCACCCGTCACGGCCGGCCTGTGGTGCCTCCCTTGCCGGGGGTGCGTGGCAAATACGGCTAAGACAGGATTCAGCGCGGCGGGTTACGCCCGTCGCGCTGTTTCTGCTGCCTTGAATTTGAAAAACACAGAAGAAAGCGAGAAAAACATAATGAAATTATCAAACATGACCACGTTGGAAAAAGCTCACTCTGAAATAGACCATATTTACTTTGACATATTCCCCAAGCACGGCATGGAGGTACGCGACGGACAAATCGCGCTTTGCCACAACATGCTCAACGCTTTTGCGAACAAACGCATTTCACTCTGCCATGCCGGAGTTGGCGTAGGCAAGACCTCGGCATATATCGTCGCTGCGGTCGTTTGGAACAAATACCGCCCTTGCGATGCAAGCGAACATTTCTCCCCCTTTGTGATCGCCACCAGCAGCATTGCTCTGCAAAACGCCATACTGGAGGACTATATCCCCCAACTTTCCGATATACTGTGCGGCGAAGGTGTGATCGACGAGCCGTTTGAAGGAATCCTCCGTAAAGGCAAGGGCAACTATGTCTGCCCCATGCGGCTGGCAAGGCGCATCGAGAACATAAACCCGGATAAGCGGAACAAGGAAAAGCTGGACGCCCTCCTTGCCCTGAGGCTCAATATGGACTTGGGCAAAGCGCCGCGCTTATCCAAATATGATAAGGTGCGGGTAGCCATTCCCGATACCTGTCCCCGAAAGTGTAAGGACGCTGACGACTGCGCGTTCATTCACATGCTTACGGCGCAGCAGCATAGCACGGTGCTGTTTCAAGTGTGTAACCATAACTATTTCCTTGCCGATGCTCTTAACCGCATGCGCGGCTACGCTCCGTTACTGCCCGCATATCGCGGCGTGGTCATCGACGAAGCGCACAAACTTGCTGCGGCGGCGCGGGAGATGTGTGAGTATCGGTTCGACAAGGGCGATGTGGGGGATTTCCTTGCGGAGCTTCGTATGCTCACCACCGCTCCCAGAAACGGCAGCGCGCTCTTTGACAGCCTGTTCGCCCAGTTCGAGCAAGCGTCCAATTCGCAGGATATATACTCGCATAGCGCAGAGCGCAAAGAGCTGATGCGACAATGTCTCGAGGTATTGGAGCAGGCGACCGCCATTCGCCCCAGCGTATCCGGGCTTCACAACGCGGCAAATCGCATAGGGCGGACGCTCAAGCAGTTCTACGACATGAGCGACAGTTATCTCTGCTATCTCGACTGCGATAGGGAGGGAAATCTCGCATTCGTCGCAATACCAAAAAGCATACGGACCCAACTGCGCACCTTGCTTTGGGACAACAAGGATGCCGGCATGATCCTCACCTCCGGCACGCTGGCTATCAACAAGAACTTCCGCTTCATACGGCGGCAGATGGGGCTCAACCATATCGACCGGGTGATCGATGAATCCGTCATTCATTCCCCATTTAATTATCAGAACAACTGCCTCCTGTATCTGCCGGAACACATGCCCGGCGTAAAGGACGCGGACGCATATCATGCCGCCGCCTTTGACGAAATCACCAAGCTTATCAATGCCACTCATGGCCATACGCTCATTCTGTTTACCTCCTACGATGATATGTCGGAAACCTATCAGATGCTCAAAGAGCAGGATACACCCTATCCGCTGTTTGCTCTCAACCGCAAGGACGAGCAAAGTCTCACAGCTTTCCGTCGTTCAGGTAACGGCGTGCTGCTAGCCTGCGGCCGTGCATGGGAGGGTTTGGATTTCCCTGGCGATATCGTGTCCTCTCTCATCCTGTACAAGCTGCCCTTCCCACAAAAAACGCTGTTCAGTGAAGCGCAGAAAAGCCAGTACATGAGCCTGCGTGATTTTATTGGCGCTGTGGTCGTGCCGCAAATGCAGATCAGCGTCATGCAGGGCATTGGGCGCGGGATACGCCTTGAAAGCGATACCTGCGTTATCTCGATACTGGACCGTAGAGCAACGCCTGAGAGCAAATACCAGCGCCCGGTGATGGAAGTGCTTCCGTACATGCCCACTACGCACAGCATAGACGAGGTCATAGGATTTATTGCGGCGAAGAAGCAGCCCGGATACTTTGAAAGCGGGGTGACGGCGGATGGAACAGCCGATGCTCAATGAGCTTCATTACCGCATAGCGGCGGGGTATATTCGCAAGCTCCTCGTAGATGGATTGTTGACCGAAGCCGAATACCGCACAGCCGAAAACAGGCTGGCGGAGCGCTATAACCCGCTGCGAAGGCTTGAATAAAGCCTTCGCAGTGTGCATGAATTGCCGTGGATATTGGGGTAACGTTGTGGTATCGTGTGTTGCTAATAAGAGCGGGAAGGAGTGAGATAGATGCCCGAAATACGCTATATACCAGCGGTTGGCGCTCCAGAAAACGCCAAGCTGCCCGTTGCGGCGTACTGCCGCGTGAGTTCGGACTCAGACGACCAGCTCAACTCCCTTTCCGCACAGGTGCGGGAATACACAAAGCAGATCACAGCCGAGCCCGATTGGGAGTTTGCCGGGATCTATGCCGACGAGGGCATCACCGGCACAAGTACCAAGAAGCGCAATGAGTTCAAGCGCCTCATGCGGGATTGCGAAGCCGGGAAGGTCAAGCGCGTGCTCGTGAAATCCGTGTCCCGCTTCGCTCGCAATACAACCGACTGCCTGCAATACCTTCGCCAGCTTTCCGCGCTCGGCGTGACTGTGTACTTCGAGAAAGAGGGCATAGACACAGCCAAGATGTCCAGCGATGTTATATTGACTATGACCGGCGCTTTCGCGCAGGAGGAATCCAACGCCCTTTCTACCAATATGCGGTGGAGCTATCAGAAGCGGATGCAGGCGGGAATGTTTGTTGGAAATATCGCACCATATGGCTACGATTGGAAAAACGGAACGCTGATAATTAACGAAGCCGAGGCACGAATTGTGCGATGGATATTTCATAGTTATTTGGATGGATTAAACCGGGCTGAAATTGCAGCCCAGCTTAACGCCATGCAAAATGAGCCGAGCAATCGGCCTATATGGTATAAGACTACCGTTAACTACATTTTAGCTAACGAACGTTATATCGGAGATGCCTTACTCCAAAAGAAGTACACTGTTCAGGGAACAATAGGCCTGGAAAAACGCAATCATGGCGAGATGCCACAATACTACGTCGAAGATACTCATCCAGCAATTATAAGCGAGGATACTTTTAGACGCGCACAAGCAATGCGCATCAGGCAGACTACATATTTAGGCCCACACATTGGTTCACACATTTTCCAAAAGCGAATACGCTGTGCCGAATGCGGTAGGACGTTAAGACGGAAGCCACGAAAAAGCGGCTTAGTAAGTTGGGTGTGCCTCTCGCACGACGAGAATAAAGCTCTATGCCCTACACCTCCAATATTTGAGAGCAATATCGAAAAGGCTGCCATTATGATGTATCGCATACTTCGATTTGGCATAAAAGACATCCTCCATCCCATGCTTTATCAACTTGAACAGCTTCAAGGTAGAACAGTTTCCGACAGTACTGCCATCAATGAGCTAAATCAGAGCATTGCAAGCCTGTCGGAACAGCGGCACATGCTCAACCGCCTGCTCTCCAAAGGATTTATGGAGCCGGACACCTGTCAGGCGCAAGTCAATGCTATTTCACAGCAGCTTGCCGACCTCAACCGCAGGCGGCGAAGCCTTATCGAAGCCCAAGCCGAGGATGACGCCATTGAAAACACACAACTGCTTATCGATATACTGGAGGACGCCCCCGAAAACCTCGTCTCTCTCGAAGATGGCGGGGTTTTTGATATGATCGTGGACAAGGTCATCATCGATAAGGATAAAAACATCACGTTTAGGCTGATAAATGGCTTGGAGCTTGGAGGTGACTTCGATGGCTAAAAATCGCTATCTGCCCTTTGGCTATATGATACGCAACGGCGAGATCGTCATTAATGAGCAGGAGGCCGCGCTCGTCCGTACCGCCTTTGAGAAATATATGACAGGCGCATCCTACGCCGCTGTTGCGGAAACGCTCCAAGCCACGGGCATACGTTATCATTCGGATACGCCTTTGTGGAACAAGCACATGGTCAAGAGGATGCTGGAAAACAGCCGGTATGCAGGAACAGACGATTGTCCCCGCATAATCGAGCAAACCTTGTTCGACAGCGTTGCTTCGCTGCGCGAGAGCAGGAGCATAGAGATCAAGCGCCGCAAACCTGCTGGGCCAATGAAAACACTCCCCGATAAGCTTCACAATCCCGTACCGAACATGAAGATAACGAGAATGCAGAATCAAATCACAAGAGAATTGAGTCAACCGATCTCGGACCCGCAACGTGTGCGGGATATGATATTCAGGTTGGCGCAAGAACGGTTTAAAGCCTGTGTGGAGGCGCAAAACCAAATAGAGAGTAATCAAGCGAGCGGTGTTGCCGCTCGTTTTGATATATGAATGAAAGCGAGAAAAGAAGAATGAACGAACCAAACACGCCATTCAAAAGCAAGTACAGAGTTGCCGCTTATTTGCGGCTCGGTTCCCATTGCCAAGACGCCGATATGTTCCGCACCATTCAAGAAGAACGCCTTCGTAGCTTTATTAGCCAACACGACGAATGGAAGTTGGAAGCCGCATTCTCGGACATTGGCTTTACGGAGAAGGAGGAAAGGCCGGGGTTGCACGCCCTAATCAATGGCTGCGATGAAGGACGCTACGACATAGTGCTGGTCGCATCAATTTCAAGCCTTTCGAGAGACCGTAGGCGGTTTTTAAGACTGGCTAAGCATATCACCCGCAACGGGCGGCGACTCGTATTTCTGAAAGAAGGATATGCGCTCGACACGGAATCCATAGAAACGCAACTCCAACTCCTGCGCGCCATTGAAAGAAGTGTGCGCCATGCCTGAAACGCCAGCCAAAACCGTAACGGTCATACCTGCAACTATAACCGGCCCGCAAGTTAAGCGCAGGAGCGACCTGCTTCGAGTGGCCGCCTATTGCCGGGTAAGTACCGATGATAAAGAACAGCTTACCAGCTATCGCAACCAAATCGACTTCTATACGCAAAAGATAAGCTCCAATCCTGAATGGACGATGGCTGGCATTTATGCTGACGAGGGAATCACCGGCACTATCGCCAGGAAGCGTAAGGAGTTCAACAAGCTCATGGCCGCCTGCAGGCGCGGGCGTGTAGACCTTATACTTACGAAATCCGTGTCACGTTTTGCCCGCAACACGCTGGACTGCCTGACTTATGTGCGTATGCTCAAGGAATTGGGGATAGGTGTACTGTTTGAGAAGGAAAACATAAACACCCTTAAAGACTCGAATGAAACCATTCTGACACTTTGCAGCGCCCTCGCCCAATCCGAAAGCGAATCCATGAGCGGCAATATCACGTGGAGCAAGCGTAAAGCCTTCCGCGATGGCAAGGTGACGTTTCAATACAATAGAACGCTTGGCTATCGGCGTGGTGCGGATGGCAAACCAGAGATCATTCCCGAGGATGCAAGGGTGATACGCCGAATCTTTTGCTCCTATCTTGCCGGAGGAAGTCTGGGACGTATATGCAAGGAGTTGATGGAAGCGGGAATCAAAAACTCTACTGGCGGAGATGAATGGAAAGCATCCACGCTGTTGTACCTCCTCCAAAACGAAAAATACTGCGGCGACGCGCTTCTGCAAAAAACCTTCGTCAGCGACTGCATCAGCAAGAAAGTCAAGAAAAACAACGGCGAGCTTCCCCAAGTGTACGTTAAGGACAATCACCCCGCCATCGTATCACGCGAGCTATTCAACTGGGTACAGGAAGAAATCGCCCGCAGGCGTAGCAAGCCCAAGGTATCCACGAAAACCTCCAAGACAAACCTCGGAAAGTTTTCAAGTCAATATGCTCTGAGCGAACTCCTCTGCTGCGGCGAATGCGGAACCCCATACCGCCGTGTCACCTGGACCTCGTGCGACCGCAAGCGCATCGTATGGCGATGCATATCACGGCTGGAATCCGGGAAGAAGATCTGCAAAAGCTCACCCACCATACCCGAACCCATACTGCATGGCGCAATACTGCGAGGGATGCGATTGCTGCTTGATAATAAAGCCGAGCTCCTCGCCAGCATACGGGATGCGCTCAACACTGCGCTTACTTCCTCCGCAGAGGGCGATGCACCGAGCATACAGCGCAGGATAGAAGAAAAGAACGCAGCTATGATGAAACTGGTGCAATTCGCTGTAGAAAGCGGCGCCACCGAAGATTACTTCGACGCAAAGTTTGCGGAGCTGGCTGCTGAAATAGCCGCTCTGCATGCCCAAGCCGAAAAGCTGGAACAATCGGATGTAACGCGAGATACACTGCAAACACGGTTCGACGAGATGATGAAAAGGCTCGAATCTGAAGAACCCGACCTTGAAACTTACAACGACGACCTGGTGAGGTACTACATCGAGAGCATAACGGTCATGTCGAAAACACAGATCAACATACGCTTCAAAATGGGCATAGAAATTGCTGAAGAATTGAAGTATGAGGAATAACCGCACAGCCTGCGCTGCCATGAGCGGCGTGGGCTTTTTATATGCTCGCTGCTCCAAACCGGCGATTTGTCTGACTTTTTTGACGGAGCCCCAAAATGAATGACCATAAGATGGTAATGATATTGCTCAACTTTTCAACCTTGAACTGCAGAGCATCAAATTCTCGGATGCTGAATGTGCGTGACTGACTCGGACTTGCGGCGCAGTACACCTTGCGTCAACGAAACAGCGCACTGCAGGCGACATGGTATTTATCACATAGGTGCTGAATTAAATCTCCACCCTGATGTCGAACAATAATGGCTGCTTTTTTCTGGTCGGTGTATTTCATGGCAGATGCCTCCTTTATAGGCATCAGTTTAACACATAATAAGGTCAGTCCAAGAGTTTAAGCATCATTGCAATAATGGACAATTTTGAGTATAATAATTTTATAGTAAACTGAATATTCGGCAAACCGGTCGAGAGGCAGGAACGCAAAACTAAAGGGCCAGATCCGGCGTATAAGGGTGGTATACAGTTAGTTGCTAAGGAGAAATCTACGATGACAAAAGATGATATTGCGAAAAGATTGATAAAAAACGATTCTCTTTTTAGCAAAATACATGTCATACAGCAGCAATTCGATATTCTCCCGTCTGAAAAAGAACATATTGGTGCTTGCATAAAATATCAAGACTTAGCGGAAATGCGGGCTGAGTTTATTCATGAGCTGGTTGACTCAGTATTAGACTGGGTTTATAGCACCGAGAAGTATAAAAAAATGATTAGTGCCATTGTTACAACTGGAAAAAGCGAAGCTGGCGCAAACTCAGAGTTACTCAGGAAGGCTCATCAAAAATTTAGAACTGGTGATGATTCACAACTACTTATTCAAGGGCAGTTAGGCGAACTGCTGTTGTTTCACTTTATTCAAAGATGTTTTAGGGCTGTTCCAATCTTGCGAAAAATGACAGTACTTACTTCGTCAGACCATGAACGCTTTGGTGCCGATGCGATTCATTACAAGGTCGATTCGGAAAAAAACATTATTATCTTGGGTGAAGCAAAAACATACGCTAGCTCCTATCAGTTTAATACCGCATTTGCAAGAGCATTAGACAGCATTTTGGATACATACAAAAAGCACAAAGATGAAATAAACCTATATGTTCACGAAGACTTCCTTGACGATGAAATGAACAAAGTTGCAGAATCGTATCTAAATGGGACATTGGATAAAACCGAAGTGCACTTGGTCAGTATAATAATTTATAATGAAACCCAAAAATTAAAGATCACGAATCAAGAAGATATTTTAGCACAAATAGAACAAATTATTGCTAAGCGTTTTAGTGGCTTTGATAAAAGTAAAATCGATTTGGAGCAAAACCCGATTTTGAAACGAATTACATATATAGCATTTCCCATATGGGATCTCGAGCAATTAGCAAAGGAATTTCAAAATTTAATTTGAGCTTTGTGTAGTGAAAGGATTTATCATGGACGAGCATATCAACTCCATTTTAGATAGATGGCTTGAAATAGAATACTACCACACTGCCCAAAAGGCCAAGTTCATTTCAAAGACAGTTGAGGCTGATTATAAGCTTGTCATGGCTACAATACGCTGTTTGGACGATTTAACAACAACTGATAATGAAAGTCGCAAAGACTTTATAATAACGGTAATTGCCCTTATGTGGGAGCATATTGATAAATCGAAGTATGATATTAAAAATTTTGTGCTTAAGATTCTAACCCGCATTGGATATCCTACATCAGCCATAATTATTGATAACGAGTTCTCAAGTAGCGGCAATAAATTTTTTAGACCCGACAGCATAATAGATATGTTGACGTTGACATTGCAACAGCAGAGAACCGAAGTAAGTATCAACGAGCATAGTTTCCTTCTAACAGATTTTCAAAAGAGTATTTGGGATGCTATGGATACTCAGCGCGTCATAGGAATTTCAGCTCCGACTTCCGCTGGAAAGTCTTTTGTTCTGCTTATAAAAACCATTTCACGCCTAATAGTTGACAAACTAGATATTGTATACATCGTTCCAACGCTCAGCCTGCTTAACCAAGTTACCGAAGATTATAATAAAATGCTGAAAAAGCTTGGAGTAGAAAGCTATAAGATCGTAAATAGTTTTATACCTGATCAAACAACTGATTTACCCACAATTTATATACTTACCCAAGAAAAAGCACTGGGAGCTTTTTCTAATGAGGATACAGCTTTTACTAAAAAGCTGATACTTGTCGCCGATGAGATTCAAAACATAGAACGAATACAGTATTCATCAGATTTGCGAGCTAAAATCCTATATGATACATTAATTGAATTTCGGCAAAAGGATAATATTGAACAAGTTATCATTTCAGGACCAAGAATTAATAACATTGATGATCTGGGGGCTAAAATATTCGGCAATAGCACGGTTGAACTGCAAACATCGGTTAGCCCTGTCCTGAATTTGACATATAGCATAAAAAAGGAAAATGATCAGTACTTTTTCAAGCAGTATTGTGCTCTAAGACAAGGCCCGTTTTCAAGAAGCATTGTTAACAGTTCATTTATTTCTGGGTATGGGAAAAAGCTATACACAGATGAATATATGGGCTATTTAAACACCTTTATACATAATGTCGGTTCGGATAATCAAAACATAATTTTTGCTCCCACATCAAATACTGCAAAAAACATTGCTGTAGCAATCTCTGATGAATGTGAAAAACCAGCAGGTGTTATTGGCGACTTAATTGATTATTACGCCGAGACAATTAATCAGAATTATGCGATGTGTGCTACTTTGAAAAGTGGCGTCGGATATCATCATAGTAAATTACCGATGCATGTGCGGCGTACCTTGGAAAAGGCAATTGGCGAAAAAAACATAAAAAATATTGTTTGCACCACAACTCTTATGCAGGGTGTAAACATGCCAGCACAAAATGTTATCGTCAGAAACCCTCATTTATACGTAAAAAAGACAGGTGAATCATCAGAATTGTCTTCATACGAGATGTCTAATCTACGGGGTCGTGCTGGACGACTATTAAAAGACTTTGTTGGCCGTACTTTTGTATTAGATGAGAGCGGCTTTGATGGCCTTGAAGAATATGACCGAATGGACTTGTTTGAAGATACTACATTAGAGATTCCTGCTGGATATGGTGAAAAATATGAAGAATACAGGAATGCAATCCACGATGCCATTGACAACAACATATCTGTCGATGCGGATATGCAGAAGTACGGCTACTTAGTGTCATATATTCGCCAAACCGTGTTGCGTTATGGAAAGACGGCAACGGAGAAAATGGAGCAAGTTGGTATTTCACTTACGAAGGAGCAGGTTGCTGCAATAATATATAAATTGGACAGTATCAGTGTTCCCAAGGATGTATGTTACAAAAATCGCTATTGGGATCCACTTGTCATAAATACAATTTACAATCAATTGAACATCAAGGAATTACCAAATGTTCCTACAGATAGAGGGGCTAAGGCAAGACTTGACGATATGTTAAAATTCTTGCGTGATAATAAAGCAACGAATTCTATGTATACTCGCTACATTCCAGACAAACATCAACGCGGTTCCGGCCGTTCTATGCTGTGTACAGCATGCATGAATTGGTCATGTGAAACGCCATTATCAGATATTCTTGCTGGAGATAAATATAATGGGGAGAATGCAACAGAACTTATTGATGATACTATTGAATTGCTGCAAAAGTACGTTTCATTTAATGTGCCATTGTTGCTTAAACCGATCTTTGATATGTTTAAGCCAGAAAGCACGTTCCTGCTCTGCATGCGGACAGGAGCATATAAACCTTTCACAAGAAGAATGATCGAGATAGGAATTCCGAGGGAAACTGCTATATATCTTAATTCAAAACTATTCAAGAAGAGAGAGGTTACTATAAATACACCCGACAATCTTGAAAATGAAATAAGAGATACGATCAAGAAAAACTATACAAAACTACCTTATTGGATAAGAGTACAACTTGATTTTATGGTGTAATCTGACACCTTAACTCGCGGACATCCTCGACTATATTTGGAATACGAATTGGCATCCGACAACTAACGTTAGAACTAATATGAGAATGAGATATAGAGTCACAGCTTGCACTACCATGAGCGGCGCGCGTTTTTTCCTTAATTCCCGAACTGGCTATTTTTTGACTTTTCAGTGAAAATCCAAAATATCTATTTCGTTAAAACAGCACAATAAAAAAGCTCCCTGTTTGGTGGGTGTTCGTAAAACAGTTAAATGAACAATTTAACTATTTACGGCATCTGTCAGACAGGGTTGGCTAAACGAAAGAAAGCTATACTTGGTTTGATAACCAGGTATAGCTTTCTTTTTATCAATCGACAAAATTCACTTATGGACAAAGGTTCGGTATAATATATCCGAACACGATGATTGGAGGTACACATAATGCAAGAACTGAACTATATTCGTTGCGGTGACTACTATATTCCCGATATTCGCTTGCCAGAGGAAAACAGACCTATTGGTCGATGGGGACGGATGCACAAAGAGTATTTGAGAGAGCATAATCCTATCCGCTTTGATGACCTTTACTTGAGTGAAAAGCTCTGGACATATCTGGCTGATTTGAATGAACAGGCACAGAACCGTCTGGAACTGATTATCGAGCAAATGAAGGCTGCTGAGGGCGTGACAGAGGAATTGAAAGCAGCAGACCAAATGGCATGGGTCGGAGCTATGAATAGCATCCGCAATCGTGCAGAAGAAATCGTACTGACTGAATTGATTTACAGCTAATATCGAGGGAGCTAACTTGTGGGCGAATTGTCCACAAGTTGGCTCCCTTAACTTCTGTCCAAGTTGGGTAGAAGTTATCATTATTTATCGTCTGAATTTGTAGTAAAGCACATCGTGTACTGTCCATATACAAAAACAAATTCGCCAAGAAGTTGCGAAATATGTCGAAAAATATCGCTATATTCATTGACTTTAGCACATCAAAGCAATATAATAGAATGTGTATATAGATGTTGACTGCTAAGTAGAGGTGCAGAGTATGAGAATGAGCTATAAAAAGCTATGGTTAATGCTTGTTGAGAAAGAAATATCTCCGGCTACACTTCGCAAAGATTTGAATATAGCTACTGGAACAATGACAAAACTTCGCCGCAATGAAGAAGTTGCGCTGTCTGTCCTGCTTCGTATATGCGAATATCTGGACTGTAATATTGGAGATATATGTGATGCCATAAAGGAAGAAAAAGATTTTTGAGAAATCATATAGGAGGGAATGAAACGTGACAGTTTATAATTCTGAGCCGCCCAGAAAAGCAACTCGCTTTTGCTCTTACTGTGGTACAAAATTAGACGAGGGTGCCCGTTTTTGTAAAAATTGTGGAGAGCCTATAGTACAGCTACAACAGCCTACTAACAATACTTCCTCACATGAAAATCCAAAAGAGGAAGCAAAGCAGTACAAGGCAGAGCCCATAATGGAAGACCCAAGAACTAAAAGGAAAACCGTATATGACGGTGAATTACATAAATGTCCCAACTGCGGAGAATTGTTGAAGTCCTTTACACCAGTTTGTCCTGCTTGTGGCTATGAACTTCGTAGTGTGCAAACGAACAGTCCTGTCGAGGCACTTGCGAAAAAAGTAGAAATGGCTTCATCCTTAGATGAAAAAAACGAACTGATTACAAACTTTTATATTCCTAACACAAAAGAGGATATTTACGATTTCTTTATTTTAGCTGTTTCTAATTTGGAAGATAAATATTATGACACAGACGATGCTTGGCGAGCTAAATTAGAGCAGGCTTATCACAAAGCCAAATTATCTTTCGGAAATACCGCCGAATTTGAATATTTAGAAAAGCTGTATTCCAGAACACGCAAAGAAGTGACCAAAAGGGAAAGGGGTATTTCAGCCGTTTTTAGAAGAAATAAGATTGCATGCATCACAGCCCTTTTGATAGGCGGAGGGATTTTGATGCTTGTAATCGGCATTGTTTTATTTTCATCTACTTCGGCGGAGGAAAACTTCGGAGCTTCTTGGGGTGGCTTGATGTTTGCGATACTCGGTATAAATTTCATTATTTCGCCAACTTGGGTTCTTCAAGAAGTGAAGAAGAAAGAAAATGCTAAAAATAAGAAAAATGGAAACTTTCAGAAAAGCAACAGCAATATCATTTCGGTAGGCAAAGATGCCGAAGATTTTTACAACTTGAACTATAGTGATATGGCGGAGTTCTTAAAGGCTCGTGGCTTTAGAAATATTGAGACAAAACCCGAAAGAAAAGGATTGCTCGATACAGAGGGCGCTATTAAAGGGATTAGCATTTCCGGCAATACTGAGTTTAGCGAATACGATGAGTTCGATGTGAACTCAAAAGTTATCATACGCTATTATTCCAGAAAACACTAAGGAGGGAGAAAAATGGCACTATTTAGGAAACCAAAAGCCGGTGGTTTTATGGATCAAATTCGTTGTGATGAACCATCGTACTTGATTTGGAAATGGCATCCTGCTGGATCACAGGCAGGCTTTAACAATCGTGAAGATGCAATCCGCTGGGGTTCATCTTTGAGAGTTAAAGATGGTGAGGTAGCCGTGTTTGTTTACAAACAGAAGGATGGCACCATGCAGGACTATATTGTCGGTCCTTACGACCAGACAATCAAGACTGCAAACTTTCCTGTCCTTGCAAGTATTGTAGGGTTGGCGTATGAGGGCGGCACCCCCTTCCAAGCCGAAGTCTATTTTATCAATCTCGCACAGATTATTCAGGTTAGATTTGGCGTGCCGTACTTTGATGTATACGACCCTCGTTTTGAAGATTTCGGTGTTCCGGTTGCTATCAGAGGTACTATTAGCTTCAAAATCAGCGAATACCGGGAATTTGTAAAATTACATAGGCTGAATGATTTTAACTTGGATGCTTTTCAAACACAAATCCGTGATGCAGTTTGCCGTTATGTCAAAGATACTGTTGCGAATGCTCCGGCAGCAAACAACATCCCATTGGTTCAGATAGAAACAAAGACTGCTCAAATTAACGATATTATCGAATACGATCTTGGAGAGCGTTTGAAAGATACTTTCGGGGTTACTGTCTCCGGTATTGATATTGGAGCAATCGAGCTTGATAAGTCAAGTGACGGTTACCGCCAGCTGATGAGCGTCACAAAAGACCTTGCTGGGGCAACTGCAAAAGCTGAGGCAGAAGCAAAAATCAAGGATATTCACGACAAACAGAGAATTGAAGTTGAGCATTACGAAGGCACACTTCGCATTCAGCGTGAAGAAGGTCAATACGCACAGCACAAGCAAACTCAGAGCTCTAACCTTGGAGCTTTCCAAGTTGAAAAGCAAGCCGAAGTTGGTGTTGCAGGTGCAAATGCCCTTGGACAGATGGGTGCAAATGGTGCCGGTGATGTGAACCTTGGCAGCGGTGGAGATGGTTTCAATATGGCTGCTATGATGGCAAGCATGGCTGTGGGCGGTGCTGTTGGACAGAACATTGCCGGAACGATGAACAACATGATGGGCAGTATGAATCAGCAAGCTGTTCCCGGTTCGGTTCCCCCATCTATTCCTGTGGTGGCATACCATGTTGCAGTCAACGGGCAGGCAACTGGCCCGTTTGACCTAAACACGTTACAGCAAATGGCGGTTGCCGGACAACTCACAGCGAGCAGTCTTGTATGGAAAGTCGGAATGCCAGAGTGGGTTCGGGCTGAGACTGTCGATGAACTTAAAGGCTTTTTCATGCCCCCTATTCCTTCAATGGAATAAGAGAAAAACAGGTAGGAGGATAATCGAATGAAATGTTCAAATTGCGGAGCCGAACTAACAGATGATACAAAGTTCTGCTCATACTGCGGCGTAAAAATCACACCCGAAGCATCCGAAATTCACGAACCTAACGCACCAACTGATGTGAATAAGACTGAGCAGGTTGAAGAAGAAATTCCCAGCGAGCCGGAACCTCGTTACACACAGGCTAACACTGCTCAGAATACATTTAGTCCAAAGGCAACACTTGGAGACAAAATCAAGGCGAAGCTCCTTGCGTTTTGGACTGGGCTGGACTTGTTCTGTAAAATTTCAACCGTAGCAATCACTGTGGTAGCAATCTTGCTGCTTATTTCTTCTTGTGCTGGAAAAGGATTTGCGATTTTCTTTTCAATTCTCCAGTTGGGTGGCGTGATTGTTGCGCTCCTCATGCACAAAGGTGTTATTAAGCTGGAACAGAAAAAAGTATGGATTAAGTATCCTGTGCTTGCGGTTGCTATCCTGTTTTCTATTTTGAATATTATGAGTTATTCTTGGGGGCAAGGAAGCAACAACCAGCACCAGACTTCTATTCCTGACACTCCCGGAGTAACGGACGAGCCCGTTTTAACTACCGCAATGACTCCCTATGGAGCAGAAGAATGTGTTGGGGCGGACTTCGATTCTGTAAGGGATGAATTTAGCTCTGCTGGATTCACATCCATTAAAGTTGAAAAGATTGAAGACCTGAAAAGCACCGAAGCAGATAAACTTAACACCATTGAGTCTATCTCCGTTGGAGGTGCGGCAGATTTTTCAAAGGGACAAGAATTTGACAAGGTTGATGAAGTAATTATCCGCTATCATGGTTACGCAAAATGCACTGTTACAATCCATGTTGATTTTATTCCTAACTTGATGTTTAGCAAGTATGATGTGAACCTTCTCTTGGATGGCATTGAGAAAGGAACATTGCCGCACGGTGAGGATAAGGATTTTGAATTTACCATCGAACCCGGTGAATACACGCTTACATTTGAAAGCGATGAATCTTCTTCTGTGAAGGGAGAGACTTCCTTGACAGTCGATTGCGACATGGATGTATCTTATAAAATTTCGTGCAGCAGCGATAAAATTTCTATCGAAACATTGTATGTTGATCGGCTTGCCGAACTTGCTGACGGTGAAGTGAAACTGGATGTTCCGGCTTCTGAGTATAAGTTCAAGAATTATACCGAAGTAGAAAAAGCTCTTAAATCTCTCGGATTCACCAATATCAAACACAATGTGCTGTACGACATCGTGTTAGGTTGGACGGATGAGGGTGAAGTAGATAGTGTAAGCATTGCCGGAAATACTGATTTCAAGCGTGGCGATGTTTTCACTTCCGATTCCGAAGTCATAATTACTTATCACATGAAAGAGGAAGATGATCCGAACAAGCCGACTGAGCCAGCATCTGAATCGACAGAAACGCCAGCTACAACGGAAGAACCCCTGCCAAATTTGACGGTCGATAACTGTCCTGAACTTGCAGCTATGCTTGCGAACAAGGCTGAAATTGATGAAAGCTATTCCGACTTTGTAAGAAAATATGATGGTCGGGTAATTGAATTTGACGGAAGAATTGATTACTGTACTAAGCATGGTGATTACAATACTCGATTTGACTATCTTGTCAGTGCAGGAGATTATGACCCTGACCATCAGATCGGTCCGACATTTAAGTTTGAGAATGTAGCGTATTACGATTTGCACACAACTCTGGATACGGTCAGTGTCGGTCTGAATGTTCATATTGTTGCAGAGGTAGTTTCCTTTGATAGTAACAGCGGTTTGTTCTATTTAGACCCCGTCGAAATAACAGGAAGATAAATTTGTTCGTAAGAGATAGGAGGGATAAGTAGTATGTCAAGCAACTTACCTCAAAGATATGTTTCAGAAGATGCTGTTAAACGAGCCTTAAAAATTGACTCTTTTCGTAATCTGTCAAAAGACAAAATAATGCAGTTTGCGTCAATGATTCCATACATGGATAAAGATGTAGCAATTGCCATAATCAATCAATTTCCTACATTTGCAGATTTCGGAAAAGCGGCAATATCCGCCTACACGACAATGTGTGATAACATCCTTGAAAAGAACAAGGAGGGGCAGGCGGCAGTAATTCATGGCTATCAGACAATACTTGATGCTTTGGCAAAGAGAATGGAAATAGAAACAATTAGTGATGCAGAGCGGAAAGCAATCACAGATGACATGATTTCTGTTGCTGACAAAATAGCTGAAGCTGACTTACAAAATAAAAAGTTTCTCGACAGATTAGGAACAAAAGTATTGTTAGGAATACTGGGTGTTGTTGCAGCCGTCGGAGCAGGAATTGGTATTCATTCTGCTATTGGAGGTAATGGAGAATTACCACAGCTTGCAGATAATGATGATGACGATGAAACACTTGTATAAAAAGAATTAAGTGACCAAGTCAAAAGGCACGAACTGTAAAAAAGTTCGTGCCTTTTGTTTTGTACATTTTCATCCCACTTCGTCCCAGGCTGAGACAAAATGTTGCTTTTTGACTTCGTGCCAACTTGTCGGGAAGTCAGAATTTACACCACCTTATTTCCCAAATCTCACAGCAACACGGATTGACTTTCAGTGTCGGATTTTGTATAATGGTGGCGTGGAAAATCTATCCACAACCTACAACTGAATAGAGATATATGTTCATTTGATTTAGAAATTAGTCGGGACTGCCCGACACGGTATCGGTACACCGGAAGTACCGAGCTGCTCCAACTGCCTTTGGTTCTGTTGGCAGGAGTAGACATTGAGACAGAACCCGTCTTTGAATTTCAAAGCCGATTACATAGAACATCATTTTGAAGCGAGAGCCACGCTCCCGCCGATTTTTGATGTCTGTGTAATCGGCTTTTTTGTTGCCTTTTCTCAAAACCCATTTCCTGCGTAAAGAAAAAATCAGCAGCGCAGCCGATTGAGCTTTTCCGGCACGGAATGCCCGATAGGGCGCAACACCGTGGAGGCAGCGTAGAGCAAGATTCTACCATGGGCCCAAATTTCGCCTTTTGCTCATTTTGCCCACGGGAATCTTGTTGGGGAGTGCCTTCCCCAAGCCCTGCCCTGTTCCGATAAATCGGAAGCGTTGCAGCTGTCGCCGCTTTCAATTTTACAAAGGAGATGAAATCAAATGTCCAAAACTTACAACACCCCGAAGCGCAACCACATTATAAAAACCCGTCTGGATGACGAGGAGCACGCTGAATTTTTACGCCGCATGGAGCTGTACGGAATGAGTCAATCCGAGTTTATCCGTCAGGCTGTTTCCGGCGCACCTGTCAAACCCATCATCACCGTTCATCCAGTAAATGACCAACTGCTGTCTGCCATTGGCAAGCTGACAGCCGAGTATGGACGAATCGGAAACAACCTCAATCAGATCGCCCGCAGTCTGAACGAATGGCGCTCTCCCTATCCTGAGATGGCAAAGGAGCTTCGTGATTCTGCCGCCGACCTTGCTGCACTCAAATTTGAAGTTTTACAGAAAGTAGGTGACGCTCTTGGCAACATTCAAACATATCAGCTCTAAGAACGCCGATTATTCTGCTGCCGAAGCCTACCTGACCTTTGAGCATGACGAGTTCACCATGAAAGCCACGCTGGATGAAAACGGCAGGCTCATCCCAAGAGAGGACTATCGCATTTCTACGCTGAACTGCGGCGATGAAGATTTTGCGATTTCCTGTATGCGGGCAAATCTCCACTACGGCAAAAATCAAAAACGGGAGGATGTGAAAAGTCACCACTATATCATCAGCTTCGACCCGAAGGATGTACCGGATCATGGCTTGACTGTTGATATGGCACAGGAGCTGGGAAAAAAATTCTGCACTGAACATTTCCCCGGTCATCAAGCTCTTGTCTGCACCCACCCGGACGGACACAGCCACAGCGGGAATATCCATGTTCACATCGTTATCAATTCTCTGCGAATTGCGGAAGTCCCATTTATGCCATATATGGACAGACCCTGCGACACCCAGCCGGGAATGAAGCACCGCTGCACCAACGCCGCTATGGAATATTTCCGTTCCGAGGTCATGGAGATGTGCCACGACGCAGGGCTGTATCAGATTGACCTTCTGAATGGAAGCAAGACCAGAGTGACCGAGCGTGAATACTGGGCAAAGAAAAAAGGACAACTTGCGCTGGATGAAGAAAATGCTGCTCTTGTGGAACATGGCTTGCCCATCAAGCAGACCAAGTTTGAAACGGACAAGGACAAGCTCCGGCAGGAAATTCGCACGGCACTTTCCGATGCAGCCAGCTTCGAGGATTTTGCAGAAAGACTTCTGCGCCGTGGTATCACTGTCAAAGAGAGTCGTGGGCGCTTGTCATACCTTACGCCCGACCGAACCAAGCCTATCACCGCACGAAAGCTGGGAGATGATTTTGACAAGGCTGCTGTCCTTGCCGCCCTTGATAAAAATGCACAAAGGACAAAAACACAAGCTACACCGACTGTTCAAAAGCGTATTCAACAACAGGATACCATCAGCCGCATGGTGGATATTGAAGCCAAGCGAGCCGAGGGCAAGGGACAGGGATATATCCACTGGGCGAAGCTCCACAATCTCAAAAACGGAAGCAAGGCGTTTATGATGTACAAGGAAATGGGCTTTGATTCTCCCGAAGAATTGGACGCAGCATATCAGGAAGCCCATGAGGAAATGACCGCTACTCTTGCGAAACTAAAATCCGTTGAAGCAGTAATTGCGGAGAAAAAAGAACTGAGAACCCATGTCCTCAGCTATTTCAAAACCAAGGACATTCGTGATGGACTGAAAGCCTGCAAAAATGACAAAGCCCGCCGTGCCTATCGGGAAGAACACGACAGCGACTTCATTATTCTGGATGCCGCCAAGCGATACTTCGATTCCAAGGGCTTGAAAAAGCTGCCGAGCTACAAGGCGTTGCAGCAGGAAATTGAGCAGCTCATCAAGGAGAAGAACGCCCTGTACAACGAATACCACGAAGCTAAGGCAAAGGACAAGGAGCTGGGTACAGTTCGCCACAACATCGACCAGATTCTGAACGGCGAGCTTACCAGAAAACAGGAACAGAAAAAGAAATCGCAGGAACAGGAAATCTAATTTCTTCCTATCCCTTCGATTCCATTCTTATCCTATCTATCAAAAAGGAAAGGACGATTTTTATGAACGAACAGAAAAAGTTGACTGACATGACACAGGAGGAGCTGGAAGCCCTCTTTGCCGATAAGACCATGCCGGATTGGTTTGATTATCTCCCCCCGGAGGAGGAAGTCCAGTTCCTCTCCTCGCTTGAGTTACCTGCCGATGAAAATGATATACAACATTGGCTGGATGAGCTGACTCCACCAGAGGATTTGCAGGAATGGTTGGAGCAGCTTCATTCGCAGGAAGATACGGATGAAGAAAGCCCTTGTTGCTGCTTCTCCAATGTTGATCCGTATATGAAGCCCGAACCTCACCTGCCTGACAATGTGCGGCATAATTTCCGGTTCGGTGAGGACGGCAAAATTCATGTGAAAAATATTTCTGCTTACTGGATACCGGAACTGACTGTCACTGAGGAAATCAGCGGAACGATTTACACCGTCACTGGCAGCTATGTGGGAACAGAAAGTTTTCTTCGTAAGCTGGAACGCATCACGGCGAAAAATTTCACAGAAAAAGCGGAGGAAGAAGAATGACAAATACACAGATTCTTGATACAATAGACGCAACCAATCCTGTACTGACAGTTGCTCCATTCAAGGAGGAAACAGAAATGTTAGGAGCAACAAATAAAATCACTGCCCTTTATTGCAGATTATCTCAGGAGGATGAAAGAGCCGGCGAGTCTCTATCCATCGAAAATCAAAAATCCATGCTTCTCCAATATGCACGAGAACATCACTTCCCTAATCCAACTTTTTTCGTGGATGACGGGTACAGTGGCACCAGCTATGACCGTCCCGGTTTTCAAGCAATGCTGAATGAAATCGAGTCAGGTAATGTGGCTGTGGCACTTACGAAAGACCTTTCCAGACTTGGCAGAAACTCTGCTATGACTGGATTGTACACAACATTCACCTTTCCCGAAAACGGTGTACGCTTCATTGCCATCAATGATGACTTTGATACGTCCGACCCCAACAATATCAATTATGATATTGCAGGAATGAAAAACTGGGTAAATGAGTTTTATGCCCGTGATACCAGCCGCAAAATCAGAGCTGTGCAGAAAGCCAAGGGCGAGCGTGGTGTACCACTGACAACTAATGTACCTTATGGTTATGTGAAAGACCCGGAGAATCCAAAACACTGGGTTGTAGACCCGGAAGCCGCAAGTGTAGTCAAACGTATCTTTGAGATGTGCATGAACGGACGAGGACCGTCACAGATTGCTAATCAGTTGAAAGCAGACGGAGTATTGACTCCTGCTGCATACACAGTCAGCCAAGGAAGAAACAGTCCAAGCCCGGTTCCAGAAAATCCTTGCAGGTGGAATAGCGCTACCGTGGTGGCAATTCTGGAACGCAGAGAATATACAGGCTGTACGGTCAATTTCAAGACCTATACCAATTCTATCTGGGATAAAAAGCAAAGGGACAATCCGATTGAGAAGCAGGCTATTTTCTACGGTAAACACGAAGCCATCGTGGATTTGGATGTCTTTGAGAAAGTTCAAATCATCCGTCAACAGAGGCAGCGCAAAACTAAGTCCGGCTGCACAAGCACATTTTCCGGTCTGGTGTACTGTGCTGACTGCGGTGAGAAGCTGTACTACGGAGCAACCAACAATGGCAAACGTGAAGGAGCTTTCTTTGAATGTTCCCTGCATTGGAAGCACAAGGACAAGTGTGAAGCACACTTCATCCGTGAGTCCGTGTTGGAGCGTTTGGTGCTGAAGCACATCCAGTTGGTGACAGAGCATATTCTCAAGTACCGTCAGCATTTTATCGCCGTGATGGAACGCCAGCTCAAGCTGGAATCTACAGAAAAGCTTCAAATCAGCCGCAAGCAGCTTGAACGAAATGAGCGCAGAATCTCCGAGCTGAAAAGACTGTTCATCAAGATTTACGAGGACAATGCCAAGGGCAAGCTGAGTGACGAACGTTTTGATATGATGAGTCAGAGCTATGAAACCGAGCAAAAACAGCTTGAAGCAGAGGTTATTTCTCTGCGTCAGGAAATTGAAGTACAGGAACGACAGAACGAAAATATTGAAAAGTTCATCCGAAAGGCAGATAAGTATGTAGGTATCGAGAAAATCGACCCCGCTATGCTGAGAGAGCTGATTAAAGCCATCTATGTGGAAGCACCGGACAAGTCCAGCGGCAAACGCAGACAGAACATCCACATTCAGTATGACGGCATCGGATTTATCCCTTTGGACGAACTGATGAACCAAAAGGAAACGGCGTGACCAAAGTCACGCCGTCCCTTGAAAACCATGAGGTTTTCGGATTTTTTCTAAATAACTGTTTTACGAAGCCCGCCCTTTGGGAGCTTTTTTATTGGTAGCGCACCATTTGCGCAAGCGAGGCGCAGACATGCCGCCGCTGTCTGTTGTATAATTGCTGTAATCTAAACCAAGATCTGTGGGGGATATGGTATGGAACGGAAAGCGAGCGAAATTCAGAAGCAACGGATTAAAGAAATAGAATCTGCTGCGGATCGCCTTGTGGGAAAATGCAAAATAATGTTTGTTTCCTCTGTCAATGAAAATGGGTACCCAAGGACTTGCTGTGTGAGCAAGTTAAAGGATGCGGGATTCAGGGATTTAGTATTCGTAACATCAAAAAGAAGTGAAAAGCAAGGTAAGGCCAAACATTTTGAGGCCAATTCAAAGGCAAGCATCTGCTTTCAGGACGGAGGGGATTCATTAACCCTTGTGGGCGAGGTGAATTTCATAACCGATAGAGCAGAAATGCAAAATTTATGGAATGAAAACGATAAAACTTTTTTCCCAAAAGGAATTGATGACTCCAAAATAAGGTTTGTTCACTTTCATACTTTGGAGGCAACTTTCTGGATTAATCATAAGTTCAGAACAGTAAAGTATAAATGAATTGCAAAACGGCAACGCCTATGCCGTTTTGCAGCGGAGCAGGAGGGCTGTTCACAGATAATTAACGTTTTTACGGTTTCCGCTGTGGTATGATATCGCGGAATACAGAAAGGATGAAATTGGTACGCGTATGAATGGAATAAAGAAAAAAATCCTGTATATTTGCGCAGCCCTGCTTTCCTGCGCCTTTGTGTGCATGGCAGGATGCTCTATGCCGGAGCAGCAGATTGCCACATTTTTTGTTCAGACTGAGCAGACACCGGAAGCCGGCAATGCTGCGCAGCCCAGCCCTTCCCCCGCCCAGACCGTGCAAACGCCGGAGTCTGCCGCCCCTGAGCTGGAATCTCCTTTACCTCTGCCGGAACCCTACCAAGCAGTGGTCGCCCAGTATGCCGACGCAATGAACCACGGCTATTATGCCTCGCTGGGGGTTGAAGAACGGGACAAAGCCTTTGGAGAAGATGTGGCTTCCGAATGGCGGATCATCCAAAAGCCGGCATATTATGCGCTGTATGACTTTGACGACAACGGGACGGACGAACTGCTCATCGGCACATTGATGGATGGAATCCCCACCTTTTATGACATACGTTCCATTGCGGGCGATGAAGCAGTGCAGCTGTTTGACGCAAGCTTTGGGTACCGCACGAACTTTGACGTATACGCGGACGGAACGATCAAGGTGACATGGAGCTCCAGCGCCTTTGAATCCGGGTTTGACTATTATAAGGTAAGCGGCGCGGAAGCTGTGCTGCTTTCCTCCCAGAAAACCATGGCTGACATCGAAAATGCAGATGCCCTGCAGTACTTCAAGGACGGTGCTGAAATCAGCGAAGAGGAATACTTCGCACTCGATTCAAGCTATGATGCGCTTGGGTCCCAGCCCCTTAACTGGGTTTGTGTGACGGAATGAACGCATGCGGCTCCGCAATTGGCGGCAGGCTGGTGCATAAGGCAAACCGTTTGAACGGCAAAAGCGGCTTTCCTGCCCGGGCGAGCCGCTTTTTTGATCGATTCAGGCCGCGGAAGCACGCGCCGTTGACAGCCGCCCGGCCGGCACCTATAATAAATGCGGATTTATGTCATATGGGGCTTTGTTTCCCGATGGATTGGAGGAATCAGAATATGAAGCCGCACAGCAGATTTAATGCGGCGCGAAGGGCGCTGCTCTTTTGGTGCCTGTTCATCGGCATCGGCGCTGTGGCAGGCGCTGTGGGGATGCTCGCTGCACCGGACGGCAGCGCGCTGGGAATGGAGGGCTTGCTTCCTTATTTTCAGGTGCTTCCGCTGGCGGAATATCTGTACCAGGATTTCGTTTTTCCCGGCATTGCGCTTTTATGTGTAAACGGAATTCCCAACCTGATTGCGGCAGCGCTGCTTTTCAGGCACAAAAAGGCGGGGATTATCTTGGGCGGGATTTTCGGCCTGACGCTGATGGCGTGGATCACAATACAATTCGTCATCTTCCCTGCAAATTTCATGTCCACAACCTATTTCATTTTTGGCTTTTTGCAGGCCGCTGCCGGGCTTGCCGCATGGATTTTCTACAAGCAGGAGCGATTTCTTGCACAAACGGATTTCCTCCCGCACGCAGGAACGGACCACAGCCGGCTGGTTGTTTACTTCTCCCGCATGGGTTACACGAAAAAGGCTGCGCTGGAGGAAGCACGCCGCACCGGCGCGGATGTTTACGAGGTGCGCTCCACCGAACGCACCGAAGGAACGCTCGGCTTCTGGTGGTGCGGGCGGTTCGGCATGCATCGGTGGGATATGCCCATTGCGCCGCTTTGCATCGACCTTTCCTCCTACCGCCATGTAACAGTCTGTTCCCCCATCTGGGTGTTCCATCTTTCGGCGCCCATGCGCAGCTTCTGCCGGGCGGCTGCCGGCAAAATCCGGGAAGCGGATTATATCCTCGTTCATTATCAAAGGTGCGGTTATAAAAATGCCGCTCAGGAAATGGATGCCCTGCTCGGGCTTTGCGGGACAAGGGTTGAGAGCATTTGCTGCCGGCAGGGCACCCCGCTGCGCCAAACTACCTTTTACACTGCGCAGGAAACCGAACCGAAGGCTTGCTGAGTTCCGTCCGCTTTCAGCAAACGAATGGCAAGAAATGTCGAGCGATTTCTTTTCTGATTTCGTAACATATCCGTTATAAGGCGGTAAGAGGATGAAAGCATGAACGAGCAGGTCTTGGCTGTCCAGCGGATGCAGGACTATATTGAATCGCATATCGAGGAGGAAATCACAATGGCAGGCCTGTCATTGGCCTCGATGTTTTCTCCCTGGCATTCCTACCGGCTGTTCCGGCAGTATACCGGGCTGACCCCGGCGGAATACATCCGGCGGCTGCGGTTGTCCCAATCGGCCCTCCGGCTGAAAAACGAAAATTGCCGCGTGAGCGACGTAGCCTACGCGCTCGGGTTTGGCAGTGTGGATGGCTATCAGCGTGCGTTTTTCAAGGAATTCGGCCGCAATCCGGGGGCATATGCCAAAGATCCCGCTCCCATCTCGCTCTTTATCCCTTACGGTGTAAAATTCAGAGAACTCAGAAAGGAACCACACAACATGGAACAAGTGCAAAGCGTATTCATTCAAATGATTCGAAAACCGGAACGCAAGGTGATTCTCAAGCGGGGCGTCAGTGCGGAAGGATACTTTCCTTATTGTGAGGAAGTCGGCTGCGACGTTTGGGGGCTCCTGAGCAGCATGGATTCCCTCTCCGGGGAACCAGTATGCCTGTGGCTGCCCGCGCGGTACAAAAAGCCCAATACCTCCACTTATGTGCAGGGTGTTGAAACGGCGCCGGATTATGCGGGCACCGTGCCGGAAGGCTTTGATGTAATCACCCTTCCCGCAGCGGATTACCTGATGTTCCAGGGCGAACCCTTCCGGGAGGAAGACTACTGTGAGGCGATTGCTGCGGTGCAACACGCCATGGATCGCTATGATCCGGCAGTCATCGGCTGTGAATGGGACGATGAAAGCCCGCGCATTCAGCTTGAGCCTCGCGGGGAACGCGGCTATATTGAATTGCGTGCCGTAAAGCCGAGGTCCGGCCGATGAGCGAGCAAACGGACATCCCACAGCAAAGCGGCTGGAGAAAGCGTGCGCTCCTCTTCCTCACCAGCCAATGTATCACGCTGTTCGGTTCCACGCTGGTTCAGATGGCCATCATCTGGTATGTCACGCTGCAAACTTCCTCCGGCGCATGGGTGGCCGCCTTCACGGCCTGCTCTTACCTGCCGCAATTCCTGATTTCCTTCATGGGCGGCGTTTGGGCAGACCGTTTCAGCCGCAAGGCGCTGATCCTTGGCGCCGATGCTGCAATCGCGATGGTCACGCTCGCCATGATGCTGACGATGCCGCATATCACCGCGGAACCAGCCCTGCTTTCCGCCCTGCTGGCCATGTCGGTTCTCCGCTCTCTCGGGGCGGGCATTCAGACTCCCGCAGTTCACGCGGTGCTGCCCCAACTCGTGCCGGAGCAACAGCTCATGCGCTTTAACGGGATCAATGCCACCATGCAGTCCCTCGTTCAGTTTGCCGCCCCCGCGGCCGCCGGCGCGCTGCTTTCGGTAAGCACGCTGCGCTCCACCCTTCTCGTGGATGTTCTGACGGCTGCGCTGGGGGTCGGCCTCGTTTGCTGCATCCCGCTCCCAAAGCAGCAAAAGCGAACGGAAAAAGCATCCGTTTTTTCCGATATAAAGCAGGGCATGCGGTATGCTTTTTCGGACCGGTTTCTCGGCAGGCTGCTGCTCGTATACGGTCTCTTTATCTTCCTGTGCGTCCCCGCTGGATTTCTGGCCCAACTGCTGGTTAGCCGCGTTTATGGCGACACGTATTGGCACCTGACCGCCGTAGAGCTTTTCGGTTTTGCAGGGATGGCGCTGGGCGGCCTGCTGATGGGGTTCTGGGGCGGTTTTCGGAACCGGGAGAAAACCCTTCTCGCCGGGCTTGCCGCCTTTGGCGCGCTGGCCATTGGCATGGGGGTTTCCCGGAACTTCATTTTCTATCTCAGCCTGATGCTCCTCTATGGCGTTGCGCTCACCACAGTGCAAACCGCAACGACCACACTCATTCAGGAGCGTGCGGAGACCGCCGTACAGGGCCGCGTTTTTGGCCTGATGGGATCCATATACAGCGGGTTCCTTCCCATTGGCATGGCGGTGTTTGGCCCCCTTTCGGATTACATCCCCCTGCAATGGCTCATGGCAGGCTCCGGCGCGGCACTGATCCTGATCGCCTTTGGCCTGCGGATGGATGGCATGGCACTTGCAGGAAAGGCAGGTTCAGCTTCAGCTGCCCCGCGGGAATGACAGCATTCCTCCTTTCCGGCAGTATTTCTGCCTGATATGTTTGTTCTTGCCCAATTGGCCTGCGCAGCCCTTGCAATCTACTTTTCGGTATGATATGATACCGAAAAGTAGATGTCTATATATGTAGAGGAATTAACGCATGGCTGTGTCTCTTTTACTCACGGGGTTCCCTGGAAGCATGGATCGCGGCTGGCTGGGATGGAGCACGGTCGTGCTTTTAAAGCAAGGCAAAAAAAACATCCTGTTTGATACGGGGAATTATAACGACCGTGCGCAGCTGATTGACAGGCTGCAGCAGCACCGTTTAACGCCGCAGGACATAGACCAGGTCGTACTGAGCCATTTGCATTTTGACCATGTCATGAATATAGATTTGTTCCGTAACGCAGAAATTTTTGCCGGCGCGCAGGAGCGCGAGCAGACCGAAGATCTCGCAACACCACAGCTCTATTTGGAGCGTTTGAGCAAATCCCACCAAGTCAATTGGATTCATCAGGAAACGGCGCTTTGCGCGTCCGTAACGTTACTCCCGACGCCGGGTCATACGCCCGGATCAATTTCGCTGCTATTTCAGGATCAACAAAAAAGCATAATTTTGTGCGGAGACGCAGTAAAAAGCCGAAGGGAATACAATGGCTGCCGGAATACCCCCTCCGTAACGGCTTGGGCAAATCGGGCGGATTGGATCGTCCCCGGGCACGATAAACCCTTTACAAGGGAAGGCGTGTACTGCAATGCCCCAGCGCAGAACAGGATACAGGCCGACTTGGAAACACCGTGCACCATTGTATTCGACAGCGAAAAAAGGAATGGGAGTGAGGTATTATGAGCCAACCGGTAAAAATTGACAGAAACAGCTATACGCCGATCTACATTCAGATTCGGGAAGATCTGAAGCGCCTGATCGAAGAAGAAAAGGCGCACCGCGAGCAATTTTACAGCGATGAAGAGCTGGTGCAGATGTATGGCGTGAACCGGCTCACGGTAAGGCGCGCTGTGGAAAAACTGGTTGACGAGGGCTATCTTTACCGCGTTCGCGGCGTAGGCACTTTTATGAGTTCGCCCAAAATCAATATGCCTGCCGCAGGCGGAACGAACCTGAACAGCTTTGAAGAACAGTGCCGGAAAGCCGGAAAGGTCTGCGTTGTAAAGGTAACGGAAATGAAGCTTGTGCAAGCGCCACCCGCCGTGCAGGCCGTCCTGCAGCGCGATGAGGTGTGTTATTTGGAACGGTTGCGCTATGTTGACCAGATCCCTATGGTGTTGGACAAATTCTACTTTCCGGCAGAGGTGATGGCCGGCATCAGCAAAGAAGCCTGCTGCCACCTAAAAATGCCCGAAATCCTGAATAAGGCTACAGGGATCGTTCCGTCGTACGCGGTCATGGAGGCGGAAGCGATTCTTGCGACCCATGAAGATGGAGAAAAGCTGCAAATATCCGTACAGGATCCGCTCCTTTTGCGCAAAATGCGAATTTATCTTAAGGATGATTCCACTGCCGTGGTGGGCAAAACGCTGAACCGCGGGGATCTGTTCCGCCTAATTGTGCGGGTTAGCTATTAAACATGCAGTGGAAAGTTCAAGTATAAGGCAAAGGAGAAGAAGCATGAAGGCGTATCGATTCGGAATTATCACCAGCCATATGAGCGAAGGGTTCCTGGCTGAAAAAGAGCAGGTTACCGTTGAAACCCCCTGGGGGGCTGCAACCGTATACTGCGGAAAATTGGAGGGGATCCCCTGCGCGGTGCTGCTGCGCTACGGCGACAAATCCACGGTAGCCTCCCATCGGATCAGCTTCCGCGCAAACCTTTGGGCGCTTAAAACGCTCGGCGTAGAGCATCTCATCACCCAAAACGCAATCGGCTCCGTAAATCCGGATATCCGGCCGGGCGATTTTGTAATCCCGGACGATTTTATTGATTTCACCAAACACCGAGAGCTGAGCTTTTTTGAAGAAGAGGAATGCTGGGTGCGCGTGGATATGACTGACCCGTTCTGCCCTGCGCTGCGGCAAAAGCTTATTTCGGCTGCAAAGGAGATTGGCGTGAACCCCAGGGAACGCGGCGTGTTCATCTGCACCGAAGGGCCGCGGTTTGAAACGCCGGCCGAAGTCCGTTTTTACCGGAGCATCGGCGGAGACATTATCGGCACGCCGATGGTTCCGGAGGCCGTGCTGGCAAGGGAAGCGGGCATCTGCTATGCATCCGTTTCCATCGTCATCAACATGGCAACCGGAATGGCTCCCGCCGTGGTGCACAGCGGCGATGAAGGGATCATCAATTATTATGCGCGTACCGGGCTTGAAGAAAAGGTGGAGCAGATTTTTCGGCTCGTTGCAAAAAGCCTGGATACGCCGCGTGCCTGCCACTGTGCACAGGCGCTCGAGGAAGGGATTCACGGTACTCCGCCAGCATGGGCAAACGGCGTTTTGCTGCATGAAGCAGAAAAGTAAGTAAAAGAAATGCCCGCAATGCTGGAACAGCTTAAAGTCGGAGGGGTTCTATGAGACGGTACGTGTTGAAACGTTTAATTTATGCAGTCTTCGTTATTTTTTGTGTCGTGACCATCGTGTTCTTTTTAACGCGTCTGAGCGGTGATCCGGCCAGGCTGATGGCTGCCCCGGACGCTTCGGATGAGGAAATTCTTGAGCTTCGGGAGGCTCTCGGGCTGAACAAACCGCTTATTGTGCAATACGGCGAATATCTCGTCCGGGCAGTACAGGGAGATTTCGGCATGTCCTACCGCCATGGTGAACCCGCAATGCAGCTGGTGCTGGACCGCTTGCCCATGACAATGCGGCTGAGCGGCATGGCATTGCTGATTGCCCTGTTGGTCGCGCTTCCGCTTGGCCTGATCGCGGCCGTTTACCGGGATTCCGTTCTGGATCAGGCGGCGATGACGCTCTCCCTGTTCGGGCAAAGCTTTCCGACCTTTTGGATGGGCATCATGCTGATCCTCATATTCTCCGAAACCTTGCGCTGGCTGCCGACTTCGGGGACCGGCGGCATAGAATACATGATCCTTCCCGCCGTTACGCTGAGCTTTCAAACCACCGCAAACGTAACCATGCTGCTCCGCTCCAGCATGCTGGAGGTGCTGGGCACGGATTATATCCGCACGGCGCGGGCAAAAGGCGTGCAGGAGCGGGGCGTTATCGTGGCGCATGCGCTTCGCAACGCCGCTCTCCCCGTTATCACTGCAATCTCTCTCCAGATCGGCCCGATGCTGGGCGGCGCCGTTGTAACGGAAACCGTGTTTGCCTACCCGGGCATGGGAAGGCTTGCTGTACAAGCCATCAATAACCGCGACTTCACGGTGGTTCAGGCGTTTGTCGTTGTAATGGCGGTCATCATAGTCAGCATCAATTTGATTACCGACCTGATTTATACCGTCGTAGACCCCAGGATCAAATTGAAATAAGGAAGGGGGGATTTCCCAAATGAAACAGCAACAGGAAAAATCGCGATCTCCCTTTGCAAAAGCCATTCGCAATTTTTTTAAAAGCGGCGTTGCAACGGCAGGCGCAGTCATCCTCACCCTCGTAGTGCTGATGGCCATTTTTGCAGATGTGTTGGCTCCTTTTGATCCGAACGGAATTAATATCGTAGACCGTCTGAGCCCGCCGTTTTCGGAAAAGAACGGCGTATACCACGTTCTTGGAACCGATGCGCTGGGGCGCGATATCCTCAGCCGGATCATTTATGGCTCCAGGATCTCGCTTTTGATCGGCGTTTGCGCGGTATGCGTCGGCGCGTTGGTCGGCGTAACGTTCGGTCTGCTCAGCGGCTTCAAGGGCGGCGCGTGGGATAACGTGATCATGCGCATCACCGATGTGCAGCTTGCAATTCCATTTTTGATTCTGGCTCTCGCAGTCATCGCCATTCTCGGAAACGGGCTTGTGAACGTCGTCATGGTAATCGGGCTTACCAGCTGGATGCTTTATGCCCGAACGGTGCGCGCGGAGGTCATGTCGATCAAAAATCAGGATTTCGTGCTTATGGCAAAGGCAATGGGCGTGTCCGAAACAAAGATCATGCTCCGGCATATTCTGCCCAACGTCTCTTCCTCCATCATTGTAATCAGCTCGCTGCAGGTGGCGCGCGTCATTTTGTTTGAAGCGTCTCTGAGCTTCCTCGGCTTGGGCGTGCCGCCGGACATCACCACTTGGGGATCCATGATTTCCGACGGCAGGAATTACCTGAACAATGCATGGTGGATTGCCACCATTCCCGGGCTGGCCATTTTCTTCACAGTCATCGGCATCAATCTGGTCGGCAACAGAATCCGCGACCTGCTTGACCCCAAGCTGAAAGCCAATGAATGAAGAAAGGAGCGCCACGATGAATACCATATTGCGGGTGAACGACCTTGTAACCACCTTTCGCTACGGCAAAAAGGACATTCCCGTTGTAAACGGCGTTTCCTTTGAAGTGCATGAAGGGGAGATCCTCGGCATCGTGGGGGAATCCGGCTGCGGGAAAAGCGTGACCTCGCTTTCGATCATGCGCCTGATCAACCCGCCCGGCAAAATTGCGCAGGGTGAAATCTTATTGGGCGATACGGATCTGACCAAGGTTCCGGCCAACAAGCTGCACCGCCTGCGCGGCAAAGACATTGCCATGATTTTTCAGGAGCCCATGACGTCGCTTAATCCTTTGCAGACAATCGGCAGGCAAATCGCAGAGGCCGTCTTGCTGCACAGCGATGTCACCAAGCAGCAGGCGTGGGAAAAGGCGGTTGAAATGCTCGGCATGGTGGGCATCGCCTCGCCGGAGAAACGTGCGAAAGCCTATCCGCACATGCTTTCGGGCGGGATGCGGCAGCGTGTGATGATCGCCATGGCGCTGAGCATGAATCCGCACCTGCTGATTGCCGACGAACCCACAACGGCTCTGGATGTGACCGTGCAGGCGCAGATCCTGGAGCTGATCAAAAAGCTCAGGGATGAAATCGGCATGGCGATCATGCTCATTACGCACGATTTGGGCGTGATCTCCGAAACCTGCGAACGCGTCATCGTCATGTATGCCGGCGAGATCGTGGAGCAGGCGCCCATCCGTGAACTATTCAGCCATCCAAGCCATCCTTACACACAGGGGCTGATCGCATCCGTTCCGCGCATGAAGCAAACGGAAAAGCTGCTGCATACCATCCCCGGCATGGTGCCCGGAGTGCAGGATATGCCGGAAGGCTGCCGTTTTGCGCCGCGGTGCAGCCGTGCACAGGAACGGTGCATGAAGGAAAAGCCGCCTACGTTCGCGGTGAACGATGGGCATTATGCCGCCTGTTGGCTTTGCGCGGGGAGGGAATAAATGATGCCGCTGTTGGAAGTAAACGATTTAAAAAAATATTATCCCGCAGGGCGCGGCGAAATTCTTAAAGCGGTGGACGGCGTATCCTTTTCCATCGAAGCGGGCGAAACGCTTGGCATCGTCGGAGAATCCGGCTGCGGAAAGAGTACGACCGGCCGTGTGCTGCTCAAGCTGGAAGAACCCACGGACGGCCGGATTTTCTTCGAGGGAACGGAGATCACCCGGTATACCGCCAAGCAAATGCGGCCGCTGCGAAGGGACATGCAGATCATCTTTCAGGATCCCTATGCTTCGCTCGACCCGCGGATGCGCGTCGCACAGATCATCGCGGAGCCGCTTATTACGCACAATCTTGTGCAGGGCAAAGCGGACTGCGAAAAGCGTGTGGACGAATTGCTGGAGGCCGTTGGTTTGCCGGTAGACTGCAGGAAAAAGTACCCGCATGAATTTTCGGGCGGACAGCGCCAGCGCATCAGCATTGCGCGCTCTTTGGCGCTGCAGCCCAAGCTCATCGTATGCGACGAGCCGGTATCCGCGCTGGATGTTTCCATACAGTCTCACATTCTCAACCTGCTACGCGAATTACAGCAGCAGTATCATCTTGCTTATATCTTCATCTCCCATGCGCTCAACGTCGTCAGCCACATGTCCGACCGGGTGGGCGTGATGTATCTCGGGCAGATGGTGGAGCTTGCGGGCAAGGAAGTGATCTACGATGCGCCGCAACACCCTTACACAAAGGCGCTTCTTTCCGCAATCCCACAGATTGACGAAGCGGATCGCCGCCAAAGGGTTGTTCTGCAGGGCGATGTCCCGAGCCCTATCCAGCCGCCGTCCGGATGCCGCTTCCATACCCGGTGCGCGCAGGCATGTGAACGCTGTAAAACTGAAGCGCCCGCGTTCCGGCAGATCGCTCCCGGCCATTTTGTGGCCTGCCATTTCGCACAGGAGGCACCGCAATGCTGACAAGAATCGATTGCGCGCATTTGCTCACTGCGGACGAACACCAGCCCTACGTTCCCGCTGCCGCCGTGTTGGTGCGGGGCGACGCCATCGCGTGGGCCGGGCCGGGCGCGCAGTGCCCCGCCACACGGGAACAGGCCGACCAATGGTTGGATTTTTCCGATAAGATCATAATCCCCGGCCTCGTCAACACGCATGGGCACAGCAGCCTCAACTGTATGCGCGGCGCGAGCGACGCGGGCGATTTTACACAATGGGCCGGCGAATTGAAAGCATATACCTCGGATCTGACGCCGGAAGCGCTGCATTTTGGCAACCTGCTTTCCGTGATGGACATGCTCGCGGGCGGCACAACCTGCATTTGCGATTGCACGCGTTACGGAATCGGCGGGCTGAGCCGCGCTGCGGAGCTGTTCGGCATGCGCAGCCTTGCGGGAGGCTTGGCCAATTCTCCGGAGCTGCGCACGGATGGGCAAGGCAACTGGGATGACATTGTAGCATGGTGCGATGCGGCAGATATATGCCCGGATCGCTCTACACTGGTAAATGTGTACATAGGTGCACATTCCCCGTACAACTGCACGGGGGAACTGCTGAAAACTGCGCATGCGCAGGCGCGGCAAAGGGGGCTGCTGTTTGTCATCCACGCAGCGGAAACAAAAGCGGAAGAAAGCACCATCCTGCAGCGGTACGGAATGCGTCCAATCCCGTGGCTGCATTCGCTGGGCGTGCTGGATGAAAACACCCTTCTGGTGCACAGCGTATGGCTGAACGAAGAAGAAATTGCGCTCATCAGCCACTGCGGCTGCAAGGTTGCGCATTGCCCGGCAAGCAATATGAAGCTCGGCAGCGGCGTCGCGCCCATTAAAAAAATGGTTCGCAGCGGCATTACCGTAGGGCTTGGCACCGACAGCATGCTCAGCAACAACAGCCTGGATCTGTTTTCGGAAATGAAGATTGCCTCCCTTGTGGACAGGATCACCTACGGGCCGGATTGTCTGGACAACCGCCAGCTGTTTCACATGGCCACCATTGAGGGCGCGCGCGCCCTCAGGATGGATCGTTGGATTGGAAGCATCTGCGCAGGAAAGAAAGCGGACCTTGCCGTTTTGAACGGATACCATCCGTTGGGATATGACGAACAGCGTCTGCTGTCGGACTTGGTGTTTTACATGAACCGCGACAGCGTTTACGCCACCATGGTGAACGGCACGCTGGTTTACCGGGACGGGCGCTTTCTCCTGCAGGATGGGGAAGCGGTTCGGGAACAGGCGAAACGGTATTTTGAAGAATCCGAAAAATACCGGAAGCTGCTGCACGGGGAAGCCCGCGAAAAAGGAGATCGGAAATGAAACGATACGTCATCGGCATCATTGCAAGTTTTTTATCGGAAGATCTGGTGCGCAACCAGCAGGAACGGCAGGTTGCAACGCCTTGGGGTGAAGCGACGGTGATCCTCGGCGAAGTGGAAGGAAAGCCCGTCGCCGCGGTGCAGCGCTACGGTCCGGAGATCCGGATCGCCAGCAGCTGGGTCAATTACCGCGCCAATATCTGGGCGCTGAAAAAGATGGGCGTAAAATACATGATCGCCATGAATGCGCTCGGATCCATCAATCCGGAAATCACGCCGGGTTCCATCACGTTGCCGCATGATTTTCTTGATTTCACCAAGGGACGCCCGCTGAGCTTTTTTGAAAAGGAAAGCTGCTGGGTACGCGTTGACATGACGGATGCATTTTGCAGCCAATTGCGCAAAAAAATTATGGCAAGCGCAGCGTCTCTGCAAATTCCGCTGATCGACCATGCGGTGTTCGCCTGCTCGGAAGGCCCACGCTTTGAATCGGCGGCAGAAGTCAAAATGTATCAGATGCTGGGCGCCGATCTTGTGGGCACGCCCGTTGTTCCAGAAATCATCTTGGCACGCGAAGCGGGCATGTGTTACAGCTCCATTGCCGCGATCATGAACCTAGGGTGCGGCATGGTAGAGTCCGTCGCCCATGACGATATGACGAAGTATTACCGTTCCTGCGGCGCGCAGGAGAAAGTGGAAAAAATCGTGCGCGAGACGATACGCACCTTCGTTGATGACAGAACCTGCCGTTGTGCAGGCGCTGCCCTGGAAGGCGTAGCCGGGCGTTTCCCGGCCTGGTATCTGGAAGAAACGGAACCATAAACTCTTATGCACTTGCACCCTATGCGGCGCAATGCAAATAAATCACGGAGGAATCCTCATGAAAAAGACCCTTTGTATGATCCTGGCTCTTCTTGTGGTGTTGGCCGGATGCGCGCAGACAACTCAGCCTGACGCTACCCCCGCGGCAACGCCCGAGCAGACCGCGCCGCAAGGCACCGAAACGGAGCAGCCCGATGCCTCTGCCGAGCCGGGCACACCCGATGAACCGGCCAAAGACACCTTGGTGGTTGCATTGAGCGCCGACGCCCTGTCGATGGACCCCGCCCGTCACACAACCTACCCCACTGGAACCGTTCTGTTCCACATTTACGATCCCCTGGTTACCCGCGACGCCAACGGCAACATTCAGCCCTGGTTGGCAGAATCCTGGGAATTGCTGGATGACGTAACCTGGCAGTTCAAGCTGAAAGAAGGCGTAACCTTCACAAACGGTGAGCCGTTCAACGCGGAATGTGTCAAATACAGCCTGGAGCGCGTGCTCGATCCTGATACGCAGGCGCCCAACAAAACCCGCATCGCAGCAATCGACCATGTAGATGTGGTGGATGAATACACCGTGAACGTTGTAACGCAGTACCCCGCGCCCACGTTGCTGCAGGGCATGGCGGAAGATGGCTTCTGCGCGATGATGGTTCCCGTGCAGCACACGTCCACCAGCCTTGAAACGCTCGGTTCCGAGCCTGTCGGCACCGGCCCGTACATGCTCAAGGAATGGGTCAAAGACGACCACATTACCCTGGTTGCCAACGATGCCTACTGGGGAACCGCCCCTGCGATCAAGACGATCATTTTCCGCCCCATCCCGGAAACCAGCACGGCGATCAGCGAGCTCAAGAGCGGTGGCGTAGACGTTATCACAAACGTACCTCCCGAGCAGATGGATGGCCTGAATACCGATACCACGAAGGTTGTGGCAAAGGCGACCGACCGCCTGTTCTACATTAACGTGAACACGCTGGAGGAAGGCCCCCTGCAAAACAAACTGGTGCGCCAGGCAATTGCTTATGCGATCGACGTAGACGCCATCAACGAAAGCCTGCTCGGCGGAATGGCGCAGCGCACCGCCATCAACCTGCCTCTTGAGGCATTCGGCTACGATGCATCCCTGACGCCGTATGAATACAATCCCGAAAAGGCCAAGGAGCTGCTCGCGGAAGCCGGCTATGCCGATGGCATCACAATCCCGTTCCTTTCCCGCAACGGCCGTTACATTAAGGATAAGGAAATCGTAGAAACCTGCGCCGCTTACCTTGAGCAGGTGGGCATCCACTGTGAAGTTGAGCTGGTAGAAGGCGGCGTTTGGCAAAACCGTTCCGAAAACCACGGCCGTAAAGGCATCTTCTACCCCGGTTGGAGCGGCCGCGATGCAGATCTGGTCTTTTATCCGCAGCTCGCCTCCGGGCAATCGCAGAGCTATGTCAGCGATGAGGCGCTTGACGCGATGATCATGGAAGCGCGTACGACGATGGATGAGGCAAAGCGCCTTGCGCTCTATTATGAGATCGATGCGTACCTCTACGATCAGATGTACCAGATCCCGCTGTTCCAGTCCCCCGCCATTTACGGCGTGAACAATGCGCTCAACTGGGAGCCGCGCAACGACGATATCCTCAGCTTCCGCGATGCAAGTTTTTAATCAAAAGCAGCGTTTGTAGCTACACCATCGGGTACCATCCCACCCTTGGGATGGTACCCGATTAAGTTGTCTCTGCAAGCGTTTAAGCGGCCCCCCTTCGCCCGCTCCGGGCGCGCCATGTTTCAAAGCGCAGCAATCAGCAAATGCGATGTCCGCTTTTGATTCATGCGCCTTTTCAGCAAGCTCACAACAGCAGGTTCACAAGAATCCTTCATTTCCTCCTTCACTCCATCCTTCACTCCCTGCCCAATGTGTATTGTGCCTGCGCCGCTTCCCTTTGCCACGCAAATGACCGCTTGACAAAGCATGCGTTCTATGGTAACATTGCAGGCAATTGAATGAATATTAATACGCAGACGGAATTATGCCCGTATCGGACGGTTCAGAGAGCCGGCGGTTGCTGCAAGCCGGCCCAAAAGATACTGTGCAGTCTCCTTCCCGAGTAGAACGCCCCAACCCCGGAACAGTAAGGCGTTACGGCCGCCCCGTTACAGGCTAGAAGCTTGTTTGAGCTTTGAACACGAGTGATCGTCCATTCCCTAACCGCGTTGGGATGCGATAATCAGGGTGGTACCACGAACTTTCGTCCCTGAAGCCAATTCGGCTTCAGGGTTTTTTTAAAGGATATAATCCCGCTCCATGCACGGCGCAGCACGCCGGGCAGGCGGGTTTTGGAGGATTTTTATACATGCAGATGACAGGCGCAAAAATCTTGATGGAATGCCTGCTGGAACAGGGTGTGGATACCGTTTTTGGCTACCCCGGCGGCACCATCCTGAACGTTTATGACGAGCTTTACCGCTATCGCGGCAAAATTCGGCATATTCTCACCTCCCATGAGCAGGGCGCTTCCCATGCAGCGGACGGTTATGCCCGTTCCACCGGCAAGGTAGGCGTGTGTTTCGCCACCTCCGGCCCGGGGTGCACCAACCTTACCACAGGCATCGCCACGGCTTATATGGACTCTTCCCCCGTGGTATTCATCACCTGCAATGTGGCGGAAAACCTCGTGGGCAAGGACTCGTTTCAGGAGGTTGACATCACGGGCATCACCATGCCCATCACCAAATGCAACTACATGGTGCGCGATACGGCCAAGCTCGCGGACATCGTGCGCGAGGCATTCGCCATCGCACGCGGCGGAAGGCCCGGCCCGGTGCTCATCGACATCGTGAAAAATGCGACCGCCCAAACGGCGGAGTTTACCCCCCTGCCCCGGGAAGCGCATGCTTCCGCCGGGCGGCTTGGTGCGCTCATCAAGCGCGCCTCCCATGACCTACGCGCTCCGGAGCCGGATCTCAACGATGTGCACAAGCTTGTGCAGATGATCCAAGCCTCGCAAAAGCCCCTTCTGATCTGCGGTGGCGGCGTAGTGCGCAGCCGGGCGGATCATGAATTTCTCGCCCTTGCAGAATGCATTGACGCACCCGTTGCCGTAACCGTGATGGGCGGCGGCGGCTTCAAGGGGCGCAATCCGCTCACTACGGGCATGGTCGGCATGCACGGTTCGCAGGCTTCCAACATGGCCTGCGACAGCTGCGACCTGCTCATCGCCGTGGGCTGCCGCTTCTCCGACCGTGTGGCGCTCGATCCCGCAAGCTTCGCAAGCCAGGCGCAGATTGTGCAGATCGACATCGACCGTTCCGAGATCAACAAGAATGTGCAGACTGACCACCATATCATCGGCGATGCAAAGCGCGTGCTGCAAATGCTGCTGGACGAGCTTGAGCCGATGGATCATACCCCGTGGAAGGATTATGTGTTTTCTTTTAAAACGGAAACAGAGTATGACGAAGGCGGGAGCACCCTTACGCCCAAGCAGATTACGGATGCCATTGCACGCCTTATGCCGCAGGACACCATGGTTGCAACGGATGTGGGACAGCACCAGATGTGGGCCATCCAGCATTTCCATTTCGATTACCCCGGCCAGCTTCTGACTTCCGGCGGCTTCGGCACGATGGGCTTTGGCCTTGGCGCCGCCATCGGCGCCAAGGTCGGAAACCCGGAAAAGACCGTGATTCATATCACGGGGGACGGCAGCTTCCGCATGAACTGCAACGAGCTTGCCACCGAGCAGTATTATGACATTCCGGTCATCACCTTCGTGTTCAACAACAATACGCTCGGCATGGTACGCCAGTGGCAAACGCTGATTTATGATAAGCGTTATTCCGAAACCACGCTGGACCGCGCGCCCAATTTCGTAAAGCTCGCGGAGGCTTACGGGCTGCGCGGCAAACGCGTTTGCAACGTAAAGGAGCTGGAGACGGCGATCACGGAGGCCATGGAATGGAAGCACGGCTATGTGATCGACTGCGCCATCGACCAGGATGAAATGGTTCGCCCCATGGTAGGCGGCGGCAGCCGTATCACCCAGTTCATTATCGATTAAAGGAGGGATGCACATGGACCGCGCAGTAAGACGTTCCCTGTCCGTTCTGGTGGACAACGAAGCCGGCGTGCTTTCCCAGGTTTCGCGCCTGTTTTCCCGCAAGGGCTACAACATCGAATCCCTGGCTGTCGGCACGACGGATGACCCGGCCGTTTCGCGCATCACCATTGAGGTGCTCGCGGACGATAAGCAGATCAATCTGCTCAGCAATCAGCTGCGCAAGCTGCTGCCGGTACATTCCGTGAAGCTGCTGCACCCGGAAAATGCCATCCGGCGCGAGCTGATTCTCATCAAGGTCAGCGTTCCCACAAGTGAGATCGGAAACCGCGTCATCCAAATCGCAAACATTTTCCGCGCGTCGATCATCGACGTTTCTGCGACAACGCTTACCCTTGCCATGATCGGGGAGGAAAGCAAGGCCTCGGCCATTGAAAACCTGGTAAAAGAGTTCGGCATCCTCGAGCTGGTGCGCACCGGCATGATCGCACTGGAACGGGGCTCAGATACAATTTATGAGGACACAAAAGAAAAAGGAGAGTTTAATTATGGCAAAAATGTACTATGAAAAAGACTGTGACCTCGGCAAGCTTGACGGCAAGAAAATCGCCATCATCGGGTATGGCTCGCAGGGCCATGCGCACGCGCTCAATCTCCGGGATTCCGGCTGCGATGTAATCGTCGGCCTCCGCCGCGGCGGCAAATCCTGGCCGGTAGCCGAGAAGGACGGATTTGAAGTGATGACCGTTGCGGAAGCCACCAAGGCCGCAGACATCATCATGATCCTGATCAACGATGAAGCGCAGGCCGATATGTACAAGGCCGATATCGCGCCCAATCTGACAGACGGAAAAGCCATCGCCTTCGCGCACGGCTTCAATATCCGCTATAAGCAGATCGTCCCTCCGGCGGGCGTGGATGTATTCATGGCCGCCCCGAAGGGCCCCGGCCACACCGTCCGCTCCCAGTACGTTGCCGGCAAGGGCGTGCCCTGCCTCGTCGCTGTGGAGCAGAATGCAACGGGCAAGGCGTATGACATTGCGCTTGCCTACATCGCCGGCATCGGCGGCGCCCGCGCAGGCATCATGGAAACCACCATGCATGACGAAACCGAAACCGACCTCTTCGGCGAGCAGGCCGTGCTCTGCGGCGGCGTCGTGGATCTGATGCGCTGCGGCTTCGAGACGCTCGTTGAAGCAGGCTACGAACCGGAAAACGCCTATTTCGAGTGCATCCATGAGATGAAGCTCATCATCGACCTCATCAACAAGGGTGGCGTTGCGGCGATGAACTATTCCATCTCCGACACGGCAGAATACGGCGAATACGTTTCCGGCCCCCGCGTGCTCCCTTACGAGCAGACCAAGGCCAACATGAAGGCCGTGCTGCAGGACATTCAGGACGGCACTTTCGCGGGCAAGTGGATCGCGGAAAACAAGAACGGCCGCTGCTTCTTCAATTCCAAGCGCGAAACGCTCGCCAAGCATCCGATGGAAGTCATCGGCAAGCAGCTGCGCGAGCAGATGCTTTGGAAGAACGATTCCGATTTGGACAAGGCTTCCAACTAAGCAGAGCTTTCGGGAAAGCGGAACCCCCGCTTTCCCCTGATTTCTCACAGGCAGCCTGCCCTCCGGTGCGGCCGCCTTTTTCACACAAACGAGAACGAGGATTAACACATGCTTTCCGATAACATCAAAACCGGCGTGGAGCGCGCGCCGAACCGCAGCCTGCTTTACGCGCTCGGCTATACAGAAGAGGAAATCCGCCGCCCGCTGATCGGCGTTGTGACCTCCTTCAACGAAATTGTCCCCGGGCACATGAATCTCGACAAGATCGCCGAAGCGGTCAAGGCCGGCGTGCGCGCAGCCGGAGGCACCCCCGTGCTGTTCCCCGCCATCGCCGTGTGCGACGGCATCGCCATGGGGCACATTGGCATGAAGTATTCGCTTGTCACGCGCGACCTCATCGCCGATTCCACCGAGGCCATGGCGCTCGCCCACCAGTTTGACGGGCTCGTCATGATTCCAAACTGCGATAAAAATGTGCCCGGCCTCCTGATGGCCGCGGCGCGCATCAATGTTCCCACCCTCCTTTGCTCCGGCGGGCCGATGCTTGCAGGACGCCTGAAGGATGGCCGCCGCACCTGCCTCAGCCACATGTTCGAGGCCGTAGGCGCTTACCACGCGGGCACGCTCGACGAGGCCGGCGTGCGCGATTATGAGGAAAACGCCTGCCCCACCTGCGGCTCCTGCTCGGGCATGTACACCGCAAACTCAATGAACTGCCTTTCGGAAGCAATCGGCATGGCGCTGCCCGGCAACGGCACCATTCCCGCCGCATATTCCGCTCGCCTGCGCCTTGCAAAGCATGCGGGCATGAAGATTATGGAGCTTGTGAAAAAGAACATCCGCCCACGCGACATCATGACTGAAGCCGCCTTCCATAATGCGGAAACCGTGGACATGGCGCTCGGCTGTTCCACCAACACCATGCTGCACCTGCCTGCCATCGCCCATGAGGCAGGCGTCACGATCAGCCTGGACGCGGCAAACGCCATCAGCGCGAAAACGCCGAACCTGTGCCATCTTGCACCCGCCGGCGACACCTTCATGGAGGATCTTGACCTTGCAGGCGGCGTTGCGGCCGTTATGAAAGAGCTTGCCAAGAAGAACCTGCTGGATCTTTCCGTGATGACCGTAACGGGCAAGCCGCTTGCGGAAACCGTGAACGCGGCCGAAAACCGCAACGAGGAGATCATCCGCCCAGTGGAGCAACCGTATTCCGAAAACGGCGGCATCGCGGTGCTCAAGGGGAACCTTGCAAAGGACGGCTGCGTCGTGAAGCAATCCGCCGTCGCCCCCGCGATGATGAAGCATGAGGGCCCTGCCCGCGTGTTCAATTCCGAGGAGGAGGCCATCGCCGCCATCTACGCGAAAAGAATCAACCCCGGCGACGTGGTGGTGATCCGCTATGAGGGGCCCAAGGGCGGCCCGGGCATGCGCGAAATGCTCAACCCCACCTCCGCCATCTGCGGCATGGGGCTTGGCGAAAGCGTTGCACTCATCACGGACGGCCGTTTCTCCGGCGCAACGCGCGGAGCATCCATCGGCCACATAAGCCCGGAAGCCGCCGCAGGCGGCGTCATCGCCCTTGTGGAAGAGGGCGACCGCATCCGCATCGACATCCCCGCCTGTGAAATTGCGCTGCTCGTTTCGGATGAGGAGCTTGCCCGCCGCAGGGCGGTATGGGTCTGCCCGGAGCCAAAGGTGAAAACCGGCTACCTTGCGCGGTATGCCAAGCTTGTAAGCTCCGCCGATCAGGGCGCCATCCTGCAATAAGCAACGAGGTAGCATATGAAGCAGATTAAAATTTTTGATACCACGCTGCGCGACGGCGAGCAATCGCCCGGATGCAGCATGAACCTGCAGGAAAAGATCGAGGTCGCCCGCTGCCTGGAACGGCTCAAGGTGGATGTAATCGAAGCGGGCTTCGCCATTTCCTCCCCCGGGGATTTTGAATCCGTTGAAACCATCGCACGCACGGTGAAGGACTGCACCGTTGCCTCCCTTGCGCGCGCCGCCGCGGGCGACATCGACGCAGCGTGGGACGCCGTGAAGAAGGCGGCGGACCCGCGCATCCACCTGTTCATCGCCACTTCACCGCTGCACATGGAATATAAGCTGCGCATGAAGCCCGAAGAGGTGCTCGAAAAGGCGGCGGCCATGGTGGCCTACGCGAAGAAATACTGCGCGAACATCGAATTTTCCGCAGAGGATGCCACGCGCAGCGATCCTGCCTTCCTGGCCAAGGTTGTGGAGGCCGCCATCCGAAACGGCGCCACCACCGTGAACATCCCGGATACCGTTGGCTACACTACGCCGGGCGAAATGCGCGCGCTGATTGAATACCTGCGCGCAAACGTGGAAAACAGCGACCGGGCGGACTTTTCCGTGCATTGCCACAACGATCTCGGCATGGCGACGGCAAACTCGCTTGCGGGCGTGCTCGGCGGCGCAGCGCAGATCGAATGCACCGTCAACGGCCTTGGCGAACGCGCGGGCAACACCTCCCTTGAAGAAGTGGTGATGGCTATGCGCACCCGCGCGGATGTGTTCGATGCCACGACGCGCATCGACTCCACCCAGATTTACCGCGCCAGCAAAACGGTCTATGACATCATCGGCCAAAGCGCGCCGCTCAACAAGCCCATCGTGGGCAAGAACGCCTTCATGCACGAAGCGGGCATCCACCAGCACGGCGTGCTTGCAAACAAGCAGACCTATGAGATCATGACGCCGGAATCCATCGGCATCCGTGCGGACAACATCGTGCTTGGCAAGCATTCCGGCAAACATGCGTTTGAATCGCACCTCAAGGAGATGGGGTATACCCTTTCTGCAGAGGAGCTTGTGCGCTGCTTCCAGGAGTTCAAGGTGCTCTGCGACAAGAAGAAGACCGTGAACGATGCGGACATCGAAGCGCTTGTGACGCACAACACCAAGAAGAGCGCAGCGGCCGAAGGCGGCTATGCGCTTGACTGGTTTGCCGTGCATACGAGCAACTTTACCACGGCAACGAGCACCATGAGCCTCAAACGGGGCGATGAACGCTTCGAGGAAGTGTGCCTGGGCGACGGCCCCATCGACGCTTCCTTCAACGCCATCGACAAGATCATCAAGCCCATCCCGCACTCGTTCGAGCTTTACACCATCAACTCCATTTCGGAGGGCAAGGACACGCTCGGCAGCGTCACCGTGAAGCTTTCGGCCGGCGGGGCAACGTTTACGGGCCGCGGCCTTTCCACGGACATCATCGAAGCGAGCATCCTCGCCTACATCGAAGCGGCAAACAAACTGCAGCAAAGCCCGCTTGCAGCGGAACAAACCAAGGAGGAGGCATAACACATGGGCATGACCATGACGGAAAAGATTCTCGCCGCCCACGCGGGGCTTCCCTGTGTGAAAGCGGGCGATTTGATCGAAGCGAAGCTGGATCTTGTGCTTGGCAACGACATCACCACCCCCGTTGCCATTACCACGTTTGAAGCGGCCGGCCTTACAAAGATCTTTGATCAGGATAAGATTGCCATCGTGCTCGATCATTACACTCCCTGCAAGGACATCAAATCCGCAGAGCTCTGTGCGCAGGCGCGCGCCTTTGCCAAAAAGCACGGCATCACACACCTGTACGACGTGGGCGAGGCGGGCATTGAGCATGCGCTTCTTCCGGAAAAGGGTCTTGTCGCCCCCGGAGACTGCGTAATCGGCGCGGATTCCCACACCTGCACCTACGGCGCTTTGGGCGCATTTTCCACGGGCGTCGGCTCCACGGACATGGCGGCCGGCATGGCCATCGGCGAAAACTGGTTCAAGGTGCCCGCAGCCATCAAGGTTACGCTCACGGGCAAGCTCAGGCCCTATGTAAGCGGCAAGGACGTTATTTTGCACCTCATCGGCAAAATCGGCGTGGACGGCGCGCTGTATCAATCGCTCGAATTCACGGGCGAAGGCGTGGCCTCCCTTTCGATGGACGACCGCTTCACCATCGCCAACATGGCCATCGAAGCGGGCGCGAAGAACGGCATTTTCCCGGTGGATGAAAAGACCGTCGAATATGTGAGCGGCCGCGTAAACCGGCCTTATACCGTCTACGAAGCGGATGCGGACGCACGGTATGCCCGTGAGGTTGTGATCGACCTTTCTTCGCTTGCGCCGACCGTTTCCCTGCCGCACCTGCCTTCCAACACGAAAACGATCTCTGAAGCAAAGGGACTGCCCATCCAGCAGGCGGTGATCGGTTCCTGCACCAACGGCCGCATTTCCGACCTGCGGCAGGCGGCGGAGATCCTCTCCGGCCGGCATATCGCCCCCGGCGTCCGCTGCATCGTAATCCCCGCTACGCAGGAGATTTATCTCCAGTGCATCCGGGAAGGCCTGGCGGAAACCTTCCTTCAGGCAGGCTGCGCGCTTTCTACCCCCACCTGCGGCCCCTGCCTCGGCGGCCATATGGGCGTGATGAGCGCGGGAGAACGCGCCGTTTCCACCACAAACCGCAACTTTGTGGGCAGGATGGGGCATGTGAAAAGCGAGGTTGTCCTCGCCTCCCCTGCCGTTGCTGCGGCTTCCGCCGTGGCAGGCTGCCTTGCAGACCCGGCGGAACTCATGAAAGGAGTGTGACGCACCATGGCAAAAGGCATCGTGCATAAGTTTGGGGACAACATCGACACGGACGTTATCATCCCCGCAAGATACTTGAACGCCCCCTCCCCGGAGGAGCTTGCGAAGCACTGCATGGAGGACATCGACCCCACGTTTGCTTCCCGCGTCAAGCCGGGCGAAATCATCGTGGGCGGCGCAAACTTCGGCTGCGGTTCCTCGCGCGAGCATGCGCCCATCGCAATTCAGGCTGCAGGCGTTTCCTGCGTGATCGCCGCAAGCTTTGCGCGCATCTTTTACCGCAATGCCATCAACATCGGCTTTCCCATCCTGGAATGCCCGGAAGCTGCTGCGGCCATTGCGGAGGGCGATGTGGTTTCCGTGGATTTTTCCTCCGGCACGATCACGGATGAAACCACGGGCGCACGCTTTCAAGCCACGGCCTTTCCGGAATTCATTGCGCGCATCATCGAAAAAGGCGGCTTGCTCCCCTATTTGAAAGCGCGTCAGGAGGCACAAAAATGAAGTATAAGATTGCGCTCATCAAGGGCGACGGCATCGGTCCGGAAATCGTAGGCAGCGCCGTACGGGTGCTCCAAAAGGCCGGCGAAAAATTTGGCCACAGCTTCGCCTTCCAGGAATACCTTATGGGCGGCTGCGCCATCGATGCCTCCGGCACCCCGCTGCCGGAGGAAACCGTTGCGGGCTGCCGTTCAAGCGACAGTGTGCTTCTCGGCGCAGTCGGCGGCCCGAAGTGGGACAAAAACCCGCCGGCGCTGCGCCCGGAAAAAGGTCTTTTGGGGTTGCGCGCAGCGCTCGGCCTTTACACAAACCTGCGCCCCGCAAAGCTTTATCCTGCGCTTTCGGCGGAGTGCCCACTCCGCGCGGACATCGTTGCCGATGGGTTCGACCTGATGATTGTGCGCGAGCTCACCGGCGGGATTTACTTCGGCGAGCGCGGCAGGCGCGAAGGCAAATTCGGCCCGGAAGCCTACGACACGGAAGCGTACAGCGTGGCGGAGATCGAGCGCATCGCCCGCGTGGCGTTTGAAACGGCAAAGAAGCGCCGCGGCAGGCTTGTGAGCATCGACAAGGCAAATGTGCTGGAAACCTCCCGCCTCTGGCGCGAAACGATGCACCGCATCGGCGCGGAATACCCGGAGGTTGCGCTTTCGGATATGCTGGTGGACAACGCCGCCATGCAGCTGGTGCGCTGCCCTTCACAGTTTGACGTGATTGTGACTTCCAACCTGTTCGGCGACATCCTTTCGGACGAAGCCTCGCAGATCACCGGTTCTATCGGCCTTCTGCCTTCTGCCTCCCTTGGGGATGGCACATGCGGCTTGTATGAACCCATCCATGGCTCCGCACCGGACATCGCCGGGCAGGATAAGGCGAACCCCATCGCCACCATCCTTTCCGCCGCGATGATGCTGCGCTATTCCTTCGGCCTTTCGGCCGAGGCCGGCTGCATCGAGGCTGCTGTGGATCATGTGCTGGCGCAGGGGCTGCGCACAGCGGACATCCTCGGCAAAAGCGGCGCGCAGCCGCTCGGCTGCACGGCCATGACCGAAGCCATCCTCGCCGCACTCTGAGCGGGAAGCGGAGCTTGTTATGGACAGACTGACATCCAACCTGTTGTTGTACCGTGATCTCGGCGAGGACAGCATCCTGCTGCGCCTTGCCGGGATTTTCCGTGACTACCGCATGGGAAACGGGGAGCGGGAAGCGCTTGTTTCCCGCATCTATGCCGAGGTGAAGCGCCTGCTTGACCTTGCAACCCAATACGGCTTCGACACGAACCTTTGGCACAATTACCTTTCGTTCGTGCTCATCACAAACGAAAATTCCTTCAGCCTCACCGCAGAGCGCCGCGGCGCGGCCGAAGGCAGTGTAAACCGCTTTGCCAAAGCGGATTTCCGCATATTCAAGCGCCTGTTCGAGTACGATTTCAGCGGCATTGAACGAGATTTGAAAATCGATTGCTTCTCCATCCTCTCGGACTATCATGCCATCCCGAAGCTCGAAAAGAATTATTATAAAAGCGTGAGCGAGCATGTGCGCTCGCTGTCCCTCGCGCTTTCCCGCGCGAAGGATGAAACCGAGTTTTTCAACCTTGTGACAGGCTTTTATAAGCGGCACGGCGTGGGGATGTTCGGCCTTAACCGCGCGTTCCGCATCCAAAACGAAGGAAACGGCATCGCGTTTTTGCCCATCAACAATGCGGATAAAATCACGCTTTCCGACCTCATCGGCTATGAGGTGCAGAAGCGGGAACTCATCGCCAACACAGAAGCGTTCGTACGCGGCCGCAGCGCGAACAACGTCCTGCTTTACGGCGACAGCGGAACGGGGAAATCGTCAAGCGTAAAGGCTGTGCTCAACGAATATGCCGGCGAGGGGCTGCGGATGATTGAGCTTTATAAGCATCAGTTCCGCGACCTTTCCGCCGTGATTGCGGCGGTGAAGAGCCGGAACTACCGCTTCATCCTTTTCATCGACGATCTGTCGTTTGAAGAGCACGAGGTTGAATATAAGTTCCTGAAAGCCGTGATTGAGGGCGGCGTGGAAACGCGGCCGGACAATGTGCTTCTTTACGCCACCTCCAACCGCCGCCACCTGATTCGGGAAACCTGGTCCGACCGCAGCGATATGGAACATGACGGCGACATCCACCGCAGCGATACGATGGAGGAAAAGCTTTCCCTCGCCAGCCGTTTCGGCGTGGCCATCAACTATTCAAGCCCCAACCGGGAGCAATATTACGACATCGTGCGCGGGCTTGCCGCGCGCGCGGGCAGGCTTGACCTGCCCGAAGGAGAGCTGCTGCTGCTCGCAAACCGCTGGGAGATCCGCCACGGCGGCGTATCCGGCCGCACGGCGCAGCAGTTCATCAACTACCTTGCCGGAAAGGAAACACCCAATGCTGACTCTTGACAAAATCTATCACGCCGCATTCGTGCTCAAGGAGGTGGCCCGCAGGACGGACCTCATCCATGCGCCAAACCTCTGTCCGGATGCAGAGCTTTACCTGAAAACCGAAAACCTGCAGGTGACCGGCAGCTTCAAGCTGCGCGGCGCTTATTACAAAATCAGCCAGCTCACCGACGAGCAGAAGCGCGCCGGCATCATCGCCTGCAGCGCGGGAAACCATGCGCAGGGCGTTGCGCTCGCCGCCACGCGGCAGGGCGCAAAAAGCGTAGTCTTTATGCCGGACAGCGCGCCCATCAGCAAGGTTGAAGCCACAAAACGCCTGGGGGCGGAGGTCTGCCTTGTCAACGGCGCGTATGACGACGCTTACGAGGCTGCTGTGCGCCGCCAGGAGGAAACAGGAGCAACCTTCATCCATCCGTTTAACGACGATGAGGTGATTGCCGGGCAGGGCACCATCGGCCTTGAAATCCTGGAACAGATGCGCGATGCGGAGGCTGTGGTCGTCCCCATTGGCGGCGGCGGGCTTATTTCCGGCGTGGCCTATGCCGTGAAGCACCTGAGCCCGAATGTAAAGGTTTACGGTGTGCAGGCCGCGAATGCGCCCGGCATGTATGAAAGCCGCCATGAAGGCAAGCTCGTTACGCTTGACACCGTTTCCACGTTTGCGGATGGCATTGCCGTGAAGCACCCGGGGGATACCACCTTTGCGCTGACGCAGGAATACGTGGATGACATTGTGACGGTTTCAGAGGACGAAATCGCCGCAGCCATCCTCGCCATGATCGAAAAGCAGAAACTCATCGCCGAAGGCGCAGGCGCGGTTTCCGTTGCGGCTGCGATGTTCGGCAAGCTCCCCATCGCGGGGAAAAAGACGGTCTGCATCGTCTCCGGCGGCAACATCGATGTAAACATCCTCTCCCGCGTGATCACGCGCGGCCTCATCACGAGCGGGCGCAACAGCAATTTGCAGATCGCGCTCGAAGACAAGCCCGGCCAGCTTGTGGGTGTAAGCGAGATCGTTGCAAAATGCGGCGCCAACGTGGTGCGCGTCAGCCATGAACACTCGGATCCGAACATGGCCATTTCAAGCTGTTTCCTGAAGCTTTCGATGGAAACGCGCGATTTTGCGCAGATCGAAGAAATCAAGCGCGCGCTCACCAAAGCAGGCTTCAAAATCGTATCCTGACACACGGCTGCGGCGTAATTTCCCCCGCTTGCATGCGCAGGCAAACGCATGGTAAAACAAGGGTGCAGCGTGCGGTTCCGGCAGAACGTAAACCCAGTTGCCGGCCGCACGCTATTTTGTTTTGGAGGACATTCCAAAGCATCCGTCCTGCTGTAAATTAATTTTATTTTGTAATGGGTTCACTCTGTATTTTGTGATTGACACAGCCATATGACGGGTGTATAATTCCGCCATTGATTGTTTTGTATAATGCTGTTCCTATTTTGTTTTTTCAGGAACGGTTAAAATATTTTCAGGAGGCACGTTTGGGATGAGCACCGTATCAGAACTTTTTGGAAGCATGGTATTCAACGACACGGTTATGAAGGAAAGGCTCCCGAAGGAGACCTACCGGGCAATGCAAAACGCCATCCGCGACGGCAGGCGCTTGGACGCTTCCGTGGCGAACGTGGTGGCCAATGCGATGAAGGATTGGGCCATTGAAAAGGGCGCTACGCATTTTACCCACTGGTTTCAGCCCATGACCGGCATCACTGCGGAAAAGCACGACAGCTTTATTTCCCCCATCAAGGGCGGGCATGTGATTATGGAGTTTTCCGGCAAAGAGCTCGTGCGTGGCGAACCGGATGCCTCCAGCTTTCCTTCCGGCGGGCTGCGTGCCACGTTTGAAGCACGCGGCTACACAGCATGGGACCCAACCTCCTACGCTTTCATCAAAGACAACACGCTCTGCATTCCCACGGCGTTCTGCTCCTACGGCGGAGAGGTGCTGGACAAAAAAACCCCGCTGCTGCGCTCCATGCAGGCTGTCAGCCGCCAGGCCATGCGCGTGCTGAAGCTCTTTGGCAATGCGGACGTTACTTCGGTAAATGTAACCGTTGGCCCGGAGCAGGAGTATTTCCTTGTTGATAAAGAGCTGTTCTCCCGGCGCAAGGATCTGCTTTACACCGGCCGCACGCTCTTTGGCACAATGCCGCCCAAGGGGCAGGAACTTGAAGATCATTACTTCGGCGCGATCAAACCGCGCATTGCCGCGTTCATGCAGGACCTTGATACCGAGCTTTGGAAGCTCGGTGTGCTTGCGAAAACCGAACACAACGAGGTCGCGCCCGCCCAGCATGAGCTTGCGCCGATTTTTACCACCGCGAACATCGCAGCAGACCACAACCAGATCACGATGGAAGTCATGCAGAAGCTTGCAAAAAAGCATGGCCTCGTCTGCCTGCTGCACGAAAAGCCATTTGAAGGCGTGAACGGGAGCGGCAAGCACAACAACTGGTCGCTCTGCACCAACACGGGGGTAAACCTGCTTGAGCCCGGCGATACGCCATACGAAAACGCGCAGTTCCTGCTGTTCCTTTGTGCGGTCATCAAGGCTGTGGACGAATATCAGGATCTGCTGCGTATCTCGGTTGCATCGGCCGGCAACGATCACCGCCTTGGTGCGAATGAAGCGCCGCCGGCCATCATTTCCATGTTTCTGGGCGATGAGCTTGAGGGCGTTCTGGACGCGATTGAGGCAGATGCAGTGTACGACGCAAAAGAGCAGGTGCAGATGAAGATCGGCGTACATGTGTTGCCGCGCTTCCCAAAGGATACCACGGACCGCAACCGCACCTCCCCCTTCGCTTTCACGGGCAACAAATTTGAATTCCGCACGCTTGGCTCCTCCGCGTCCATTTCCGATGCGAACGTGGTCACCAACACCGCCGTTGCCGAAGCGCTGAAGCAATATGCGGACGCCCTTGAAGCCGCTCCGGATTTCGCAGCCGCCCTACACGATCTGATCCGTGATACCATCAAAAAGCACAAGCGGATCATCTTCAACGGCAATGGATATGATGACGCATGGGTTGCTGAAGCGGAGCGCCGCGGCCTTTCCAACCTGCGCACCACGCCGGACGCGCTCAAGCATTTTCTGGACGAAAAAAATGTGGCGCTTTTCACCTCGCACCGCGTGCTGACCGAAGCTGAAATGAAAGCGCGGCATGAGATCATGCTGGAAAGCTATTGCAAAATCATAAACATTGAAGCGCTGACAATGCTTGACATGGCAAAGAAGGACATCTTGCCTGCCGTAACCGCCTATGCGGGCGAACTGGCCTCTGCGGCAGCCGCAAAGCGCAGCGTTTTCGCAGCCGTGGACTGTACCTTTGAAGAACAAACGGTTACAACCCTTTCCGGCCTTTCCGCAAAGCTTTACGGGGAAACGCTTTCCCTTTCGGATGCACTTGCCAAAGCTGCGAAAGCCGCGAATCCGGCTGCGGTTGCCGATTGCTATAAGAACGACGTGATTGGCGCAATGGCCGCTCTGCGTGCAACGGCGGATGCGCTTGAATCCATCACCGCCGCAAACCGCTGGCCGTTCCCCACCTATGGCGAGCTGCTGTTTGGAATCATCTAAGTTCCAAACGCGCTTAATTTCCCCCTCTATATTGCAGGGCGCCGCTTCGGAAGAAGCGGCGCCTTTGTTTGTTTACCGTCTCTCACAGCCCGGGCAGAAATACACCGTTCCGCCCATATAGGCTGCTTTTTCGATTGTCCCCCCGCACTTAGGGCAGGGTGTTCCCAACGTTTCCCTGGAAAGCACGCAGGCATAGCCGCCGCGTTCGCCAAAGAAACCGCGTTCTGTGTTTCTCCCGCCTGCCGCGCACATCGTCCGGAGCGTTTTGCGCAGCGCATCGTACAGCGCATGGAATTCCGCATCCGTCACACTTCTCATATCGCATCTTGGGTCGAGGCCTGCATTCCAAAGGATGTCCTGCAAAACGCCGTTGCCTATGCCCGGGATGCGCTGCTCCGTAGCGAGGAACGTTTTCACACTCATTTTTGCATCGGCCTTGGGATACAGGCTCCGGAAATATTCATAGGAAAACCCATCTTCGAGCGGGTCAGGCTTTTCAAGCGCAGAGCGGTAATACGCATGCGCACAAACGTCACGCCGTTCCAGGCGCATGCAGCCATACATCTGCACGGAAACCGAAAAGCCGTCTCCTTCCTCAAATTCCAGCAAAAGCTGATGTTTTTTCGGCGCCTTGCCCACAGCAAAATACCGTGGATATGCGCCGTCGGAAAAATAAAGCATATCCTCTGCAAAGTCAAGCTCCACCATGCCGCCATGCTGGCACGCGCCTTCTATCGTCTGCCCCGTCAGCCTCGCAGCATACCGTTCCTTTTGCTCCGAATAAAAAGCAAACCTGTGCGGCGTTTGTTCAAGCACAACGTTCTTTACCCGTTTCCCTTTCAGAGCCTCATTCATCTGCCGCGCCACCGTGCGGCTCTCCGGTAACTCCAACATGCGCTTCCTCCTTTTTCTCCCTTCCCCCGGTTGAGGCAAAATATGTTCCTGCTGCCATGATTGCAAGCGCAGGCAAAAACAGCCCGCCCGGCAGCGATCCAAAGATCAACAGCGAAAGCCCGGCGCCGATAAACGGCGCTACCGCATAATACGCGCTCGTCCGCGCTGCGCCAAGCGCACGCTGGGCGCGCACATAAAAAAAGATGCTGAGGCCATATGCCACAAAGCCAAGCAGGAGGGCTGCCGGGATCGCCGCGCCTCCACTGAAGCGTTCTCCTGCAAGCAGCGCCACCGCGAGCGCCCCCGCACCCGAGCCAAAGCCTTTTACGATCACGATTTGCGCCGGATCTTTTCCGGAAATCGCACGCGTGCAGTTGTTTTCAAGCCCCCAACACACGGCTGCAAGCAAAACAAACAGCGACCCTTTGGAAAAGGAAAGGCTGCCTGCATCCGAAAGCGAAAGCAACGCGCTCGCAAGCGTAATCAGGCCGATGGCTGCAAACAGCCGCCCGCTTACCCGTTCATGGAATAGGAACAGGGCGATGAGCGCCGTTGCAACGATCTCAAAGTTGTTCAAAAGCGCCGCATTCGCCGCCGTGGTTTCAGTAAGCCCATGCATCAGGAGGATCGGCGCCGCCACATCCAACAGCACCATGCCGAAGGCATACGGCCAGTCCGCCCGGACAAGCCTCTGCTCTTTTGGTTCCCTGCCCGTGCATTTTCGTGCAAGGCCAAGCAGCAGCATCCCTGCACCCGCCCCAAGGTAAAGGTACGCTGCCGTCATCGCGGGCGGCAGTGCCTGAAGCAACAGCTTGGAAAGCGGCGCGCTGAGCGCGTAAAGCGCCGCCGCAAGGAGCGCAAGTCCTATTGCGCCTGCGTTTTGCAATGGTTTACGGCTCATTTTGGATTGCTTTCCCCGTGCTTCTCCATCCAGCTTAAAATTGCTTCCTGGTTTTTCAAAATCGTTTCCTGATTCTCAAGCAGGGCATCCACCTTGCCGTGCAGGTCCTCCAGAATGCATTCGGATTTGATGTTCACCCGATAATCGTTCTCCGCGCGCAAACGGTCCTTCTCCTCCTGCCGGTTCTGGCTCATCATGATAAGCGGAGCCTGCACAGCCGCCACGCAGGAGAGCACAAGGTTGAGCAGGATGAAAGGATATGGATCAAACCCATCGTTTGCAAGGAACACGGCGTTCACGATCATCCAAAGCAGCAAAACGCCGATGAACACAAAAATGAACGTCCAGCTCCCTGCAAAATGTGCAATCGCATCTGCCGCGCGCTGTCCCAGCGTATATTGCTCTTTCGCCTTGCGATAGGTGTTTTTTGAGACCTTATTCTCCAGCAGATGATGAAGTGTGCTTTCATCCGGTTTGCGCCCGTGCGCGCCGAGCGATTCCCAAAGATCGTTCTTTTCCTGTTTTTCCGGGTATTTCGTCCGTTTCATAGTTCTTCCTCCACGTTTCTCAACATGGCGCACCTCTGCGCTCATAAAAAGCGTACTACGCCGCCCGCCAAATTGCAAGCGGCCTGTTTCATTTGACGCATTTCCCAAGGCTATGGTAAAATCCATGCATATCATTTTCCTTCATGCATAAGGATGCACTATGAGCACCAAGCCTTTTCGTTCAATCATCGTCCTGCTGTGGCTTGCATTCTGCGCGGCCGGGTGC
>OLSK01000036.1_pt1 | contig 119588 bp, 100 predicted proteins | sample 1672781 | NCBI WGS metagenome assembly OLSK01 (sample SAMEA3136723, study PRJEB25190) | human gut metagenome | biome: human gut; feature: human-associated habitat; material: faeces | place: Austria | collected 2013 | reverse complement strand
TATGGGATTATTAGATGGAAAAACAGCCATTGTGACCGGTGCGGCTCGTGGTATTGGTAAAGCTATTGCTTTGAAATTTGCTTCTGAAGGAGCAAATATTGCATTTACAGATCTTGTTATCGATGAGAATGCACAGAATACAGCAAAAGAAATCGAAGCAATGGGTGTGAAAGCCAAAGGATATGCGTCGAATGCTGCCAATTTTGAAGATACTGCAAAAGTAGTGGAAGAGATCCATAAAGATTTCGGCCGTATCGATATTCTGGTAAACAATGCAGGTATCACCCGTGACGGTCTGATGATGCGTATGAGCGAGCAACAATGGGATATGGTTATCAATGTTAACTTGAAATCGGCTTTCAACTTCATTCATGCTTGTACTCCGATTATGATGCGCCAGAAAGCTGGTAGCATTATCAATATGGCTTCTGTGGTAGGTGTTCACGGTAATGCCGGACAAGCCAACTACGCAGCTTCTAAAGCAGGTATGATTGCTTTGGCTAAATCTATCGCACAGGAATTAGGTTCTCGCGGTATCCGTGCCAACGCTATCGCTCCGGGCTTTATCCTGACCGATATGACTGCTGCATTGTCTGACGAGGTAAGAGCCGAATGGGCAAAGAAGATTCCTTTGCGTCGCGGCGGTACTCCCGAAGACGTGGCAAACATTGCTACCTTCCTGGCTTCTGATATGTCTTCTTATGTATCAGGACAGGTGATTCAGGTAGATGGTGGTATGAATATGTAAGAAAGCGTATGACTGTCGTATACGAGGACAATCATATCATTATAGTCAACAAGACCGCTTCCGAGATAGTTCAGGGAGACAAAACGGGTGATACACCGCTTTCGGAAACTGTAAAGCAGTACCTGAAAGAGAAGTACAGCAAGCCTGGAAATGTCTTTATCGGTGTCGCTCACCGGCTGGACCGCCCCGTGAGCGGTCTTGTTGTTTTTGCCAAGACCAGTAAGGCACTGTCGCGTCTGAACGAGATGTTCAAGAATAGCGAGGTGAAGAAGACTTACTGGGCAGTAGTGAAGAACTTGCCCCGCGAGGAAGAGGGGGAATTGGTGAACTATCTGGTGCGAAATGAGAAACAGAACAAGAGTTATGCATACGACAAGGAGGTGCCGGGCAGCAAGAAAGCGATTTTGCATTACCGGCTCATCGGGCGGTCGCAGAACTATTATCTGTTGGAAATAGATTTGAAAACCGGACGCCATCACCAGATACGTTGTCAGTTGGCAAAGATGGGCTGTCCCATCAAGGGAGATTTGAAGTATGGTTCGCCCCGCTCCAATCCCGACGGCAGCATCTGTCTGCATGCGCGGTATATCCGTTTTGTGCATCCGGTGTCCAAAGAACTGATAGAAGTGGAGGCGCCCGTTCCTCCCGGAAATTTATGGAATGGTTTTGAAACGATTTAATCTTACAGTAATGAAGAAAATCACAGTTTTGTCGGGTTTGCTGCTCCTTGCGGGATTGGCTGCCCAAGCTCAGGAAAGAGTTGCTGAGTATAACGTGCGTCCGGCCGTTACGGTGCGCACTCCCCTCCAGGGCGATAGTATCAACTTCAAGGGAGACAAGTTTACTACCGGCAATCTTCTGAAGACGAAGGTCAGTCTCGACTTCGACGGAGGTCGGTACGAACGTATGGTTGCTGATACGGCTGGATATGTAACTGTGGCAAAGGCGGACAAGGACAATCTGTTCTATCTGTTTGCTACCAATCTGCGTGCGGAGCGTTTCATGAAGGGCAAGCTGAATGTATATTCTCCTGCCCGTTTTGAGGTGTTTGTAAACGGTGAATCCAAGCAAGTCAAGGAGACAGCGGAGGACAGCTTGTCGCAGGTCCGTCCTACGGCTGTCAGTTTGCGTATGGACCCCGAAGCGGATTATGAGATTGTCATCAAGTTGCTTTCAAGCGCGGACGACAAGATGCAGCCGATGCTGAAATGCGAATTTGAAAAGGAAAAGGACTTTGCCGATGTAGCCTGCCGGATGGCACCGGACATGAAGAGACGTTTCTCTTTGTTCAACACCAATTTCGGCTCCCGAGCGAGCAGGGTTTCTCTTTCGCCCAACGGCAAGTATCTGCTGACCCGCTATTCGGACAATTACGACGTGAAGCGTTCCAGGACCCGTTGTGAGCTGACCGAGGTAAAGACCGGCCGGGTGATATTGCCCAATGCCAATGAAAAGATGAACTGGATGCCCAACAGCAACAAGCTCTATTATACGGTTATGGGCGAGGAGCAGAATGACCTGGTTGTGTTCGATCCTGCCACGATGCGTGAGGAAGTGCTGCTGAAGAATGTTCCCGAAGGATATTTCAGCTGGTCTCCTACAGAAGACTATCTTATTTATATGCTCACGGACGAGGGCGAAAAGGTGAGTGGCCCGTTGAAACGTCTCTTGCATCCAGACGACCGTATCCCCAATTCTCGTGACCGCTATTATCTCATGAAATACGATGTGGCGACGGGACTTTCCGAGCGTCTGACCTACGGTAGTCACAACGTCTATCTGAATGATATTTCCCCGGATGGCAAGAAACTGTTGTGCAGCACTTCCAAGCCGGACATCACTCGATGCCCTTTCTCCCTCTCTTCTCTTTTCGAGATTGATTTGGCCACCTTGCAGGCAGATACGCTGGTCGCCTGGGATGCTTATCTGGGAAGTGCTTCTTACTCTCCGGATGGGAAGCAGCTTCTGGTGACGGGCAGTCCGTCTGCTTTCGGAGGCATTGGCAAGAATTGCGGTGAACATCCCATAGCCAATGACTTTGATACCCAAGCATTCATTATGGATTTGGCTACAAAGAAAGTGCAGGCTATCACGCGCGATTTCAATCCTACAGTGTCTCCCGTGCAGTGGAACCGTGTGGACGGATGTATCTATTTCGATACGACTGATGGGGATTGCAGGCATATATACCGTTATGTTCCGAAGACGGGTGGCTTTGAAATGCTTCCGCTTGAAGAAGATGTGATTACTTCCTTCACGCTGGCCAATGACAATCCGGTTGTGGCTGCCTATGTGGGTGGAGGAAACACCAGTACGGGCGTAGCCTATACGTACGACACGAAGAAAAAAGTTTCTACCCTGCTTGCCAACCCCATGAAGCCCGTCCTCGACAAGATTGAGCTGGGACAGATGGAAGAGTGGAACTTTACAGCTTCGGACGGTACGGAGATAAAGGGAATGATTTGCCTTCCGCCGTCTTTCGACCCGAACAAGAAGTATCCGCTTATCGTGTACTATTATGGAGGAACGACTCCTACGACTCGCGGTATAACTTCCCCGTACTGTGCACAGTTGTTTGCGTCACGTGACTATGTGGTTTATGTTATCCAGCCCAGTGGTGCCATCGGGTACGGCCAGGAGTTCTCTGCACGCCATGTCAATGCATGGGGTGAGCGTACGGCTGATGAGATCATTGAAGGTACGAAGAAATTCTGTGCAGCCCATCCGTTTGTCAACGATAAACGTATCGGATGTCTGGGTGCCTCTTATGGAGGATTCATGACGATGTATCTGCAGACTAAGACGGACATGTTCGCTGCCGCTGCCTCGCATGCTGGCATCAGCAATGTGACGAGCTATTGGGGCGAGGGTTATTGGGGATATTCCTATAACTCTGTTGCGGCAGCCGATAGCTATCCTTGGAATAATCCCGATTTGTTTACGAAGCATGGAGCATTGTTCAATGCGGACAAGATTAATACCCCTCTGTTGTTGCTGCATGGCACGGTAGATACAAACGTGCCTATCGGTGAAAGTATCCAGTTGTATAATGCGCTGAAGATATTGGGCAAGCCGGTGGAATTTATTACCGTGGACGGTGAAAACCATTTTGTACTTGATTATGCAAAACGTGAATTGTGGCACAATTCAATTATGGCTTGGTTTGCCCGCTGGCTGCAGGATAGTCCGGCATGGTGGAATGACCTTTATCCGGAAAGACATTGGTGATGTTTTAATTAACAATTGATAATTAAAAAAGCCGTTTCCCAGAATAGACAAGGAGGAAACGGCTTTTTTGTTGTAGTGTGCTTACTGTTATTGGGCCACTTTTGCTGTGTCTTGGACGTTCTCGGCTTTCTGCAAAGTATCCGTTACCACAGTGTCGTTAGACAAGGTTGTTGTCTTACTCGGCTGTTCTACCGGAGCCTTAGCTTGAGCCAAGAACGTTCCGCCACAAACAAACATAAACAGGGCTGCTACTAATACTAATTTTTTCATAATTCATTTGCTTTTAGGTTGGTATATCTTATTGTTAAGTCTAAGTGCTTGCTTGTTGTAGCGCTTGTTGCTTACGTCTAATATAGGTCAAATGGTGTGCCAGAAAGAGTGTGTGTTGGATAATGTTCTGATAGTTAGTGATATATGTTTCTATGCAAAGTGTGGCATAGTGTGGAAAAGTGTGGAATGTGTGGAGGGGAGTGTGGAATAATTCCACACCTTTTAGTCGGATATGTTATAAAGCTTCAACTTGTTGTACAGCGTTTTGCGGTCAATGCCCAACAGTTGTGCAGCGCGGCTCTTGTTGTTTCCCGTCTGCCGCAAGGCTTCGATGATTTGATGCTTCTCTGCCTCCTCATTGCGGAGAGGGATACCGATGATGGCCGGTGCGGGTTCTTTCAGTTCATTCAGTTCGTTGATAGTAATGAATTTGCCTTGTGCCAGCAAGGTTGCACGGCGTACCATATTCTTCATTTGGCGTAGATTGCCGGGCCAGGGATATTCCAATAGGGCGCGGGATGCCTTGTCATCAAAGCCGGTCAGTTGCTTGTCCATTTCGCGGTTGGCCTGGTCCAGAAAGAAATTGGCAAAGAGCAGGATGTCTTCACGGCGGTCTTTGAGTTGCGGCATGCGTAGGGTGAATTCATTGATACGGTGATATAAATCTTCACGGAACGCCCCTTTTTCGATGGCTTGCTCCAGATTTTCGTTGGTGGCGGATACCAGACGTATGTCCACGCTTATCTCTTTGTTTGAACCTACCGGACGTATCTTGCGCTCTTGCAAAGCACGCAGCAACTGTATTTGCACTTCATAGCTCAGATTACCTATCTCATCCAGGAAGATGGTACCGCCGTTGGCTTCGACGAAAGCGCCCGTTTTGTCGGTCAGTGCGCCGGTAAAGGCGCCCTTTATGTGCCCGAAGAACTCCGAAGCGGCCAATTCTTTGGGAATAGAACCGCAATCGATGGCTACAAACGGCTGGTCGGCACGCTTGCTGAGCTGGTGGATGCGGTGAGCTACGTATTCTTTGCCCGTTCCGCTGGCACCATTGATGAGTACAGACATATTGGTAGGTGAAACCAGTTTCACATAATTGTAGAGTTGTTTGGCTGCGTCGCTCTCTCCCTCAAGGAAGTCGGAGGAGGACAATGAGCCTTCTGCACCCTTCAGAGGCTGATTTTTCATCTTGTCGGAATGCATCGTCTGTTTGGGTGAAACGGATGGTCTGTTTGGGGTAAACGCATCATCTGTTCGGGACGAATGCATCATCTGTTTCAAAGCGGAGGATGATGCATTCAAGGCTTCGCCTATTTTTTTCAGTAATTCGTCCGGGTTCACAGGCTTGGCAATGTAATCGCAGGCTCCCAGTTTCATGGCTTGGACGGCCGACTGTATGTCAGCGTATCCCGTCATGATGATAAGCGGTATTTGCAGGCCGTGTTCGCCCAGCCATTTCAATAAGTCAATGCCATCCTTGTCGGGCAGGCGCAGGTCAGACAATATCAAATCTACGGTTTCCGACTCAATATGTTTTTGAGCACGGGCAATGTTGCTGGCAGAGGTTACTTGGAAACCTTTTTTGCCGAGCCATGTTTTTAGCATCATGCCGTAAGTAATATCATCTTCTACAATTAATATGGATGTCATTGCTTTAGCCTTTTATCTCTTTTATGTAGGCAAAGGTAAGTGCTTTTGTCTGATTTTAGTATATTTGCAAACTTAAATTAAATAAAAAACAAAATGAAAAGAAATCTTATTGTATTATTAACTATACTGGGTTGCGGTCTGACTGCTTGCAAGCCGGGACAAAAGAAAGAGGAAGATATGGAAAAAGAAACGAAGCTGAAGATTGAAACAAGTGCGGGTGACATCACCGTGAAACTGTATAATGAAACCCCGAAACATCGTGATAACTTTATCAAGCTGGTGGAAGACGGCACGTATGAAGGTACGCTGTTCCACCGTGTCATCAAGGACTTTATGATACAAGCAGGTGACCCGGAATCGAAGAAGGCTCCGAAAGGCAAGATGCTGGGGGCAGGCGACGTGGGTTATACCGTTCCTGCCGAATTTGTTTATCCGAAGTATTTTCACAAAAAAGGTGCTTTGTCGGCTGCACGCCAGGGTGATGAGGTGAACCCTGACAAGGCATCATCCGGCTGCCAGTTCTACATTGTGACCGGAAAAGTGTATAATGACTCTACCTTGTTGGGGATGGAACAGCAGATGAATCAGATGCGCTTGAACAATGCTTTCAACGCGTTGGCGCAGAAACACATGAAGGAAATCTACAAGATGCGCAAGAATAATGACCAGGACGGTCTGATGGATTTGCAAGATTCCTTGATTGCGCAGGCAGAGGCTCAGGTTGCCAAGGAACCGGAGTTCAAGTTTACCCCCGAGCAGGTGAAGGCTTATACTACCGTGGGCGGTACTCCACATTTGGACGGTGCATATACCGTGTTCGGTGAAGTGCTGGAAGGTATGGATATTGTTGATAAAATACAGAAGGTCAAGACTGACCGTAACGACCGTCCCGAAGAGGATGTGGTTATTAAAAAAGTGACAGTGATAGATTGATGATAGATTCTGTCATTCCATTTTATGAAGATAAACAAAAAAATATTTGACAACGGTCTGCGGTTGGTGCACAATGAGGACACCAGCACGCAGATGGTTGCCTTGAATATTGTTTATGACGTGGGTGCCCGTGACGAACATCCCGAGCATACGGGCTTTGCCCATCTGTTCGAGCATCTGATGTTCGGAGGTTCGGTGCATATTCCTGATTATGACGCTCCTTTGCAATTGGCAGGCGGGGAGAATAATGCATGGACCAATAATGATATAACCAATTACTACCTGACGGTTCCAAAATCGAATGTGGAAATCGGCTTCTGGCTGGAGTCCGACCGCATGCTGGAACTGGCATTCAGTGAGCAAAGTCTTGAAGTGCAGCGTGCGGTGGTGATGGAGGAATTCAAGCAACGTTGCTTGAACCAGCCGTATGGTGATGTGGGACATCTGCTTCGTCCTTTGGCTTATCAAACGCATCCTTATCGCTGGCCTACTATCGGGAAAGACCTCTCTCACATTGCCAATGCCACGCTGGACGAGGTAAAGGAATTCTTTTTTCGTTTTTATGCACCTAATAATGCAGTGTTGGCCGTTACCGGAAATATTTCGTGGGAAGAAACGGTTAGGCTGACAGAAAAATGGTTTGCTCCCATTCCCCGTAGGAATGTGCCCGTAAGGCAATTACCGCAAGAAGTTGTACAGACGGCAGAACGCCGGCAGACGGTGGAACGGAATGTTCCTCTGGATGCTTTGTTCATGGCTTATCACATGTGCAGCCGTGAGGATGCCGATTATTATGCCTTCGATATTCTGTCGGATATTCTGAGCAATGGACGTTCCAGTCGCTTGACCCGCAGGCTGGTGCAGGAGCAGAAGTTCTTTTCCAGTCTCGATGCCTATATCTCCGGTACACGGGATGCCGGCCTGCTGCATATCAGTGGAAAACCATCTGCAGGCGTATCTTTGGAACAAGCCGAGGCTGCTGTCCGGAAAGAGTTGGAAGAGTTGAAATCCGGGTTTGTTGGAGAACAAGAATTGGAGAAAGTAAAGAACAAGTTTGAGTCTACACAGATATTCGGCAACATCAATTATCTGAATGTTGCCACGAATCTTGCCTGGTTTGAACTGACCGGGCAGGCGGAAGACATAGACCGTGAAGTGGACAATTACCGCTCTGTGACGGCAGAACAGCTTCATAGGGTCGCCCAACAGACCTTCCGCGATGAAAACGGGATTGTGCTTTATTACCAAAAAGAAAACCTTTAGTATGAAAAAATTATTTGATACGTATAAGCAGCACTATAAAGCATTGCTTCTCCTGGGGCTACCCATTGTGGTGGGGCAGTTGGGAGTCATTGTGCTTGGTTTTGCCGATACGCTGATGATTGGGCATCACAGCACGGAGGAACTGGGTGCCGCTTCTTTCGTAAACAATCTGTTTACTCTTTGCATTATTTTCAGTACGGGCTTCAGCTACGGGCTGACACCGGTTGTAGGGGGCTTCTACGGTAACCGCCGCTTTGCCGAGGCAGGGCAGGCGTTGCGGTGTAGCCTGGTTGCCAATGTGCTGGTGGCTTTGTTGCTGACTCTTGTCATGGCTGTTCTCTATTTCAATGTGGAGCGGCTGGGACAGCCCGGAGAATTGTTGCCTCTAATCAAGCCTTACTATCTGGTGTTGCTTGCTTCACTGGTCTTTGTCATGCTGTTCAACGGTTTCAAACAGTTTACGGACGGCATCACCGATACCAAGACGGCCATGTGGATTCTGCTCGGAGGGAATGCGCTTAACATCGTAGGAAACTATATACTTATCAATGGAAAGCTGGGCTTTCCGGAGATGGGACTGCTTGGTGCGGGTATCAGCACCTTGTTCTCCCGCATTGTGATGGTGGTGGTCTTTGCGGCGATTGTGCTTCGCGGCCGCCGGTTTATCCGTTACAGGCTCGGCTTCATGCGGCTGGGGTGGTCGATGCCGATGTTCAAGAAGCTCAATGCACTGGGCTGGCCCGTGGGTATGCAGATGGGTATGGAGACCGCTTCCTTCAGTCTGAGCGTCGTCATGGTGGGCTGGCTGGGGACACTTGCCCTGGCATCGCATCAGATAATGCTTACTATCTCTCAGTTCACCTTCATGATGTATTATGGCATGGGCGCTGCGGTTGCCGTGCGTGTCAGCAACTTCAAGGGGCAGGGAGACGGGCAGAATGTGCGCCGCTCGGCGTATGCCGGCCTTCACATCATCCTGTGTATGGAGGTGGTGTTGCTGGGTATCGTCTTTGCACTTCGCGGTCAAGTAGGTGGATGGTTTACGGACAATGCGGAAGTGTCCGGCATGGTTGCCGCTCTCTTCTTCCCGTTCTTGATTTACCAGTTCGGCGATGGGTTGCAGATTAACTTTGCCAATGCTCTGCGCGGCATCTCGGATGTGAAACCGATGATGATTATTGCATTTATATCCTATTTTATTATATCTTTGCCCGTAGGGTACCTTTGCGGTTTCGTTTTCGGTTGGGGGCTGACGGGAGTCTGGATGGCTTTCCCGTTCGGACTGACCAGTGCGGGAGTGATGCTGTGGTTGAGGTTCCGTAAACAGACCAGGGAAAGGATTTGATAGTATGAATAATGTCTCCAAAGTAAAGATTGCCGTAGGCTACACTTTGTTGCTGGCGGTATTGTTTTTTTCCTTGTTTTTCGTACACCGGGAAATGGAGAACCTTATTCTTACTGATGACCGCGATGTACAATGGACAGACAGCGTGCTTGCCTTGATACGCGAGAAGGATACCAATACGATAAAAATGCTGCGCACGCTGAGTGAGGCGAATGACAGCATGGTATCCACCAGTGACATTGAGCAGATAATTGCCCAGCAGGACTCGGTAGTGACCCAGCAGCGTGTGCAGCACCGTATCATTACACATCGGGATACCGTCGTGACACGCCCTCGGAAGAAGGGGTTTTTCCGTCGTTTGGGTGAAGTGTTTGTCCCCCCAAAGAAAGATACGGCTATCCAGGTAAAGACCTCCCTTGAATTTGCAACGGATACGGTGATTGAACCCTATAATCCGGCCGATTCTTTGCATGAGAAACTGCGTGCCGTGGCCCAGCAGAAAAAAGCTGTAAACACTGTTATACAGCGACGTAAACGCTATCTGCAACGCTTGGACCATATGCTGACCGCTCGTATTGACAGCTTGCTGAAAGATTACGAGACGGAAACTCTGCTGCGTGCACGGACGGAAGCCGAGTATCAACAAGCGGTCCGACGCCGTTCGGCCAAGATTATCAGTGGTATTGCCGTAGGTGCGGTGTTGCTTTCCGCTTTTTTTCTTATTATCATCGGCCGCGACATAACCCGAAGCAACCGTTACCGTCGTGAGTTGGAAGAGGCCCGTCGTCGTGCCGAGGATTTACTCGCTGTCCGTGAAAAACTGATGCTTGCCATTACCCATGATTTCAAAGCCCCGCTCGGTTCTATTATGGGCTATGCCGACTTGCTTTCCCGTCTGACGGTGGATGAGCGTCAGCGGTTCTATCTGGACAATATGAAAACCTCATCGGAACATCTGCTGAAGCTGGTCGTTGATTTGCTCGACTTCCATCGTCTTGATTTGAACAAGGCCGAAATCAACCGGGTCACCTTTCATCCTTCCCGCCTGCTTGAAGAGATACACGTCAGTTTTGAACCACTTACGGCTGCCAAAGGACTGGCGCTTCATTGCGACATTGCCCCGGAGCTGGGCGGTACCTATATTTGCGACCCCTTGCGTCTGCGCCAGATTATCAACAATTTGCTGTCCAATGCCGTGAAGTTTACGGACCAAGGCAGTGTTACCATGACTGCCCGTTACGAGGACCGTCGACTGGTAGTTGCCATTGCTGATACCGGTAAAGGTATGGAACCTGCCGACCGGGAACGTATCTTCCAGGAGTTTACCCGCTTACCGGGTGCTCAGGGTAAAGAGGGGTTTGGACTCGGACTTTCCATTGTCCGTATGCTGGTACAGTTGCTTGAAGGCACGATTGATGTAGACAGTGTGCCAGGCAAGGGAAGCACTTTCACCATATATATTCCTATCTATCCCGTAAGGAGTGAAGGACGGAGAATGAAGGATGAAGAATCGGGATGTGCTGCCACGCCGAATGGCAATTCTTCATTCCCCGTTCCTCATTCTTCACTGAAGAATGTCCTCCTTATCGATGATGACCGTATTCAGCTTACCCTTACTGCCGCCATGCTTCAGCAGAGTGGTATAAATTCTGTCTCTTGTTTACAACTGGATGAACTGCTGGATGCCTTGCGCACTGCAACCTTTGATGTTCTGCTTACTGATGTGCAGATGCCTGCTATTAATGGTTTTGATTTACTGAAACTGCTTCGTGCTTCGAACATACCGCAGGCACAGTCTGTTCCGGTGATTGCTGTCACTGCCCGCAGTGACATGCAGCGTGAGGAATTTACGGTGCATGGATTTGCCGGATGCCTGCATAAGCCGTTTACCGTCAGTGAATTGCTACATGAATTGAATATGGAGGACAAAGGGATGGAGGTTATGGAAGTTTCGGAAACTTCGGCTTGCCCGGGGTATAAATTCTCTTCGCTCACTGCTTTTTCGGTCGATGACCCCGAGGCGGCAAAGTCCATTCTGGAAAGTTTTGTGGCTGAAACCCGCCTCAATGCGGAGCGTTTGCAGAAGGCTGTGGAGAATGAGGATGTGGACGAGATGGCTGCTGTCTCCCACAAAATGATTCCCCTCTTTACTTTAATTGGAGCAGCGGAACTGGTTGCATTGCTGAAACTGTTGGAAACTTCTCATGGAGTGCCTTTTACCGGAGAGTTGAAAGAACACGCCCTTGCCGCCCTCGTTTTGATAGAGGATGTCATTACTCAGGCAACAGCTTTTCCGTAATGGGGGAACAGAGAAGAATACGTGATTTTTCTCTGTCGGGAACCAAATGTCGAAAGAAATTGTTTACTTTGTAGGACTTTTAAATACGATGAAAGATTGACGTTCCGATGAGAAGAAAATGGTTGAGAACAGCACTGTGGGTGTTGCTTACTCCTATTATACTGTTTATAATATTGATGATATTGCTTTATGTGCCTCCCGTACAGAATTTGATACGGAAGCAGGCTACGGCAATTGCATCAGGTGCTACGGGTATGGACATATCCGTGGAGCGGATTGACCTTCGCTTTCCTTTGAATTTGTTGGTCCGCGGTGTATTGGTGGTACAGCCTGCCGACAGTGCTGTTGATGTGCAGCATCCCGATACCTTGCTGAATCTTGGAAGTTTGAACGTACGGGTACAGGCATGGCCTTTACTCAAAGGGAAAGTGGAGGTGGATGACATTACCTTGAAACAAGTTGCTGTCAACTCCTCCAATTTAATGGAAGGTATGTGCATCAAAGGAGTACTGGGGCATTTCTTTTTCGAAAGCCATGGCATAGACCTTACAAAAGAAGATGCCATCCTCAATAATATAGAATTGAGCGATACCCATGTGCAGGTGATGCTTGCAGATACCACTGAGACTCCCAAAGACACTACTGACACTGCGTTAAACTGGAAAGTCACACTCCATACTCTGAAGTTGAAGAACGTCTCGGTCGATTTACAGATGCCATTGGACTCCATGGGGCTGAAAGCCCATATAGGAGATGCTGAGATTGCGGACGCTGCTGCCGACCTGAAACACCAGTTCTATGGCTGGAGAAAATTCCTGCTGACTGGAACTTCTGTCAATTATGATACCGGTGGCCCGGGGAGTGCGATAGGCTTCGACCCCTCGCACATTGCTCTTCGCGACATTCGCCTGGGCATTGATTCTGTGATGTACTACGGCAGAGATATGAATGCCGTTATCCGGGAATTTTCCATGTATGAGCGTTCCGGTTTGAGTGTAACTTCCCTGACCGGGCGGTTGTTTGCCAATTCTACCGTTATCCGTATCCCTTCTTTGAAGTTGCTGACACCTCATAGTGAGATGAACCTTACGGCACAGACTTACTGGGAACTGATAAATATACCTACCACCGGCCGTCTGACAGCCCGTTTCAATGCCCGTATCGGCAAACAGGATGTACTGCTTTTTGCCGGTGGCTTGCCGGAAGCTTTCAAGGAAGCCTATCCGTTCCGTCCGTTGGTGATTCATGCAGGTACGGAAGGAAACCTGAAGCAGATGCAGATTTCCCGTTTTACGGCTGAGCTGCCCGGAGCCTTTTCGTTGAGTGGGGGAGGAGAATTCTGGAGCTTGACCGACAGTGTGAAACGCAATGGAAGCATGGACTTCGAAATGCATACGCAGAACTTGAACTTCCTGACCGGACTAGCTGACATTGCTCCCGATGGCTCCATCATTGTGCCGGACAGTATGCACCTTGCGGCACGTCTCGGTATGGAGGGGGCGCAGTGCACTGCCGCCCTGAAACTGAAGGAGAAGGAAGGCGCCTTGAATTTGGACGCCGCCTATAATCTTGCTACGGAAGCCTACCATGCCGACCTTGCCATCAACAACTTGCAGGTGCATCACTTCCTGCCCAAGGACTCTATCTATACTCTTACGGCAAAGATGTCCGCTAAGGGGCAAGGGGTGGATGTGGCATCACGAAAAACTGTGGCCGCTTTGAATGCCTCCTTGGAAAAACTACAGTATGGCCATTGGGACATTTCCGGTGTAGATGTGCATGCCGGACTCAAGTCATCCGTTGCTACCGTCCGTCTTGCCAGCGATAATGTCCTTCTCAAGATGCAGGGAAATGCGGATATGCGTCTTGACCGCAGCTATCTGGATGGCGCTTTGGATTTAAATGTGGAAGAGGTGAATCTGCATAAGCTGGGTTTGGTGCCCCGACCGTTGAAACACCCGTTTGCCTTTACAATGGGAGCGGAGGCACGTCATGATTCTCTCAAGTTGAGGCTTGATGCCGGTGACTTGAATCTGCGTTTCCGCGCTCACAGCACGTTGAAGAAGTTGATGGAACAGTCGGATAAATTTGTCTCTATCCTGACAAAGCAGATTGATGAACGGCGTTTGGACCATGCCGCTTTGCGCCAAGTCCTTCCTTCAGCGGGCATGCATCTGGAAGCCGGTAACCAGAATCCCGTCAGCTATTTCCTGGCTGCAAAGGGTATTTCCTATAATGATTTCAAACTGAGCTTCGGATTTACTCCGCAAGTCGGCATCAATGGACGTACAGCTGTTCACGGATTGCGCATGGACTCCTTGCAGCTCGATACGATATTTTTTACAGTGAAGCAGGATACTGCCCGCATGAAGTTGCAAGGTGGTGTCATAAACGGTCCCAAGAACCCGCAGTTTGTGTTCCGTAGCACACTGACGGGTGAAGTCCGTAATGAAGATGCGGAACTGACTGTGGATTATGTGAATGGAAAAGGGCAGACCGGTGTTCTATTCGGTATTAATGCCCGTCCGTTGACCGAAGGACACGGTCGCGGTAATGGTGTGCTGCTGAACCTTATTCCTGCCGAGCCGATTATCGCTTTCCGTAAATTCCACTTTGCGGACAATAGTAACTGGATTTATCTGCATAAGAATATGCGCGTCTATGCCAATATTGATATGGACAGCGACGATGGTCTGTGTTTCCGTATGCAATCCGACAAGAATGATACCCTTTCCTTGCAGAATATAAACGTAGAACTGAGCCGATTGCGCTTGGATGAACTTACGGAGGTACTTCCTTATATGCCCCGGCTTACGGGATTGTTCTCCGCCGAAGCAAATTATATACAGACTGCCACTTCCCTGCAGGTGTCTGCCGAAGCCAATGTAGAGAAACTGACCTACGAACGCCAACCGGTTGGAGACATCGGCCTGGGGGCTACCTGGTTGCCGGGCGACAAGAATACGCACTATCTGAATACCTATTTTACATATGATAATGAAGAAGTGATGACCGCCGACGGTATCTTGACGCAGAAGAACGGAAAGGATACCCTGGAAGTGTCCACCCGTTTCGAGCATTTTCCATTGAAGATGGCCAATGCATTCATCCCTGACCAAACGGTGGCCTTTACCGGAGATATTGATGGAGGGCTTTATATTTATGGTTCGCTGGACAAGCCTCAAATGCATGGTGATATTGTTTTGGACAGTGTGTCTGTCTATGCACGCCAGGCGGGAGCACGTTACTGGTTCGACAACCGTCCGGTACAGATAAAGGACAATCAGTTGATATTTGATAAGTTTGCCATTTATACCACCAGCAAGAATCCGTTTACGATTGACGGTAAGGTTGATTTCCGGAATATGGAGCGTCCTACTGCCAACCTCAATCTGCTGGCAGAGAACTATACGTTGCTGGATGCACCGCGTACCCGCGAAAGTCTGGTGTATGGAAAGGTGTTCGTCGACTTGCATGCCACGGTGAAGGGGCCGCTTGACGGGCTCACGATGCGTGGAAACATGAATTTGCTGGGCAATACCAACGTAACCTACGTGTTGACCGATTCCCCTTTAACGGTGGAAGACCGTCTCAGTGGGCTGGTTACCTTTACCTCGTTCACCGATACGACGTCGGTAAAAGCAGATGAGGTTCCTGCCATGTCTTTGGGAGGATTGGAAATGTATATGTCCGTCCATATTGACGATGCTGTCCGTCTTCGTGCCGATCTGAGTCCCGACCGTAGCAAATACATCGAACTGGAAGGTGGCGGTGATTTGAATATGCAGTATACTCCCCAAGGGGATATGAGCCTTACCGGACGCTATACCCTTTCGGGTGGCGTCATGAAATATTCGCTGCCTATCATCCCGTTGAAGGAGTTCCAGTTCAATCCCGGCAGTTATGTGGATTGGCGGGGGAATATTATGAATCCTACGCTGAGCCTGAAGGCTACGGAACGTATGCGTGCTTCTGTGGCCGATGGTGACGGGGACGGTTCGCGCATGGTGAACTTCGATGTTTCCATTTCCATCAAGAACAGGCTTGACGCTCCCGATTTGATATTCGATATTTCGGCGCCCGAAGATGCCGCAGTAGAGAATGAGCTGCAGGCAATGGGTGCAGAAGAGCGTAGTAAGCAGGCCATTGCCATGCTTGCCACGGGTATTTACCTGAACAGTGGTGCCAAAGGAGGAGGTTTGTCAATGGGAGCCGCCTTGAACTCAGTGCTTCAGAGCCAGATAAACTCCTTGGCGGGAGGTATAAAAGGCGCCAATATCAGTGTAGGTGTGGAAGACCGTACCTCTGCTGAAACGGGTGACACGCAGAAAGACTTCAGTTTTCGTTATTCCCAGCGTTTCTTCAACGACCGCGTACAGATAGTCATCGGTGGAAAAGTGTCCACCGGGGCCAATGCCACGAACGATGCGGAATCATTCATTGACAATATATCGCTGGAATACCGTCTTGATGCGTCGGGTACTCGATATGTCCGTGTATTCCATAATAAAAACTACGAAAGCATACTCGACGGTGAGATAACCGAAACGGGTGTCGGCCTTGTGCTGCGCCGGAAGATGGACCGATTGAGTGAACTCTTCATCTTCAGGAAGAAAAAGATAAAACCGGAGGCTGAAAATAGCGATATGAAAAAGTAGGAATGTGATATGAAACGACTGATATTATATATTGCAGGATTGATATTTCTGGCAGGTTGCTCCACCACGAAGCACTTGCCCGAGGGGGAGATACTCTATACCGGCCAAAAGCCGATGATTGTATTGAACCGCAGTGAAACGTCTGTTGGTGAGATTGCTATGGAAGAGGTGGAAGCCGCCCTTGCTACGGCACCGAACAATTCGTTGCTGGGAAGCTCTACTATCCGCTATCCCTTTCCTTTCGGACTGTGGATTTACAATGGTTTCCAGAAGTATGAGAAGGGATTCGGAAAGTGGATATTCAATAAATTTGCCGCCACTCCGGTGCTTATGTCTACGGTGAATCCCGATATACGCCAGAAGGCGGCGGTTAACTTGCTGCGCGATTATGGCTATTTCAACGGAAGCGTCAGCTACAAGACATTTATCGACCCGAAGGACTCGCTGAAGGCAAAGTTGCAATATACGGTGAACATGCGTAACCCCTACTTTATAGATACGGTATATTATCGTGGTTTCAGCGAGCGTACCACTCGCATTATGGAGCTGGGACGCCGACGTTCCCTTATCAGTTCGGGAGAACAATTCAATGTGGCTGATTTGGATGGGGAGCGTACCCGTATCAGTACCCTGCTGCGTAATGTGGGCTGTTATTATTTCCGTCCCGACTACCTGACCTATCAGGCCGATACCATGATAGTTCCCAATGGGCATGTCCAGATGCGCTTGATTCCCGTTCCCGGTATGCCAAAGGTAGCCGAGAAGCAGTTCCGTGTGGGGCGTAAATCCGTCTATCTTCTTGGAAAGCAGGGGCAGGAACCCAATGACAGCATGGATTACAAAGGCTTGACCATACATTACTACAACAAACCTCCGGTACGTCCCAACATGCTTTACCGTTGGTTGAACTATCAAGGTTATCGGCGGAAACGTCAGATACAGGACAGCGCAGGTATTGCCCGCCAGCGTTCTATGCAGAGTTTGTATAGTTTGTACCGTCAGACCCGTATTCAGGAGCGTCTGGCAAGCGTCGGTATTTTCCGTTATGCGGAGATGCAGTATATACCGCGTGATACGGCGTTTGTGTCTGATACATTGGATGTGAGGGTCATTGCCGCGCTCGATAAACCCTACGATGCGGAGTTGGATTTTAATGTCACCATGAAGAGCAATAACCAGACGGGACCGGGTGCCGCTTTTACGGTGACGAAGAACAATGTCTTCGGTGGCGGTGAAAGCTGGAATGTGAAGTTGAACGGTTCGTACGAATGGCAGACGGGCAAGGCAAGTTCTTCCTTGATGAACAGTTATGAACTGGGTATCTCCACTTCGCTTATCTTTCCGCGCGTGGTGTTTCCTAGGATGGGCGACCGTGAGTATGACTTCCCGGCTACAACGACTTTCCGTTTATATGCCGACCAGATGAACCGTGCCAAGTATTATAAGCTGTTGGCTTTTGGCGGTAATGTCACTTATGACTTCCAGCCCAAATCGACTTCCAAGCACAGTATAACTCCTTTCCGGTTGACATTCAATGTACTGCGCAATCCTACTGCCGCTTTCGATACGTTGCGTGCCGAGAATCCGGCACTCTACGTTAGTTTGCGCGACCAGTTCATTCCTGCCATGGAGTACACCTATACTTATGACAACGCTTCCGTGCGCGGCAAGCGTAACCCCATCTGGTGGCAGACCACCGTTGCGTCGGCCGGTAACCTGACTTCTGCCGTCTACCGTATTTTCGGCAAGCCGTTCAGTGAGGAAGGAAAGAAGCTTTTCGGGGTACCTTTTGCACAGTTCTTGAAGCTGAACTCGGAATTCAGGTACCATTACCGGATAGACAAGAACCAGATGATAGCCTCGCGTATTGCCGGAGGGGTGATATGGTCGTATGGCAACGCTACGACCGCACCTTATACGGAACAGTTCTATATCGGCGGTGCCAACAGTGTGCGCGCCTTTTCTGCACGCAGTATAGGTCCGGGCGGCTATCCTCCCGAGACGGATAGGAAATATACCTATATCAACCACGTGGGTGATATTCGCATAGAAGCCAATATCGAGTATCGCTTCCGTATGATTGCCGACTTGCATGGAGCGGTGTTTCTGGATGCCGGCAATGTATGGCTGATGCGTAAGGACGAAAATCGCCCGAACGGTGAGTTCACCTTGAAGAATTTCCCGAAACAGATTGCTTTGGGTACGGGATTCGGCTTACGCTATGACCTGGACTTCCTTGTTTTCCGTCTGGATTTGGGTATCGGGCTTCACGACCCGTATGATACCGGAAAGTCGGGATATTACAATATTCCTAAGTTCAAGGATAGTATGGCACTGCATTTTGCCATCGGTTATCCGTTCTAAATGTACGTTTTTGAACGGATAGTGGTAAAGAATGAACTAAAACTCCCTTCTGTCAGCCATAAATTTTTGTACATTTGCAACCGTTATCAACTGTGATACACTAACCTTTTTAAATAATAACTAATATGAAACCAACTTTATTCTTATTGGCAGCCGGTATGGGCAGCCGTTATGGTGGCTTGAAACAATTGGACGGATTGGGACCGAATGGCGAAACTATCATGGATTATTCTATTTACGATGCCATCAATGCCGGTTTTGGCAAGCTCGTTTTCGTAATCCGTAAAGATTTTGAACAGGACTTCCGCGACAAGATTATTTCCAAATACGAAGGCCATATTCCCTGCGAACTGGTATTCCAGTCCATAGATGACCTTCCTGAAGGCTTCACCTGCCCCGAAGGCCGTACCAAACCTTGGGGAACCAACCATGCTGTAATGATGGGTGCCGATGTAATAAAGGAACCGTTTGCTGTTATCAATTGCGACGATTTCTACGGTCGTGACTCCTTCCAGGTAATGGGCAAATTCCTTGCAGCCCTTCCCGAAGGCTCCAAAAACGTATATTCCATGGTAGGCTTCCGCATCGGCAATACGTTGAGCGAGAGCGGTACCGTATCCCGTGGATTGTGTGGAACGGATGCGAACAACCTGCTGACTTCCGTAGTGGAACGTACCAAGATTCAGCGCATGGACGGTGAGGTGAAGTACATCGACGATAACGGTGAATGGACTGCCACTCCCGAGACGACTCCGGTCAGCATGAACTTCTGGGGTTTCACTCCCGATTATTTTGCTTACAGTGCAGAGTTTTTCAAGAGTTTCTTGAGCGACCCGAAGAATATGGAGAACCTGAAAAGCGAATTCTTCATCCCGCTGATGGTGGATAAGCTGATTAACGATGGCACTGCTACCTGCGAAGTGCTTGATACAACCAGCAAGTGGTTCGGTGTGACTTATCCCGAAGACCGTCAGAGTGTAGTCGACAAGATTCAGGCTTTGGTGGATGCGGGCGAGTATCCTGCGAAGCTGTTCTGAGTTTGTTAACCAAAGGCAGATACCCGTTGGGGCTCATTCTCTGATTATAATCGGACAATAGATTCGCATGCCTCCGCTACTGCCGGATGGTGGGTGACGAAGATACATGTTTTGCCTGCGCAGTCTCTGCGCAGGTTTTTTATTAACAGCCGTTCCGTGTCGGGGTCGAGGGCAGAAGTGGCTTCATCTAAAAGAAGAATGTTTCCGGGGCGTAGCAGAGCGCGGGCAATGGCGATGCGTTGGGCTTGTCCTTCACTGAGTCCACCACCTCGTTCGCTGAGTGGGGAGTCTACGCCGTCGGGAAGGTGGAAGACGAAGTCGGCGGTGGCGGTTTGCAGGGCTTGATATATGGCTTCTTGAGAAGCTTGTGGGTTTCCCATCAGCAGGTTGTCACGGATAGTTCCGCTGAAAAGGGTATTGCCTTGCGGGACATATACGAAGTTCTTGCGGGTTTGCGGAGAGACGGTATGACTGGTTTCAAGTGGATGTTTGGCGGGTATCAAGAGTATCTGTCCCTCTTGTGGCGTTGCCAGTGCCAACAATAGCCGGATGAGCGTTGTCTTTCCTTTTCCTGTTTCTCCGACTATAGCTATGCAGCTACCGGCGGGGAAACGGCAGGAGAAGCGGCTGAATACCGGACGGTCATCGGGAGTGTAGCGAAAAGTCACGTCTTTCAGTTCCAGTTCCGGGGTAGAGGCGAGGAATATGCTGTCACCATCCGCTTCTGCCGGCAGTCTTTCCAATTCCAATAGCCGGTCTATGGCGGTAAGGGCATTGACTACGGAAGGTATCAGGCGTGAGAGGTCGAACACGGGACGCTGGACTTTTCCTACCAATTGCAAAAAGGCGGTCATCGTTCCGAAGGTGATACAGCCTGCGCTGAGGTGAACGGCTCCCCAAAGAAAAGCCGTGAGGTATCCGCCGGAAAAGGCAAGGGCCACTAACATGTGGGCAGAAAGCGAGAAACGGGTACGTCCCATGACTTGGCTGTGGAGCATGTCTTGCAAGTCATCGAGTTTGTCCAGATGCCGTTCGCCTTGTTCCAATGTTTTAATCACTATGCGATGTTGCAGGCTCTCTTGTATGACGGACTGGATGCGACCGTCACTGTTCCGAATATCATGTGTATAGCGTTTCATTCGTCGCATATAGAAACGGCTGCCTGATAGAAAGACGGGCAGGATGGCAACAATCAGCCATGGCAGTGAAGGGTCTAAAAAGTAGAAGAATAGAAAGGCTGCCAGCAGTTGTATACTCGTGACGATGAATGCCGGGACAGAAGAGGTGAGCAATGTGACGATGGCGGTGGTGTCTTGTTCTACCCGGTTCACTACGTCTCCGGTATGGAAACGCTCCAATTCGTTCCAGCGGCTTTGCAGTAAGCGCGAGAAGAGGCGGTGGCGAAGGGCGTTGCCCGTCTCTATCTGCATACGGGTACTTATCCAAGTGTCAGCAGCTCCGCACAGTAATTGGGCAGTCAGCAGGACAACGGTGAGAACGGCGATATGCGTCAGGTTGTCGTCTGTTATTCCGGTAGCGGTGTCTATCACCCGTTTGGTTGCATAGATAAAGGCTAGGGCAAAGGCCACGCCCAGAATGCCGGTGAGGCAACTTAGCAGGATACGTCCGCGTTGTTCGGCAGATACCTCTCGAATATACCTAAGTTTTTCACGTCTGTCCTTTTTCACTTTTTTGTCCTTCTGTTGCTTTTTCATTCCTTTTATTTTCCGGGTTCTTTTATTTCTTTGTCCTTGCTTTCTTGTCTTTTACTCCTTTTGATCGGTTTATTTGTATAGCTATCGTTCCCCCTATCAGAGTCACGGGATACCAGAGTGCTTCGTACGGTGCAAATTGACGCAGTTCGTTGCAGCGTCGGGTGGCGCGGCAGAAGGTGTACCACTTTCCTGCCCAATATCCTTTGGGGCGTGGCTTGATGCGGTTATCATGTTGCCCGAAGTTACCGGTAGACAGGATGTCTTCCAATAATTGTTCTCCTATCTGCTTGGTGCCTTCCAAGGGGAAAGGAAGCCGGTTAGCGGGCAATCCCAGTCGGGTGACGGCAATGTAGCCGAATGCTTGTGCGGCATGCAATAGTCCGAGGTCCTGCAACTGGCGAAGCAGGGTGGTGGCATCTATTTCTTTGTGGCGATTGGCAAGCAGACAAGTCCAGTCGCATAGCTGGCGCAGGCCGATTCCGCTGTTCAGGAAATGTACAAAGGCATGCAGGAAGATATAAAGTGCATTGAAGGTGGCCGGAGGTATGGCGATACTGACGGCCTTCGAGTCCTCTTTCCCGGTTTCGGAGAATAGGGCATAGTCTGTTTCCTGCGGGTACCATTTTCTGATAATCTGCTGAAAGTGCCGGTTGGCAAGCGGACTGTTCAGCCGGAGGATGATGCGGTGGTTCTCGATGTGTACTCCTTTCAAACTGTAGCTGGCATGCTTGTCGGACGCTTCTCCCTCGACTATGGCGCCTTGTTGCAGCAGGAGGCGATTGGCTATGGGTTGCCCTTGTTTTCCTAAATAGATGTCGATGTCTCCGCATTGCCGGTGCAAGGGAGTGCGGTAGTTGGTGCCGATGCCTTGCCCTTTCAGCAGTACGGGATGCAGCCCGGCTTCCCGGTAAAGGGTATTGAGTTCGGGCAGAAGCTGGTTGAGGCGTTTGTTGGCTTGTTCTATCTGTGCAGTCCGGGCAGCCCATTTCAGATAGAGGACGCGTGGAGGGCGCAGTTCGGCCGGCAGACTGCTTATGCCGTCAAAAGTCAGTGCAAGCAGGGCTTGTGAGTTTGCCATGCGGTACACGGTTTCCCAGTCGTCCGGCGAGACCGACCGGAAGAGTTGTCGGTCTGCCGGAGTGCCCCACAGGCCGGAGCGTACCAATGAAAAGAAAGCGTGTTGCATATCCGTCCTTATTCTATGATTCCTTCGCGGTCAAGGGAGTCGATAAACTTCTGCGCATCGCGACGGGCCGATTCGTTATCTACATCATAGCGGCTGGTCAGGGCTTCTGTCACGCTGTCTGTATCGAACTCTTTGTTTTCTATCTCTTGCCAAAGCATGGCGGAAGTTTGGTTCAGGCTGATGACTTTGCTGAAGTCCACGTTCGACGAGCCGTCTTGCATGATGATGTAGTCATCGCCTATCCGGTGCAGGATAAATCCTTGTTTGATTTTCATGGTTATTTTGTTTTATATTCTTCTGAACAGGGCGAGCAGCCAGCGGCGAGCGGGGTTTAGCTTCATCCACCAGTAGGAGTAGAGCTTCCAGACTTTGCCGTCGGCGGTGTACCGTTTGTCTTTTCGCATGGCTTCGGTCATGACGCCCATTACCCGTCCGATGTCGGTTTCTTCGGTCTGGGCGAGGTTGCCGTCGCCTTGCAGGATGAGTATGTCTCCGTTCCGACGGATGATGCGGTGAAAGACGATGCGTTCCGTCAGGTCGCGTGCCAGTACGGTGACGCCCGGTTGCAGCTGTTCTGTGGTGAAATCGCCCAGTGTCACCCGGTCACGGCGGTCCACTAAGAAAGGATTCATGCTGTTGCCCCGCACGGTGATGGTTACTGTATGTCCCTCTTTGATGAGACGCGCCACTTCGGGAAGCAATATCTCGTTGGGAATGCTTTTCTTCATCGGCTGTTCAGTTCATCATTCATAACTTATCCTTCTACCGTCTTTCTGCAAAGTTCCGTCGCTTCACGGTCGGGTAGGCATTTCAGATGATAGACGGGTGCCAGCGTGGCAAGTTCCGTCACAGTGGCGACAATGGCGTTATAGATTTCCTTGTTCTGCTTTAGGCAAGAGCAGGAGGGGAGGAGGGTGGCGAAAGCATGTGCTGCTCTCTCTTGCTCTATTTCATTCTGCGGTGCTTGTTCCAAGCGGACGAAGGCGCCTACGGTCATGGATTCTTTCCGATAGCAAGGTGTCTTTCCGCTCCACGGAGAACCGAAAACAGTGGCTTGCTTGCCGAGGCTGTCCACATGTACTATCGGATTGTCATCGTTCAGTAGATGGCAGTCCGAGAACTGTTGCAGCCAGAGCCCGGTGTGCGTACTTTTGCCCGTGCCGCTTTTCCCTAAGAAGAGGTAGCCTTTGCCTGTTTCAGTAGCGACAACCGAGGCATGCATCAGCAGTGTATGGTGGCGGGCGGCATTGAAGGCATAGAGCATCATCAAGAAGTTGTTCAGTACGAAGTTCGTTTCGTTTTCCGGAGCCGGTGTTTCTGTCCTGCAGGCCGGTAGGTGGATGAAGCATTGCCTGAAGTTATCGTTGCACTCCATCCAATAGTTTTTCCCGCTTTTCCGTGGGGTGATGGATACAAGGTGTGAGCTGTGGGGCAAAGGGCGAATGATGCAATCGGCATCTTCCCAGTTGAAACATATATCATCGGGAGTTTTCGCTATGGTTCGTTTTGTCGTTGTTTCGTCATCGTCTATCTCTGTTTCAAAGATTACTTTTTGCGTCGTGTCTATTGTTGTGATGAACGGAATCAGTGAAGGCAGCGCCTTGAATATATTGAAGTCGGAAGGTTTCACCATGCGAAAGGTGTGCGGTCCTACTTGATAATCCAATATCTGTATTCTCATATGTTTTGATTGTTAGTTGTTATTCATGATACTTTGGGCTACTCAGAAAAATAATGAATGTTTGTGTGAATGAGGAAGATTTGAGAGATTTTTCAACTGTCTTGTTGTCATTCTTTAGACGCGGAGGACGCAGATCTATAAAAGAAAATCCGCTGTCCGCCGCATCTAAAAGATAGTAATAAGGCGATTCCGATATCTCTTCGTTTGGTTTGCGAGGATATATTGCTTCCTTTCTTAGAATTTGGCTTATCGGTTCTCCTGACTTGTTTGGCCAACAATATATTCTTTCCTCCCATCACCGACTTTGTGGGCTGCTGTATATACACTGCCGTCACGGGTAACCTCGTAGCCTGTTACCAAATAGGACTCATTGTCGTCCATATTCGGATTTGCCGGGTTGAAATTGATGAACGTTCCACCGGACACCTGGATGCTGGCAGTGTTCTTGTCTGTATTCTTTAAGTTCAGTACCCAGTATCTGCCATCCGTGTCGTTGTTGGGTGTACCATATTTGCCGGATTCAAATGTTCCTCCATAGATATTGATTTTCCCATTCTCTCTTGCATAAATCAGGTCTATCTGGGTGTTCAGTTTCTGGGTGTTATAGTAAGAACCGCCATGAATATTTACTGTCCCGTATCCTCGGGCTTCAATTACCATGCGATAACCATCGTCTTTCGCTGTAGCAGATGCATCGCACTTCACATTGCCGTTGCCTGAAATGTTTAGTGTTCCGTTCTGTACAGTAAAGATTTGTGTGAAAGGAGTGGCATCAGCTGTTTCTGAGGAATTGATGATGTCGTGGCCATTCAGGTTTAAGTTTGCCGTTGCGTTTGCAGCATTCAATATGTAGCCTGTGGCAAGCTCCGTCTTGGCGATGTTGATATTTGAGAGAAGTTTTATATCCACAGTTGCGTTGGTTGCCATGTACTTCAGTACGCTTGGGTCGGAGAATGTACCGCCGGTAACGTTGATGACCGGTGTATAAGTGGTGCCTTCTGTGATGAGTGACTTTGCTTCGGCAATCAGTGTACCGCCTTTGATGTTTACTGTGGCAATGCCATATGCTCCACTTACGTTGATGGCGGCGCAGTCCAGTCCTCCGGTACCGTCGCCCCAGTTGCCGGTGCTACCTGTGCCTTTACTGGTAATCAAGGCTGTACCTTCCACATTCAGAGTGCCTCGTTGGATGCATACACCTCCTGCGGCACCATAAACCTTGCCGCCACTGATGGTCGTTGTGCCGGATTGGGGCAGATAGACTGCATAGTCAGCAGTAGAAATGAGTTCTCCGTCTGTGATGTTGATGATGGAGTTCTGCGTCTTGTAATTGCCGTTGCCTGCCACTGCAAACCATCCGGCTTCTATCTTGCCGCCTGTCATGGTGAAGTCTCCACCGTCCGTCACTCCGACGCCATATTGGCCGTTACTGTCCGGAGTCTCTCTGACTGCACTGATGTTGCCGCTTTCCATGGTCATGGAGGCATCTTCACCGGCTATTTCAATCAGACTGCCATTATAAGAAGCCGCTGTATAATCCTGGCTGGCAACTATCTTGCCTTTCTTCTCGGTAGAGCTGTCCTTCAGTGTCATCTTGCCCAAGACGATGATTTTGCCTGTTGCGCTGTTGTCGGCAGTCAGTGTATATCCGTTCAAGTCAAGAACCACGGACTTTCCGGCGGGTACACTGACGCTTTGCCCTGTGATGTCGGCATCGGCGGACAATTTAAAATCTTCGCCGTTGGCGAAAGCGGTCTTTAGGACTGCCACGTCGGATTGAACTACAAATTTGCTGTCGATTGTTGCCGGAAGTGATGCTTCAGTTCCTTTTATTATATAGATTGTGGTATCGCCGGCATCGTGTACCAATTGTTCTACCTTTCCATATATCTTCAAGTTACCGCCTTTTACGGTCAGCTTCTTTACGGTGACGCCTGCATTGATAATCAATGTCTGCTGGGCGGTAGTGGCAGTCACTTCATTGTAAGTGGCTTTATTGCCTACTGCTGCCAATGTAACGGTGGTGCTTGGCATGGTGATGGCTACAGAAGGAGCTTCTTGCTCTGCTGTGGTTTCCGGTACAGCCAAGGATACACTGTTGGTGGCAGTGGCGGCGGGAGCACTTACGCTGGTATTGGTCTTGTCGGTCAGCGTCAACGGAGCGGCAGTACTGGTCGTTGGGGCTGTATTGAACGTCAGGTTGATGTCCGAGTTCTGTAAAACCGGGATGGCGATGCCGTCGTTGCTGCCAGAAGTGGTATTGAAGCTGCCGCTGACTGCAATGTCGGTTACGGTTGCTGCTGTCGGTGCTTCTTGTGGGAGATTTTTTGAATCAGCTAAAGCTGTACTAAGCGCACTGGGGGTTGTAGCATCTACAACAACGCAATCCAAAGGAGGTACTACCAATATGTCTCTTCTCCCTAAGATTTTGTCATTAAGCGTCTTGGTAAAATATACCTTGTCGCTTCCATTCGTCAGTTGGGCAGTGATGGAACTATAAGTACCTGTGGGCAAAGGAATGTAGAAGTTGCGCGATTTTATATCGTTTGAAGCAGTGAAGGAGGCAGTGATTTCCTTGCTTCCATTGCTTGCTACCGTCAGTATCGGGTCTGCTGCGGTTAAGTCTACCGTACAAGTACCTGCAATGTTATTGGAGGCAATAATCTTGAAAGTAGTGGCCTCTGCCGGAATCTTGTTGACGGTCAGTTTTATCATGGCTGCCATGTGCTTGAAGGACAGAGCGCTCAGATTGTCGGGATTTGTCACCTTGGCATACATCGGGCCATTGCTGCTGCCGTTATAATTTGTAAGCGTGGCAGGTAGAGTCATGGTCAATGTATTGCCGCTTACGCTCATGTTTTGTTGGTAAGGATAGATGGAGAATACAGCCGTTTCTCCGCTTGGCTTGCTGCCGTTGAAAGTGGCGGAAGTTTGACCAGCACCGCTTGCATATTCTAATTTTGTATTGCTATAATTACTTTCTGCATTACTACAGAACAACCCTAGGGCATCGGTATCTTGCCATAGAATCTTGTATTTATCGTTTACGGTAGTACGGGTGTCGGTACCTGCGCCTTCAAACGTTGCGTTAACGGTGATGTTTCCTTTCCGCCCGCTGTTTTCAAATTCCTCTTGGCTGCAACTGAATGCGGTCAAGGCAGCAGTTGCCATGCAGGCAACTTGCATAAGGTTTCTTAATTTCATCATAATGAAGTCCCCCTTAGTTTTCTACGGTTAAGATGTCATTGATTAGGTCTTCCAAGTCGCTGCTGGATGCCGAATTGTAGCTATGGGTAGAGGTGCTGCCCGAATAGGAGCGCGTAATGGGATGGTAAGGTTCGCCGCTTGTTGCAATGACTCCTTCATTCTCCATTTTGATAACTTCGATAGACGGAGTGATGTATGCTTCTCTACCGTCTGGTGTGTTCTGTTTCATATACACAAATTATTTAAAGGTTAAACAATAAAAAAAACGTGAGTAACTATGTTTGTATATCCTTTATTCAGGCCTTCGCATTGCCCTTTCCCTGGATATACAACAGTCACTCACGTCGTTTGTGTATATACCATCCCCCCTGATGGGAGAAAACCATATAAACATAGACGTGAGCATCCTTGTTGTTATCTTCAGGGAAATTTTCAAAGTTGCGAAGTTTGAATAAAGAAGATAATTTCAATAATGCTCTTACTAATATGTAAATAAACCCACTACGCTATAGCGGATTTGTGACAAAGATAATTGTTTTTTGTTTAAGTGTATCTATGTTTCTCTATTTTTTTTGGGGAAAGGCTCACGTCTCTTTCATTTATAGGAGTTAGGAGAGTTATCACTTCTAACTCCCGATAACTCCTTCAAATATTTAGTAACTGTCTGCATTGTCTTTGAGGATGTTTTTCTGAGGAGCATAGCGGCTATGTGGCGAATAAAGAGAGGAAGACAGACCGAAAAGAAGCTGAATAAAATCTTTTTAAGCAAAATTAAAACAGAGATTTGATATACTTTAAACAGAACACCCTGCAAACTCCGGCTTACTCTGTCCGGCAGTTTGCAGGGTGGCTGCTTGGTTTTCTCGCGTGTACGTAGCTCCTTACGCCACGAACGGAAGTCGATGCCATAGCAATTTTTCATAATAAGACTTTCCATATTTTTGCAAATGTCCGTACTGCCTTTGGCTGAAACAATTTATATAAGTAATTGAAGTTTCGTAAGTGAGTATGCCTGCTGATAAATGGGAATTTATCGCACAGAGCGCGAAGCCTGCTCTCATAACCTATGGAGAGCACGAGTGAAAGCTTGTGGATTTTTATCTAAAACATAGGTATTCCTTTACTCTTCTCCCTTTGTTTGTCTGCTGTGGCATAGGGAATTTATGACGCCTAACGGCCATGAACAACCCTGCTTTCGACCATAAAGCAATCGTTTGACGACCGTAAGCAGGGTTGTTCATGGCCGTTAGGCGTCACTAACTCCAGAGCTATTGCGGATGAAGTACGTAGCCCGAACCTATTGCGCACAAGGCGCAAACGTATTATACAACGGTGTAAAAGACATTAGAGTGCATTATTCATAGTCGGCCTTTGACTCCCGATAACTCCTACTATGCCCCTACAGTCCAACTCCATATCCGTTGACTTCACAGTAAGGACAAGCCCGAAAATGCAGGAAAACCGAACCTGCCGATTCATGTAATCTGCATGCAGTATTATGGTAGGGGATAGCAGCTTACTGCAAAACTCAGGCGTTTCAGGCAGGTGGAAGCAAATTTTGCTTCCACCTTTTCAGGTTGCTTCCACCGCAGGGCAAATGCCGATGGACAGGGGGATGCAGGAGGTGGGTGGAAGTGTGGAAGCAAAGTGATGGAAAATTAATTTGGCATTCACACAATAATAACCGTATATTTGTAGCATGGCTGTCTGCCTCCTCTTAAATTCAGATAAAGAGGAGGTAGACAAATGCTTGCTATGAGAAACACATAAATGGTTATAACCAAGTGATGAAACAATTAATTGCATGTTGCGGGTTGGATTGCGAAAATTGCGCCGCCCGTATAGCCACTGTCAATAATGACGATGAGCTGAGAGAGAAAACCGCCAAAGAGTGGAGTGTGCTGAACAATACGCCGGAAATTACGCCGGAAACCATCCATTGTATGGGGTGCCGTGCAGACGGGGTGAAGTTTGCCTATTGCAGCGATTATTGTGCTATCCGCAAATGTGTGTACGAAAAAGGTTTCAATACTTGTGGCGACTGTAAGGAACTGGATACTTGCCAGGTGGTAGGTGCGGTTCTTCAGCATGCGCCCGGTGCAAGGGAAAATCTTTATTAACCGTAAAATCTTTGATTAAATAAAATATTGCTTATCTTTGCAGTATGACAAAGACATTTAAATCGGATTTGGTTTTGTAAACAATCTGTGTTCCATGCACAGATTGTCCCTTTCGTTTACTTTCGGATAACTTCTTTCGAGAGTGTTTTTCTATTGTTATAATTCAAGTTTAATCCGCATATTATGCTGAAGGTGTTGTGATACTTTCCGTATATGCAAAATATAGTAAGAAAATGAGTAACGAAAATAAAACTATCCACGATTTCGAATTTAATTTAATCTGTGACTTTTTCTCCAATATGGAACGGCAAGGCCCTGGCAGTCCTGAAGTGACGTTGAAGGCATTGAGCTTTGTAGACGGTCTTACCGATGAATCCCTTATTGCCGATATCGGTTGTGGAACAGGTGGTCAGACAATGGTATTGGCTGGCCATGTTCCGGGACAGATTACCGGAATTGACCTTTTCCCCGGCTTTATTGACATCTTCAACCGTAATGCAAGGCAGTTGGGCTTGCAGGACAGAGTAAAAGGAATTGTCGGTTCAATGGATGCCCTCCCTTTCGGTGAGGAGGAGCTGGATATGATTTGGTGTGAAGGTGCTATCTATAACATCGGCTTTGAACGTGGCTTGAAGGAGTGGCGTAAATATCTGAAACCGGGAGGGTATATTGCCGTATCCGAGAGTTCATGGTTTACGGACGAACGTCCTGCGGAAATCAATGACTTCTGGATGGACGCCTATTCTGAAATGGATACACTTCCCAATCAGGTAGCCAAGTTGTACAAGGCGGGTTATCTCCCCGTTGCTACATTCATTCTGCCGGAGAATTGCTGGACAGAGCATTACTTTGCTTCAAAGGTTGCGGCCCAGGAGATTTTCCGTAAGAAATATGCCGGTAATAAAATTGCCGAAGAGTTCAGCTCACTCCAAATGATTGAGGATGAACTATACGGCAAATATAAGGAATTCTACGGTTATGTGTTTTTTATTGCTAAGAAGGTAGGTTGATGGCAGACTTCTCTTATTGAGGAATGCGGGTATTCTCAGGACAGAATATCCGCATTTTGTGTTTTGAGTGGATTTTATTGTTTTGAGGATGTACGGAACTTCTGAGGAGGTATTCCCGTATGACGTTTAAAGAATTTGTTGAAGAAGGCCGCATTATTAAAACCTAGACTCACGGCTATATCCTTTATCGGAGTGTTGGCGGTACAAAGCTGTGCTTTGGCATCCATGATGATAGTATTGTTGATGATTTCCATGGCTGTATGTCCTGATTCCTTTTTGACAAGGCGGCAAAGAGCTGCCGGTCTCATATTCATTTTCAATGCATAATAGGACACTTGATGCTCCCGGACATAGTCTGTGTGTACCAATCGGATAAAAATGCGGTATTGGTTGAAATGCCTGCTGCCCGGAGTCTCTTTTATTCTAGGGCGTTCCGGACAGAGTTCGGATATACCTTGTAACAGATATGCCAGTAGAGTTTGCAATGAAACTAGACTTGAGGGGCTTTCTGTTCTTTGGTAGAGGTGTGACAAATAGGTCATGAACTCGGCATAAAGCTGGAAGTCCGTTTTCGATAGAGGAAAAATATAGTGTTTGCCTATAATGTGAAACTTATCCATCATGACCTTGCCGGCCCCTGAACTCTGGATAAGTTGTTGGGAAAATATGACGACATATATTTCAGCATCGTCTGACGTGTGTAGCAATTGTACGAAGGTCTCGGGAGGAATAACTAGGAGGGCGTTAGCTTCAACCCTGAATTGAGTATGGTTTATGATAGTTTTCAGAACTCCTTTGGTGCATAGAGCGAAGATACTGGCCTTGGTGTGGTATGGCTTTTCCACTAGCGGATTCAGTTCATTGGTTGTGATATGATTGCAGGCAATGAACTCGTCATTTATATTGAATTCGGATATATTCATGTTGGAGATTTTAAGACGCAAAAATGGGGGATAATAATGTATAAATGACAGAGGTAACAGTTAAAATCAATATTACGCTCAACTTATCTCTGTTAAATAAGGTAAAGTTGTGAATAATAGAATATATACATATTAAAATGGAATATTGATTTATAAGGGTTTGTTTGTGGTATAAGCATTTTAACCCGAACTTTGCTTCTTGTATGATAAACCAATTCTGATGAATCCGAATGTTCCTCAAGAAGTACGTATAATAAATGCCATCTCCGAGCAGTTGTTCAACTCATGGCCCGTCAGCATTATTATGATTGATTTGGAAGATTGTATCTGGCGTCTGAATCAGCAGGTGATGAATGAACTCCAATTGAATGAGCATGTGATAGGGCGGCATATCACTGACTTATTGGAAGTGGTATGTGATAAAAAGAATGTGTTGGAAGCCCTTTTGCTGCAACTTCGGGAGAGGGATGTACGGATTATTCCCTTGGATACCAATTGCTTTATACGTGAATTAAAGAGTGGTATCAGTTTTCTGATACAAGGTGCTATGGTGGGAATTCATGAAGATGGACAATTGGTGAGGATTGTACTCTATTTCAGGAATGTGTTGGAAGAACGGACACAGAAGCATTTGCTGAATATTGCGCTGAGCCGCACCCAGATATTTCAATGGTCTTTCGACATGGAACATAATCTGATGATTATAGAACCGCGTTATTTTGAATATTTGGGGATTCCTACGCGTGACTATACGCTGACGCCTGAGGAATTCGCATTTCTGATTCATCCGGACGACCGGAAGGGAGTGTTTGATGCTTTGGCTTTACAGTTGCGTGGTAATTTGTACGAACGCCCAGTGGAATACCGTCTACGGAGGGGAGACGGCAAGTGGGAGTGGTTTGAGGCGCAATCTACTTATGTGGGGCAATTGACGGATTTGCCGTTCCGTATCATCGGTATTTGCATGAGTACGCAGAAATACAAGGATACGGAGAATAAATTGAACGAGGCTTTGCAGAAAGCGCAACGTAGCGATGAGTTGAAGAGCGTATTTCTTGCTAATATGAGCCACGAGATACGTACGCCACTAAATGCCATTGTGGGCTTCTCTACACTACTGGCTTGTGGGGATGCCGACTTGTCGCGGCAGGAGATTATGGAATTTACGTCTTTGATTGAAAAGAACAGCCAGTTGTTAATGGTGTTGATTTCAGATATTCTGGATTTGTCCAAGATAGAATCGAACACGATGGAATTCCATTTTGAGAAGGTTTCTTTAAATGGCATATTGGAAAGCATTTACAGTGCGCAGAAGATGAATCTTCGGAAAGGAGTGGAGCTACTGCTAGACCTTCCGGACCGGGCGGCAGTTATCTATACAGATCCTACGCGTTTGGGGCAAGTTGTCAACAATCTTATCAATAATGCGGTGAAGTTCACTGCTGAAGGACGCATAACCATAGGGTATAGGCTGAAGGACTTTGCTACATTGGAAGTCTTTGTGGAAGATACGGGAACTGGCATGTCGGAAGAAGTTCTGGCGCACATTTTTGAACGTTTCTATAAGGGAGATGCTTTTGTGCAGGGCACGGGATTGGGATTGGCCATTTGCAGGACTATCGTTGAAAGGTTTCATGGAAAAATAGAAGTGGCTTCAACTCTTGGCAAGGGGAGCCGCTTTGCAATTGTCCTTCCGCAGGAAATGCGGGAGTAGTGTTCTCTTTCTTGGATATTTGATGTAATTATGTGAGCGTATGATATTGTATAACGTTGAAAATCGCTACCTTTGCAGTCTTGAACGATAAATTCATTGACACTATGATATCTGTAGAAGGACTGAAGGTAGAATTTAATGCCACTCCTCTGTTCGAAGACGTCTCTTATGTTATCAATAAGAAAGACCGTATAGCTCTTGTCGGCAAGAATGGTGCCGGTAAGTCCACCATGCTCAAGATATTGGCTGGCATTCAGCAGCCCACTGCCGGCATTGTTGCCGTTCCTCGCGAATGTACTATCGGGTATTTGCCCCAAGTGATGATACTCAGTGACAAGCGCACCGTAATGCAGGAGGCTGAACTTGCCTTCGAGCATATTTTTGAGATGCAGGCGGGCATCGAACGCATGAATCGGCAACTTGCCGAACGTACCGATTACGACAGCGAGGATTACCAGAAACTGATTGACCGCTTCACTCACGAAAACGAACGTTTTCTGATGATGGGCGGCACCAACTACCGTGCCGAAATAGAGCGCACGCTCCAAGGGCTGGGCTTCAGCCGCGAGGACTTTGACCGCTCTACAAGCGAGTTTTCCGGTGGTTGGCGTATGCGTATAGAGCTTGCCAAGCTGTTGCTTCGCCGTCCGGATGTGTTGCTGCTCGACGAGCCTACCAACCACCTTGACATCGAGAGTATCCAGTGGTTGGAGAACTTCCTTTCCACCCGTGCCAATGCGGTGGTGCTTGTCAGCCACGACCGCGCCTTTTTGAACAATGTCACTACGCGTACCATCGAAATAACTTGTGGACGCATTTACGACTATAAAGTGAAATACGATGAGTTCGTGGTGCTTCGCAAGGAGCGCCGGGAGCAGCAACTACGTGCTTACGAGAATCAGCAGAAGCAGATACAAGATACGGAAGATTTCATCGAACGTTTCCGGTACAAAGCTACCAAGGCTGTGCAAGTGCAGAGCCGCATCAAGCAGCTCGAAAAGATAGAGCGCATCGAAGTGGATGAGGAAGACAACTCCTCTTTGCGCCTGAAGTTTGTTTGCAGTAGCCGTAGCGGTAATTATCCCGTTATCTGCGAGGATATGGAGAAATCCTACGGTGGGCACGTTGTTTTCCACGATGTGAATTTGACTATCAACCGAGGAGAGAAGGTTGCTTTTGTCGGTAAGAACGGCGAAGGTAAGTCTACGCTTGTAAAGTGTATTATGGGTGAGATTACGGATTATACCGGTAAGCTTACACTGGGACATAATGTGCAGATTGGATATTTTGCCCAGAACCAGGCACAGCTTTTGGATGAGAGCCTGACTGTATTCGATACGATTGACCGCGTGGCCGTAGGGGGTATCCGCCTCAAAATCCGTGATATTCTAGGTGCTTTCATGTTCGGCGGTGAGGCTTCGGATAAAAAGGTGAAGGTGCTCAGCGGTGGAGAGCGTACCCGGCTTGCCATGATAAAACTGCTGTTGGAGCCGGTGAATTTCCTGATTCTCGACGAACCTACGAATCATCTTGACATGCGTTCCAAAGATGTGTTGAAGGAGGCTATCCGCGATTTTGACGGAACGGTGATAATAGTCAGCCATGACCGTGATTTTCTGGACGGACTTGCGACTAAAGTGTACGAGTTTGGTGGCGGACTGGTGAAGGAACATCTGGGAGGAATTTATGATTTCCTGCAAAAGAAGCAGATAGAGAGCCTGAATGAGTTACAGAAATCCCCTTCACTTTCCGCTTCGCCCACTGCCGGTAAGGCGGCATCGGGAAATGTTGGTGCAGAACCGGTTCAACCCTCGGCAGCCAAACTCTCTTATGAGGAGCAGAAGGAGCTTAATAAGAAGCTCAAGAAACTGGAACGTCGCGTTGCCGATTGTGAAGCGGAGATAGAGCAGACGGAGGCTGCCATTGCCATTCTTGAGGCCAGGATGGCCACACCGGAAGGTGCTTCGGACATGTCGCTTTATGAGCAGCACCAAAAACTGAAAGAGCAGCTTGACCGCGTGATGGAAGAGTGGGACGCGGCTACTGTAGAGTTGGAGAATCACTAACTATTATATTTTATATGTTTATGAAAGCAAATCATTTGTTACCCATTGCAGCATTCTGTCTGATGACGGCTTCCTGCAACACCGGCAAGCAGCAGGCTGAACTTACAGCAGGCATCCAGCTCGCCAATCTTGACACAACGGCTCTACCCGGAACTGACTTTTACCAATACGCATGTGGCGGTTGGATGAAGAACAATCCGATTCCTGCTGAATACTCACAGTACGGTTCTTTTACTATCCTTGCAGAAAACAACCGCAAGCAGATTCAAGGACTGATTGAAGAACTTGCCGCCACCCAGCACGAAGCCGGCAGCGTGGCACAAAAAATCGGTGACTTGTACAAAATCGTAATGGACAGCGTGAAGCTGAACAAGGACGGTGTAGCTCCCATCAAGGCTGAACTCGACCAGCTGGCTGCTTTGAAGGACAAGAAAGAGCTTTATGCCTTGCTGGGCGATATGCAGAAGAAAGGTATCATCGCCTACAACGTGCTGTATGTTGGCGCTGACGAAATGAACAGTAGCATGAATGCCGTACAGACCTATCAGACCGGGCTGAGCATGGGCGAACGTGAATACTATCTGGAAAATGATGAGGCTACTGCCAAAATTCGTGATGCTTTCCGTACACATGTACAGAAGATGTACCAGTTGGCTGGTTTCGACGAGGCTACTGCCAAGAAAGGTATGGAGGTGGTGATGGATGTGGAAACACGTCTTGCCAAGGCTTTCCGCTCTCGTACGGAGTTGCGTGACCCGCATGCCAATTATAACAAGATGAGCATGGAAGAGCTGAAGAAGAATTATCCTACTTTCGATTGGGATGCTTATTTGTCTGCCATGGACTTGAAGGATGTGAAGGAAATTATCGTAGGCCAGCCCGCTTCGCTGAAAGCTGCTGCCGATATTCTGGATACGCTGCCCATTGAACAGCAGAGCCTTTATCTGCAATGGAAATTGATTGATTCTGCCGCAAGCTTGCTGAACGATGCTATGGCAGAACAGAACTTCGACTTCTACAGCCGCACCATGAGCGGTACACAAGAAATGCAGCCTCGCTGGAAGAGAGCGGTAAGCACTGTAAGCGGCGCGCTGGGCGAAGCTGTAGGTCAGATGTACGTGGAGAAATATTTCCCTGCTGCTGCCAAGGAGCGTATGGTGACTTTGGTGAAGAACTTGCAGGAAAGCCTGGGCGAACGTATCCAGAATCTTGCTTGGATGGGTGATTCCACTAAGGTGAAAGCTCTGGAGAAACTGGCTACCTTCCATGTGAAGATTGGTTATCCCGACACTTGGAAAGACTACTCCACACTGGAAATCAAAAACGACTCTTACTGGGCAAACATGGAACGTGCCAACGAGTGGAGCCATGCCGAAATGATAGCCAAGGCCGGCAAGCCGGTGGATAAGGACGAATGGCTGATGACTCCGCAGACCGTCAACGCTTACTATAACCCGACTACGAACGAAATCTGTTTCCCCGCCGGTATCCTGCAATATCCTTTCTTCGATATGAATGCGGATGATGCCTTCAACTATGGTGCCATCGGTGTGGTAATCGGTCATGAGATGACTCACGGATTCGACGACCAGGGTCGCCAGTACGACAAGGACGGTAACCTGAAAGACTGGTGGACTGCTGAAGATGCCAAGAACTTTGACGAGCGTGCTCAGGTGATGGTGAACTTCTTCGATAGCATCGAGGTTGCTCCGGGCGTATATGCCAACGGACGCATGACATTGGGTGAGAATATTGCCGACCACGGTGGTCTGCAGGTTTCTTATCAGGCATTCAAGAAAGCTACGGCTGCCAAGCCGCTGCCGGTGCTGGATGGTCTTACTCCCGAACAACGTTTCTTCCTGGCATACGCAGGTGTATGGGCCAATGATATCCGTCCCGAAGAAGTGTTGAACCGCACGAAGAGTGATGTGCATTCATTGGGCGAATGGCGCGTAAACGGTGCATTGCCGCAAATCGGTGCTTGGTATGAGGCATTCAACGTGACAGAAAAAGACCCGATGTTCTTGCCGGTAGAAAAACGTGTATCTATTTGGTAAACCAACAAAATAACCCTTAAAAAAAGGCGGCAGACTGGAAACAGATGCCGCCTTTTTTAATTATACCTAATTTATTGTGTATGAATGTATGTATGAATAAACAAAATTTGTAACTTTGCGCATCAAATACTAATATACGCATACTTTAATACGCAAATCCATGTCTGAAACAAAAAGAATCAAAACAGCTCTGGTATCTGTTTACCATAAGGAAGGTTTGGACGAAATCATTACCAAACTGCATGAAGAAGGTGTAGAGTTCCTCTCAACCGGTGGAACCCGTCAGTTTATAGAATCCCTGGGTTATCCCTGCAAGGCAGTGGAAGACCTCACTACATACCCTTCCATCCTGGGCGGACGCGTGAAGACTTTGCATCCGAAGGTTTTTGGAGGTATTCTTTGCCGCCGCGGATTGGAGCAAGACATGCAACAGATTGAAAAATATGAAATCCCCGAAATAGACCTCGTCATCGTTGACCTCTATCCGTTTGAGGCTACCGTTGCCAGTGGTGCCGAAGAACCTGCCATCATCGAAAAGATTGACATAGGTGGTATCTCCTTGATTCGTGCCGCAGCCAAGAACTACAACGACGTGGTTATCATCGCTTCGCAAGCACAATATCAGCCGTTCCGCGACATGCTGATGGAACACGGAGCCACTACTACCATCGAAGAACGCCGTTGGTTTGCCAAAGAGGCTTTCGGAGTGTCTTCACACTATGATTCTGCCATCTTCAACTATTTCGATGGCGAGGAAGGTTCCGCTTTCCGTTGTTCTGCCAACAGCCAGAAGACTTTACGCTATGGTGAGAATCCGCATCAGAAAGGTTATTTCTATGGCAATCTGGATGCTATGTTCGACCAGATTCACGGTAAGGAAATCTCTTATAACAACCTGCTCGACATCAATGCTGCCGTTGACTTGATTGACGAATTCAAGGATACGACTTTCGCTATCCTGAAACATAACAATGCTTGTGGACTGGCTTCACGTCCCACTGTGCTCGAAGCATGGAACGATGCGCTTGCCGGTGACCCGGTATCCGCTTTTGGTGGTGTGCTCATCACGAATGCCGTGGTTGACAAGGCTGCTGCCGAAGAAATCAATAAAATTTTCTTTGAGGTGATTATCGCTCCCGATTATGATGTGGATGCGTTGGAAATCCTCGGTCAGAAGAAGAACCGTATTATCCTGGTTCGCAAGCCGGCAGCTCTGCCTAAGAAGCAGTTCCGTTCTTTGCTGAATGGTGTATTGGTTCAGGACCGCGACCTTAAGGTGGAAACTCCTGAAGAATTGAAGACTGTAACTACGAAGGCTCCCACTGCACAGGAAATCGAGGACATGCTCTTTGCAAACAAGATTGTGAAGAACAGTAAGTCGAATGCCATTGTGTTGGCAAAAGGAAAGCAGTTGTTGGCAAGCGGTGTAGGCCAGACCAGCCGTGTAGATGCTTTGAAGCAGGCTATCGAGAAAGCCAAGAACTTCGGTTTCGACTTGAATGGCGCTGTAATGGCAAGTGACGCATTCTTCCCCTTCCCCGACTGCGTGGAAATTGCCGGCAATGAAGGCGTAACAGCCGTCATCCAGCCGGGTGGAAGCATCAAGGATGAACTCTCGTTTGAATATTGCAACGAGCATGGCATTGCCATGGTAACTACTGGGTTCCGTCACTTTAAACACTAATTCGGATTTACGATTTGACGATTTACGATTTACGATTGAAGTTACATCGTAAGTCTGAATCTCAAATTGTAAACAAGAGGAATATCAATCGTAAATCGTAAATAGTTAAATCGTAAATATTAATGGGATTATTCTCCTTTACACAAGAAATAGCGATGGACCTTGGCACAGCCAATACCATCATCACCACGAATGGCAAGATTGTGGTGGATGAGCCTTCGGTGGTGGCTTTGGACCGTCGTACCGATAAGATGATTGCCGTGGGTGACAAGGCAAAGATGATGCACGAAAAGACCCACGAAAACATACGTACCATCCGTCCGTTGCGCGATGGTGTGATTGCCGACTTCTATGCCTGCGAGCAGATGATACGTGGACTTATCAAGATGGTGAACAACCGTAACCGTCTTTTCTCTCCGTCACTCCGCATGGTGATTGGTGTTCCTTCGGGCAGTACCGAAGTGGAGCTGCGTGCCGTGCGCGACTCTGCCGAGCATGCCGGCGGGCGCGACGTTTATTTGATTTTCGAGCCGATGGCTGCTGCCATCGGTATCGGTATCGATGTAGAGGCTCCCGAAGGCAACATGATTGTTGACATAGGTGGTGGTTCTACGGAAATTGCCGTTATCTCTTTGGGAGGTATCGTAAGTAACAACTCCATCCGCATTGCCGGTGACGACTTGACTGCCGATATTCAGGAATACATGAGCCGCCAGCACAACGTGAAGGTCAGCGAGCGTATGGCTGAGCGTATTAAGATTAATGTGGGGGCTGCCTTGACGGAACTCGGTGAGGATGCTCCTGAAGACTATATCGTTCATGGTCCGAACCGCATCACGGCATTGCCCATGGAAGTGCCGGTATGCTATCAGGAAGTGGCGCATTGCTTGGAGAAGTCTATCTCTAAGATTGAGACAGCCATCTTGAGCGCATTGGAAAATACGCCTCCCGAATTGTATGCCGACATCGTTCACAACGGTATCTATCTTGCCGGTGGCGGTGCATTGCTTCGTGGACTGGATAAGCGTCTGACTGATAAAATAAACATACCGTTCCACATTGCGGAAGACCCCTTGCATGCCGTTGCCAAAGGTACGGGCGTGGCATTGAAGAACGTTGACCGCTTCTCATTCTTGATGCGGTAATGCGAAATTTGTTAAACTTTCTCATTAAATATAATTACTGGTTCCTCTTTCTTCTGTTAGAGGTTGCCAGTTTTATTTTATTATTTCGCTTTAATCATTACCAGCAGAGTGTGTATTTCACCTCTGCCAATGGCGTGGCGGGGAAGGTTTATGAAATATCGGGTGGCATCACTTCCTATTTCCACTTGAAGACGGCCAACGAAGACCTGCTCGACCGCAACATGTGGTTGGAGCAGCGGCTTTCGTTTCTGGAAAATGTCTTGAAGGAGAAAGGATTGGACTCCGCCAGGTTGTACAGCATGGAACGGCTTGCTCCTACGGAGTATCAGATATTCAAGGCGAATGTCATAAAGAACAGCTTGAACAAGGCTGACAATTATATCACTTTAGACCGTGGAACAACAGAAGGTATCCGTCCTGAGATGGGAGTTGTAGATGCCAATGGCGTGGTGGGTATTGTGTATAAGACCTCTCCCCATTACTCGTTGGTTATTCCGTTGCTGAACAGCAAGTCGAGCATCAGCTGTAAGATTGTGGGCAGTGATTATTTCGGTTATTTGAAGTGGGAGGGAGGTAATTCCCGTTTTGCCTATCTGAAGGATTTGCCCCGGCATGCCGAATTCAATCTGGGAGATACAGTAGTGACCAGCGGCTATTCCACCGTGTTTCCAGAAGGTGTTATGGTGGGGACGGTGGATGACATGTCTGACTCGCACGACGGGCTTTCGTATCTGTTGAAGATAAAGCTGGCTACGGACTTTGGAAAGGTGAGCAATGTGCGCGTCATTTCCCGCAACGGGCAGGATGAACAAAAGGCATTGGAGTCGAGGGCGGACGAGAAGTGACTAAGAAATTAGGGATTAGGGGTTAAGGATTAGGGATTAATCATCTTTATATCTTATAACTTATACACTCAATAACTTGTAACTCGTAACTTATAACTCATTAGCGTTGTTAATTAATTATCTGCATAAAATAGGATGGTTCATAGGCTTGGTACTGTTGCAGGTGCTGATATTGAACAATGTGCATATTGCAGGATATGCCACTCCATTTCTGTATATCTACTTGATACTGAAGTTTGAGTCGGACACTCCCCGCAATGCGTTGATGTTGTGGGCATTCTTTTTAGGGCTGGTTGTCGACGTCTTTTCCGACACACCGGGGATGAACGCTGCCGCTACGGTGTTGCTGGCTTTCTTGCGCCCCACTTTCCTGCGGCTGTTCGTGCCTCGTGACACGCTGGATACACTGGTTCCGGCCATCCGTACAATGGGGATTCTTCCTTTCCTGAAATATCTGGTTGTGAGTGTGCTGATACATCACGGCTTGTTGCTTACCCTCGAATTCTTCTCTTTTGCCCATATCGGTACGCTGTTGTTGAGAATTGCGGCAAGTACCCTGCTTACTGTGACTTGTATTATGGCTGTTGAGGGAATAAGAAAGAAAGGATAAAGGGATTAAGGATTAGGAATTGATGAAAGACTATACACTGGAAAAGCGGAAATATGTAATTGGAGCGGCGGCTATTGTCATCGTTCTTATTTACGTGTTCCGGCTGTTCGACCTGCAAATCATGACTGATGACTACAAGAAGAACGCGGACAGCAACGCTTTTCTGAACAAGATACAATATCCATCACGGGGGGCTATCTACGACCGTAACGGTAAGTTGCTCGTGTTTAACCAGCCTGCCTATGATATTACGTTTGTGCCTCGGGAGGTGACGCAGCTGGATACACTCGACCTTTGCAGCGCCTTGAACATTACCCGTGAACAGTTTGACAAACGGATGAAGGACGTCAAGAACCGCTGGATGAACCCCGGTTATTCCAAATACACCCATCAGGTGTTCATGACGCAGCTTTCTGCCGAAGAGTGCGGTGTGTTTCAGGAGAAGCTGTTCAAATTTCCAGGTTTCTATATTCAGCGGCGTACTATCCGCCAATATACCTATAACTCTGCCGGCCATTTGCTGGGAGACATCGGCGAAGTGTCCAAGAAAGACATTGAGAACGATGACTATTATATTCGCGGAGACTATATAGGCAAGCAAGGCATCGAGAAATCCTATGAAAAGTATCTGCGTGGAGAGAAGGGGGTGGAGATTCTGCTTCGTGACGCTCACGGGCGTATCCAGGGACACTACATGGACGGACAGTTGGACCGTTCCTCCGTACCCGGCAAGAACCTGACGTTGGGCATCGACATTGACCTTCAGATGTTGGGAGAACGACTGCTTCAACACAAAATCGGTGCCATTGTGGCCATCGAACCGGCTACGGGTGAGATTCTGTGCATGGTTTCCTCGCCTACCTTTGACCCTCATCTGATGATAGGGCGCCAGCGGGGAAAGAACCACCGCCTGCTGCAGATGGACAAGCGGAAGCCTTTGTTGAACCGTGCCATCATGGGAGCTTATCCGCCGGGCTCCACCTTCAAGACGGCGCAGGCACTGACTTTCCTTCAAGAAGAGATTATCCACGAAGATTATCCGACTTTCCCTTGTGCGCATGGTTTCAATCATAAAGGCCTTCATGTGGGATGTCACGGACATGGTTCGCCTCTGTCGCTGATTCCTGCCATCGCGACCTCTTGTAATTCCTATTTCTGTTGGGGATTGTATCGCATGTTCGGTGATAAAAAATACGGTTCGCCGCAGAATGCCATTACCGTATGGAAAGACCACATGGTATCGCAGGGCTTCGGCTATCGGCTCGGTACCGACCTCCCCGGCGAACAGCGTGGACTGATACCGAATGCCAAGTTCTACGACAAGCCCTATCGGGGTTCGTGGAACGGTCTGACGGTGATTAGTATCTCCATCGGGCAGGGAGAGATTCTTGCCACCCCGTTGCAGATAGCCAATCTGGGTGCCACCATTGCCAACCGGGGGCATTTCATTACTCCGCACATCGTGAAGGAGATAGAAGACAATGAACTGGACAGCATCTATCGCAATCCCCGTTATCCCACCATCGACCGCGAATATTATGAAATGGTGGTGAAAGGTATGCGTGCCGCCGTAGACGGAAGTACGGGTAGCGCCACTTGCCGCATGGCGGGAGCCATCCTGCCGGGTGTGGAGGTCTGCGGAAAGACGGGCACGGCACAGAACCGCGGCAAGGACCATTCTGTCTTTATGGGCTTTGCCCCGATGGACAACCCTAAGATAGCCATTGCCGTCTATGTGGAGAACGGTGGTTTCGGTGCCACGTATGGCGTACCTATCGGTGCCATGATGATGGACCAGTACCTGCATGGAAAGCTGTCGCCCGAGAATGAGATACGGGCGGAAGAATTCAGTAACCGGGTGATACTTTACGGAGATGAGGAGAGATGATGATTAGGGGTTGGAGATTAAGGATTAGGGATTAGGGGTTAGGGATAAACTGTGGGTGGTTTCAATAGTAAATAGTAAATCGTAAAATCGTAAATAAATTGGTGACAAGGAGAGATAGCATATGGAAATCATTGGACTGGGTGACGATTGTCGTTTACCTGCTGCTGATTGTATTCGGCTGGTTCAGTGTCTGTGGGGCGAGTTATGATTATGGTGACCGTGACTTTCTGGACTTCTCTACGCGTGCCGGCAAGCAGTTTGTCTGGATTATATGTTCCTTCGGGCTGGGGTTTGTGCTGCTGATGCTGGACGATTCCCTCTATGACATGTTCTCCTACCTTATATATATAGGGCTGATGCTGTTGCTGATTGTCACGATATTCATTGCGCCCGACACGAAAGGGTCGCGGTCGTGGCTCATCCTGGGGCCGGTCAGTTTGCAGCCGGCGGAGTTTGCCAAGTTTGCCACGGCGCTGGCGCTTGCCAAGTATATGAGCGCCTACTCGTTTACGATGAAGAATTGGAAAAGCTCCCTTATGCTGGCTTTCTTGATTCTTTTCCCCATGTTGCTGATTATCCTACAGCGGGAGACGGGTTCGGCATTGGTGTACTCTGCATTTTTCCTGATGCTTTATCGGGAGGGAATGCCGGGCGTGGTACTGTTCTCGGGTATATGTGCAGTGGCCTACTTTGTGGTGGGCATCCGTTTTGATGCGGTGATGATTGCCGATACACCGACGCCTATCGGAGAATTTGCCGTGCTGCTGATGGTACTGCTCTTTGCCGGAGGCATGGTGTGGGTCTATAAAAAGCGCTGGGAGCCCACGCGGAATATTATCGGCGGTTCGCTGGGAGTGCTGCTCGTGGCTTATCTGATTTCGGAATACGTAGTACCCTTCAACTTGGTGTGGGTGCAGTGGGGGCTTTGTGCACTTGTTATCGGGTATCTTGTCTTTCTTTCTTTAAGCGAGCGCCATTTATCTTATTTTCTGATTGGGCTGTTTGCTTTGGGTTCGATAGGTTTCCTCTACTCCAGCGACTACTTCTTCAATAAAGTGCTGGAGCCCCATCAACAGATACGTATCAAGGTGGTGCTCGGTATGGAAGAGGACCTTGCTGGTGCCGGCTATAACGTGAACCAGTCGAAGATAGCCATCGGTTCCGGGGGGCTGACCGGCAAAGGTTTCTTGAACGGTACGCAGACAAAGCTGAAGTATGTGCCGGAGCAAGATACGGACTTCATTTTTTGCACCGTGGGTGAGGAGGAAGGATTCGTAGGGTCTACGGCTGTACTGTTACTGTTCCTTATTCTTATTTTACGGCTGATTGCCGTGGCCGAGCGGCAGCAATCTCCCTTTGGCCGGGTGTATGGTTACTCTGTGCTTAGTATATTCTTGTTCCATCTATTCATCAATATAGGCATGGTGCTGGGGCTGACCCCCGTCATCGGTATCCCGTTGCCTTTCTTCAGTTACGGAGGTTCTTCTCTCTGGGGATTCACAATCTTGCTGTTTATCTTTCTGCGGATTGATGCGGGACGTAATCGTCGAATTTAGTTATGACCGTTTCCTTGTGGGACATACGAATGGACTTGATTATCATTACATTGCATTTACACATTGTTTACATCGTAATGTAACGGCCGTTACACCGCATTGTAACGTCCTTTACGCTGTATCGTAACGACTTTTACGCTATATTGTAACGCCCTTTACATGCTGGTGTAACGGTCGTTACATCCTGGCGTAAAAGACGTAACGCTACGAGGTAAGAGGGCAAGTTATGATACCCCGCCCGTTTCCGCTTCAAGGAGACGTGAGTGGGAGACTGAGGTGGTTGTTAGAAGAAGGTAATAAAGAACAATAGGGAGTTCCTATCTCTTCAGTTTGATGCCGATGTCATTGATTCCTTGCAGCCTTTCGTCCGGTAGCGTATAGGCCACTTTAAAGAGGTAGGTGCCGGGTTTGCCGATTCGAACGCTTCCTGCGGAGACGGCAGTCTGATAGAGACCTCCCCAGCCGTCACCTTTCCAGATTCCTTCTTTGTCCGCGAGGATTAGCTGTATGGTGTCCGTGGGTGACGGAATGGAATCTGCGGTGGTGTAGCAGATGGATAGAGGTAGATTCTGATAGGGGTAGTTGCTTCGGTTACGAACTTCCAAAGACAGTTTGTAGTAGGTCAGTGAGTCGGTGACCTTCACGTCGAAAGAGAGCGTGTCTTCGCGCAGCCAGCCTTCGGTGGGAAGGGATTGGAAGGAATGGTATACAGTCTGTTTGTCGCAAGCGCTCAGCAGGCTTGCGACAAACAGTAGTATGATACCTTTCAGGCAGAGATTCCTATTCTTGAGCCGGTTTGTCATTTTGGGCAGGTCTTTCACCTTGAGGTTTGGGCTTATTGTTACGGGGCGGACGACGGTTGTTATTGTTCCGTTGTTGACGTTCGCCTTGTTGCTGTTCACCTTGTTTGGGTGCTTGCCGGTCTTGTTTCTGTCTCGGTTGCCGGTCTTGCCTGGATTGTTCTCTCTGGTTGTTGGATTGCGGAGCACCCTGCTGCTCACCTCCTTGCGGACGACCGTTTCCACTCTTTTTCTTTCTCTTGTTACGGCTGTTGTTGCTGTTCTCGCCACCGTTGCCGTCACTGCCACTCTTGCCTTTCCGGCTGCGGTCAAAGCGGGTGAGGCTCTCTTGTTCCAGCAAGTCCACCGGCTTTTTGGGTTCGGAACGATGGGTTTCTTCTATCAGGCTGTCGGGCTTGATGCCACGTCTGTTCAAACCGATAATCTCGAAGGCGCGTCTGCCGCTGATGGTCACCAGGTTGGCGGGGATGTTCTTGTCGCTCGAGTAGGTTATCTGGTTGCTCAGAATGTCGGCTTTGAAGAAGAAGAACTCACCGTCTTTGGTCTCTAAGGTAATCTCGCGTGAGGGCAGGCGTTTCTGTGCTTCCACGTAGCAGTCTACTTCGTAGTTGAGGCAGCACTTCAGTTTGGCGCATTGTCCGGCAAGCTTCTGCGGATTCAGTGAAATGTCCTGGAAGCGCGCCGCGCTGGTGGATACCGATACGAAGGAGGTCATCCAGGTGGCGCAGCACAGCTCGCGTCCGCAGGGACCGATACCGCCGATGCGTCCGGCTTCCTGGCGGGCACCAATCTGTTTCATCTCGATACGCACGCGGAAAGCGTCGGCAAGTACCTTGATGAGCTGGCGGAAGTCCACCCGTTCGTCGGCTATGTAGTAGAAGATGGCCTTGTTGCCGTCTCCCTGATATTCCACGTCTCCAATCTTCATGTTGAGGTTGAGGTCCAGGGCTATCTGACGCGAGCGTATCATGGTGGAGTGTTCACGGGCTTTTGCCTCGTTGTACTTCTCCATATCCACAGGCTTCGCCTTGCGGTAGATGCGTTTGATGTCTGCCTCAGACTTGATATTGGCTTTCTTCATTTGCAGCGGCACGAGACGTCCGGTCAGGGTCACCACACCGATATCATGTCCGGGGGTGGCTTCTACGGCTACGATGTCGCCTTTCTCCAGAGGTATCTTGTTGCTGTTGCGGAAATATCCCTTGCGGGTATTCTTGAACTGAACCTCTACCAGCTCGCTCTCATCGGCATTGCCCGGAATGTCTGCCAGCCAGTCGTAGGTGTTCAGTTGCTTGTCCTGCCTGCCGCAACTCTTGCAGCAGAGACCTCCGCTTCCGTTATGTAGTTTAAATTCCATCATCTATTTATTTACTATTTGACTATTTACGATTTGATACTTTGCATTTCATTATTTTGCCACTTTTCATTGTTTCAATAAAACAATCATTTTGAGAGAGAAGTCGAAAAACACCATGCGGGCGTTTACGTTCTGCTCGATGTGGCGTTGCGCTTCACTTAGTTCGTCCATGATACCCATGACGTTCCGTTCGTTGACAAAGGGGGCGAAACGGGTGGCGAAGTTCTGTTCGGGCAGCGTCATGTAGTTCATCTCCTTGCGGTGCAGGTTGTAGATGAAGTTCTCGCGGGTCATGCGCTGGCAGTAGTCCAGGAAGTTCTTCTGCCGTTCGCGTCCCATGGCAGCAAGCTGCTCGCTCCATTGTTTCATTTCCCGTATCTTGCGCTGGTAGGAGAGTCGCATCAGGCTGACAAAGAGGTTGAAGAACAGTTCGTTCTCTTCGTTCAGATGGATGGTCTCCAATGCTTTGATGAAGTCTCCGTTTGCCAGGTGGGCTATCGTCTCGCTGTCGCGGGGCTGCACTCCGTACTTCTGCTGCAGGGCTTCGGCTATGTCGGCTTCTTCAATCTTGGGAATGTTGAAGCGCTGCGTGCGGCTGAGGATGGTGGGTAGTATCATTTCCGGAGCTTCGGAGATGAGGAGGAATATCGTTTTCTCGGGTGGCTCTTCCAGCAGTTTCAGCAGCTTGTTGGCGCATACTTCATGCAGCTTTTCGGGTAGCCATACGATGGTGACTTTGTAACCTCCTTCACTGGATTTCAGACTCAGCTTGCGGGTTATCTCGTCGCTTTCCTTGGCATAGATAATAGCTTGTCCGTTTTCGGCATCCATCTCGTTCAGCCAGTGGTTCAGCCCGAAGTAGGGGCTGTTCAGCAGCAGGTGCCGCCAGTTGGCGATATAGTCGTCGCAGACTTCCTTTTTCCCTTTGGCGCTCTTGACGATAGGGTATACGAAGTGTACGTCCGGGTGCACCAGCTTATTCCATTTTACGCAGGAGGGACAAGTACCGCAGGCATCGGTTTCCGTCCGGTTGGGACAGCAGATGTAGCGGGCATAGGCAAGTGCCAATGGGAGTTTTCCTACTCCGGCAGGGCCACAGAAGAGTTGTGCGTGGGGGATACGTCCTTCCTGCACTTCTTGTATCAGCCTTTGCTTGGCTGCCTCTTGGCCTATTATGTCCTTGAAACTGAACACGGGTTAATTAGTTATAAGTTATTACTTGTGACACTGCCTATTGTCAATTGTCAACTGTTGATTGTCCATTGTTTAGTAGATTTGTTTGGCTACTTCCTTGATGCTGTCTGTAGCTCCTACCGAGTAGAAGTGGAGGCTTGGGACGCCATGGGCTATCAGCTCTTTGCACTGCTGCACGCACCATTCGATACCCACTTGCTGAGCTTCCGCATCGGTGTTGCACTTCAGAACCTCTTGGGTCAGTTCCTCGGGCAAATCTACTTTGAACGTCTTGGGTATCATGCTGAGTTGTGACAACTTCTTGAAGGGCTTGATGCCCGGGATAATCGGGATGGTGACACCGGCTTGACGGGCACGTTCCACGAAGTCGAAATATTTCCGGTTGTCGTAGAAGAGCTGGGTCACGGCATACTCTGCACCCATTTCCATTTTCTTCTTTAGCCAGTAGATGTCTGTATCCATGTTGGGGGCTTCTTCATGCTTTTCCGGATAGCACGCCACACCGTATGAAAACGGGGTATTGGTAACTTTCATCTCGGAGCCGTCCACAAAAATACCTTTATTGAAGTTGTTGATTTGCTCTTGTAGTTCGACGGCGTGGTGGTAACCGTTGCCCACGGGGATAAAAGAGGATTCGTGCTTTGCCTTGTCGCCACGAAGCACCAGCAGGTCGGTGATGCCGAGGAATTGCAGGTCGAGCAGCACGTACTCCGTCTCTTCGCGGGTGAAGCCGCTGCAAAGGATGTGCGGCACCATGGTGATGTTGTACTTGTTCTGGATGGCAGCAGCTACGGCTACGGTGCCGGGGCGGCGGCGTAGGCGGTTTCGCTGGAACAATCCGTTGCCGAGGTCTTTGTATACGTACTCGCTGCGGTGCGTGGTGATGTTGATGTATTTGGGGGCGAATTCCCGTAACGTATCTATGGTCTGATACAGCTTTTCGATGCCCGTACCTTTCAGTGGTGGCAATATTTCAAAGGAAAAAGCTGTTTTTTCGTTACTGTTTATCAAGTCGATTACTCTCATTTCTCTTTCGTTATCTTTGTCCGATTGGCAAAAATCTTGCACATTGGGAACAAAAATACAAAAAAGAAATGAGAAATGTCGAAATTGCCGGCTATTCTTTTATACAACGGATGGAAAGAGCTTTATAGTAGGGCTTGCCGGTGACATGGGCGGCGCTTGATACAAACTCGTCGCTTTCTCCGAGAAAATAAATGGTGCTTTCCGAAAGGGTATGCTTTGTGTAGTCCCAACTCCAGAAGGCGGTCATTTTGTTTGGGCTGTTGTGCCCCTTGTTGTACCACATTCCTACGGGAAAAGCATTGAACCGGGTATAGTTGTTGACGGGGGCAACTTCACCGGATACCATTGCCTGCCATTCTCCTGCTTTTAGTATGGAGGCATCGTTGCCGGTGTAGTTTTTCAGCTGTTCCCAGTCTGCATCCGATGGAATTTTCCAGCCCTCGGGAGCCAGCTCTCCTGCCAGTATGGATTCTCCATTGTAAAAATAAATATCATATTTGTCCGGCTTGTAATATCCGGCTTTGTCTGTTCCCAAGTCACTCTGTTTTTTCAAGGGAGCTCCGTCACGGTAGGTGGTGGCATGGAGCTCTTTACCCATCCAGTATTGGGCTCCAATCTTGACAATGGGGTATTCGGTAGACACTCCTTTTCTGATGTCTCGAAGGGTGTAGCATGCCACATTCACTTTGATGGCGTTTTCCGGTTTATCCAGAAGTAGCTTATGGTTATTGTCTATATAGAGCTTGTCTATGCCGGTATATTCCCCTTTAGTGTAGGTAAATCCATAGTCGTCTGTATTCCAGCTTATTCTTCCTCCGCAGATGGTGTCTTTACGGTCTGCAAGCTGTAGGATGACTCCATTGCTCAGGTCGGTCTTTTCATTTTCGCCTATGGGATAGGCTATAACGGCTCTGGAAGTCAATGACGCTGATTTGAGATATTCCTTGCAGACTTCTGCAATGGGTATCCCTTCGTGATAAATTCTGTACACATTTGAAAGAGAAAAGGAGAGAGCGGAGATATGTATGGCAGTGTAATCTTCCATATTGTCGGTGTCGATGGGAGGGAGGCTGCTCCATTCCTTGATTTTTCCGGCAAAACTGCTCAGTACGTTGCTGTTGCTCTGCATGGCTGATATGTTAATGATACATTGCGTGCTGCTACTCATTTCCACTTCGGGTATTGCACAACTGTATATACGTCCGCTCCACTCCATAATGAAGGATTGCTTGCCATCATTTATCGTTTGGGGTATGATGATGAATTCCTTGCCGGTAAGTTTGTTGTCTTTGACGCTCCATTCGCCGGAGGCTATGATGTCTTGTGTCCCCGTAAGATTACTGAAAGTCCCGTCTTCCAGATTATAATCGGCCGAGGTCTTGAGCCCGGTTGCGATGATACGCGGATTGGCTTTCAGCAAATCATTGGCAGAGTTGCTTGCGTCGGGTGTCAGAGAGATTGCCAGTTTGGACAGCTTGTGTTGGAACTCCAGGGTTACAGATTTGGTTTTACTGGTGATTCCTTGCGCTTTAGCTACCAAGAAGTCACTTTGTGCGCGGTTTTTCTCATTGCTCTGGTCTATCTGCACAGATACGGGAAGAACGGGTGTACCGGCAGCTACCCCTTCGGTTTGGTAAGGGTGGTAACTGATAAAGTCCAGTGACACATCTCCTTCCGGATAGAATACTGTCTTTTTGGGAACCAGTGTGGAGCCTTCCGTATATTCCAGGGCCAGATTGTCAATATACCGTTTTCCCTTGATGGAGCCGGAGGAAGTGGTTGCAAACAAGCCCATTCTGTCTCCTTTTTCAAAGGCGGTGTTTGTGACCTTGGTACTGGCTTTTTCCATTTTGATAGAGAACGTGATAGGTGTCGTCCCTTCCTCGATTTCCGCTTCTGATTCTTCGTCAATCCGGTTCACACAAGCTGTATTCCCTAAGGACATGCAGCAGAATAAAGAGGCAGCCAAGACTCCTCTTGCAAGAATAAGTTTCTTCATTGTATTATTATTGTGGGGCAACGGTTTTTCCGCTTTCCCAATTATACTCAATGAACCTTGTCTTAAAAATATGGATTTAGCAGAGCTATAACCGGTATGGAAAAGTCTTTTACGCTTTTGGATGCTAATTATCAGTATCACGCTTGATGCCGCAGTGCTTTTTAATCTTATTTTTTAATAACTTTTAATAGGTTTCGGGTACAAATGTAATTAAACGTGTTAAATGAAGAGGGATAAATCGATAAAACTTTTATAATTTATTTATCACACTCTGATTTTTTGCCTAACTTTACACGCTAAAATCGTAGACAGTAATAAGTTAAACCATAGATATAAACTCATGCCTTTAAATTTACCCGATAAACTACCCGCTATCGAGTTGCTGAAAGAGGAGAATATATTTGTCATTGACAATTCCCGGGCAACCCAGCAGGATATCCGTCCGCTGCGTATCGTGATTCTGAACTTGATGCCGCTAAAGATTACAACGGAAACGGACCTGGTGCGTCTGCTTTCCAATACTCCGCTTCAGGTGGAAATCTCGTTCATGAAGATAAAAAGCCATACTTCCAAGAACACTCCGATAGAACACATGAAAACATTCTATACGGATTTCGACAAGATGCGCGGTGAAAAGTACGATGGCATGATTATCACCGGTGCTCCGGTAGAGCAGATGGATTTTGAGGAGGTGACTTATTGGGATGAGATTACTGAAATCTTCGACTGGGCGCGTACGCATGTCACCTCTACGCTCTACATCTGCTGGGCGGCGCAGGCAGGGCTCTATCATCATTATGGAGTGCCGAAGTATGCACTGGATAAGAAGATGTTCGGTATCTTTGAACATCGTACCTTGCAACCGTTGCATCCCATTTTCCGTGGATTTGATGATATGTTCTATGTGCCGCATAGCCGCCACACGGAAGTGCGCCGGGAAGATATACAGAAGGTTCCGGAATTGACGCTGCTTTCCGAGTCGGAGGATGCCGGTGTATATATGGCAGTGGCCCGTGGAGGGCGTGAGTTCTTCGTGACCGGCCATTCGGAATACTCCCCGCTGACATTGGATACAGAGTATCGCCGTGACTTGAATAAGGGCCTGCCCATTGAGATACCCCGTAACTACTATGTGGACGATGACCTGGACAAAGGAGTGCTGGTGCGTTGGCGTGCCCATGCCAATCTGTTGTTCTCCAATTGGCTGAATTATTTTGTATATCAGGAGACGCCGTATAATATTAATGAAATAGGGTGAGTTACTCGTAACTAAACGATGATAAAGCAACGTAAAATAGAGCTGCTGGCTCCTGCCAAGAATTTGGAGTGTGGCATAGAAGCAGTGAATCATGGGGCAGATGCGGTATACATCGGTGCACCCAAGTTCGGTGCGCGTGCGGCTGCTGTCAACTCTTTGGAGGATATTGCCGCTTTGGTGGAGCATGCCCATCTGTATAATGCCCGTATCTATGTGACGGTCAATACCATTCTGAAAGAAGAAGAGCTGAAAGAGACGGAGAGGATGATTTGGGAGCTGTACCGCATCGGTGTGGATGCACTGATTGTACAGGATATGGGGATTACGCGGTTGAATTTGCCGCCCATTCCGTTGCATGGCAGTACGCAGATGGATAACCGTACGCCGGAGAAAGTACGTTTCCTTGCCGATGCCGGTTTCCGTCAGGTGGTGTTGGCACGCGAACTTTCTTTGCAGGAGATACGCGGTATCCATGAGGCGTGTCCCGACGTGCCGCTCGAAGTCTTTGTACACGGGGCTCTTTGCGTCAGTTATAGCGGGCAGTGCTATGTCAGCCAGGCTTGTTTCGGACGGAGTGCCAACCGGGGGGAATGTGCGCAATTCTGCCGTTTACCCTTCAGTCTGGTAGATGCCGATGGCAAGACCATTGTGCGTAATAAGCATCTGCTTTCTTTGAAGGACCTCAACCAAAGCGAGGTGTTGGAAGAACTGCTGGATGCCGGAGCCACTTCGCTGAAGATAGAAGGCCGCTTGAAGGATGTGACCTATGTGAAGAATGTGACGGCGGCTTACCGTAGGAAGCTCGATGCCATTTTTGCCCGTCGCAAGGAATATGCCCGTGCTTCTTCGGGCACCTGCCGTTTCGATTTCCAGCCACAGTTGGACAAGAGTTTCAGCCGCGGTTTCACCCATTATTTCCTGCAAGGAAGGGGAGGGGAGATCACTTCGTTCGATACGCCCAAATCTTTGGGAGAGGAGATGGGCACTTTGAAGGAACAGCGCGGGGGATATCTCACGGTGGCAGGCGTAAAGCCTTTCCACAACGGAGACGGTGTCTGTTTTCTTGATGAGCAGGGACGTTTGCAAGGTTTCCGCATCAACCGGGTGGATGGTAACAAACTCTATCCGGCAGGGGAAGTGCCTCGTATCAAACCCCGTACCCGACTTTATCGTAACTTCGACCAGGAGTTTGAACGTATTCTTACCCGCAAATCCTCCGAACGTAAAATCGGTGTTTGTTGGGAGTTGTCAGATACTTCTTTCGGGTTTAGCCTGACGGCTGCGGACGAGGATGATAACCGCGTGACGCTCTCTTTCCCTTATCCGAAAGAGTTGGCACGTACACCGCAGGTGGATAATCTGCGTAATCAGCTGGGCAAGTTGGGGAATACTCCTTTTGAGATAGCAGGATATTTGTCTGAAGATGCTTCGGGCATCAGGCTCAATCTTTCTGCTAACTGGTTCCTTCCTGCTTCTGCGGTGGCGGACTGGCGCCGGCAGGTGATAGATAAGCTGATTGCGGCTCGGCGTGTTACTTATCGTCGTGAGCTGGCTGTTTGGAAACCGACCAGCCATGCTTTCCCGGCTACTTCGCTGACCTATCTGGGTAATGTGATGAACGGTGCTGCCCGGAGTTTCTACCGTGAGCACGGGTTGTCGTCCATAGCACCTGCTTACGAGGCACAAGCGGTTCCGGAGGCTGTGCTCATGTTCTGCAAACATTGCCTGCGTTTCAGTATGGGATGGTGTCCCACCTATCAGAAAGGACATTCTCCCTATAGGGAACCTTATTATTTGGTTGGGACGGACGGCAAGCGTTTCCGCTTGTCTTTTGATTGCAAGAATTGCCAGATGAAAGTCATTGCTCATGAAGAGCCGCTTTAATGAAGGATGAAGAATGAGGAATTACTAATAAAGACTTGAAAATGAGGAGTGAGGAACGGGCACATAATGAAAGGCTGGCAAATGACCGGTACCGGGAAGCGGGCAGGGACAAACATCCTTTGCGTTCACTGCGTTCCCTCCTATTCTGCATTCTTTATTTTTCATGCTTCATTGCTTTAGTTTCCTGCCATTATTCCCGTCCTAATCTTGAAGATGAACATCTGTCTAAGGAGACGCGTGATTCGCTGGCCTATCTTTTTGAGCGGCATTATACTTGGAATACCAATCTGGAAGTGCTGGCAGATTCTGTGAATTTGGCTTGTCTGCCCGTGAAGGACTGCTATAATATGCTTTATCGGGGAGACCGCGTGGTGGTTGCCGAGTTCGCCATCCATCCTGCCGACAGTGTGGATAGTGTATGGGTGAAGCTTGCCCATTCGCAGGAAGTGCAGGGCTGGTTGCGGGAGTCCGAAATGATGCATGCCTTTGTTCCTACAGACAGCATTTCGCAGGCCATCTACTTGTTCAGTGATACCCATGCCTCTTATTTTATCATTATTTTTGCCTTGTTTGTGGCAGTCTGGCTGTTCCGGGCTTTTCGGCGCAAGCAGTTGAGGATGGTGTACTTTAATGATATAGACAGTCTCTATCCGTTGTTGCTATGTCTGCTGATGGCGTTCTGTGCCACTATTTACGAATCTATACAAGTGTTTGCGCCGGAGACGTGGCAACACTTCTATTTTAATCCTACCTTGTCGCCGTTCAAGGTACCGCTTGTGCTTTCTGCTTTTCTGATGGGTATCTGGCTGTTTATAGTGGTGTTGCTGGCGGTACTCGACGATTTGTTTCGCCAGTTAAGTCCGGCGGCGGCCGTATTCTATCTGTTGGGGCTGGCCTCCTGCTGCATCTTCTGTTATTTCTTCTTTATCCTGACTACATCTATCTACGTCGGATACTTGTTTTTGACCGCTTTTGTATGGGTATTCCTCAAAAGGCTTCGCATTTCGCTGCTGGCTTCACGCTATCGTTGCGGCAGATGCGGGCAGAAACTGAGGGAGAAGGGAGTCTGCCCACATTGCGGAGCTATCAATGAATAAAAAAGCTTTGTAACTTTTCCATATTCAGTAGGAAAATGTAACTTTGTAGTTGAACTTTTAAAAGGAGGAATTGATTATGAGTAGTTTGGAGTTGGAAGCCGGAAAATTGGAGTTGATTCGTGAGATAGTCAATATCAATAGCAGTACTGCATTGGAGAGCCTCAGAAAATATATGAAGGAGGTTTTGAATAAGAATAGTCATTCCATTCCGACAGCGGCAGATAGCAAATTGCTGACTAAGCGTATGCTTGCAAAGTATGCCGGTAGTTGGAAGGACAATCGTGATTCTGATGAAATCAATGATGATATATATGCATCACGCCTTTCTCGAAAAGAAGAAAACTTTAGCCCCTTTGACGAATGAAACGATATTTGCTTGATCTAATATTTGTGTTCACTTCATGCGTCAGAAATTTGGAGTAGACGAACATATTGAAAAGGTGGGCTGGGAACATTGTTGCATTTCGGAGGTTACGGTAGCAGAGTTGTTGTTCGGTGCAGAGCGAAGTAATAATGTGGAGAGAAACTTGCAGCTTGTTACTGATTTCTGCCAAGATATCAAGGTAATACCTTTGTCCTCGGCTTTATGTTGTTATGCCCGGAGTAAGGCTGCCTTATATAGTCAAGAAACTCCCATTGAGGATTTGGACTTATTTATAGGATGTACAGCGGTGGCTAACCAAATGATAATGGTTACTGAAAACAAGAAACATCTGGAAAGAATACCTAATATTGAAATTGAAAACTGGGTACATAGAGGATAACTTCTCCTCTGTCAGATAGAAACATAGAAACGGTCGTTCGGGTATGCAATGTGTAAGTACCCGAACGCCCGTTTCTATTTTCCTTTACTTTCGGAGGGACAAAGCTCTCCAATCAGAACCTGCACCTCAACTCTATTCCCGCCTGCACAGGCCGTCCTTTCTGCATAAATCCGTTCCCCATACTCTCAAAATAGAACGAAGCATACTCTTTGTCCAGTGCATTGCGCACCCAGAAATCAATCTGCCCATGTCCTTTCTGGAAACTGATGCGTCCGTTCAGCGTGCCGTAGAAGGCTTGGCTTACGCTGTTCTCTTCGGTCCAGTAGATGCGTCCGGCACCGGTGTAGTTGGCATTCAGCTGGATGCGGTCCAGCCAGTGCCCCGGACGGATGCGGAAGATGTACTGACCGCCCACGTTCATGGTATGCTTGGGAACAAAGGGTACGTACTTGCCGTTGTAGCTGATTTCCTGAAGCTCCCCATTCACTTTCTCGTTGGTGATGTAATCCTTAAAGGTGGCATAGGTATAACCATAACTTGCATTCAGCGTGAAGTCCGTAGCAACGGCAGCCGTCAAGGCAACCTCTGCCCCCTGGCTGCGGCTTTTGCCGGCATTTGCCGTTTCGCGTCCCAGTCCGCTTGGGGCGAAGCGTGAAATCTGCTGGTCGCGGGTTTCCAGCCAGAAGATGGCGGCGTCGGCATGCAGACGTCCGTCCAGCAGATTCAAGTGTGTTCCTATTTCGTAGTTCCAGGTCTGTTCGGGCTTGTAGACGGTGGCGGATTTTGCATCCGGATTCTCTCCCGCATCGGGGAAGTATTTGCCCACCAGCTCTTTGTAGACATCCGGCACGTTGGGCATAATCGCCTCTTTGCTTTGCCGCATCATGTCATTCTTCAAACTGGATTGCAGCAGGTCGGAGAACATCTGCACGTTGTAACCTCCCGAACGGTAACCTTTGCTGACCGTTGCATACACATTTCCTCTGTTTCGCGCAAAGTCATACTGCAAAGCAAACTTGGGCAACAGCTGAAGATAATCCTTATCAATGCTTCCTTGGTAGCGCGACTCTACTGTCAGCGCCGTTTCCGGCATCATCTCTATTTCGCGGATGACGACGTCGCCCCGCTTCATTTCTCCCTTGATGCCCACCTTGTAGTCCAGGCTGGTGCCGGAGTTGTAATCCATCTTCATACGCTCATAATCCAGGCGTAACCCGGCAGTGAACGACACTCCTTTCAGCCCGAATAAATCTCTGAAGGTGGATTGATGAAAGAGTGCCCCATTCAGCAGCGGAGTGTCGAAACTGCCCCCGATGGGCATGGTCCGGCTGCTGATGCCCAGTGAGGGCAGGATATTCATGCTCATGGACGGTCCCATTTCTACTTGTATTTGCGATGGGATGACACTGCCCAACATCTGGTTCAGCATCCCCATTCCGGCTTCCCTGAAAGTGACGGGAGCTTCCGTATTCAGCCATTGGTAGAAGCCGAAGGCGCCGGTGGTCCATTGCCAGCGGCTGCCGCTTTTACTCTTCAAGATGATTTCCTCGCTCAGTGCGTGGGAGCGTTGTTTCTGTTGCAGGGTATAGATGTCGTTGGCGGTGAAGTCTTGGTCTATGTCCATGCAGTCCTTTAGAAACTGGTAGCCGGTGACCATGCTCAACGTGAAGTGCTGTGCCTGGTATTCCAGGTTCAGACCCGTGTTCAGCAGGTTGCGGTAGTAGTTGCTACGGGCGTTATTGGAGATTTTTCCGATGTAGGGCTTCAGCGGCTCGCTCTGTGCTTCGGGGGCTAGGCTGCCTTGGTAGAAATACGGGTAGCCACCCTGGTCGCTGTATTCGTAGTTGATGTTTAGGTCCACCTTCCAGTTGTCCGAGGGGAGGTAGATGGCGCGGATGCGTCCGCCTGCCGATTGCCCCTTGTCCGCTTTCTCGTCCCTCACCGTGTTGCGGAAGAATCCTCCTTGATAATCGTAAAAACCTCCGGTGGAAAAGGCGAACCGTTCCGAAAGGCGGTGATAGTGGGTCAGCGAGGTATTATAGGCATTGTACGTACCTGCCCCCATGCGGAAGTCCGTCCCCTGGTAGGAGAAGGGCGATTTGGTGTGCACCTTAATCAATCCACCCATGGCATTGCGCCCGTAGAGCGTGCCCTGCGGACCGCGTAGCACGTCGATGCGCTCTACGTCGGCATAGCTGAAGTCGAAGGCTGACTTGTCTATATAAGGTATATTGTCTACATAAAGTCCTACGGAGGGAGTGTTGATGCGCGAGCCGATGCCGCGGATATAGACTGCCGAAGTCAGTCGCGAGCCGTAGTCGGGGATAAACATATTGGGCACTACGGATGTCAGATTCTTGATGGAGTTCACCTGTGCGTTCTGCATGTCCTGCTGCGAAAGCAGGGTGACGGCGGCGGGCTGCTCGCGCAGTTTCCGGTTTTCTTTGGGGGCGGCGATGACGGTTATTTCCTCTACATCCACCACTTTCAAGGTGTCTGCCTCTTCGGCAAGTACGTTGCCGGTTGCCAGGAGGCAGAAGATACCGGTCAAAATTCTATATCTATTCATAAACTGGTTTTTTAGCGCCTGCAAAGTAAAGGGATTCTTGCGGAAGGGACAATCCTCATTTATTAGGATTTCGTTCCTGGAGTGCTAATCTTAAATCGTTCCATCATGCGGAAAATATCGTTCCTCCGTGGGGTAAAAATCGTTCCACCATGGTGGAACGATTTTTACCCCACGGAGGAACGATTAGATGTTAGCACATTAGCACACTAATTGGGGCGAAGTCTTTCTGAAAAGACTTCGCTTCTGATGTATCCGGTTGTAGGATTATATTCTGTCCGCTTCCACATATCCGTGCATCACGGCATAGATAGTCAGCCCGGACACGGACTTGATACCCAGCTTCTCGGTGATATTCTTGCGGTGTGAGATGACGGTGGTCAGGCTGATGTTCAGTTTGTCGGCAATCTCCTTGTTGATGAGACCTTTGGTAATCAGCACCAGCACTTCTATTTCGCGGGCGGAAAGGTCGTGCCCGGCGGCTGTATTTATTGCCATATCCGAGTGTCTGGCGGGTGCCGGCTTTCCGTGGTTTTGTCTGTATTGGTTTCCGTATTGGCGCAGCTGCAGAATGTTTTTTGCCAGATTTTGTTCGTCCTGATAGATGTTTAGCGTCGGCATGCCCGACAGTTGGGGGACGGTTTCACCATTGACCAGCACAATGGTTTTGGGCTTGCGCTCCAGAAAGAAAGCGGTATGCTCGAAGTAAATCTGTGAAGAGATGAAATAATGCACATACATGTCAGGCGTATCATCCATCAGTTCGCCAAAGGAACGGAAAGAGCGGATGATGGCTGTCGGGATGATTTCCTCCAGCAAGTTCTGCAGTCCCAGACAGGAGAGGGTGTTGGAGTCGACGATTGCTATTTCAGGAGTCATTCTCGTTTTTTTGTTTCTGCAAAAATACGGATTATTTTTTAGGGTTTGTCTGTGTGGGGCTGCAAAATGAAAAATTCTCCTATGCAGAACTATTCTCCCTCTCCTTTTGGGGAACGGGGAGTGTCTCCTTTCGCATATTGGCTGGGGCTGACATTGAAATATTTCTTAAAGACTTCCCGGAAGTATTTCCCATCGCAGAAACCGGTTCTTTCTGCTACTTCAGTCACGGAATATTTCCCTTCTTTCAACAGCTCGGCAGCATGTTTCAAACGGATATTCCGTACGAAATCTGCCGGTGCCTGGCCGGTCAGCGCTTTCAGTTTACTGTAGAAACTGGTACGGCTCATATTCAGGAGCGAGCACAATACGTCCACTGTGAAATCGGGATTATCCATGTTCTCCTCGATATGTCTCTTTACATTCGACATGAATTTCCAGTCGAGACTGTTGGAGCAAGTGGTAGTTGTGGAGGGCTCTTCTTCTGTATTGATTTCCAAATTCGCATATCTCTTGCGCAGCAATGCGCGGTTGGCAAGCAGATTGGCAATGCTGGCTTTCAGTATGTTTATGCTGAAAGGTTTTACAATATATTCGTCCGCACCGATATGGAGTCCTTCGAGAATGTTCTTTTCATCTCCCAGTGCCGTCAGCAGTACTACCGGGATGTGGGATGTTTCAATATCGTTCTTGATGGCGATGCATAATTCGTCGCCTCGCATTTCCGGCATCATGATGTCGGAAAGAATCAGTTCCGGCCAGAATTGTTTTACAATGGTCAGCGCTTCCTTGCCGTTGTTGCATACTTGTACATTGTAAATCGGGGAGAACGACTGGAAGAGATAGTTGCGCAGCTCGTCATTGTCTTCTACAATCAAGATGCGATGCAGTTTGTCATTGTCTTCAGTCCGGAGTTCTCCGGCAAGTTTCAAAGGAACGGTGGGGACATCCGGTTCATAGAAGGTCTTCTTATCCTTAACGGACAGAGTGAAGTTCTTGAACTGTTCTTTCTCTTTGGGAAGGATGATTCTGACAGTACTGCCTTGGCATTCGGTGCTCTCAATGTATATTTTTCCATTGTGCAGGCTTACCAGCTTCCGCACCAGCATCAGACCGATACCGCTTCCCGTTATTTTGGAGTTGATGGCATTTGTTCCACGGAAGTGCATCTTGAACAGTTTTCTTTGTTCTTTGGCGGGAATTCCTATTCCATTATCTTTGACTTCCAGTCTCCAGGAACTTTTCATGTCATAAACAGAAATGAGTATATCGCCATTTTGGGGAGTATACTTCAGAGCATTGGATATGACATTTTCCAGGATAGAGTCCATCTTCTCTTTGTCGAACCATACATTCATGTAGCTGAAATTGCTTTCGTATCTGAAAGTGATATGTTTTATGGTGGCATAGGTCTGGAAATTGTTGTATATCTCCTTGATGTAAGTATTCAATTCATATTCTGCTATGTACAGATGAGGGGAATATACTTCTGCCCGTTCAAAGTTTATCAGATTGGTAGTCATGCGCAGGAGGGAGTTGACATTTCTCAGTGCCATGTGCATATTGTTGGTCTCGGCTTCGTTCAGTGTCTTGTTTTCAAGCATTTCTTCCAGAGGTGCCTTTATCAGTGTCAATGGCGTGCGGATATCATGCGCGGTATTGACAAAGAAACGGGTTTTCTCATCGGATATCTTTTTCTGTTTTCTCAGTGCCATGACACGGAAACCGACAACGGACATCAGTACTGTCAGCAGGACATAGCAGGCTATGGCCCAAAAACTGAACCAGACGGGGCGCGCAATGCTGATGTCGATGCTTCGCTCTTCAAAGTATAGATACGGCTCTTCCTTGGATACCGCCCGTATGTAAAGTTTGTAATCGCCCGAGGCAAGGTTGGTGAAGCGGAGATGCCCTTCTTCACCCAGGCGGTTCCAGTCATCGTAAAAGCCTTCCAGCTTCCAGTAGAAAGTGACATTGTCCGGCGCGTCATAATTGATGGATGAAATGCTGAGGGAAAAAGTGTTCTGGTTGTATTTCAGCTTTAACCGGTCTGTCTGGTTGATGTTTTCCTTCAAGGGGGAATTCGGACTGCCGGGAAAGACAGGCTGATAGAGTATCTGAAAATCGCTGAGTATCATAGGAGAGTAGATGTACTTGGGCAAACGGGTTCCTTCGGGGAACTCGATGGCTCCGTCTGTGCTGCCAAAGACAAAACCCTTGTTCTTGCGTAGCGTTCCGGAAGAGGCACTGAAGCAGGAGGACATCAGCCCTTGCTCTTTGGTCCAGTTGTGGAATGTCTTCTCCGTAGGGTGGAAACAGCTGATTCCGTTTTCGGTACTCATCAGGATATGCCCGTCCGACTCGGGGAGTATGGTGTAGATGTTGTTTGAAATCAAGGCACAATTGTCCTTGTGATAATGCTTGAACGTATTGTCCTTTGCGTTGTAGACAACCACTCCGGAGCCGTTTGTTCCTATATATAGAGAGAGGTCTTCCGCTTGGTAAAGTGTGTTGATGTAGGTCATCTCTTCCTGCAAGGCGACATATTGGAATCTACCCGACTCTTTGTCCAGCAGATACAGTCCGGCACTTGTCCCAATCCACATGTGTCCGTCGTCCTTTTCTGTAATGGCGGTGACGGAATTTATTCCGGGATACAGACGGACGGAATTCAGGGACAAATCGAAGCACTTCAGATTATAGAACCCTCCGGACCAGATATATCCTTTGGAGTCTTTTACAATGTCGCGGATATACTTGTCAGGACGAATGTTGTCCGGATTGAGCAGGTAAGGGGAGAAATATTCTACCGAGAGTGTCCTTTTATTTATTTTGTATACTCCCGAAGTATATCCTCCTGCCCAAATAATGCCGGGTGATACCTCGCATAGCGTAATGAAGATGTGATTCTTGTTTTTCAGTTGATGGTCGAAGGAGCTCAGGAATGAATGCCACTGCCCGGTTTTCGATTGATAAAGGCTGATTCCGTTACTTGTTCCGAACCATAGGTCTCCGTCACTGTCTTCAATGACAGAGTGTACCTGGTCGTTGACCAGCGATTGTCTGTTTCCGATAGAATGCTTTATCCAGTTGTAGCTTTTGTACCGGTTGTCTATAATGGTAATTCCTTCCGGGTAGTTGGCTATCCATATCCGCTTTTCTTCATCAATATAAATGTCATTGATGTTATTGCTGTTCATCTCATTGTGGCTTTTGTAGCTGGAGACGATGTACGGTTCCGAGATACACGAGTTCATGTTGATTTTGTGTATACCCATACCTTCTGTCGCTATCAATAGCTCTGTCTGGTTCAGAGGCTTGATTCGGGCAATGTTTACATCGCTCAAATCCGTATTGGAGTGTATAATCCGTTGTTGCCGTATGTCGTAGGCAAAGACTCCTTTTTCAAAAGTACCGATGAAAAGTCTTTGTGATTCTTGGTGGAAATAGAGTGAACTGATTTGGGCCTGGATTTTGTCAAGAGGTTCAAGAGGGACAATCTGCAATGTCTCATTTTCGAGTTTGACATATCGCAATCCCTTGTCGGTACCCATGAAGAAGTGGTTATTGTCCACTTGTTCGATACTTGTAATGCTGCTTTTCAGTTCATTGGACATTTGATGGACCTCTCCGGTTTGTGTGTCGTAGAGAGCGATGCTGTATCTGCTGCAGAGCCAAATCCTGTGATTGCAGTCCATATAGCCGTAGCTGATATTGACCGGTGTCTTGGGCAGTTTATATACTCTGTTGAACACATCGTGTTCTTGGTTGTATTGAAAAATGCGACCGGCTTTACCTATGACCCATAATTTCCCTTTCTCTTCAAAATATAGCCAACCGAGATGGATGGGGAAACTTGACTCTTTGTTTTCTTCTATTAATTTATAATGCTTGATGTCTTTTCCATTGTACCGGTCTATGCCTTCGTTGGTGAGGAACCACATGTAACCTACCGAATCCTTTTGAATGTCGAAGATTCTGCGGTTGCTCAATCCGTTTTCCACCCCTATGTATTTATATGTTTGCGCCGTAGCTATGAGAGGCAAAAGGAATAGAAAGCATACAATGTTTATGATGAACCTCATAATAAATACAATATAACAACATATATGTGATAATAGTTTACAAATTAAACGAGAAAAAGTGAAAAATCAAAATTTGGATGTAAATATTATAGCTTAATCAAAGAATGCCTTTGCCGCTTCCGCACATCGTTCGCCGTCAATTCCGGCAGAAACAATGCCTCCGGCATATCCGGCGCCTTCTCCGCAAGGGAACAATCCTTTTACGCGTACATGTTGCAGTGTCTCCTTGTCTCTTGTTATGCGTACCGGCGCCGAAGTACGGGTTTCCACTCCAATCATTGTCGCCTCGTTCGTCAAGAAACCACGGCTGTATTTCCCGAATAGCTGGAAACCTTTGCTCAGGCGTTCTGCAATGAAAGAGGGCATCCAGAAGTGGAGAGGTGAGGAAACCAGTCCCGGTGCATACGAAGTTTCCGGCAGGTCGTAACTCAGTTTTTTCTTAGTGAAGTCTGCCATTCTCTGTGCCGGTGCTGTCTGCTTCATATTGCCTTGTTGCCAGCAGAGGCGCTCCAGATACTCTTGAAAATACATCATGCTTAATTGGGAATTGACGGTTGGCAATTGACAATTAGCCGCGCTGTCGTGCTGCATAGAAATTGTAAATTGTAGATTGTCAATAGTAAATTGCTCTATGTCTTCCGGGCGTAGCTCTACCACCATTCCCGAATTGCTCCAACGGGAACCGCGGTTGCTGGGACTCATCCCGTTGACTACAATCTGCTCGGGACCGCTGGCGGCGGGCACAACGAAGCCGCCGGGACACATGCAAAAGCTATATACTCCTCGTCCGTCCACTTGGTTTACAAAACTATATTCGGCGGCAGGCAGATATTTTCCCCGTCCGTTCCGGTTGTGATATTGTATTTGGTCTATCAAGGTGGCAGGGTGTTCTAGTCGTACGCCTACGGCAATGCCTTTAGCTTCAATCTCTACATTGTTGGCGGCAAGCCAGCGGTATACGTCCCGGGCAGAGTGACCGGTGGCAAGTACCACCGGGCCAAGGAAAGTCTTGCCGGTATTTGTTTCAATGCCTTTGACTTCATCCTTCTCTATGAGCAGGGCGTCCATGCGTGTTTCAAAGTGGACTTCGCCACCACACTGGATGATAGTGTTCCGCATGTTTTCGATGACACGCGGCAGTTTGTCCGTACCTATGTGCGGATGTGCATCTACCAGTATGGAAGTGGAGGCTCCATGTTGGCAGAAGACATTCAGAATCTTGTCTACATTGCCGCGCTTTTTGCTGCGTGTGTACAGCTTGCCATCCGAGTAGGCTCCGGCACCTCCCTCTCCAAAGCTGTAATTGGACTCCGGGTTAACGAGTTGCTGGCGGCTGATTTGCGCCAGGTCTTTCTTGCGTTCTCGTACGTCCTTTCCACGTTCCACAATGACGGGGCGCAGCCCCAGCTCTATCAGTCGCAGGGCGGCAAAAAGTCCTCCGGGGCCGGCACCTACCACTATCACTTGGGGCTTTCCTTCTACATTATTATATAAGGTATGTTGGTATTCATCCTCTTTTGGCATTTCGTTCAAGTAGGCACGCACGTTGAGGTTGACGTAGATGGTCCGCTGGCGGGCATCGATGCTACGCTTCAAGATACGCGCTGCGGTTATCTCTCGTGCATTCAGTCCTTTTTCGTGTATTAAGTACTCTTTCAGGCGTTGCTCGTTTGCCGCTACTTCGGGCAATACGCGTAGTTGGTATTCTTGTATCATAACGATTATCCGAATAAGGCACGGAATGCCTCTTCTACCTTCCGTACCGGTATTAATTCTATTTTTATCTTTTGGGTATTGAGTCCCTGCATATTATACTTGGGAAGTATAAAACGCTTGAAGCCAAGTTTCTCTGCTTCTCCGATGCGCTGCTCAATGCGGTTTACCGGGCGTATCTCTCCCGACAGACCTATTTCTCCTGCCATGCACACCTCTGGCTCTATGGCCGTGTCCATGTTGCTGGAGAGGATGGCGCTGATGACGGCAAGGTCTATTGCCGGGTCGTTCACTTTCAATCCACCGGCAATATTGAGAAATACATCTTTCTGTGCCAGTTTGAAGCCTACACGTTTTTCCAATACGGCCAGCAGCATATTCATGCGGCGGATGTCGAACCCTGTGGCAGAGCGTTGTGGGTTACCATATACGGCACTGCTGACCAATGCCTGCGTTTCGATGAGGAACGGTCTGATGCCTTCTATCGCGGAGGCGATGGCTATGCCGCTCATACCTTCATGGTCCTGGCTCAGCAGTAGTTCGGATGGGTTGCTCACCTGCCGTAATCCATCTTGCCGCATTTCGTAAATACCCAGTTCGGCAGTGCTTCCGAAGCGGTTCTTGATGCTACGCAGGATGCGGTACATGTAGTGCTGGTCGCCCTCGAACTGGAGTACGGTATCCACGATATGTTCCAGTACCTTGGGGCCGGCTATGCTTCCTTCCTTATTGATATGCCCGATAAGGATGACCGCCGTATGCGTTTCCTTGGCAAAGCGCAGGATGGAGGCGGAACATTCCCGTACCTGGGCGATGCTTCCCGGCGACGATTCAAGGGTTTCGGTAGAAATCGTCTGTATGGAGTCGATGATGACGATGTCCGGGCGGATGTTCTTGATATGGACGTAAATCTGTTCCAGGGAAGTTTCGCATACGATGAGGCAATCACTGGAAGCACTTGTCAAGCGGTCGGCACGCAGTTTCAATTGGCGGGTACTTTCTTCGCCGGAGACGTAGAGGATGCGTTTTTCCGGTATGCGGAGTACGGTTTGTAGCACCAAGGTGGATTTCCCGATGCCCGGTTCGCCGCCAATCAAAACAAGAGATCCTTGTACAAGACCACCACCTAGTACCCGGTTCAGTTCGGCATCATGGAGGTCGATGCGCGGTTCGTCATCGGCTACAATTTCATGGAGGGTTATGGGTTTGGCTTTGGCGGTCTCTATGCCCGATACGGGACGCTTGTTCACCACTTCTTTCCGTACCACCTCTTCCACATACGTGTTCCACATTCCGCACGACGGACACTTGCCTACCCATTTGGGAGAGTCTTGTCCGCAGTTGCTGCATACATAAACCGTCTTCTCTTTAGCCATAGTTGTGCATTCTCTTCTAAAATGATTGCCCAAAGGTACAATTTTTCGATGCAGGGCTTGCAGACTCCCATAGAGTTTTTTTATTTTTGTGAGTAGAAAACAATAACATGTTATAAAAGCCATGATAGAAGATATTCTTGCATACAACAAGCGTTTTGTAGCCGAGAAGGGGTATGAGAAATACATCACGAATAAATACCCGGATAAGAAGATTGCCATCCTCTCTTGTATGGATACCCGTTTGACCGCTTTACTGCCGGCAGCCTTGGGCATCAAGAACGGCGATGTGAAGATGATAAAGAATGCGGGTGGAATCATTTCACATCCGTTCGGTAGTGTCATTCGTAGCCTGATGGTGGCCATTTACGAGTTGGGCGTGACGGAAGTGATGGTTATTGCCCACTCCGATTGCGGTGCGTGCCACATGAGCAGCGCCCAGATGATAGAGCATATGAAGGCCCGGGGCATCAAGCAGGAGACGATTGATATGATTCGTTTCTGCGGAGTGGATTTCGAGTCTTGGCTGTATGGATTCGAAGATACGGAGAAATCGGTAAAAGGTACGGTGGAAGCTATTATCAATCATCCGCTGATACCGAATGATATCAATGTCAGCGGTTTCATAATAGATTCTGTGACGGGAGAATTGACCCCGGTGCAGTGATAGTTGTGCTTCACACGGTAATTTCCCCTGCCAGCGGTCGTCCCATCAGTTCGCGTATTTCGGCAGGTGGATAATCGTGCCCCAGAAGGAACATCAGCTTGGTTACGGCAGATTCCGTTGTGCTGTCATATCCGCAGACAACTCCTGCCTGCATCAGTTGGTAACCGGTTTCATAGCGCTCCATTTCAACAGTGCCGGCACTGCATTGGGTGACGTTGACAATGATGATGCCTTGTTCGCAGGCATCATGCAGGCGGCGTAGAAACCATTCCTTTCGGGGAGCGTTGCCGGAACCGTAGGTTTCGAGGACTACGGCCTTCAGTCCTTTAGTGGCAAGTATGGCTGCCACGACATTTTCCTGAATACCTGGAAAAAGCTTCAGTATGGCGATGTTGGTATCAAGCAGATAATGAGGCTCCAGTTCGTGGGGAGTGCCGTGCGTATGAATTTGCACATTATTATATTTAATATGTATACCGGCGGAAGCGAGTACCGGATAATTGAAGGAACGGAAAGCATTGAAGTTCTCCGCGTTCATTTTGGTGGTACGGTTGCCGCGCATCAGGTGGTTTTCGAAGAAGATGCAGACTTCGGGTACGATGGGCTGTCCGTTGGAGTGGCGGTCGGTGGCTATTTCGATGCTGGTCAGCAGGTTTTCCTTGCCGTCTGTGCGGAGCACGCCAATGGGCAGTTGCGAGCCGGTTAGGATGACGGGCTTGTTCAGCCCTTCAAGCATGAAGCTGAGTGCAGAAGCTGTGTAGGCCATGGTGTCTGTGCCATGCAGGATGACGAAGCCTGTATATTGGTTGTAGTTGTTGCTGATGATGCGTACCAGTTTGCGCCAGGCATCGGGGTCCATGTCCGAGGAATCCATGGGTGGGTCGAATTGATAAGTGTCGATACGGAACGCAAATCTCTGAAGTTCGGGAACATGTTTCTGCAACTGCTCGAAGTTGAAGCTTTCCAGGGCACCGGTTTCTGCATTCTCTATCATTCCGATAGTTCCACCGGTGTATATTAGCAAAACGGAAGTGTTTTCTGGGTTCATGCGCACTTTTCTTTCATGTTTTCCATGCAAATATAATGATATATATTGAGAGTGATAGCAAAATGTTAGAAAAGAATAAACGGATATACAGAAAAAAGGTATGGAAAGTGTGAAAGTGTAAGCCGTAAGTTGTGCATATTTCTTGCCTTTTTAGAGGCTTTCTGTATTTTTATCGCAAAAAAGTCGCAAAAAGTGATAGATTGAATGTTTTTATTGTTACTTTTGCAACACTTATCATAAATGATAGAAACAAGAGACTATGAACAAGTACTATCAACATACAGTCACATCCATGTGGACCATGACCCTTAGGGGTTAGGGATAGTATTTTGTGTTTCTACGTGTTACACCATTTTCAAGCAGTTTTTCCATTTAATTAAAGTCAATGCAAGCCGTAGCAGCTTGTTTCCGACACATTGTATCAACCATCTCAACAATATAAAGAGAAATGAAAGTAATGAAATTCGGCGGAACGTCCGTAGGTTCCGTGAACAGTATTTTGAGCGTCAAGAGAATTGTAGAAGCAGTCGATGAACCGGTTATCGTGGTGGTGTCCGCATTGGGCGGCATCACGGACAAGTTGATAAACACCTCTAGAATGGCGGCAGCCGGTGATGCTTCTTATGAGAATGAGTTCCGGGAGATTGTCTACCGTCATGTGGAAATGATTAAGGAAGTGATTCCGGCAGGCGAGGCGCAGGTTGCCTTGCAACGCCAGATTGGTGAGCTGCTCAACGAGCTGAAGGACATCTTTCAGGGTATTTATCTGATAAAAGACCTTTCGCAGAAGACGTCCGATACGATTGTGAGCTATGGCGAACGGCTTTCATCTATCATCGTGGCACAACTGACGGGAGCGGAGTGGTTTGACTCACGCAAGTTTATCAAGACGGAGAAGAAGCATTCCAAGCATGTGCTGGATACGGAGCTGACAAATTCGTTGGTGCACGAAACATTCAGCAGCCTGCCCAAACGCGTATTGGTTCCGGGGTTTATCTCCACAGACAAAATGACGGGAGAGGTAACGAACCTGGGTAGAGGTGGTTCCGACTATACAGCGGCAATTATTGCTGCCGCACTGGATGCTGACAGTCTGGAAATCTGGACGGATGTAGACGGGTTCATGACAGCTGACCCGCGTGTGATTTCCAGGGCATACACTATCAATGAATTGAGCTATGTGGAAGCTACGGAGCTTTGTAACTTCGGTGCGAAAGTGGTCTATCCGCCTACAATCTATCCGGTTTGCCACAAGAACATCCCCATTCTGGTGAAGAATACCTTCAATCCAGAGGGTGTGGGAACTGTCATCAAGCGAGAGGTTTCCGACCCGCAAAGCAAGGCCATCAAGGGTATTTCATCCATCAATGATACGAGCCTAATTACAGTGCAAGGCCTTGGTATGGTAGGTGTCATCGGTGTGAACTACCGTATCTTCAAGGCGCTGGCAAAGAATGGCATCAGTGTGTTCCTTGTGTCCCAGGCTTCTTCGGAGAATTCAACGTCTATCGGTGTGCGCAATGCGGATGCTGATCTGGCTTGCGAGGTGCTGAACGAGGAGTTTGCCAAAGAAATAGAGATGGGAGAAATTTCTCCTATTCAGGCAGAAAAGAACCTGGCTACCGTGGCCATCGTAGGCGAGAACATGAAGCATACGCCGGGTATTGCCGGAAAGCTGTTCGGTACGTTGGGGCGTAACGGTATCAATGTGATTGCTTGTGCGCAGGGTGCTTCGGAAACCAACATCTCGTTTGTAGTGGACAGCAAATCATTGCGCAAATCGCTGAATGTCATCCATGATTCTTTCTTCTTGTCGGAATATCAGGTACTGAATCTTTTTATCTGCGGCATAGGAACCGTAGGCGGCAGCTTGATAGAGCAAATCCACAGCCAGCGCCAGAAGCTGATGCAGGAGAACGGCCTGCAGCTGAATGTAGTGGGCATTGCCGATGCAAACAAAGCCATGTTCAGCCGCGAAGGTTTCGATTTGGGACGTTTTCGTGAAGAACTGCAGGAGAAGGGAAAGGACAGCTCTCTGGAAACGCTGCGTAATGAGATTATCGGTATGAACATCTTTAACTCTGTCTTTGTGGACTGTACGGCAAGTGCAGGCGTGGCTTCCCTTTACAAGGACTTGCTGCTGCACAATGTTTCGGTAGTGGCTGCTAACAAGATTGCTGCTTCTTCCGAATACGAGAACTACCGTGAACTGAAACAGATTGCCCGCCAACGCGGTGTGAAGTACTTGTTTGAAACCAATGTAGGTGCCGGACTCCCCATCATCAATACCATTAACGACCTTATCCATAGCGGTGATAAGATATTGAAGATTGAAGCCGTGCTGAGCGGTACGTTGAACTATATCTTCAATAAAATCAGTGCCGACATTCCTTTCAGCAAGACCATTAAGATGGCGCAGGAGGAACGTTACTCCGAGCCCGATCCGCGTATCGATCTCAGCGGAAAGGATGTTATCCGCAAACTGGTGATTCTGGCACGCGAGGCCGGTTACTGTTTGGAACAGAGCGATGTTGAGAAGAACCTCTTTGTGCCCGATGACTTCTTTGAAGGCTCCCTGGATGACTTCTGGAAGAAAGTGCCGAGCCTCGATGCCGATTTCGAAGCCCGCCGCAAGGTGTTGGAAGCCGAGAACAAGCATTGGCGTTTCGTAGCCAAACTGGAAAATGGCAAAGCATCTGTCGGTTTGCAGGAAGTCGGCGCCAACCATCCGTTCTACGGGCTGGAAGGCAGCAATAACATCATCCTGCTGACCACGGCACGTTATAAGGAATATCCGATGATGATACAAGGCTACGGAGCCGGTGCGGGTGTAACGGCTGCGGGGGTATTTGCGGATATTATGAGCATTGCAAACGTTTAATCCAAATCGTAATATAGAAAGATGAAACACATCATTATATTGGGTGATGGTATGGCCGACTGGCCCGTGAAGGCTCTGGGAGGCAAAACCTTGCTGCAGGCGGCTGCAACTCCCTATATGGACAAGCTGGCACGCATGGGACGTGTGGGAAGGCTGGTGACGGTGGCCGAGGGATTTCATCCCGGCAGTGAGGTGGCGAATATGTCCGTTCTGGGCTATAACCTGCCGAAGGTGTACGAAGGCCGCGGTCCATTGGAGGCGGCGAGTATCGGTGTGGACTTGCAGCCGGGTGAGATGGCGATGCGCTGCAACATTATCTGCATCGAGGGAGACAATATCAAGAATCATTCTGCCGGGCACATTACTACAGAGGAAGCGGATGTGTTGGTAAAATACCTTCAGGAGCATTTGGGTGATGACCGCGTGCATTTCCATACGGGCGTGCAATACCGCCATCTGCTGGTAATAAAAGGAGGGGACAAGCGCATTGACTGTACGCCGCCCCACGATGTCCCTTTGAGGCCTTTCCGTCCGTTGATGGTGAAGCCGATGGAGGGTACGGAGAATATTTCGGTCCCCGAAGGCGGTGCAGAGCTTACTCCGAAGCAGACTGCCGATTTGATTAATGATTTGATTCTCCGTTCGCAAGTGTTGCTGGAAAACCATCCGGTCAACGTGAAGCGGAAGGCCGAGGGTAAGGACTCTGCCAATAGCATCTGGCCGTGGAGTCCCGGTTATCGTCCGCAGATGGAGCGCCTTTCAGACAAGTTTCCGCAGGTGAAGCGTGGTGCTGTGATTTCTGCCGTGGATTTGATTAACGGCATCGGCTACTATGCCGGATTGCGGCGCATCACCGTAGAAGGTGCGACGGGGCTTTATGATACCAACTATGAGAATAAGGTGGCTGCCGCCCTTGATGCATTGCGGACGGATGATTTTGTCTACCTGCATATCGAGGCCAGTGATGAGGCCGGTCACGAAGGAAACGTCCCCTTGAAGATTATGACGATTGAGAATCTGGACAGCCGTGCTGTAGGTCCTATCTACGAGGCTGTGAAGGATTGGGAGGAACCCGTTGCCATCGCCGTATTGCCCGACCATCCCACTCCCTGCGAGCTCCGTACGCATACGGCCGAACCCATTCCGTTTCTCATCTGGTATCCGGGTATAGAGCCTGACGGCGTGCAAACATTCGACGAAGTGGCAGCCTGCGACGGCAGCTACGGACTGATGAAAGAAGACGAGTTTATCAATGAATTTATGAAGGAATAATGTGGCGCTAATGTGCCAATATGCCAATGTGCTGATTACCATTCAGCATCATAGCGCAGCCTTTAATTTTTAATTCTTTAATTTTTAATTTAATATGAAATATTATAGCACCAACAAACAAGCCCCCGAAGCCACTCTTGAAGAGGCCGTGGTAAAGGGACTGGCTGCCGACAAGGGGCTTTTCATGCCCTTTACAATCAAAACTCTGCCACAAGAGTTTTACGATAGCATCGATACACTCAGCTTTCAGGAGATAGCCTATCGCGTGGCAGATGCTTTCTTTGGCGAGGATGTTCCTGCCGATACGCTGAAACAGATTGTTTATGACACACTCAGTTTCGATGTCCCTCTGGTCCGGGTGACAGAGAATATTTATTCGCTTGAGCTGTTCCATGGTCCGACGCTTGCCTTTAAGGATGTAGGCGGTCGCTTCATGGCGCGTTTGCTGGGATACTTTATCAAGAAAGAGGGCAAGAAGCAAGTCAATGTTCTCGTTGCTACTTCCGGTGATACGGGCAGTGCCGTTGCCAATGGCTTCCTCGGTGTGGAAGGCATACACGTCTATGTGCTCTACCCGAAGGGAAAAGTCAGTGAAATCCAGGAGAAACAGTTCACTACCTTAGGGCAGAATATCACGGCTATTGAGGTCGATGGTACGTTCGACGATTGCCAGGCTTTGGTTAAATCCGCTTTTATGGACCGCGAGCTCAACGAACATCTGCAACTGACCAGTGCCAATTCCATCAACGTGGCGCGTTTCTTGCCGCAGGCATTCTATTACTTTTATGCCTATGCTCAACTGAAACGTGCCGGCAAGGGAGGCAATGCCGTCGTGTGTGTACCCAGCGGTAACTTCGGCAATATCACTGCCGGCCTCTTCGGCAAGCGTATGGGACTGCCCGTGGAACGCTTTATCGCTTCCAATAACCGCAATGATATCTTCTTCCAATATTTGCAGACGGGTGTTTATACGCCGCGTCCCAGTATTGCCACCATTGCCAACGCGATGGATGTGGGCGACCCGAGCAACTTTGCCCGTGTACTCGACCTTTACGGAGGCAGCCATGCCGCCATCTCTGCCGAAATCAGCGGTGCCACTTATACCGACGAGCAGATTGCCGAAACCATGCGGGAAGTGTGGAAGAAGGACCATTACCTGCTCGACCCGCACGGAGCCTGCGGCTTCCGGGCCCTGGCCGAAGGACTGAAACCCGGCGAAACGGGCGTATTCCTGGAGACGGCCCATCCGGCGAAGTTCAAGGATACAGTGGAGAAGATTATCGGTGAAGCGGTAGAGATACCTGCCAAGCTTCAGGCTTTTATGCGCGGTGAGAAGAAGAGCCTGCCGATGTCAAAGGATTTTGCAGACTTCAAGCAATATCTGATGCATGTATAAAGAATGGGACGTCCGTAAAGAAAAACACCGGATTGCTTGACATTGCCTTTCGGATGTTGTATCTTTGTAACTGCAATCTTAGTTCAGATTCAATTTTAAATTAGCATAAAAGGAGAGGCGTCGCTTCTCCTTTTTTGTTGTCTTCTTCCGCCACTTCATTAGCCAAAGCTTAGGGTTTACTCTCCTAAACCGGTGCTTTACAGATTTAATCCTCCACTTCAGCAAGCGGAATGGCAGGCATTTGCTTGGAAAATCCCGGTGGTTTTGACGAAAAGCTCGGATGTTTCGGATGAAAAGCTCCGGGCTTTCGGATGATATGTTCAGCGCCGACAGACGGTATGTCGAGGATAAACAGATGATATGTTCGGGACGGATACATGGTTTGTTCCGGCTATATGAACGGACGATAATACGTCTGTTCCGTTAATCTTCCATAAATTTGCTCTTGACAAGATTGGCTGCTTTATTCTGTATCGGGTTCTTCCCGGATGAGGTCTATCATGCTGCCCAACTTATGATGGTTGTTCCATAGCACAAGCACTTCAATCTTCCGGAGACTGTGCCGGTAAAGAAGCGTATAGTCGGGATGCGGGATGATGTACCGTATGTTCTCTGCTTCGGTGGGCTGTCCGATAAACGGATTCAGCGTGACGCGGTACAATGCATTTTGGAATAAGGAGTACAGAACCCCGCCACACCGTTTGTTGCCATCTCTTTCTTGCGAGGAAATCAGCAGGCCCTTCAGCGCCTCTTTGGCGAGGGGCGACCAGATTATTTGTTTAGCCATGCCTTCACCTCCTTACTGATTGTGACGTCCTCTTGTCCTTCTCCCTCATCCAGTTGCCGGCAGGCTTTCTTAAGGTCATGGCGTAGCCGGGTGGAGAATGCGAGGACTTGCTTTGTTTGCTGAGACGATTGTTCTTCTTTAACTTTTGCCATAGTGTTATCTCCTTTTTCTCCTAAAACATTTCAAAGTAATGAATTGTTTGAGGGGAAAAATACGAAGCTGATGAAAGATAAGAAACTGGAAGCCAATCTCAGTATGGTTGCGTCGCGCGTCATGGCGGGGTTGAATATGAATGGATTGAAATTTCTGCTCCCTTTGTGGCTGGGTGCATTGACGGGTGTCACGGTGCGTTGTGTCTTTGCTGCCGTGGCATTTTGGATAACAAGCTGGTTTGTAAAGGAGGCACCGGTCACAAGGCGGCAGCGGATAGGGCTGTTCTGTCTGGGAGCTTTCGGACTCTACGGATTCATGTTCTGCTATCTGCTGGGCATCAGTAAGACGACTCCGGTTTCCAGTGCCATCTTCAACTCCATGCAGCCCATTTGGGTCTTTCTGATATCCGTCTTTTTCCTGCACGAAAAGGCTACGCTGATGAAGGTAATCGGCATAGCGCTGGGTTTTGGCGGTGCGTTGTTGTGCATCCTTACGCAAGGCAGTGATGACCTGGCGCACGATGCGTTTACGGGCAACATGCTCTGCATGGTGAGCTCGCTGGTCTTTGCCGTTTACCTGATTGTGAGCAAGAAACTGCTGGAAGAGGTCGGGGTAGTGACGATGATGAAGTACATCTTTGGCGGTGCGGCAGTAACGGGATTGATTGTGTCGTCCATTATAGGCTGGGATGCACCCTTGCTTACGGATGCCTTGCATGGGAAGTGGCACTGGGTGCCGTGGGCGGTGTTGGCGTTTGTGCTGGTTTTCCCTACTTACCTCAGTTACTTTCTGGTTCCGGTGGGCTTGAAGTATCTCAAGACGACGGTTGTAGCCATGTACAGCTATCTGATACTGGTGGTGACTACCGTTGTTTCCCTCACCTTGGGGCAAGACCGTTTCAGTTGGACGCAAGCCGCTGCCATTGCCATGATTTGTATCAGCGTGTACTTTGTTGAAGTGGCGGAAGCGAAGAAGTAGTGACGAATACCAGGTATTCCCCTTCCGCCTCGATGGTGAATTCCGTACTGGTGCATTCGTTGAGTGTGCCTTGCCACCAGTTGGTGAAGTCGCTGAGGGGATAGACCAGTCCTTTGCCATGCAGACCGTGTGCAGTGAAGTTGATGATGGATACTTGCTGTCCGGGATGGCTTGGGAAGGTGCGGGTACTCCGGCAGGGGATGAAGATGCCGTAATCGGTATAGGTACGTACATCGGCTCCGGCACGGAGATAGTCGATGAGCAGGCTGATATTTCCCAGTGTATGGTCTTCACGTTTGCCCGTGGCACCGATGATGGCGATGCGGCGTTTGCCTTTCGCCAGCAGGAAGTTGACGGCTTTAGTCTGGTCGTTGGTCTCCTGGTCGCTGATACGGTGTAGGATATGTCCGAACTTCCGGCGGTTTTCATCACTGAGGGAGTCACCGTCGCCGATGATTACGTCGGGAGTATGGCCCCGGCGGATGTACTCGTCCGCTCCGCCGTCGCAACAAACCACATAAGGCGCTTCCGCCAATATCTTTAAAGGTAGGGGACTTGCAGGATATTCCCCGTTCGCCAAAACTACGGCATCAATAGTTAATAATTGCTCGTTGCTCGTTGATAGTTCGTTTTTCATATCTTTCTTAATCCCTAATCTCTAATCCTTCATCCTTGTTCATCATTTTCCTCCATTTGAAGTAGCCAAAGATAGCTATAATTGTATAAAGGCCGTATAGTCCGGCCGTAAAATCAAGTCCTTTGTAGATGTACAGCCCGGTGCTCACTACATCCACCGCAATCCATGCCCACCATTGTTCCACATATTTCCGTGCCAGCATCCACATGCCGATGATGCTCATGGCAGTGGTGAAAGAGTCCAGCCAGGGCACATTGCTGTCCGTGAAGTTCACCAATATCCACGCAATGCCCAAAAGGGCAGCAGCGAATATGACAGTCAGCGGCAGCAGATAGCGCACCGGCATCCGCGTAATGGGGAGTTCCTTCTGTCCTTCTGTTCTTCTGTCCTCCACCTGCTGCACCGGGGCTTTCTGCCGTAGAATCTTCCGGCGCAGAAACGTACCGTATTTCCACATCATCCACCCGTAGATAGCAGCCCCCAGATAGTAGATATTTATCCCGAAGTCGGCATACAGCCCCGCATCGTAGTAGACGAAGATGTAAACGGCAGGCATAATGATGCCCGCTATCCAAAGATAAATGCTTGCCCGGTACTCCAACCAGAGGTAGAGCAATCCGACAAGTGTACCGATAATTTCAAGAGCGTGTTCCATAAAAACAGAAAGACTATCCTCCCTCCCCTTCAAGGGAACGAGGGGTTTTAAAAATTAATAGCTATATGTCCCAGTACATTCGTTCCCGCTTGGGCAGCGTAGCCGGCATAGTTGTAACGGACTTTTCCTCCGTTATCGTCGAGATAGTATCCGCTGCCTGCGTATCCGTTGTTTTCGTATTCTTCATTGAACAGATTATAGATGGTGCACCCTATGGTTACCGACTTTACTTTAGGCAACTTGAAGGTATAGGACAGATTCAGGTTGCTTACGAAATAAGCATCCAGCGTGCACTCCTCTTGCTTGGCGTTACTCATGTATTGCTTGCTGATATATTGTGACTGCAACGAGGCCTCGAATCCCTTGAACGTATAGCTGAAGCGGTTGTTCAGTATGAAGTCGGGAGAGAATGCGATGGGGGTATCTCCGTGTTCGATGACCCATGCTTCCGACCCAGCCTCCTCGTTTTCAAAAAGTGTCTCGGTAAAGTTCTGCACACGGTTCTTGCTGAGTGTGGCATTGATGTCCCATTGGAAACCGCAGTCCAGCCGGATGCCTGCCATCAGCTCGATACCCATGCGGTAGCTGTCGGGCACGTTGCTGGCCATGGCTTCGCCTATCTCGTTCAGCTCTCCCGTCAGTACCAGCTGGTCTTTATAGTCCATATAGTAGAAGTTGGCACCCGCATGGAGCCATGAGTTGGCGAAGGTATATCCCAGTTCGTAGTCGAACAAACGCTCAGCCTTGGGATGTTCGGTGAAGTAGCCGTCGGTGTAGTTGTTGCGCGTAGGTTCTTTATGGGCTACGCTGAACGAACCGTATAGGCGGTGGTTGCGGTCGATTTGCCAGGACAGTCCGGCTTTCGGGTTGAAGAAGTCGAAGTCTTCGTCAATGTCCAATTTTTGCATTCCCGGAGTGGTGGCAGTCCAGTTGTACTTGTCGTTCAGTCCGTTTATCTTGTAGTTGATGTGGCGGTATTGCAGGTCGAGGTAGGCGCTGAGGCCGCTTACCAGTTCATAATTGGTTTTCAGATAAATATTTCCGTCATTCTTTGTGGCGTTGTTGCGGTAGTAGTCGTGGTCGGGATTCAGTTCGCCGATATAGTTCTTTACCCAAAGCACTTTTCCGAAGTGGTCGCCGTCATAGCGGTTCAGTGCACCGCCTAGCGAGGCATGCAGACGGTCGGCTTTGTAGCTTACGGAGAAGATTCCGCCGCCAAACCAGTTGTCCATTGCCTTCTTGCGGATAAGGTCGCTTACTTCTATCTTGCCGCCGTTGTATTCGAAAGGCGACATGCCGTACTCTGCCAACGAGCGTTCGCCTTTATATTCCTGGTAGTACCCGTCGCCTTTGGTGTAGTGCAGGCCGATATTCAGATTCCATTGCGAGGTGAAATTGTGGTTGAACAGCAACTGGTAATTCTTCTGCGTATAGTTGTCGGTCTGGTCGTCATAGAAATGCAGTGCACCTCCTTCGTCCGTGAGGTAATGCTTCTCGCCGTTGTCGTCTTTATAATATTCTTTGTTGTATACATGGCCGTCCCGGTCGGTGGCGTACATGAATCCGCAGGAATTATAACGCCGTCCGTAACGTTCCATCTCTTCCTTGCTGGCATAGTTCCATGCGTGGTAAGTGCGCTCTTTGCCGGCAAAGGTTATCAGCTTGATAGAGGTGTTGTCATTGTAGTACCCTCCTTGCAGGTAATAGGAGTTCAGTCCCACAGACGCCCGGTCTATATACCCGTCCGTACTGATGTTGGAGAGCCGCGCGTCGAACGACCAATGATTGTTGATGAGTCCCGTTCCCACTTTCACCGTCTCCTTGTGCGTATGGAAGGAGCCGTAGGAACCGTTGAATTCTGCATAGGGTTTCATGGAAAAATCACCCGTCTGCATGTTGATGCTGGCACCGAAAGCTCCTGCGCCGTTCGTTGAGGTACCTGCTCCGCGTTGCACCTGCATGTCCTTGACGGAGGAGGCGAAGTCCGGCAGGTTGACCCAGAATACCGTGTGACTCTCCGCGTCGTTGATGGGAATACCGTTGGCGGTGACGTTGATGCGTGTGCCGTCTGTTCCACGGACTCTCAGCGTGGTGTAACCCACCCCGGCACCGGCGTCGCTGGTAGTAATGGCGGAGGGTGTCATACTCAACAGATACGGCAGGTCTTGTCCGAAATTCTGTTTTTTCAGTTGTTCTTTGCCTATATTGGTGAATGCCACCGGTGTGCTGTTTGTGGCACGTGTGGAGATGACTTCCACTTCCTGCAGGTTTATCACCCGCAGACTGTCTTGCTCTTGTGTCTGCGCACAGACACCCAGTGCTGCCATAAGGAGGCAGGTCGCCATTGCATGTCTCTTCATTTGCAATTGTTTCGTTTAGATGAATACAGAAAAGGGGAACTTTTCTTCTTTTCCCTCCGCCGGCATTACCCGGATCAGGTTAATGGGTATGATCTCAGCCCGTCGTATTAGGGCACCCCTTAGTTGAAATCGGGAGCAAAAGTAGGAGTTTCCGTTGAAAAAGACAAGCTAAGTGAACGAAAATCAGAGTTATTTGTTAATTTTGTAGCGTTAATTTTAAAAATATAGTTATGTTATTATCCTTATTCATGGCAGCCTTTGCCGCCCAAACTGCTGACGATGGTTTCAGCAAGCTACAAATATTTCTTCAGCAATTGATAGATTGGAGTGTAAGTGCCGGTGGGCGTATCATTGGAGCCGTTCTAATCTTTGTGGTGGGGCGATTCTTAATATCCCTTCTTCGGAAAATGCTGGCGAGGTTATTGGCAAAAAGACATGTGGATGCCAGTATCCAGAGCTTTGTGAAAAGTTTGGTCAATATCTTGCTGACAATTCTGTTAATCATTGCCGTTATCGGTAAACTGGGAGTGGAAACCACTTCATTTGCCGCTCTGCTGGCATCTGCCGGTGTGGCTATCGGTATGGCACTTTCCGGAAACTTGCAGAACTTTGCGGGTGGACTGATTGTCTTGCTGTTCCGTCCTTTCAAGGTAGGTGACTGGATTGAAAGCCAGGGAGTGTCCGGAACGGTACGTGAAATTCAAATCTTCCATACGATTCTGACCACAGCCGACAATAAGGTAATCTATATCCCTAACGGTGCGTTGAGCAGTGGTACAGTAACTAATTACAGCCGTGAGGATACGCGTCGTGTAGATTGGGTAATCGGTGTGGAATACGGTGAAAATTATGATAAGGTGGAAGACACCGTGCGTCGTATCATCTCCGAAGACAGCCGTATCTTGAATACTCCCGAGCCGTTTGTGGCTCTTCATGCCCTGGATGCCAGCAGTGTGAATGTGGTGATTCGTGTTTGGGTGAAGAGCGGAGACTACTGGGGCGTTTATTTTGATATGAACAAGAAGATTTACTCCGTATTCAACGAGGAAGGTATCGACTTCCCATTCCCGCAGTTGACGGTGCATCAGGCGAAAGACTGAGTGGGCTACAAGTTTCAATTTACTAGCTATCAGCTACTATAAGTTACGGGCTACAAGTGTCCTGCATTATCATACTGCAGGACAACTTGTAGCCCGTAACTTAATAGTAGTCGGTAACTCCGTAGTTTATTTATAACTTAATTCTGCCTCTATTTCTTCGCAGACATCTTGTTCCAGGTTGAGCAGCTGATTGATTTCTTTTCGTTTTTCCAAATCCGTGAAATAGCTCTCCACTACTGCATAGATGTTGAAGCCGGTTGTGGAACCCGCAGCCAAATCCAATGACTCAACCATTTTCTCTACTGCTTGATGAATGCGTTTCTTACTGATAAAATGCAGTTCATTACTATGAATTAAGCTCTTTTCCATGATATTTTCTGTTTTAGTTATTGTAGTTATAACATTCTATCAAGCAAGTTAGTTCATGTAGATTGAACAGACTTGACAGTCGACCGAACGATATTTCTTTTTATATTTGCCAAAAATATAAGCGCGGCAATGAAAGAACTGTTTATAAAAATACTCCGTTTTCTGATGTTTGTACTGGTCGTAGCTTTGGGCTGCATCGGATATAACATCTATGAAGATACGTTGGCTGCTGTGTGGATACCCGTAGGGGTAGGACTTGTGGTGGCAGTCGTTACACTTCCTCTATATAAAAAATGGATATGGCTGACAACGATGGAGCAAAAGGCAGTGAATATATTGTGTCATGTGGTGTGCGTGGGTGTCATCAGTTGTTCGCTTTTTCTGGTAGGGAATTATCAGATGGCGGCTCCTGCTTCGACAAAGGAGGTGACGGTCACCGTACTTGAGAAGCTGATAAAAGAACATGAAAAGAGACGTAAAGTAGGCAAGCATCGTTATGTGTCGGACGGAGTACGTAAGGAGTATTACTTAAAGGTGGCTTTCGAGGATGGAGCGATAGAGACCTTGCATGTTTCCACAGCCACATACAACAAAGCACGAAAAGGCAAACCGAAAGTTCTGACTTTGCAGAAAGGAGCTTTCGGATTGCCGGTGATAACGAAGGGGTTATAGTTCTAATTCCCCCATGCAAGACATCAGATGAGGAACAGAATGCTCTTCTTAAAGATTTCTGCGTACAAAATGTCCGTCAATCCAAATGGTGGCATGGTGTCCTTTGAATTTCAGTAATACATAATTGGGAGCTGCCGGGCCTTTATCTCCACCTTACCGGTGAGCACTACGCTGTTTCCTTCTTCCTGAAAGCACAAACCTGCTTTCGGATTGGCTGCACCTTTGTTTTAAGACTGTCTTTGCCGGTTGCCAACCATACGGTGGTGGCCCCTTCCGACTTGATATTGCTCATTGGAACGGGGCTGGGATGATATTCTTTATAGGTTGTAAAGATACAGATAAACTGATAGGGAAATCCCTATGTATAAATAGAGAGAATCACGGAAAAGGAGGTTTTTATCATACTACATTTGCTGTATGGATAAATACTAAAACTTTCTATTATGAAAAAGATGTCAGTTGTTTTAGGCTTGTTGCTTGCTGTCTTGGTGATGGGCTGTGGCATTTATGAGAGCTACGGGTTTGATTATAAGCAGTTGAGCAGCATTGAACGTGGTATGAGCTTTAAAGAGGTGTGTACCATTTTAGGAGAGCCTGCATTTAGAGATTTGAATAAGGAGGGAGAGGCTTGGACATTCCGTGCTTATACTCCTGCGGGGTGGTCGGCTGTCAAGGTATGGTTCAAAGACGGAAAAGTGGACGAAATGAAGAGCTATCTGGAGGATACTTATCCGGTTACCACTTCGCGGGACAAAAGTTTCATGAATGAGAAAAAAGAATCTTCCGACAAGAGTAGCGAAACAAAGGTAATAGTTTCGCCGGAAGGGAAACATTACATCAAAATGGGCTCGGTAGTAGTCACTCCCGAAGGCAAGCATATAATAGTACCTTGATTATACCAGCATAATCGTTTCCGGATATAGTATAATGTGAATATACCTTTCTATAAAGTGCTGATATTTATAAAGTTCTATATTTTTTGCAGATTTTAGGTATATGTAGTTCAAAGAATGTTATCTGAAATGAAAAGAATGGGCAATGTTTGTCATTGCTCTGTCTTTATCTTATATTTGAGTAGATAATATAGGATATCATTTTAAGAAAGGAACTAATAATAAGATAATAATATGAAGAATATTGAGAAGGCGACCAATAATATGAAAATGGTATATTCCATTCTGTGCAATCTTAAGAAGTGTACAATCTTTGAATTACAGAAACTGACGAAGTTCAGGGATGTGGATTTGTGTTTGGCCTTGGGGTATCTGCTGCAGAATAACCAGATTTATCAGAAGCGTATTGATAACATGGTTTACTATGGAGTCGTCGCAAAATGAAAAGATATACAATAGGTTTACCACACATTTTGCTTACATGCTTGCATGGTGCTTTCTAATTGTTTGTTATATCGCGTTTTACGGTATGTAAGCAGACGCTATGCAAGTATGTAGGCAAACTTTGCTTGCATGCTGTTTTTTCTTGTGCAAATGGCTGGTCTTCTTTCCGCAAAGAACGGCTCTTTCTCCTACTAAAAGCTTATTAATGACTATTGTGCACGGTTGTGATGCAGTTTCTTCACTATTGTGGTACGGCTTCTTCATGCTTGTGGAGAAGTCGTACCACAATAGTGCGCATGCCTAACTATCATTTATTCAGTGTATTGACAGCCTATGTTAGAGCAATGAAAGACTGATAGACTGTCTTTCATTGGCTGTGTGTCTACCTTCAAAAGAGTGATATGGTAGTGGATAATGTTCATGTTTTGCTGCTTTTTCAGTGAAAGAAATCATGAATATTTGGATACTTGAAAAAGAAGTCCCACCTTTGCACGCGAATTAGAAAACCAAAAGAGTTTTGTAATCCTCATCGGAGGGCTGTAAAAATGCCGGATAAGATGACTGGGTAAAACCAATCATTTTATCCGGCATTTTTTTGCTTTTGGGCAAGACAATAACCTATAAATATAGTTGAACATGAAAAGAGATGCAATTGATTTGAGTACACTGAATGTGTTTACATTGTTTCGGAAATATTTTGTTCCTACGTTGCTGGGTATGCTCAGTATGTCGGCCGTAACAGCGATTGACGGGATATTTGTCGGGCATGGAGTAGGTAGCGACGGGATTGCGGCCGTAAATATCTGTGTCCCTTTACTGATGCTTTTTACGGGAATCGGGCTTATGGTTGGTGCCGGGTGTTCTGTGGTCGCTTCTATCCAATTGTCGAGAGGCAAAAGCAAGTCTGCTCGGTTGAATGTGACACAAGCATTACTGTTTGTAACGATTGTTGCTTTGATACCCTCTGCTTTGATGATGGCTTTTCCGGCAGAAACAGCCCGGATGCTCGGCTCTTCCGAACATCTGTTGCCTATGGTGACGGATTATCTGCTGTGGTTTGTTCCGTCATGGGTCTTTCAGATATGGATAACGGTGCCGCTGTTCGTCATTCGTCTGGACGGTGCTCCAAAGCTGGCTATGTTGTGCAGCCTGATTACGGCTGTAATCAATGTGGTGCTCGACTGGCTGTTTATCTTTCCTTTTGGCTGGGGAGTCATGGGAGCAGCATTTGCCACTTCCATCAGCATCATGGCCGGCGGACTGGTGGCGATGGTCTATCTACTGTTTTATGCTCGGCATTTGCGTTTACAACCACTCAAATGGAGTGTCAAGAGCCTGCGGCTTTCCGTGCGGAATATTGGTTACCAGTGCCGTATCGGTCCTTCTGCCTTATTGGGAGAGGCAACGCTTGCTGTTCTTATGTTCGTCGGGAACCAGGTATTTATGTCCTATCTGGGGGACGATGGCGTAGGGGCATTCGGTATAGCGTGCTATTATATTCCTTTTGTTTTCATGGTAGGTAATGCTATTGCACAATCTGCCCAGCCTATTATCAGCTATAATTTCGGACTGGGCTACAAGGAAAGAGTGATGGCGGCGGAACGTATTGCGTTGCTGACGGCTGTGGTCTGCGGTGTGGTTGCAACGGTGGCATTCACTGTTTATCCTTATCTGCTGGTCGGTCTTTTCATCAGTCTTGACAGTGAAGCGGCGAAGATAGCGATACACGGTTTCCCCTATTTTGCAAGCGGCTTTGTCTTTTTCATTGTGAATATTGCTGTGGTAGGTTATTTTCAGAGTGTTGAAAGAATAAAGCCAGCTACGATTTTTGCTTTGTTGCGTGGCTTTGTTTTCCTTATTCCGAGTTTTATTCTGTTGCCGAAGTTCTTGGGTGTGTCGGGAATCTGGTTGGCAATGCCACTCTCGGAGGCTTTGACAATCATTGTGATTCTGCTTTTTGTTCTGAAGCATCGGTATGCTTATAAAGTTTCCAGCCAACTCATTACGTCGTAGATGCCTTTAAAAAAACGAGGTTGTGCCAACGTTTTGACATAACCTCCTAAAACCGTAACCTAAGATTTCTAAAATTGGCGAGATTGGACAATCATACATTTGTATGAACTCTATATATTTGCAAATTATATCGTTATAGATGAAAAGTAGCACTGAAAATATATACAAACAGAAAGTCAATCAAGTAATTGATTACATAAATTTTAATCTGCATCAGCCATTGCAATTGAATGTAATAGCCGACATAGTAAATATGTCTCAACGGCAATTGCTCCGTATGATGAGTTCTGCTTTGGATGAACCATTATACTCTTATGTGGCGAGGCAACGAGTAGAACGAGCTGTACTATATATGCAAACTGAAGACATGAGTTTACAGAATTTGGCTGGGTTAGTCGGCTACGATAATCCGCAATCGTTCTCCAAAGCATTTAAGAAACAATTTGGTATCTCTCCCAAAACATATATCAGCAGATTAAGGATGCGATTAAAAGAGTGCGAACATGATGGAAAGGAGTGCGAATTGCATTCTGAAGTCTACAATTTCGAGGGATTAAATTTAGTATATATCCGTATATGGGGTAAGTACGGAGAGGAAGAACCTTATGAAACAGTATGGAGTAAATTGATACATTTCTTAAAGAGCAATGACTTACTTATGCCCGATACACGTTTTATTGGGTTAAGTTTTGACGACCCTAATGTGACAAACCCTAATCAATGTCGTTTCTATGCTTGTGCATCGGTACAAAAGGAAATTATGCCTACTTGTGAATTTGGTACAATCCGGCTACCACAAGGTAAATATGCGGTCTATACGTTGCGGGGGTATTATACTGATTTGCAGGACTGGTATAACATCATTAACGTAAGCCAAGAATATTCACTTCGTCATGGGATGTCTTTTGAGGAGTATATCAATTATTCAAAAGAAAATAAAAAAGAGAGTATCACAAAAATCTACATACCGATAAAATAAATAAAAGCATGGAAAATAGTTTACCTAAATATATAACTCTAACAGAGGATAATATAGATAAAGAACATATCTGCTGCGCATTCTCTGACAAAAAATGCTTGGAAGGATATGAGTTCAAAAAGGAATGGCTAAAAAAGGAATTTGCTAATGGCTATGTTTTTAGGCGGCTTGATGCACGAGCCAAAGTTTTTATAGAATATGTTCCTGCTGAATATGCATGGCTTCCGGTTACTGCCCCTAATTATTTAATGATTAATTGTTTTTGGGTTTCAGGGCAGTATAAAGGTCAAGGGCATGGATATAATTTGCTCCAATTTGTGATTGAAGATGCAAAAAAGCAACAAAAAAATGGATTGGTTACTGTTGTAGGTACAAAAAAGAACCATTTTATGAGTGATACGAAATGGTTGCTGCAACATGGCTTTAAGGAAATAGAAAAACTTCCAAATGGATTTTCATTGTTGGTAATGAGTTTTCATGAGAATAGTGCAGTTCCATATTTTAATGATTGCGTCAAAAGTGGAGAATGCCCCGACAAACTGGGAATAGTGGCTTATTATTCTAATCGTTGCCCATATACGGATTATTATGTAAATGGAGTGTTGCGTGTTCTTGCGCAAGAAAGAAATATTCCTTTGAAAGTAATTAAATTGGAAACGAGAGAGCAAGCACAAAACTCTCCTACACCAGCTACTATATTTTCTCTTTTTTACAATGGGAAGTTTGTAACTACGGATTTAAGTATTTGTACTGAGTCTAAATTTACAAAACTATTAAAGTAGTAAAATGAAAGAATTGGTTAATAACATGTTAGCTGAAATAGAGGTCAATATATCTGAAATCGACCTCTACGGTTATGATATTGTTGAAACTTTTCTTTCAATAGTGCGTCGTTTGCAAGCGGTTCTCAATGATTTAAAAACAAAACTGCAAATTCATTCCTTCTATAAGATTTATCGGATAGAAACACAATGCCCCGATGGTAGTAATGATGTAATCAGAAACTATATTAAGTAAAGAACTGGATAACCTGACCTGCTTCTTTAACCGTAATCTGGACTTTTACCAATATTATCGTTTTCATTCGACCTTGTATGATGAATATTATGTTGTTCGTGGAAAGTTTGATTTACGCCTATGTACCGATAGCGCACAATTCGATAAAGACCTGAATTTCTCAACCTGTTTCTTCGGGTGGCATTAACAATGGCAACGTGGGAATAAAAGAAATGATGAATTTTCTCAGTACGGTGCTCTAAATGGAGTTAGGCGATTATTATGCCGCTTATATTGCCATGAAAGAACGGAAGAAGGATCGGACGGCATATCTTAGCCGTTTGCAAGACAGCTTAGTCAAACGAATGGACGAAGGATAGTAAATGACAAACTTCTGTTTTTCTTTTCGCCAGTATTATATTGCTGCAATCTTATAAATCAACCATTTAGTCTTGTTGGGGTACCGTGCTGTGGATGCTTTCCGGCATAGAATTGATATGTACGGCTTCTGCGGTTCTGCCGGAAGCCTTGCCTAACTTCACGCTCCAGTGAGCCGGATTTATTTTCAGTTTGGTGTTGAACTGGGCTACAACTTGGTCGATAGTGATACGTGCGATAATCGGTGCGTTGCCGTTCTTCTTTACTGCATTTCGTTTGACGAAATAGAGTAGCTTGAAAGTACTTCTCATAATCTCTTTTTTAGTTACAAAATTAAATTGATGAACTGAAAATGAGATATTTGCAGTACGGACAAATCAAGACAACAAACCGCCAATTTCAGACATTCCGTGACCTAAAATCCGAAAGGTCGGACAAGTCACGAATTGGTCACGAAAGTATGTCTTTTTGTGACCATTTCGTGTCTTAGGTCACGGACTTTATACAAAGAAAAAACTCCTGCAATACCTTGATATTGTAGGAGTTGTCTTTTCTTTGTCTGGTTTTGTCCAGCTTCTTGGTGATCCGCCTGGGATTCTCCTATCGGAGTTACCATGCTGATATTTAAAACTTTATATTTTTAGCTTCAAGCATATCCCATGATTTAACCCACTGATTTGCTACGTGCTTTTGCGGTAGTTTGCTCATGGAGAATACTGGGGCAAAGATATATCTTTCTTTTCTTTTTTCAAAATCATTTTTATAAGTCGTCAAAAAGATGAACATCTTCAAAGCGTTTCTTTAATGAACTTTATTCTATAGTTATATCCCCTTCATTCTTTTCTACATAAACAGACTTATCTCCGCTAATGTTAATTGTCCTGTTGTTATTCTTTTTAGAGAACAGATATTTAACTATCCCACTGACTATTGTCAACAAGAAAACTCCTAATCCAGATAAAAACCACTCTTTATTATTGTTAATCCACTCTATCATAATTCAAATAATTTTATGCAGATAATTCTTTTAAGAACATTCTTAGATGATTATTTCTATATCCTTGAATTTTAAGTAATGAATCAAACATATCCATTGCCTTTTCTAACAATGGATTATCTTTTTCATATTCTCTTATGCCATTATATGATTCTATCAAAACATTGATGGGACTCTTTTCGTATAAAGTTTGTTTGAAATCTTCTGGCTTAGACTCAAAAAAACAATTTAACGCTTGATGAGCATCGCTAGGTATTATTTTTCTAAGAAAGTCAAAAAAATAATTATCTCTGTATTTACCTACAGCAGATTTCACATACTTATTTAGAAAAGTAATAAGATTATCGTTAATTATAGCGGGAATATGCAAAAAACAATGATTAATTTTTTCCCCTAATTCTTTGTCATTGAAATCTAATAGCAATTTCATTATATTCCATCCCTTAGACGAGTATCTTTCGTCTTTAAGTATATGAACACATACATACCATGCCAATTCTTGTCTAGCCATAGGATTAATTGAAATCAGATTTTTCAAAAGAGAATATCCTCTAGGAAGATTATGCAGATACGCATTAAGTAAAAACATAGACATTGGTTTTCCTGCTTCTTCAACCAAAATTGCTTTACTAAAAAAAGGATGTAATTTTTTAAAATCTACATGCATTAGATATAATAAAGGATGTCCATCATGACATGGAATTGCAAGAAGATGTGGATTGAAGTCCCTTAATAATTTTAAATATAAATCAAGAGTCCTATTTTTGTTTAAATTATTAAGCCATGCGCCCTTAAATATTACACAAGAGCGTGTTATTTCATTTGTATTGTCTGCAACATATTCTAAAGTTTCAAATATTTCATTTTCAAATTGCTTTAACTCATAACATTCAACCATTAGTTCTACAGCAATACCTCTAATAGAATTAATACCTGCAGTGATAGCATCCATACCCTTATCTTCCTTTTGGTTTATATTATAAGTGAATTGTCTATCAGGGTATTTGTATATAATTTGTTTTATAAACTCAAAAATTCGTTTATCCAAGTTTTTATTTCCTTGTACGATATAATGCAATGTACGGAGAAATGAGGATAGATTTATATCATTAAAATTATGAGATCTTTTTTCAATAATATTCAAACATAAATCTTCAAAGTCTTTTTTACCACATTTACCTTCTTGTAATCCCTCTAATCCTGATATTAAGTACTCTATATCTATTTTGCTTTCATTGACAATTTCAACAATAAAAGGGAGAAACTTTATGGGATTTTGTGCGACATGATTCTTAAATTGACTTAAATTACCTTCTTTAGTAGGTTTATTCCAATCATCAAAAGAACGTTGTTTTGTATTCAGTTTTAAAAAAGTATTCTTCCAATCATTTAAGGACATTTTTTCATAAGCATTATTCCCATATGTTTTCCAACCAGAGTACATGGTAACTTTTTGTGGTGGAGTGTTTTCTATTTTGTTGTATTTCCGGTATCCTTCTTGATATATTTTTTTAAGTTCTTTATATTCATTGAGAAAAGTCAAAGGAAGCATGGATACCAATTCATAGGTAGTTTTCAAATAATTGGAATACACTTTTTTCTCTGAATAATCATCTTTGTAAGTCCAATGATAAAACAATGTCTTAGTAGATAATATTGCTTGATTGATTTCTTTTTGTTCCTTGTTTGATAACAATGGATATAGTTTGGATAACAATTCGTTTGAGTAGTAATGCAATATCTCTGATGCATTAGTCTTTCTAAAAAAATTATTGCTTATGAATAAATTGAAAGCTCTAACATACTCTTTTTCTATATTGCACAACAAGTAAAATATCCCAATTGCAATCAAGTTTGAATGTTTTGAATCTAACAAGCATAAGATCCTTGATTTTAAATTATCATTTACGATATTGTGTTTTATGCTATAAAGTACGATATCGTAGATGTGATTATCTTCATTAATCTCTTTATTGTCAGGGTTCGGTCTATAAAGATAAAAAGCTAGATCACTACATATATCATAATGTGATTCATACTGCCTTACCTCTATAATTCTTTCAATTACATATAAAAAATATGGAATTGCTTTATATGGATACTTTTCAAATAGGTCGTTGTACATTTTAAAGCCTGTATATCCTCCGGGGATATAATCATGGCTAAGTTTGTCTATTTTGATAATATTTTCTTCAAAATCCTTTTTTAATTCAGATATAACAAAGTTAGAATCCGATAGTAGTACTTTCTCTAAATAGTAGTATTCCGATTTTGTTTGATTACTCCACTTTGAAATAGTATCATAATACAAACTATAAGACAAATGTATTTCTTTATCTGGGATTTGGATTAGTGTGTTTTCAATTATATTTACTTTGTCCTTATATTGAGAAAGAAAATCAATGACTAATTGTGGTGATTGCTCAATAATTCTAATACAAAGACCTGTAATTGCCCAATCTATTTCATGATCATTTTTATATAACAGAGCATGAAACTCATTTGTAGAAATAATAAATTTAAACCATTCGGTAGATTGTATTGATTCTAAAAACACCTGTAATAATAGTGGATCTTTTATTAAATAATCTAATACAAACTTTTTTTCCTGCTTTGTTGGATTATTATAAAAACCTAAGTCATTTATTAATAAGAGCTTTAAATGAAATCTATACTCTACTCCTGTAATGAGTATCTTTAATTCATTAATATAAACTAAGTGATCTAAGTCTCTTAAATAAGAAAAAATTTGCTTTGTTTGTGAACGAATAAAAAGCCCTTGGTGAATTTTACATAACCAGTTTGTAGCAGATTTTCCTGAACTTATAAATGTTCTAGAATAAACATAATCAAAGAAAGTTTGATGTATAAATTGCATTTTATCAGAAGCGTACTCTCTTAACAACTCATTATGGAGAAGAAAATTAACTTCTCTATAATATAAGCTAAACAATCTTTTATCAACAACAATTTGTTGGTGATCATTCATTTTTTGAGCTATTAGAGTCAATGTCTCAATTAATTTTTCGGATTGTATAGAAATGCTCTGTTCTATAAACTCAATCCAAATTTCATCATACAACTTTTGAAGCGAAATAGAATCATTAAACTGTTTTGTTATTTTCAATTTACAGAATAGATTCAAATGTAAAGGAATGCGAAGAAACTCTATTAAGCGATTATTTTTTTCATCAATATTAATCTTAAAATCAGATAAAACAGACTTAACCTGTTCTATTTCTAGTAATGATAGATTTATCACTTTGTTTTTTTTATATGCTCGTAAACTTGCGTCGTAATCTAAATCATATGTTCGACAAGAGATTATAATCCTAACATTAGGTAGCGATTCTAATTGTTTAATTAATCTGTCATAAGAATTAATAGCATGCCGACTGGATGATAGAGATAGAGAAAGTGCATCAATCTGATCTATTATAAAAGCACAGGTTTTAGTTTTTGATAATGATTGGAATATTGAGAAAATGTCATCTTTAAGATTTAATTCAGTTTCTATGTCTTTTATGGAACTTATATTTAGTATTTTATCAGCTTTTATACCTAAAGAGGGGATATTATTACTATTTAATAAAGAAAATAGATCTTTTAGAACAACTGATTTTCCGTAACCAGCATTGCCGACTAATAAAACTATGCTCGGACTATTTTCATTAGTCTCTGTTGTAATCCAGTTAAACAAGTCTTTTGTTTCATTTCTTTCAATATGAATTTTTCCTTGAAATGTATTCTCATAACTTGATAAATCTACTGATGCATTGTTTATGTTTAGTAGTATCTCTTCTGTTGATAGAGGTTGTTGCTCTCCATGATAGAGATTAACAATCCCTTCATTTTTTTCAATATAGGCAGACTTCTCACTTATATTGATAGTTCTATAATCTTTTTTATCAAGCATATAATTCCAATTTCATATCCTACTACAAAGATAATACAATTCTAACTATTAACGCTTTTTCTGAAAAAGTTCTTATAATCAAGAAACCAGCTAATAACCAGATTCGATATTTTGATTTGCTATTAAAACATAAATTCAGAAGAAATCAAAGTTTACGTCTTTTCTTCTTTTTCTTCCTCCGTTTCTGTGCCTGTAATTCTTCTGCTTGTATAGCATCGTAATTATTACCATCATCTAATGAAAAGATGGATAACAGAGAATCACCACCACTATTATTTTGTTGATTGTTAGAATTTTTGTTTTCTTGTTTGCTATCAAGATTGCAAGAAATATTGTTTTCTTTTTCACTGGATTGGAATATCTCTTTTTTCTTTTCGCCAGTAAAGTTTTGACTCTGCAATTCAAGTTGTTCGGAAATAGAACCGTTCTTCATAGTGTTGTGGTAGTCGAATGATTCCGATTGTTGGCGGTCGTAGCCAAACAGTTTATCAAAGCCTTGTTCCGCTTTTTGAAACAGGTTTACACGGTCGAAACCGCCTTTGATTACTCCGTTTTGGGTGTTCTTATGGTTGGTAAGCGGTGATAGCTTTTTTTTGTTAAATTGGTCTTTTCGGCTGATTATCAAATGACAGTGCATATTTAGTTCGTTGTCGGAGCGGTTGCGGTCAAAATGTATCTTCCCGTAAAACTTTATATCCGCTTCGGATAACCCTTTGTTAAAATTCTTGGCATATTCAGGGATAAATACCTCACGGATATAGCGTTTCATCGCTTTGGCTTGTTCCTGCTCGGTGTTCCCCATTACCCGAAGTTCATTTTCCGATGGGCTGACGTGGATAGCGTAAAATTTAGCATCCGTTTTCAGCAGTTGCCCGATATTGCTGTCTATATCCTTTACGACTTGGGATTTATAGATATTGTCCTCTGTGAGATTGAAAAAGCCATCGGTATAAATACCCTTTTCCATCCGTTCCAAATCCTCGTGTTCCATGTACGAGGCTAATTGTCGGCTACCCCCTGCATTGTTGTACGTATCTTTCGAGGGTGGAGCAAAATCGATGTGCATAAGCCTATGTATTTATCAGGTTGGTAATCTCCGTTTTTAGGTTCTCTTTTCGTTTGCTATCCATCACGCCACAAGCGGAGAGTTCGGAATATAGCTGTATCAGTTGGAGCAATTTTTTATAGTCCCGTTGGTGTATCTGATAGAGTGCAGAAAGTTGTTTGCCCTGCTGGTTGATTACATCGGCATGATTGCCGAACTGCTCGCTTAACTTTTTCAGTACGGCTGTCTGCTTCTCCCGACTGGCTTCAAGTTGCGAAAGGATAAGCACCTCCAATGCTTTGACAACATTGTTGAACCTGACAGCAATAGAATTGCTTGCTCGTATCATCGGATTGAGTTGCTCCTCCTCATAGTGGCGAATGAAGCGGATAATATCATCCTGCCGTTTGTTTATTTTCGCCAGTTCTGATTTTACAGATTCGGGAGCTTCGGATGGGTTGATATGTGCCTTATCTATATACCCGAACGCCAACTTTACAACTTCACTCTTTTTCAGTGAATAGCGTTTGCATATCTTCTCTACCAAAGCTGCCGTTTCCTTGTCTATGGAAATGGTAGTAAATATTGTTTTTCGACTGCTGCTTGGCATGGTAATTACTTTTTTATAGAAATATGAATAGATAAATACCAGATAATAAGCATTACAAAGAAAATGCTTATTACAGGTGTCATTACAGCGTGTTCTTGTAATACGCTAAAGCCGAAGGCTTTGCCCCGCAGGGCAAGAGGGAAGAACAGGACTTGTCCAGTTCCCTCTTGCTCGATTTAGTGAAACGGGCTGAACCGATAGGTGAAGCGGTTTCTGCTAAATCGGGGTGGTAACACAAAGTGATAGCTTAAACACAAGCTTCTCTCCTCTGCTGCATTTTGCAGTCAGGGTTTGTTTTCTAATTGATTAACTTTTTCAAACTGTTTATAAGTTTGATAATCGGCTCGTTCACGTACAAAAGCTCTAATATCGCTAGCCCGATAATAGGTTTTATGCCCAATAGTAAAATTGGGGAGCTTACCTTTTAGTCGATAGCGTTGTAAAGTTCTGAAAGACACTTTTAACAGAAATGCTAAATCCTGGTTATCAAGTAATCGTTCATTTTCATCTAATACCTGATCGGTATTGATAAGGGATTTTAAGTCTTGTCCTATCTCAGTGAGTTTCTTAGATAGCTTCTCCATCCATTTCTCGAAGTTTTCGTTGTCTATATACATTTTGCTTCATTTTTTAGTTCAACATTATTATTTTCAATCGATTGATGAAGCAAAGTACGGTAAATGGATGCAAAGAAGTTAGGGGTGTAGTATATCTACTCCCCTAACAATTGTTGGTAAGTTCCTGATTTATAGATAGCCTTTCTTTTTACTTTCTTCGGCAATAGCTTTGCGAAGTGTATCTAAAAATTCAGTTACTTTAGATGGCTTGCGCTTTATGACGCTTTCGTGTTTCTTGTGAACATCTCCTAATTTGATATTAAAGAGGTGTTCAAATGCTCTCCCAATTTCTGTTAATGGTGATTTTGTTCCGGCATGGGTTACTACTCTTTGTGATAGGAATAGTCCACTAATCAACTCCATGATTTCAACTAGGTTGGTATTGTCGGTCAAATAGAGTGGTGAAGGTGGAAGGCTGCTTATTCTATTTTGAAATTGGCTGGGGTACTGAATTTTTAGATTCAGCAGTTCCATTTCTGCGGTAACAGTAGCCTGTACCTTTTGTATGAACAGCTTTTTAAGTGCATTTTTCCCCCTGCCCGTAAAGAGGTATTGTTTCAAGTAAAGCTATCTCGATACGGGTAGCTGCAAGAATTCGATAAGTAGTTGAATAATCATTTCCATTACTTATAGTTCTAATCTGTTCAACAAATTCGCCATAGGCTTCTTGCATTTCACTATTAGTTACTTCTTGTGAGGTTTCAGAGAATAGTCTGAACATCCTCATGTTTAACAATACATTCATAAGCATAATTTTAATGGTAAGTATTATATAGAAAGACTTAACGTCTGATTTCATGCTTTTATATTACCAATAAATATCCATTATGCCAGAAATTACTAAAATCAATCTACGAATATGAATCTAAGCTAAATGAGCTTCTTTCTTTAGAAAAGAATGAAGTGATTTGATAGAACTAAACACATATCCTTGATTTTCCTTTTCTAATTTCTTCATTTTTGAGAGTGAGGCTATCCATGCAGCAGATAAGCATTGTATTCCAACTTTACTACAAGCGGTAATATCGGAAAATTCATCTCCAACATATACCATTTCTGCTGATTGGATATTATATTTTGACATTAGTTCCGCCATTGATTCCGCTTTTGTGTTTCTATCTGGCGATCCGATTGAAATACTGTCGAAAAGAGCTTCCATTTCAAAATGGTGAAGCGTAATATCACAACTCCTTTGACCTTTACCTGTTATCAAAGATACAATAATTGAGTTCTCCTTCAACTCTGTTATCAATTCTCTTATCCCCACAAATGGTTGAATGTTGACTGTGTGCATTTCTTTGTATATCACATAAAAATCAACCAGAGCTTTTTCCCAATCTTCTGAAACGACCTCTTTAATCATTCCCTCTTCATTAAGTCCGAATGTTTTCACAATATCATCTTTTGACAATATTTTTGATGCATAGGGAGATACTGCCTGCTTAAAGGCTTCGATACACATTGGGATTGTATCGGCAATTGTACCATCCAAATCAAAAGCGACCAATTTTATCATAGTTTCTTAGTTTGATTGATTTGACGTATCACTTTACATGGATTTCCAACAGCTAAACTATTTGCCGGAATATCTTTTGTAACAACACTACCTGCTCCAATTACACTACCGTACCCAATTGTTATTCCGGGAAGGATTATTACACCTCCACCAATCCAGCATCCATCCTCAATTGTAATAGGCAAAGCGTAAGTGCGGCGAACTCGTTTTATTCCATCTTCTGTTTCAACAGGCGCTAGCCGTTCATCTAAATCAATAGGGTGAGTTGCTGTATAAAGCTGAACATTAGGGGCAATAAGAACATTACTTCCGATAGTGATTTTATTACAATCCACAAAGGTACAACCGGTATTTACAGTAACATTATCCCCTATATGTATATTGCAGCCATAATCACAAATAAATGGACTGGCAACCGAAACTTTCATTCTGATACTACCTAGCATCTTTTTTAGCAAGCTGTGTTTTTCTTCTTTATCCTCATAAGGTAATGAATTATATTTCATCAATAACTTATGTGTTCGGGTTTTTAAATCCAAGAAAACTTGGTTATGACAATCATACCATTCACCAGCCAGACATTTTTCCATTTCTGTTTTCATAATTGTTACATTTTTATAAGATTGAAACTATTTCGGTTATATCTTTTCTTTTAGATGATTTTTCAGGTGGTTGTTTTACATAACCTAATGAAATAATTGCCACAGGGTACATATTGGGAGATAAATGAAGATTATCCTTTAGCATATCAGGATCGAAATTACATACCCAGCAGCTACCTAATCCTTGTTCTGCTGCGGCTAAACAAATATGTTCAGTCGCTATTGCTGCATCAATATCTGCATGGTTCTTATTGTCTGATTTTCTCACCCAAGATATTGAATTGTCAGCACAAACTACAATATAGAGTGGAGCTTCGGTAAACCATTCACGTGGATAAGATTGTTGAATCAGTAGTTTGGGTTTATTACTTTTTACGACAAAAAAGTGCCAAGGTTGATAGTTTACAGCAGAAGGAGCAAAACGGGCACATTCTAAAATGTAGTCGAGTTTTTCTTGCTCAATCATATCAGAAGAATAGTTTCTTGCTGAATAACGTTGTTTTGATAGTTCTAAAAAGTTCATAAGTAATCTAATTTTGATTTATGGCAAAGTTATACCTATTTTATTCTAAATATAGGTATATATTTTCGCTATATTGGTATAATTCCGCTTTATGTGTTATATTTGAGGTATGAAAAAAGAAAATCTTCATCAACCGTTTGAGATCAGCTTTAACGAGCATAGTGAATCGTTATTAACTGAGCATGAGCATACTTTTTTTGAACTAATCTACATCTTAACAGGAACAGGTATTCAATGGATTAACAATAATATGTTCCCATATCATGATGGACACTTGTTCTTGATAACTCCAAATGATTCTCATTCCTTTGAGATTCACACAACTACAAAATTCATTAACATCAAGTTTAATGACATCTATATACATTCAGCCATATTTGGCTCAGAGAATATTGAGAGATTAGAATTTATTTTGCAACATGCAAATCATCAACCGGGTTGCATCCTTAGAAATAAGGTGGATAAGCTATTAGTGAAACCAATGATTGAAGCAATTATTCGCGAGTATGTAAACAGGAATCTGTATAGTAAAGAGATTATCACACAGTTGATAAATACTATAATTATTGTTGTGGCAAGAAATATAGCTATGTTTTTACCTCAACAAGTCGATGAATGTTCAGATGATAAGTCTCTCGATATTCTTCAATATATTCAAGCAAATATCTATCAAACAGGTAAAATTAGAGCAAAAGAAATCAGTCAGCATTTTGGTATATCTGAAAGTTACTTGGGACGTTATATAAAAAAGCACACCAACGAAACAATGCAGCAATACATATTAAGCTATAAACTAAAATTGGTCGAAAGCAGATTGTTACATAGTCAAATGAGAATAAATGAGATTGCCGAAGAACTAGGATTTACCGATGAAAGCCATTTGAGTAAATTCTTTAGAAAAAACAAAGGCTGTAGTCCTTCAAGTTTCAGAAAAAATAATAAGGCAATATGATGCGTATCTATTCTTAATCTAATATATTTCAACGATAACATATATACTATTTATCTGTTTTCTTATTTCAATAAGAAGCCAGCAATAGTCAAATTCCACCACTTCCAGACAGTTTTTAAAACGTCTCTTGATTCTTCTTTCATTTGCCGATGAAAATAGAATCAACACGTTTTATAAACCATTAAAAATTAAAAGTATGGAAGTAGTAACCATTGAAAAGAGAACCTTCTCGTATGTCTGCGAGCGGTTCACCGAGTTTGCCAAACGAATAGAAAGTTTGTGCAGCACTCATACCCAGAAAGTAGAAAACTGGCTGGATAGTCAGGAAGTATGCCTGTTGTTAGGTTTTAGTAAACGAACGCTGCAATATTACCGAAGTAGTGGACGACTGGCTTATTCTCAAATCGGCAGCAAGATTTATTATAAGTCTTCCGATATTGAAAGAATTGTTGCGGACAGTGAAACACAAAATCAATCACCCAAACAAACCACGCCTTATGAAAAAAACTAAAGAAGATTATCCGTCCTTCAATCTGTTTTCCATTTTAGGCACATGGGAAAGCATTAATCTGAATCCTACGGTTATCATCTATCGGAGCGACAAAGAGTATCTCCTTTCTATTATATATGTATCAGAAACTACTAAACAGGCTTCACCCGCTACTTATGAGATACAGCAGGATGGTAGCCTGTATTTTATTGCCACTGCATCCAAACGGCTCTATATTGATTATGATCCGGCAAAAGATGTACTTAGCATTTCATCACTTGGTGACTATCTGCGCAACTAATCAGCCATATAGCAATCTTGAAATCAATATTTCAATAAAACAATCTTTCAATCATGGAATTAATAAATAAAGATACCCCACAAGTCAAAGAATTTATTTCTTCGCTTGATTCGATGCTGAACGGCATTGAGTCTATAGTCAACCATTACAAGCCCCACCTGAACGGGGAACGATTTCTTTCTAATAATGAAGTTTCCAAGAAACTGAATGTCAGTTTGCGAACCCTGCAAGAGTGGAGAGATACAGGTCTAATCCCCTTTATCCAGATAAAAGGTAAAATCATCTACCGTCAGAGTGATATTGATAAACTGCTCCAAAAACACTACTTTGAAAGTTGGAAAGAGTAACCTGCCAAGCCCAAAACATTGTTTTTCGGAATTTAATTTGAATCATTGACTTTTCCAGTGAAGTATTTAGTCTGTGCAAGTCTTGGGATAAAAATACGCTCGGAATGAAATGGAGAGGAAGATTTTTATTCAAACCGAAGGCTCGGACTTGAACAGGCTAAATACGGAACTTACCTTTGTCAATGCTTCATATTGAGTTCTGGAAAACTTACAATAAAAGAAAAGGATTGAGAAAATGAAATTCATTCTTCCCAATCCTTTTTCTATATTGCCTATTACCTTTATTATATAGTTAATTCTGATAAACAGCTATTTACTTTTTGCATATCCTTGAAAATATTCTGATCCAATACCCTTGCATAGTGTTTTGTTACGCTTGTATCTGCATGACCTAACATCTTAGCAACATTCTCCATACTCACGCCATTTGCAAGGCAAATGCTTGTGGCGTAGCTATGACGGGCGGTATGTGTGCTAAGATTTTTATGAATTCCGCACACATCGGCAATTTCCTTCAAATAACTGTTCATGCGTTGATTACACAATACAGGTAAAAGTTTTCCGGTACACTCTGCCACATCCTTATATTTATCAAGTATGGAAGCTGCCACTGGTAACACAGGAATGTTACACATGATTTTGGTCTTTTGGCGGTTCTTCCTTATCCAAAGTTCCCCTTTGTTGTCTTTTACCAAGTGTTCGGGTGATAAATCTTTCACATCGCTGAACGCCAAGCCAGTAAGAGGATAGAAAACTATCAATGTGACCAATAGAGGAATATAGCAAACAAACGTCAATGCGTTGTAAAACAGCAAAATTGCTTTGGTTTGCACAGTTGGGCAAACAGCAAAGACAGGTGGAATAACGAACCTGTTCAGCTACCAAGTCATTACCTGTTTTCATTTCATTCAGATGCAGTCAATCAAGGGTTTAACAGTTAGAAAGGATGACTTCCCATCCGGGAAACGTCCTCATTTCCGGCAGATTTAGCCCGTCCGGTTTTGATTGCGCCGTTCTGCCTGATTCTCATATCATTCGACTGGCGAAGTATGAGTAAAATTGCAATCAAAAAAGTAACGCATGAAAACAGAAATGAAAGTGCTGCTCTACATCAAGCGCAGCGGACAGGACAAGGACGGCTTTTCTCCACTCATGGGCAGAATATCCATCAAGGGAAAGGCCAATTCCATCGCACAATTTGCGTGCAAGTTCAAAATCAATGTGCGGTTGTGGAACGCCACAGCCCAACGCTGTACGGGCAAAAGCAGGGTGGCGACAATGGCAAACAGGGAGATTGAACGGGTACTGCTATTGTTGCAAAAGCGGTTCAACGAACTTTCCGACATGCAGGATGTCGTGACAGCAGAGGAAGTCAGGAACGTGTTCCAAGGTCTGGCTGAAACACAGGATACCATCATGAAGCTCTATGCGGAGCATAACAGCGACTATGCCCTGCGTGTAGGGGTGAACAGGGCGGCAAGCACGTTCTACCAGTACCGGAACACCTGCCGGATACTCGGTGAGTTCCTGAAAGAGAGATACCATGTGTCGGATATGCCTGTCAAGCAGCTGGATGAAAATCTTATCGAAGCGTTTGATATGTATATGCGCACGACAAGGCGTTTCATGCCCAGAACCATCCTCGGACATATCAACCGTCTGAAAAGCGTGATGATGCTTGCCGTGTTCCGCGGCATTATCCCTTTCAGCCCGTTCAAAGGCTATGCCCCGCAGAAACCTGTTTTCAAACAGATGTACCTGACGGAAGACGAGCTTGACAGGTTTGCGAACACTACCTATGACACTCCCAACCGTAATTTCACGAGGGACATGTTCCTGTTCTCGTGCTGGACGGGTATCTGCTATTGTGACATGAGGAGTCTGACAGCCGCCAATCTGGTGAGGGCGGATGACGGAAGCCTATGGATTCACACGGAAAGGCAAAAGACAGGCACACCCGAATGTGTGCGGCTGATGGAGATACCGTTGAAAATCGTCGAAAAGTACAAGGGTATGGACAGCAACGGAAAACTGCTTCCGATGCTGACCAAAGAGAGCATGAACAGGCATCTGAAAAAGATGTCCGTGATGTGCGGCATCAACCGTCCGATCTCATTCCATCAGGCCCGGCATACCTTCGGAAGTATAATTTGTTTGTCACAGGGAATTCCGATAGAAACCGTCAGCAAAATCATGGGGCATCGGCATATCACTACCACACAGCGGTATGCGAAAGTCACGCAGGATAAAATTGATAGGGACGTGGATTGCCTGAATGGTATTATCAGCGGCAGGTTCTCCTTGTCGGACATTGACACCGCCCCGTCACCGATTCTGAAAGATTACAGCCAACGGAGAGTCAATCCGAGCATGAAGCAAAGGGAGTATATAACCAAAATAATGGAAGGGTAAGCCATGCGAAGCACATTCAAACTGTTGTTCTACATCAACCGTCAGAAAGTAAAGAAAAACGGCAGATGCCCGGTTATGGGACGTGTCACCCTTGACGGGAAGGTGAGCCAGTATTCCACCGGACTGGAAATTGAACCTGACTTATGGGATGCAAAGAAGGGAAAGGCATTCGCGGACGGACGCAAGAGAGGAAACATCACCGGCGAAAAAAGAAACGAGTTGAACAGGCTGAACTCATTGTTGGAGGCATTGGAGGAAAAAGCGAAGTCCGCTTACAAAAAGAACGTGGATTCTTACGGCTTCGTCTCGGCTGAAATCATCAAGAATGCCGTCACGGGAAAATCAGACGTCAAGGAAACGCTGCTTTCCTTGTTTGACGAGCATAACGAGGAATATGCCAAACGTGTGGGCATTGACCGGACAAGGCATTCCTACGTCCGTTATCTTACCACTCGCAAGCATATATCCAACTTTTTGAAATTCAAGTATGATTTGGAGGATATTCCGTTACGCTCGCTGACGATGAAGTTCATGACCGACTTCACATTCTATTTCTCGACCGTATTGCAGTTGAAGGTTTCTGCCTACAATGACTATCTTATCCTGCTGCACAAGATGACCCGGCTGGCGTTGAAGAAACATATATTGAAACGTGACCCGTTTGCCGGACATAAGATTGAGAAAGTGCCGGTAAACCACCGCCACCTGAACAGGGAACAGTTTGAAAAGCTGCTCAATGCCCGACTGCCGACTTACCGCTTATGCCATACCCGTGACCTGTTTGTCTTTTCGGTGTTCACGGGCATCGGCAGGGCTGATCTGGCAAACCTGACAGAAGACAATATCATCACGAAAGAAGACGGTTCCAAATGGATTCACATTGCACGGCAGAAGACCAAGGCGGAGTGCCATATCAAACTTCTTGACATACCCCTTCGCATTATCGAAAAATACAAAGGGGAAGGTAAGGACGGAAGATTGTTTTACGTTCCGCAGACCTGCAATCTGTGCCGCAGCCTTAAAATCATAGCCGAACAGTGCAATCTGGGATGCCATTTGACATTCTATCAGGCGAGGCACAGTTTCGCGACCCTTATCTGCCTGAGCAACGGTGTTCCGATAGAGACCATCAGTAAGATGATGGGGCATTATTCCATACGCACCACCCAGATATATGCCGAGATAACCAATCACAAAGTGAGCAGGGATTTGGAAACCCTGTCAGAAAATACCAAGGGCAAATATGCGTTGCCCGATGACGGTATGCCGTCGAGAGTGTTCAAATGTGGAAATTACAGCGGTTGGAAAAAGAAATGTGAATCAAGTGATAGAACTAAAATGAAGTGACTATGGATAGAGGAATAATAACAATCAGTGAAACAGGTACGATTATTATACCAACCGTACCCGTATGGATGTCCAAGTTCGAGATTGCCGACCTGTTCGGAGTGTTCTCATGTGATGTCCGCAAGGCGATTCATGCCATCTACAAGAACAAGGAACTGAATGAAGCCGATACAATGCGATATATCAGACAACCGGACGGTATCAATTATGACGTTTACAACCTTGAAATGGTCATAGCCGTTGCATTCAGGGTATGCAGTAGAGGAAGTATTTTGTTCAGGCGGTTTGTAATGAGCAAAATGAATTTGACCAAGAAAGAAACATCTGTTACGTTGTTTGTTTCCTATGGCAGAGGCAACAACCTATGGTATAGTTGAAGCCTATTCCGCCAGCCGCTCGTTCCCGATGCACGGATGCAAAGGTAGCGTATGGCTTTGAAGGCATTGGCAAGGTCGGGCGGCCGAGCCGTTTCGGGCAGAATCTTCCTCAAACCTGTTTGAGCGTATTCAGCCCGAAAACCTTGCCACTGCCTGCCACACGCTTAAAAAGGCATCCGGCAACGGAAACAAGCGACTGACGGAAAATCAGAGAATATAGAGGAACGGCTTACAGACGAAGCAGGATATTGGTGCTTCATCCGTAAGCCGTTCCTTTTTTCTTTTGTCGGAAGTCCATTGCTCCGCAATTATAGGGCATCCGGCAAACTGCGCTCCTTCAAGAAAATCATGTACCTGTCAGCCGATAGGCAGAGCGGTAGCCGTCAGCAAGCATCCTTTCGATGTCGGATTCACGGTAGAGGATTTTACCGCCCAACTGGATATAGGCTATGCGCCCTTCGTTCCGGTAGTCCTGAAGTGTCCGGCGGCTCACTTTCAGCCGTGCCGACACCTCCTTGTCGGTGAAGAAACGTTCACCGCCCAATGTCGGGCGGTAATTGGCGGTCAGATGCTCGAAGCCGTCAAGCAGACGGTCAAGACTGCCCATGAAGTGGATTATCCACTCGCTGTCCTTGTTAATCAGTTCATTCATAAACATTGGATTTAGTGTGATTACTATACTTAATGATTAAATAGTCCTGCCTTTGAATTTCGCTTCTTTTCGCCTGTCCTCCACAACGGAGACTATACGTTGCACATCTTCTGGACGGTAATACGTCTTGTGGTTTATCTGCGAGTAAGCCAGCGTGCCGTTATTCCGCAGGGTCTGTAACGTGCGGGGACTGATATTGAGCATCCGGCACACGTCCTGATTGTCCATCCACTCGCTCATTGTCTTTTCTCCATGCCGCCGGCAGATTGCATCCATGCGGCTGACGAAACGGTCGAACGTGGTGACCATCGCCTCAAAAGTCTTTCTTTCGATTGATACGATTTCCATATACTTTTCTTTTGATGTTATTGTTCTTTTTACCCCAAAGGAACACATAATACGTTATCCGACAATGGCTTCTCTGAAAGTGGCAGCGTATTGCGCTGATACGGCAGCCATTGTCCGTGGACATCATACAGAAACGGCTCTTTTCGCATGAATGCTAATCCAACGGAAAGGCTGGCTATTTCATAATCCGATTATTTAATAGTTCTCTATATAGTTGTGTGGTGAAACAAAGTTTTGGTTGTTTGGAGAGTGACAACATTACATCATGAAATCATTGAATCAATGTATCACCAAATTGTCGGACAAGCATTGGTTTATTTTCTTCAATATCCGGTTTGGCAGCTATTCGATAAATCCTTTTGGCAAGTATTTGAATTTCTCGGTTTTCATGTATTCGGATCTTTCATCTTTTGAATCATTGTTCGATTAAATCAGGTGGTTCCGCCCTGAATTTGAATGATATCTGCCCAATCCGTCACAGACGGATTTTAGTGTTCACATGAACACAGCAAGATGTCTTTTCAGCCGCTCAAAACGTTTTGAGCAGCCACGAAAAGCACTTGCCCCTGCAGGGGGCTGGGCTTGCCCTCCAAAGTCGGGAAGCCTTGTAAACCTACGGTGTTTGTGTCACAAGGAGGATGAACTGAAACAGTTGAAATCAGAACTTGCCGCACTCGACCGCAAGATACAGTTGGAGCTTGCGCCGCCTACGCCCGAAATTGCCGAAAAAGAAAAGGATGGACAGGAGGTCAAGCCGGATGCGGGAGATGTACGGAACGTGCCACCACAACACACCGAAGATGTTCCGCAGATTCGCAGTCCGGTGAATGAGCGTAGTCCGTCAGGCAATTTCATTGCCGACCATGTCATCATCGGACGACCGGGTTTTCAGATCAAGGATGATAACCGTCCGAAAGGGATAAAAATATAACTTTTATTGTGGGCAGTAACGTCATTGTTTTCGTTACTGCCCACAATAACAAATAATCCTTATCGCTTTTGGATATTGGCTGATAGAAGTTGGTACAGACAAATTTAACAAAATAGAACAAAAAAAGTCACTACTCAGCTATGCAAAGTCGTTGAGTATCAACTCTATTGCACGAGGTCAATCTTGTGTAATGCCCGATTTTCATCGAAATATAGTAAATCAACAAGTTTGCTACTGTTGATAATCAAGCATTTGGGCACATTTAGATACCTGAGTAGTTACACAAAAAAGCAATGCAATTTTTTTATACGTTGCACACTGATTTCTTATTTTGCAGAATTACAGCGAACAAGTTTCTCTTTCGTTTTGCAAATCTACTTGCAGTGTAATCTGTTTGCTTCTTAATATTATAGATGAAATTATAGCAACAATCAAAGCAAACACGGCAATACCTATAAATGACACATGCAAACCGTAGCGTTTTCCTATGAATCCGATTATAACCGGACCAAGAAGTATGCCGGAATATCCAAGAGCATTAATAAAACTAATGATGTTGTGTACTGCCATCCCTTTTATGTGGGCCGCAAAAGATACTAATTGAGGAACTACATTGGCCGCACCACAACCGACCATAGCAAAACCAGCTACAGAAGCGATCGCACTATCAATTGATACCACAATCAGGAAACCAGCGGAAATAAATAATGCCCCTCCGCTAATCACAGTCCTTCGTCCAAATCGATCGACGATCTTGTCGCCGCAAAGTCTCATAATAGTCATTGCTATGGCAAAAGCGGTATAGAAAAATCCGGCCACGGACATGTCAATGCCACGCTCTTGACTAACAAAAATTGCTGACCACCCCATTACAGCACCTTCCGACGCATACATGATAAAACATAACAAACCGACCACTATCACCATAGGTGGAATATAAAATTTCTTATTCACATCCTGTTTCGGATGGTCGTTGCTTTTAAGTACCTTTGAGGATAGAAGGTCACGGCATCCGGCCATCATCGCAGCCAATACCAATATCATAAATATTACGACCGACCACATAGGGATTATTCCGAATGCGAAAAGAGAACTCATCACACCGGCACCGATGAGCGTACCAAGTGAATAACCCCCATGAAATCCTGACATCAGATGTTTTCCTGTCTGACCTTCAACTGCAACACCATTCACATTAGCAGCAACATCGATGGTGATAGTACAACCGCCGAATACCAATAACATTATAGCCGTCAGGGTGAAGTTAGCCAATAGGCTTATCGTCAATAGAGAAAAAGCCATTAAAAATCCGGAGAAATAAACTACTCGTTTTGCGCCAAATCTCACACATAGCCAACTTGATAAAGGAAGTGCTATTATTGAACCCAACCCGGTACAAAGCATCAGAAGTCCTAAGGAAGCTTCGTCCAAACTAAATGCACGTTTAACATACGGTACAAGAGGTGCCCATGCAGCCTCAAGACAACCTATGACGAGAAAAGCGGTGCGATTTGCGATAATTGGATGTTTACTCATCGTTTAAAGGTATAAGAAAAGCGCACATTTTGAATATGTGTGCGCCTTTGAAAATGATTAGATTGTTTTATTATTCTGCTATATTACCCTTTCTAAAGTCAGCGACAGGTTTATCTGTCAGAGATACTTCGGTGAATAGGCAGGTGTGTTCATTATCCTTAGGACTCTGTGAACTGATGCCTATAAGCAATTTTTCAGGAAAGTCATTCTTATAGAGTCGGGCCATACGCCATATTTTACCATCTTCTGAGAAATAGCTACCAAGGGTTGTGCCATCGGAGGATAATCTCATATAAACGTATGGAGCCGTGATTGCCTGATGGTTATTGTCATCAGAGGTGCCTAATGTGCGAACTGACACCACTCGGTGATCGCCATACTCATCCTGCTCGAAACATAGTTTTTGACAATGTGTGTCGTTTTCATAAGCATATATCACCCCTGCCGAATAAGTTCCGGTTTCAGTGAATTCAGGCTGCACTTTAGCCGTGAAAGTGAAAGGTTTGGTGTTGTCAACCTCTGTGAAGATGACCGCAGAGTTATTGACTACGCTTCCATCCGGGGAACGGAAATAATCAGTTTGAGGACCGGCCACAAATTTGAGCGTGTCGCCAAGAAGTGTGATGCCATTCTCTCCGCCGTTTTTCGACTTTGTAAAACGAATTCCTCCTACATTGATGTCGCATGTGGCGAGTTCAACGTTTTCTGTTGTAGCTTTCTTGTCAGAATTTCCCGCTTTTTTCTCTGGTTCTTTCTGGGTACATCCAGCCATTACAAGACTTGCAATGGCTGCGATAAATACTAATTTTTTCATTATGATATTGATTTGATTATTATTAAATTGCAATTTCCTTGTGATTTATTTGCGGTTGCAAAGTTAGATAGAACAAAAGATGTGCACAATACTGATTTCTAACCAATTTTCGCATCAATAGCAATAGGAATTAACTATTATTTGTTGAATATCAATCCTCTACGGCCTACTACCAACGAATTATCAGGAACATCTTGGGTTATGGTACATCCATGTGACATGACACAACCATTACCAACACTAAAGCTACCCGCGACAATTATAGTTCCTGTACCAAAAACACAACGATTGCCTATTCTTGCTCCCGGAAACAAAATAAGTTCTCCTCCTATGATATTATTATCTCCGATATAGATGTCATCACCTACTCCTGTGCAATAAATAGAAGCTCCGTGTGTAAGAGAAACGCCTTTACCAAAATGAATGGGCACAGAACTAGAAATACGTTCACATTCATTTTGCAGAACTGTTATGCCTGCTTCCAATTCTAATTTACCAGCAAATTGATTCATCTTTTTCGCTTTTATATGCCCGCAAAATTACGAACCAATAATAACTGGTACAACACTGATTTTTAACCAATCATAAAGCAAGAGGGCTCATTAAATAAGATTCATTCTTAATGCGATTTCTACAGCAGCCGCAGTATTAGCGACTTTTAATGAAGCTAAAATATCCTGACGATGGCGATTAACGGTATAAACGGAAATATTTAGGTTGTCTGCAATCTGTTTACTGGGCACCCCTTTCGCTATTAGTGATAGTATTTCAAGTTGTCGCCGACTAAGGATTTTTCGGTCGCATGCTTCGTACACGTTTCGTCTAACGGTTTCTCCTGTCACGAGATTTACAATAATACCGTCTTGTTTGTTATGAGAACCAAAGTATGGAGAATAAGTGCATAGACCGAGAATGACACTTCCACCGTTGCTACAACTAAAATATCTCGTTGTATGTAATATTTTTATTGTCTCATTACTCCCTGTCCGATAGAAACTGATGATACACGAAGCCGAGAAATTTGTCTTTTCATTTATGGGAAGTTCTTTTATAAAGTTGAAGAAACGAAGTTCGAGTATATGACGTTGAATAAGCTCTTCTTCATTCGCGTGGCTGAAAACGGTATTTTCAAAGGCAGATGTATGGTCAACCATATATTCCGGGAAGTCCATTATAGTTTGACCGAATCTGCCAGAATATATATGACATTCGTTGTTTTGAAAATCTGACACAACTGCTATACCTTCTGTTGCAAGAGCATAACCATTTGCGCACGCTCTTGCTTGAGCAAGCATAAATTCCTTATTTTCAGCATCTTCAAACTGCTGCTCAGTCAGAAGTGATTTTAGTTGATGTTCCTGTTCCATAGTGAATTGGTTAATTTTCACCATTGCGGGATTGCGCCAATAGTCCTAATTTTGCCACAAAATTACGAATAATAAATGATTCAAAGATGAAAAGAACCGTTTTATATGGAGCATTTCTTGTTGGATGCCTCTCTTTAGCTGCATGTCAGCAGCACAAAGAGTCCAAAACAAGTGAACCGGATTTGACCGGTAAAGTGGCTGAAACAAGCCAAATCACAGACTGTGAGATAAAAGTGGGAGATGTCACTTTTACCAAATCCATCAATGGCGCAGATACATGTGTAACCATACTTGCAGACGGAGGATTGGAATTCAACTGTCCCGGAGGACTTGACTTCTTCTGTGATCCTAACGAGGGTAAGCTGTCCAACAATACACTGCCTGTGTTACTGATTCCGACCGATAATACAAAGCCATTCACGCTGACAGCTAAAGTAACCCCTGAGTTTACCTCTGATGGACTTTACAATGCCGCCGATCTTTTTGTGTATGTCAACGATACACTTTGGCAGAAACTTGCCTTTGAGCAGGACGAATATGGCAACCACCGCATCGTAACGGTACGAACACAAGGTACATCGGATGACAATAACCATGATAAGATAGACGCAAAATCAGTCTATATGAAAATATCTTCTGATACTCGCACTATCGCCAGCTACTATTCATTAGACAAAAAAGAGTGGCATATGGTGCGTCTGTATCGTAATGAATATCCCGATCAAATATATCTCGGCATCAGCAGCCAGTGTCCGCAACATGGTGGATGCACAAGCATCATCGAAGATATAACTCTTAGTCATGACAACGTAGGAGATTTCCGTATGGGTGAATAAATGTAAAGGATATGAGCAAACGAATTTTGATTTTAACCGGCAGCCCACGACGGGGAGGTAACAGCGACCTTATGGCGGACGCTTTTGCGAAAGGAGCATCCGAAGCGGGCAACAGTGTTGTGCAGTTTAATACTGCGCATAAACATATTCAAGGATGCAGAGCTTGCGATAATTGTTTTAGCAAGGAGAATAAAGCCTGTATTTTTAATGATGATTTCAATGAACTGGCATCTTTGATGGCAGAAAGTGATGTCATCATATTCTGTACCCCTCTTTATTGGTACTCGTTTCCTACCCAGATAAAAGCTGCCATAGACAAGTTTTATTCTTTCATCATAGGTAAAAAAGATGTGCCTATTAAGGAATGTATGCTTCTTTCGTGTGGAGAGTTGGAAGACCCACATGTATTTGACGGTATAGTGCGTTCCTTTGAACTCATTGCGCAAGATAGGGGATGGAAAAACAGAGGCCATTATCTTGTAAATAGTGTCAATGAGAAGGGGGCTATTTCAAATACCGAACATCTACAAAAGATATATGATATCGGAAAGAAATTTTGAATTGTCTATTGAGGATGTTCTATAATCCAATTTGATATAGCATCTTTATTAGACTGAGCTTCAAAGACCATACAGCCCGTAAGCCTATAAAGACCTACGGGCTGTATTATCAATAATCAATGGCAATAACGCATGAATCGACATAACGCTGAAACAAGACACTTCCGTATGCTGACTTCCATAGGCTATCTACTAATAGCTTTGCTGGTAGGCGGCATCATGTTCACATGGCTTGGCGAATGGCGAGACATGGAGGGACTGGAAGCCAAAAACCGAGAAATCGATGAATTTCGAAAAGAGGTAAACAATATTCATATTCATTTGATAGAGTTTTCTTTATTAGGTGAAACGATATTGGAATGGGATGATGAAGATTTAGGACTTTACCATGCTCGGCGTATGACAATGGACAGTATGCTTTGTCGGTTCAAAGCTATCTATCCGGTAGAACGCATAGACAGTGTACGCCATTTTCTCGAAGACAAGGAACGGCAGATGTGCCAAATCGTGCAGATACTTGAACAGCAACAAGCCATCAACGATAAGATAACCAGTCAAGTACCTGTAATCGTGCAGAAGAGTGTGCAGGAACAGCCCAAGAAATCCAAGCGCAAGGGTTTCTTAGGCATCTTTGGCAAAAAGGAAGAAGCGAAACCAACTGCGACTACTACGATACTGCGTTCCCTTAATCGGAATATGATAGCTGAACAACAGGCACAAAGCCGCCGTTTGTCGGAACACGCCGACAGTCTTGCTGCACGAAATGCGGAACTCAACAGACAACTGCAAGGACTGGTAGTTCAAATGGACAAGAAGGTTCAAGCAGACTTACAGAAACGGGAAGCGGAAATAGCCGCCATGCGTGAAAGTTCTTTTATTCAGATAGGTGGCTTGACAGGATTCGTTGTGTTGTTATTGGTAATCTCTTACATAATCATCCACCGAAATATCACCCGTATCAAACGGTACAAACGAGAAACTGCGGATTTAATAGAACAGCAGATACAGTCTATCAAACAAAACGAGGCACTGATTGCCTCTCGTAAAAAAGCCGTTCATACCATCACCCATGAATTACGTTCTCCACTGACGGCAATAACGGGTTATGCCGGACTGATGCGGAAAGACTGCAATACGGATAAAACCGGGACGTATATCCGAAACATTCAGGAATCTTCTGACCGCATGCGTGAAATGCTGAACACCCTGCTGAATTTTTTCCGGCTGGACAACGGCAAGGAACAGCCTAATTTCTCCGCATGTAGGATTTCCGCAATTACACATACGCTCGAAACGGAGTTTATGCCAATCGCCATAAATAAAGGACTGACTCTGACAATACATTGCCACAAGGATGCCTTTGTATGTACAGATAAGGAACGCATCCTGCAAATCGGAAATAATCTATTGTCAAACGCCATCAAATTCACGGAGAATGGTAGCGTTTCTCTGACAATGGGATATGATAACGGTATGTTGAAACTTATCGTCAAAGATACGGGTACGGGCATGACCGAAGAGGAACAGCAACGTGTGTTCGGTGCGTTTGAACGTTTGTCCAACGCTGCCCCAAAGGACGGCTTCGGATTAGGTCTTTCCATTGTTCAGCGTATTGTGACAATGCTCGGCGGCATAATACGGCTGGAGAGCGATAAAGGCAAAGGTAGCCGTTTCACGGTGGAAATCCCCATGCAGACAGCCGAGGAACTGCCGGAACAGATAAATAAAACACAAGTTCACCATAACAGAACATTCCATGAAGTAATTGCTATCGATAATGACGAAGTTTTGCTTCTGATGCTGAAAGAAATGTATGCACAGGAAGGGATACACTGCGACACTTGCAACGATGCGGCAGAACTTATGGAAATGGTAAGGAAAAAGGAATACAGTCTGTTGCTTACGGATCTGAACATGCCGGATATAAACGGCTTTGAGTTATTGGAATTGTTGCGTGCTTCCAACGTGGGAAATTCAAGGACCATTCTGGTGGTCGTGACAACCGCTTCGAGCAGTTGCAGCAAGGAGGAACTTATAGAACGTGGATTTGCCGGATGCCTGCTCAAACCGTTCTCCATATCGGAACTGATGGAGATTTCTGACAAGTGCGCCATAAAAGGCAAACAGAATGAAAAGCCGGATTTCACCTCTCTGCTGTCATACGGCAATGAAGCCGTCATGCTGGAGAAATTGATAACGGAAACCGAAAAGGAAATGCAGTCGCTCAGGTATGCGGAACAACGGAAAGACCTTCCGGAACTGGACGCCCTAACACACCACCTGCGCAGCTCTTGGGAGATACTCCGTGCCGACAGACCGTTGAGGGAACTTTATAAACTGACTCATCACAATGGCACACCTGACGACAAAGCAATAGGCAATGCCGTAAGAGCCGTGCTGGATAAGGGTTCGGAGATAATCCGGCTGGCAAAAGAAGAAAGGAAGAAATACAACAATGGATAAGACAAAAATCATCGTGGTGGAAGATAATATCGTGTATTGCGAGTTTGTCTGCAACCTGCTGGTACGTGAGGGATTCCGTACCGTGCAGGCTTTCCACCTCTCGACAGCAAGGAAACTTCTGCAACAAGCCGCTGACGGGGACATAGTGGTTTCCGACCTGCGCTTACCCGATGGTGACGGCATCGACCTGTTGCGTTGGATGCGCAAGGAGGGTATGACGCAGCCGTTCATCATCATGACCGACTATGCCGAAGTGCATACGGCAGTTGAAAGCATGAAACTCGGTTCGCTGGACTACATACCCAAACAACTCGTGGAGGACAAACTCGTGCCTCTGCTCCGTACCATACTGAAAGAACGGAATATCGGGCGAAGCCGTATGCCCGTGTTTGCCCGTGACGGTTTCGCCTTTCAGAAAATCATGCACCGGATAAGGCTGGTAGCCCCTACCGACATGAGCGTACTGATATTCGGAGAGAACGGCACGGGCAAGGAGCATATCGCCCACCATCTGCATGATAAGAGCAAAAGGGCAGGGAAACCGTTTGTGCCTGTGGGCTGCGGTTCACTCTCCAAAGACCTTGCGCCCTCGGCATTCTTCGGACATGTCAAAGGCGCGTTTACGGGTGCGGACAGCACAAAGAAAGGATACTTCAATGAGGCAGAGGGTGGCACATTGTTCTTGGATGAGGTAGGCAATCTCGCATTGGAAACCCAGCAGATGTTACTCCGTGCCATACAGGAACGGAGATACCGCCCTATAGGTGACAAGACGGACAAGAGCTTCAATGTCCGCATCATCGCCGCCACCAACGAGGATCTGGAGAAAGCGGTCATTGAAAAACGTTTCCGACAGGATTTGCTGTACCGTTTGCACGACTTCGAGATAACTGTTCCGCCCTTGCGTGACTGTCAGGAGGACATCATGCCGTTGGCGGAGTTCTTCCGTGAGATTGCCAACAATGAATTGGAATGTAGCGTGACTGGGTTCGATGCGGAAGCCCGTAAGACATTGCTGACCCATCCGTGGCCAGGTAATGTCCGTGAGCTTCGGCAGAAGATAATGGGCGCGGTGTTGCAGGCACAGACGGGAGTTGTCATGAAAGAGCATCTGGAACTTGCCGTAACGAAACCGACCTCACCTGTCAGCTTCGCCTTGCGAAACGATGCGGAGGACAAGGAACGCATCTTACGCGCGTTGAAGCAGGCAAACGGAAACCGCAAGGTTGCCGCCGAATTGCTCGGAATCGGACGTACAACGCTGTATAGCAAGTTGGAAGAGTATGGATTAAAGTATAAATTTCAGCAATCATAGCCCGCAACTTGCCGAAAATAGAAGTAACGGTTAAACCGGATTATTCAGCGAAGATAAAAAACGTCCTGTGATAAAAATCATGGGACATTTTGATGTGTATCCGATTTTTATTGCTACTTTTGTACCAAGACGAGAGACATTGACAGCAACTCACAGCAGAACGTAGAAATAGACAGGGTTGCCAAATCATTACCTCATTTTTACCTTATCCTCAGAACTGCTTGCTAATAAAGTGGTTATAAAAATCTTCCAAAATTATAGAAATATTTTGTATGGCAGATGATTTTTGCAAGTTTTTTGATACAATGATGACAAAATATACTCTTCCATCTACCACAAAGCGTAAGTATCACCGTGATTCCACCATGTCCAAGGCAGAAATCATGTTGATTTTGATACTTTTTCATGATTCTGGCTATCGTTGTCTGAAGCATTTCTATCAAGAAAAGGTCTGCAAGTATATGCGACACCTCTTTCCAAAGGTTGTCTCTTATAACCGTTTTGTGGAGTTGGAAAAAGAGATTGCCATCCCCTTGGCTTTGTTTATCAAAGAGGTACTTTTAGGTAAATGTTCCATGGGATGGTTCTTCGGATTCCGTTAATGACGAACTCAAGAATATAGCACAAGTGGAACATTCAAGACATAGGACTTTTGATAATTTCATTGTCAACCTCTTGGGTGCAATCGCAGCTTACTGCTGTTTCCCAAAGAAACCGTGTATCAATGTTTCGAGAACGATTGATACACAGCTTGCCTTATTTTAAATTCGTCGAACTCACGTTATTTATAACAGCAAAGAGCTATCGCCGTAGCTCAAGAAACGGAAGTCGTGCGACAACGCATACTCATAAATCGGTTTCCAGTTTCCCTTCACAAAAGCGGAAATCAACAGAATCAACGTACTCTTGGGTTGGTGGAAGTTGGTCACGATACCACGTACAATCTTAAATGTATAACCCGGAGCAATGATGATTTGCGTAGCTGTCACCAGGCGATCGGCATCATGACGGTCCAAGTAATCCAATATCTGCTGCAAAGCATCGTAGGCAGACAAGACATTGTTCTTTTCCTCATACGGCATCCATTGCTTGACTACCAAATCTTCTGAAGTGGCATCGGGATGGTTAGAGAGGATTACCCCCATATAATACAGGCTTTCCAAGGTACGGACCGAAGTGGTGCCTACGGCAATGATATTACCCAAACTTTTCTGTATTTTCTCGATAGAACTCCTACGTACCGAGATAAATTCGGTATGCATCTCATGCCCTTCCAGCGTTTCACTTTTCACAGGCTTGAAGGTTCCCGCACCCACATGAAGCGTCACCTCTTCCCTGCCAATGCCATGAGCATCGATATCTGACAACACTTCCGGGGTGAAATGAAGCCCGGCAGTAGGAGCAGCTACAGACCCCTTTATTTTTGAATAAACCGTTTGGTAGGTTTGCAAATCGCTCTTTTCCGTCTCCCTATGCAAATAAGGAGGAATCGGCAACACGCCAGCCGCATCCAAGAGGTCAGCAAACGTATATTTGGGATTGTCCCAAGAGAACTCCACGATGTGGGAATCGCCATGGCTCTCCTTTTTCTCCGCAGATAAAACCACCTCTTCCCCTTGTATAGAGACAGTTCGTTGCAAAACGCCCTCTTTCCACTTCTTCAAGTTTCCCACCAAACAGTTCCAGCTACACCTCTCCGTTTGCTGGAACACCAAGGCATAATCACGAGGAGAAACCGGCTCTAAACAGAACACTTCAATGCGCGCACCCGTACTTTTCTGGAAAAGCAGACGTGCCTGGATCACCCGCGTATTATTAAATACCATCAACGATCCAGCAGGAAGATAATCTGTGATATGCTTGAATATGGTTTCACCAACCTGACCCTCTTTGTATAATAACAATTTCGACTCGTCACGTTTAGCCAAAGGGAACTTAGCGATTCTTTCATCCGGCAACGGATAATCAAATTCATCTATATGAATATGCTGAGCTTTTACTTCGTTCATTACTAATCTCTAATTTTTGTGCAAAAGTACACATAAAAAGGTCAGACTGAAAAGGTAGAAGCAAAAAAAAGCGGTAAGCATCCCGCCTCCCGCTTCTCCACTGTTTAATATATACGCTTATGAAAAGATTTCGTTGTAGTTTGAAAAAGGAATAACCATATTCTGTACATTCATATCGTATTTGTTTGTCTTATTGTTCCACAAACCATATACATACTGAATTTCGTTATTCTTTTCATCATAAGTATATTCAGCCTGATAGAAAGGTACCCATTTCTCAACCATGGCATTCCAACGATACGCTTTCTTCACTGATACTTTACCATTAGCCCCGTAAACAAATTCATATTTCACCTGTTTGTCCAACATACCATTATCGGATTGCAAGAAAATAGTTTTTGAAACGATTAGGCCATTCTCCTCCTTTGTGTCATACAGATAGTTACGCGGAGAGGATGCCTGAGCTGCAAAACCACACATTACTGCTAACAGCAGAGTAAAAATAGCTTTAGATAGAATTTGAGTTCTCATGACTAATTTATCGTTTTTATAGTTTTTATTAGGTCGTTTTAATTTGACACTGCAAAGATGATATATAAATGGGATACCACCAAATATTTCGTGACATTTTGATATATTATATATATTATTTAACTCTTATATCAAGATATTTATCCTTATAAAGCAATATTTACCCTAGTATAATATCATATTGATAGTTACAAATGATAACCAATTACGCAATAATGGCAAATCAAAACCCTTGTTTTCTCGGTTTTTTTATCCCTTTATGTCACTATTTCCCTTTTTTGTTATACCTTTGCATAGAGTAATATGAGAAGTCTGTCCTGATGAAAGTTTCAATTATCATTCCTGTATATAATGTGGAGTCTTATTTGGTCCCCTGCCTGCAATCTGTCAGCCAACAATCTTTCACGGATTTTGAAGTTTGGTTGATTGACGATGGCAGCAAAGACCGATCAGCCGAGATATGCGATTCATTCGTTTCCCAAGACCCCCGTTTCCATGTCGTACATAAAGAGAACGGAGGAGTCAGCACGGCCCGCAATTTAGGTATCGAGAAATCGGAAGGTGAATGGATTTGCTTCATTGATTCGGATGATACCGTTGAACCGCACTATTTACAAAACTTATACGAGGAAGCAAACGGGCATCGGGACACGCTAATCATGCAAGGTTACACCAAACTCTACACCAACGGGAAAAAGGAGCCTCACTGCTTTGAGGATGAAACATTCGGAAAAGGGAACATGGATGTGGCTTTCAAAGAGCGGCACCTCAACAGACAAGGATTCATGGTTGGCAAACTCTACAACCGCTCTGTCTTAAACCAACATGGTATCCGTTTCAACACGAAAATCCATTATGCAGAAGATGTGATGTTCATGCTGACCTATCTTTGCCATATTGATAAAGTCAGGACCATCAAAGGGGCGAACTACAACTATTTTATCCGAAGCAAATCGGGTTCCCTCTCCCAAAAAATCAATTCGTTTGAGAGCGAATACACCTGCTATGAGACGTACCTAACCAATATGCGCATCATAGCTGAACGGTTCGATATCCCCGAATCATCGCTTCCATTCGTATATAATGTCATTTCCGAATATTTAGTCAGACGTTCGATTGGTTCACTCTACCAAAAGAGTACTGCCAAGCCGAAAGAGGAACGCATCCGTATCCTGAAGAGCCTGGCTCCAGAACAAATCCTGTTCCTACAGAAATATTATAAAGAGTGTGCTTGGTTTCATAAAGTAACGGTATTTTTACTTTCCAAACATTGGTATGCTCTCTGCGACTGGCTCAATGCTTGTATCGTTAAAGGAAGGTCCATCAAAAACAAATTTTAATGCTGAAACAAATTGACATAACCGAGTGCCACCGGCAACTACTACATATCGCCATTGCTTTTGACAAATTGTGCCAAAAGCATCATATACCATATTATATGTTGGGAGGGACCATGTTGGGAGCCATCCGGCATCAAGGATTTATCCCTTGGGATGACGATATGGATTTCGGGATTCCACGTCCCTTCTTCCAGAAGTTCATCTCCATAGCCAAAGAGGAGCTGCCGGCATCCCTCGAACTTATCGGCCGGAACGACTCGGAGGCCATGAAGAAAGGGTTCGTCAAAGTGCAACTCAAAGGGAGCAAACTCTTTGAAAAGGTGTTCGGGGAACAAAAGGAAGGTTTCTACAACGGCATTGCAATCGATATTTTCCCTTTAGACGGGGCAGATTCGGAATCTTTCTTCGGGAAACTACATAGCCGGATTGCCTTCTTGTTGGAACGCATCCATGAAGGTAAATTCTGCACCCTTTCCATTCGCAAAGGAGGAAAAAAATGGGTAGCCGCCCTTATCAAGGCTCTCCCTTTCCGGGAGAGGGATTTGGCAGACTTCATCGACCAATGGATTCAAAAACCGGATTATTCAACCAGCAAACAGGTAAGTAATTATTATGGCCATTGGAAAGAGCGGGAAATCATGGATAAGTCCATCTTAGGAGAACCGGTATATTATCCTTTCGAGTCTATCCGGTTGTTAGGTGCGGAACGGTATGACGATTACCTGAAATCGCTCTATGGAGATTATATGAAGTTACCGCCCGCCGATCAACAGATCACACATGCGGATGAGATGTATATAGATGTATAAACAATCCTGTCTGATTTATTGCACAAGCCATCTTTTAAAACAGCATTTAAATGCTGTTTTAATGGACATATTAATAACAGCTAAAATTCCAAGTTCCGACCTCTTCGCCAAAAGGTAGTATGCTTTTCCCAAAAAGGTAGTATGCTTTTTGGG